>Ga0080004_1176420_pt1 | contig 16011 bp, 16 predicted proteins | sample WasSprMetagenome_FD_69207 | JGI IMG/M metagenome (GOLD analysis project Ga0080004, IMG submission 69207) | Sulfidic aquatic microbial communities from Washburn Spring, Yellowstone National Park, USA - WS (SPADES assembly) (version 2) | ecosystem: Environmental > Aquatic > Thermal springs > Hot... | reverse complement strand
CTACCTTAAACATCTTCTCTAACCTATATGTCTTCTAATTAGCAGATTGAAGCTTTACTAAACATGTTTAATTGGTATCTTAAAGTTTTCTGTTTTCCGGATTCAAGTAGTAGTTCACTTGGTCTCTAATTATATCCTCTAAAGACTTTGTAACTTTGAAACCTAATTCTTGAATTTTTCTTGCATTACTCATAAGTATTGGAACGTCAGCAGGCCTAAACCTACCTTCATCAAACATAATAGTTATGTTCCCTTTATCCGTCTTAACCCTTAATCCAACATCCTCCAACGTATACTCCAACTCACCTTTAAGCATTAACGCATCAACCCTAGTCTTCATAAACTTAACACCGAAGAAGTCCTCATCAGCGACCTCAGTAGGGTCCTTAACCCTCTTCTCACATTTCAAGGTCTCGACCTCCATCACATCATAACCCAAATGCTGAAGCGTTAACAATATGTAAGTAAGAACAGAGTTCGTTCTCATAGACCCCTGAACATAGACATCTCCAAACCTACCCCTTTCAGCCAACAAAATGTATCCATCAACAATATCCTCAACATGACTCCAATCCCTAAAAACATTAACATTTCCTATCATTATCTTATCTAGCTCACCGAATTTTAATGCAACACATTGCCTAACAATCGTTGAAGTAACAAACTCATGACCCCTACCAGCACCCTCATGATTAAAAGCCCTAGAAACTATAGTCTTCAAACCATAAGCATGATAATAATTCCTCATTAGAAAGTCTCCATAAACCTTACTAACAGCATAAGGACTCATAGGCCTCAAAGGATTCCCCTCATTAACCGGCAACTCAGGAATCCTCTCAGGCTCAGGAAATATTGTGCCATACTTCCTCAAAGCCCATTCATAATGCCTCTCAGAAGCAATCTGCAAACCATACTCCTCAGAAGAACCTGCAAAAACAATTTTACAATCCAAATCCTTAAGCCTAACAGCCTCCAACAAATTCTGAGTACCCAAACAATTAACCCTAAAAGTCTCAAGAGGATCAACAAAACTCCTAGGAACAAAAGACTGAGCTGCAAAATGAAAAATTATATCAGGCTGAACCCTATCAAGAGCAAACAATAGGCTGGTCAAATCAGTCACGTCACCCTCAACAAGCCTAACCCTACCCGCAATACCCGCCTCAACAAGCCTCTTCGGCATATCACCATCAGCCCTCCTCCTAAACAAACCATAAACCTCATTTAAAACCTCCCTGTAGACTTCAAGAGTCTCCCAGCACATTTCTCCCAGCTGAAGTTCATGCTCCTTCTATAGCCTTCCTCAAAGAGCTTGATCCTCAAATCCTCGTTTGATAATATTTCACGCATCCAATATGCAAAGCCATCAACGTCGAAGGGATCTAGAAGTATCCCAGCGTCACCCACAACTTCAGGAATAGACGTCCTATTGCCCACTATAACTGGTAGCCCAGAAGCCATAGCTTCTAGAAAAACCATTCCAAACCCTTCGTAGCGCGCGCTTTTGTAGGTCCCGCTACGAGGTTTGTCGAATACAGTCAAATTCATCCTCATTAGGTCCTTTATCCAAATCGCCGCGCGCTAAGTCGCCAAGTTAATTCCATAAAAGAAGTTATGCACTTCTTGCCATTCTCGAACTTTCTTTTAGCTTAGCATTTAGACCTTTTTCAAGTATTTTAATGCAAATCATATTATGACTTGCTTCTGGGGCAAAGTACGTTAGTGGGATGATGCGACTTATAAGATAGGCTAAGGTTTTCGGCAAGATGCGTGGTCCCCACCCCCCACGCACTTTATAACCTAAATTCCGAAATTCTTCAGGTGTCCAGCCAGAAGGATGTCGCTGAAATTTTGTCTCAAGGTCCTTATTATCCTGATGGACAAAACTTACAGGCGTTAAAATGATTATCCGTCTTAGGGCTACTTTTTCAGCTTGTTCCAGAAATTGTCTTCCATCATTTTTTTGTCAAATGCTCAATTAGCTCTAAAGCTATTATTATGTCAAATGCGCCCACTCGAAAAGGTAGGTACTTAGCATCGGCTAAAATTAGTGTATCATACAACTTATGCTTTTTACAATACTTTAAGATAAGGTAGATAGATATCCATTCCCGTAAGAAATAATTTCTTCTGAGGTGCACAGAACTTCCTCAACCATCCCAAGGCACCCTACCGCAACCGATATCTAAGATTGATGAAACATTTTTGCCAATAATACGCCAAATCACACCCCCCATTGGAGAAAGGGGCAAGAAAGACTCTAATCGTAAAATTGTGTGTTCCGAAACAAAAACAGATGCAAAAGCTCTTATTAAGCTTCGACTTGAGACATTTGACATTTATATCACTAATAATTATTATCTTACTAGGTAACGTGACTTTTAACGACTCACGTCCCCACGCGCTGTTAAGCCATTATTCAAGGCATCTTTGAGAACGGAACTTTCAAGATAAATTAAAGACCCCCTCAATCCACGGCAGTCTATATGCATCATAAATGGAAGCATGTCTATTGTAGCCTTCTTTTATAAGGCGTTTAATTACTTGTACGCGTTTCAAGGCTTTCTCATACTGTTAACTCTATCTCTACATTTTTAATTCGTATAGCGCGCAGTTCTTCGAAAGAGCTTTAAAATAAAGTACAGAAGTGTATGGCTCGAAGAAATTGATTTTCTCATGTACAGGGACGTAGCCAAAAGAGCTCAGCAATCGGATAACTTCTTCCCTTAGTTGTTTTGAGTGGACTTCAACTATTATCCTTGGTTTTAGAGTAGAAAGCAAGGAAGTAGCCCCCTTGAGAACATTTAATTCCGAGCCTTCGGTATCTATTGTTAGAAGATCAACTCTGTTTAAATTGAGCTCCTCGACGAGCGAGTCCAATTTCTTGGCTAAAACCTTTGTAGGGTGCGCGCCGAGAAAAAGATGGAGAGGGATCTCTCCATCAATATCAAATGTAGCAATATTGAGGGGTATTACCTTATCATTCAGATTATTGATTTTCAAATTCTTCAGCAAGAAGGAGAAAGATTCTTTATCCGGCTCTATGGCGATAACTTTTTCCGCTTGATAAAATTTGGCCGCTACAATGGCAAAAAGCCCTATTGAAGCCCCAACCTCTACCACTATTTTACCCGTTGGAAGAAAATCCGCTTCTTGAAAGTAATCTTTCCAGAAAACGTCTGGAGCAAGGTAGCGCGCGCCCTTATATACGATCTTCACATGATATTTTCTCTCAATGCTATTTGCCATAAAGGCTTGCCTCCGTTTCTCCCAAAAATTAGGCAATCCAAACGCAGAAAGAGATAGCGATAAAAGGGATGCGCAAGAATCAAGAAAGTTCCCAAGGGATAGCTCCGCTTTAAACTCTCGGAGGAGGAATCCTATAAGCTTATGCATGATCACTCTTGGTTTATTGAACATGATTCCATAAGGTTAAGTTTCATCTTACACGTTTCGTCCTTTAATTCGTAATTTTCTATTGTCTGCGCATAACTTGGCTCGTGCTATGGTCGTGAAGATATTTAATATTCTTTCGGCTACAAAGCCAGTTATCTCAATCACCAACACCCTCAACTTCAAACACACCTATACCATTTATGAAACGAGCTCCTGAGAAACCTTCACCGTTTCCTTATTTCGTTCCTCATCCATTCTACTTCTCTTCTAAGACCTTCCTCTAGGGAGGTTTTCGGCTCCCAACCAAGAATTTCCTTAGCCTTCTTATACGAGCCTACGAACCTCATAATGTCCCCCTTCCTCGGTGGGAAGTATTGGATCTTTGATTGGCTGTTCGTGAGTTCTATGATTTTCCTAGCTAGCTCATTTAGGGATGTCCCCCTTCCGGACGTCAACAAGAAAGTTTCGCCTATTGCCCTTTTGTTCTTTAATGCTAGAATGTATGCCTCTGCTACATCTTCCACATAAACATAGTCCCTTATCTGTTCTCCAGTTCCATATATTGGAATTGGCTCGTTCTCTAGAGCAAGTTTTATCCAATATGCTATGAAATTGTACCAACCCTTCTTCCAATATGGTTGCCTAGGACCGTAAACGTTCGATGGCCTCATAATGATGAACTTCATCCCATACAGTTCTGAGTAAATTTTGCAGAGCATTTCACCGTAGATCTTATGGACATTGTAGAATGTGCTTGGGTTATATGGGAATGATTCATCTGCAACCTTTGGAGGCGGTATCTCTCCTAGGACGCTCCTGCTACTCGTATAGATTACGAGTGCGTTGTCGTTCCATTTTCTTAGAGCTTCGAAAAGCTTGAATGTTCCCAGACAGTTGGATTCAAAGTCCTCATGGGGGTAGTCCACAGATAGGAATGTTGAAACTTGAGCTGCACAGTGGATTATAACATCGAATTCCTCGACATCCGACTTCTCCACATCCTTTACCGACTTTCTTATCAGTGGGATCCCAGAAATATTCTCCACTCTACCAGCCGACAGATCGTCTAAGGCCTTTACCTCATTTTCGGCTTTGAGCTTATCGATAATATGGCTACCTATGAATCCAGCTCCTCCAGTAACCAGAATCCTCATACATTACCCTCTGGATTCTACATTTAATGCATTTCCTATTTATTACTTGTTATCTGATATCTATGAATTTAAATTCAAAGTTGTCAAGCATTGTTACGTGATATAATGTTCTATTGAGAAACCAATAATATGAGATCTAATGAAGCCTATTTCGCCAATTACAATATCTTTCTATATTTTTAGCCTATACCAGTTTTCATTCTCTTACTTTATTCGAATAATCGCTTATTTTCTAAAACCCAGTTAACGAGTTTTTCAACTCCTTCATGAGGATTTATTTTTAGAATCCACCCAAGTTTCTCTCTGGCTTTTGATATGTTAGAAACGTAAACTTTCTGGTCAGATGGACGCCAATCGCTGAAGGTTATTCCACTCCTCTTCCCAGTTAATTGCTCAAGCATATCTAATAATTCTAGTAATGATATAGTGTTTTCTGGTCCTCCACCAATGTTAAATACTTCACCTGCAAGCTGGTTTCTCCTATGGAGAAATGCGTCAAATGCATTCACGAGGTCCGTTACGTATAGGATATTGCGGACCTGTTTCCACGCGCGCCTTACGCTTGGGCTAATCAGAACTCAAGCTTTCTTTAGCAATCATTTGACTATACATCCCCACCCTGCAAAATACACATAAAATGGTTTTCTGGCTACAAATCTGGAAAAATCATCAAATGCAGAGTTCATAAAAACATTATCAGATAAAAGTAAACCACCACTCCGTAGGTATTTCCAAGCTTCTCTGTATTCAAACATCATATTGTCATATGTATGTTCACTATCATGCAAGAAAGAATCTATAGAGCCTAGCTCTTGCAGTAGTTGGGGCAAAATTTCTTTACTTTTACCTAATTTAAGATGCCATCTATACCTAAGCTCAGCAGGCACGGCGAAGCCTGGTTCTTTTCCTTGAGGAATAATTGATACTGGTTTAAGGCCCAGTTTGGGGAAGTATTCCAACTCATAATTAGGAAGGTCTATGGAAAATAGTTCTCCTTTGCCGTTATCTTCTAAAGCCTTTAGAATATATGCCGAGGATACCCCAGCAGCTACTCCTGTCTCAACTACAATTTCCGGCTTAAGAATCCTCATCAACGTATACAACCCCTCCGGAAACCCTATCCAACCTATATAACCTAGCCCATGTAGTTCAGCCCATACCTTTCGATTAAATTCTTCATCAGCTAATATCTGAGTAATATAGTCCTTTACAGAGTTCTTAGAACAACCTAGACTCATAGCTATCCTCCTAAGGCATAGAAGATTAACTCCAACCTTGCCACCTAAGACAAACTTGATCGAAGCAAAAGGATCTTTTATTCCAAACTTTATGTAATTTATAATGTTCATTAGACTAGGCCTCTCAAGTAGCCCGTTTGGCTCTCTTCATAATTGCAAATGTTATAGTTATGAGAGTTAATGAAAGACTTGTAAGAGTTATTGATAAGCCGATTTCTGCTAGCTTTTGAGGTTTATAGACCAAGCTTCCAGTTATCGGTGAGCTAATGTTCTTCCCTAGCAAATATGCATTTGTGGATAAGAATGAGGGGTAGCTGTGTAACGTGTATCCATTAGCATTGAGTAAAAATCCATCGTCATACCATGACCTGTAGACTAGTACCGTGGGAGTTGTCGCGTTTGCTATAAAATGTTTTGTGACCGGATATGGGGTCGTAACTAATGGGATTGTCGAGGATACGCTGGAAAACAATAAAGTGTTTTCTGGTGAAGCTATGTATAATGCATCCAAAACTATGCTTCCGATGATCTTCATGGATATTCTGTGCCAACTATAATTTAAACGTAAGTTTCCTATCGGATAGAAATTGAATGATGTTTGATTTATCTCAACTTCTGAGATTTTATCATCGTCAACCGTAAGAATAATTTTTCCATTAGAATATGGGGAGCGCACCCTCACCAGAAATTGATAATGCCCATTTCTGAATGCGTAAAAAACTGCGCTTACTTCATCATCTCCACGAAGAAGAGAGAGGCAAACATTTTCGTATTTTGGTATATTTGTCTTTCTCCCATTAACATAATATGTTAACGAACCGTTTAGTGGCGCCCATAAGATGCATTGGTGAATGTTCAAAGGTTTAGAGGAGGGACCGAAGGAGTATAGAGTCTCTATTTCGTTAGCAGATAGCACTCCCTTGTAAACTTGTATGTTAGAGATATCATAAGGTGCAAAGTTTTCATGAGTTGAATTCAACCCTATGAGAATAGGCGATCTAATCGCATTTCCTGGTTTCGCATTCCATTCACCTCCAAGTGGTTCGCCATTGATGTAATACGTTAGTTTTTGACCATCATTAACTATCACAATGTTGTAGAGAACATTTTGACTTATTTTATAACCAGCAGAACGCCCCGGTACGGTAACCCACAATACATTACTTTCATCAAGAAAAACATCTGCAATTCCCCTTATATAAAAAACTGGCTGATAATTGAAGCTGGCCTTTCCATGTAATCTGAGCCAGAAGGATATAGTATATGATGTTTGATTTAATTCATTAAAGTAAGGTATTTCAATATAAGATTTGTTAAAACGTGCGTCAATTTTAGTCATATTAACCTCCGAGCAGACATGTAATAATGCCCATTTAACCGATGCTTCGTCGTCTTTTAACAATTGGAATCCGAGTGGCGATCGAAGATAATGAAAGCCTTTGTAATTTAAGATATTAACCGTAGAGATTTCACTTAATTGATCGCTTATTTCACTGTACGATTTGTTGTAGAGATTTACCGGTATTATTCCGATCAAAGAAAAAGCATTAATTCCATCTATACTTTTTATATGAAGGTCATATTTTATGCCATCTAGGTATGCTTCACCCACTTTTATCCACATGAAGCCTTGATTGACTTCTGTATGAAGGTCCAATATTGCCTTTAAGTTGCCTATCTCAACGAGAAGTTTGCCTGAAGGGCTACCTTTGAACACCCTCATAAATATGAGGTAATTATCTGGTGAACGCGGAGTTACTGGAATGTAGTAGTCGCCACTTGGTGAATAGTAATTTACTAATATTGATTGTGTTTGTGGACCAAGTACGCCATCTGTAATCCATGGAGGTGGGTTAAATGAGCTGGAATGCCGAAGAACAAAATTGTAATAAAAACTAAGCCAGTCTTGTGGAATCCAATGCCTCCAGTTATCACCATAGTTCACGTATATACTAGGATCGATAACGTAATCGCTAGTCCTTGAAAGTATGAGGTCATCTATATTTGCATTATTAAAGGAAACTAGCGTCGATTTGATTCCACTTAAAAAGGAGGGATACCGCGCTTTATCGTAATAATATGAGGAGTCTACGTCAAAAATGGCAAAGGAAGAAGGATTGAAGTTTTCTATTGAATTCAAGTAATTAATGCTCTCTAAACCTCCAATTCCATAAATTATGTTATTGACTGTAGTTATTCTTGCAGTATTGTATTTGGTATTTTGAAAAACATAAATTGGACCAACTGTTAGGACGAGTTTTAGATCAGGAGAATGTAACAGGTTCTGAAGGACTTTCTGCGGCGCCCCTGAATCACCTAATATTTGATCAACATCATTATGATATAAAATGTACTTAATACCGAGTATTGATAACGTTTTGCCAATGTTTAAGGTGTTGTTATGATAAATCTGGTAATATATGTAGTAAAGTATGTTTCTAGCATACCACTGAAATGATGGCCTAGATGATGATGCAGCTACAAAGTACAAATTAGTTATTCTCGGACTGTTCCAAGATGTAGTGTAAGTATTTGGTGGTAACCACAGGACATTAAAGTCTCCATTCTGATCCATGAGCCAATCATTTACTATCTTATAAGCTTCAGGAGGGTTTGAAGGTACATAAATACCTTGAAGATCACCTGTAAAGGAGGGTAGTGCTGCAACTATGGGAAGTGTTATAATCGTTAAGATTATTAACACTTTTATTTTTTCGACTATTTTTCTCCATCCTTTACCACTTTTGGTAAGCGCCGAAAGGATACATGCCAATCCTAAAGACGATAAGGATGTAACGCTTAGAACATACAAGCTATAGAAGTGATATGTCGTGCGAAAGAGAGCCGCGAACGGCCCAAAGTACTGGGATGTTAAAACGTAAAAAAGCCCCCCAATTCCTTTTACACCTTGAATTAAGGAAATTGAAAGTAGTAGCATGGTAGTTAGCGATAATATTGTCCTCAATTCAGTGGTTCTCATCTCCCTTACGATAAGAGGTATGGCAGCTAACATCGGAGGTAGTAACCAAAGAACGCTGTAATGAAGAGGATAGTTCACAGGTGGTGACGCATACCATGCAAGACCTACTAGTACAGGAATAATATCTTTGCCTTGCAAGAACAGACGGGATACAATAAACCCACTGCGTTTAGGCCCCGAGAAAAATATAGGAAGGATCCAAAAGGAGGAATATGCTATGGAAAGCAGTGAAATGGCAAGAGTTTTTACGATGTTCCTTAAGTTTATATGAAACGCAAGAAAAGTTAGAACTACGATCATCGATATCACTATAGAATGGTTAGTTGTCATGGTCATCGCTAAAATTAAAGCTGCACTTGCAATGAATATCTTAGAATTCGTCGTATAGGACTTTTTTAGCAAAAATAATAAAAGCGGGAGCAAGGTCATCGTTTGAAACTCTGCTGCGCTTTGAACTAATAGATTAAGGGAGGCTGGACTTGCTAAAAATATAAACACACCATACGCTGCTACTATGAATAAAGAATGGCCCCCAAGCCAATGCATTTTTTGGAGAAGCTCCTTTTTAATGAAATAGTAAAAAGCGTTTCCACCAACGAAGAATGGAATTATTATCCATCCCAATTTTAAAGCTATGTCCACACCTAAAGCACCGATACTGACCAGAAAATACATAAGGAGCATTGATGGATAAGCTAAGAAGAGGAGTGAATATGTTACAGGCGCGTTTTGATACTCATTCCATGTTGGCCAATAAAAAGCTCCGAATTGCTTTGGGAATAATGGCATTGAAAGTTCGCCAGAAATTATGTAACCGGAAGACGAAATGGTATTGCCAAATAGAAGCATAAGTAAGAAGAAAATAACTACATTAATTCCTAGAAATTCCGGTTTACATAACTGTAACAATTTACGTAAGTCATAAGAAACTCCTCCTCTAAGCATACTTCGTCACAGACGCCAAATGCTATGAAATTAACCGATTAGCTCGTTTTATTTGTTCGTTAATAGGCATAGTGGCTATGATGAAAGGGAAATATGTTTTATCACTTACTTTCCTTATGTATTTCTGTACAAATCTCCTTTTCGCAAAAATGTCGGGCAAATCCTCTACAAGTTGTTTTAGCTGATTCACAAATTTGCCTATTGCACCTTTATCTCTCCTCAATTCTTTCAGGATCAAGTAAACCCAAGCTAAAGTATGTATACAGAATACTGGGATCAGATTCTTTATCTCCAAAAGCTTTATGAACGTCTTACATCCATTTTTAAAGCCTTCATAATTTAACTTTGTGGCAGAACTCCTAGCGTGATATGCTACAGCTTGAGGGAATGAAAGTACTTTGTACCCAGCTAGCCAAATTCTCCAGAAAAACTCAGTTTCATCCCATCCAAGGAAGAAAGATTCATCAAATAAACCTACCTTCCTCAGCACGGATTTCTTGACCATAAATGTCCCCCTTCCTCCTAAAACAGGTAAAGGTTTCTCACAAGTAGAAGTAGGCTTACCACTACATGGTTCTATTACAAATCCAAAGAGTGTTAAGTATGCGCCACATGTGTCGATTTTTCCCGGCTCCTTTAAAAGGATGAGCTTAGCCTGTAAGGCTGCTATATCATGCCTCTTAACGATAAATGACACCATTTTAGTTATGGCATCTTTAGTAAGGATAGCATCATGATCTACAAACAAGCATAGTTCCCCTCTTGCATTTCTAATTCCTAAGTTTCGTGCCACATTTGGCCCGTAATTTCTCTTTAGAAAAAAGCACTTTATGGGAATAACTTCTCTATAGCATTGATACAATCTTTTTATTGCTTTATCGCTACCATCCGTTGAGCCATTATCCACGACAATTAACTCTATGTTTTGATAACTACTTTCAATTATCCCCCTTATGCACTGTTCAATATATCTTCTTCCATTGTGATTCACTATTATTACCGAAACAAGGGATTGCATTAACTATCAGAATATACTTTTAGTATCTTTGGTAATACGATTTTCCAGTCAAATTTTTTAAGAACGTATTTTAACGACATAATTTTTAACATGTTATAAAGTTCGATATCATCAATTAACCTTCTTATCCTAGTAAAGATAGCTAAATCGTCATAAGGGTTGCATAGAAAACCCGTCTGACGATCAATAACTTGATCTCTATGTGCAGGGATGTCGCTTACTACTGCAACGCTTCCTCTACTTAATGCCTCAAGGAGGGAGTAGTTAAACTCTTCATAAATCGACGTAGAAACATATATAGGTCTAGAAGCCGAATCATATAAATCTGTTATCTGCCATCTATCTAAATGCCCATGCACTATTATCGTCAAATTCTTTAAAGCTCTGATGCGCTCCAAGACAGAGCTTTTGACTTCGCCTATGATATGAATCTTTACGCGACCTGCATTGTAAAGTCTATCAAGCCTCACTAGGGCTCTCCAAAACGTGTTAAAGTTCTTTCTAGGAAGGGAAATATCGCGTGAGACAAAGAAAATGTTAGCTTCCTCGCTATCCTCTCTTTTAATGTTCGGGCAAACATTTATTGCTGGAGGTACGTAAATTACTCTTTCCATACCATACTTTTTGCTTAGTAGCTCGCTAAGCTTTTCAGTTACACAGATAATTTTCCTTGCATTTTTATACGATAAACTGTTAATTAACGTGGCCTGCCAAAGCGTTATAGGGGACAAGAGAGATAAAGGGAATTTGTAGAATCGCACAACACTGCTGACATTTCTAGAAAAACTTGTCAACATTGACCAAGCAGTTAAGATGAAATTTGAATGTTTAATTCCAATACATAGGCTTGAACTGACGCCGTGCACTACGTCCACGTCCTCAAATAAGGCTTTTAATTTATTAATTGTTTTGTTGATTAAATAAACTTGTAAAGGGAGGAAAGCTATCCCCGGACCGACATCCCTGCCCACCGGAATCCATTCTACCTGCCTTTTGATATAAGAGGAGTCGGGCCTTGGTTCGAATCCGAAGAGTGTAACTTCCATGCCTACACCTACAAGTTCTTTGCATAGTTCAAGCAAGTATGTCGTGATACCAGATCCGCTCTTAGAGTAAGGACCTAATAAGACTTTTTTCAAAACCTATCACTCACAGCTTTTATCATTCCAATGAAACCTTTGAGTGATTCAGGATTTTTTGTCTTCCTGAATAGGTAAAGCCAGTATCCACTTGTGAAGAGAATGTTAAGCAGCATCCTTAGTACACAACTAATACCATAGTATGGTATTATATTTTTGGAGAGGAAATACATGAAGTTATATCCTTCATTAAATGTGGAAGTTCGAGTGGAAAAAATTCCACGCGTACTAACTAGATGATACACGATAGCTTTAGGATTATATAGTATAGTGTAGCCAGCCCTCAAAATTCTTAAAGCCATATCCGGCTCGCAAAAAGTACCTATACCCCTATAATTCTCATCGAAAACGCCCACTTTATCTAATACGTTTCTTCTTATCGCCATGTTAGCTGGCGATAAGAACATTACTTTGATAAGATCTGTTTCACCATAATTGGCGCCAAATGCGCTTCCCCATGTCGTGGCACCACTTCTAGTGATGAGCCCAGGATGATCCCATTTTCCCTCAAGTATCAAATGGAGATAAAATGTCCTCAAAAGAGCATATATAAACTTCTTCGAAGTGAGCATCTTCTCTATGAAAAGGAGCGAATTCCTGTTTCTCCTCATCTCGCAAGGGACTATCGACGGACCTGTTACTCCACCTATATCATGTTTTAGTTCAAATGGCTTAGTTAACTCCTCTAGCCATGTACTTAAGGGGTATACGTCATCATCTGTTCTTACGATTATAGAACCTTCACTTTCAGCTATGCCAAGGTTTAACGAAGCAGTTAAACCTTGGTCTTCACGTAGGAGTTTGATCCTCATTTTTTTATTAAACTTCTTCAAAGCTTCTGAAACACAGTTAATAGGACCTTTATTCACTATTACAACTTCAAAGTTCTTGTACGTCTGAGCATTCAGGGAAGATAGCAACCTTTTCAGGTCTTGAATCCTACCAGCCGTAGGGATTATAACTGAAATAAATCTATCGTCCATGATATTGCCATCTTCATCTCGACTTAAACGCCCACAATATTTTTATGTTAGAAGCTTCTTCGGCTGCGGGTACTGGATGTGAGGTCAAGCCAAGCGTATATTTTAAAGCAAGCGCTGTAGCACAAAAGCCTGTCTTTAACTCAGCATCTATGAAGAATCCGAAGTTTATAAGGATTCTCTTTAGAACCTTCAATAGAGAAAAGTTCCATTCTTTTACATAAAATCCCGCATGCACGAGCCTATTACGAATTATTCTATAGCTTGCTTCATCGTGGACCTCTACCATAAGTTCTCTTACGTTATCTAGGAAATCACCACTTAACGCGTTTACCTCTGCCCCCTCTATATCCATCTTTAGAACGTCAAAACCATCCAGACCCAATTCCTTAATCATATTATCAATTGTTATTACTTTAACTGGAGCCCCCTATGGGAGAGGGCTTTCAGCGGCCCTCTCCCATAAATGAAGCCATCACCGACATAATTTGACAACGCTTTGTTAACTAGCACAACATTTTTTGCCTCATTTAGCCTAACGTTCTCCCTGAGATACTCGAAGTTTTCAGGGTCAGGTTCAACAGCTATAACAGTCTTCGCTTTCTTGGCAGCCAATAAAGTGAATATGCCGATATTCGCACCTGCATCAATGACGATATCCAAACTACTGATACGCATAAGAATTGGATCATATTCTCCTACAAAGCATATGGCGTAATAGGGCCAGAAACATTCAGTTTCCTTTGGCACAATAAATTTTAAGTTTCGGAACCTTAAGTACAACTCCTTTCTACGTTGTCTCTTAACGTAGTATTCGTACATAGACTTCGCTGATGAGCTTAATAATTTGCTTCTCGTACGTATGCTAATTACACACGCTTAAAATGGGATAATTCTTACTCTTTCATTAGGCTCTATCAAGCTCAAAACTCATTAAGGGCTTCTCCGTATACTTCCAGTACACGCATAAACGATTTTATTTTCTAATTTTCCGCTAGGAGTTAGCTTTGTAGTAGTACTTGTTTGTGATCAAACCCTGATGACTTCATTAGTTAACATACTTCACTATAGAAATCAGTACCGCGAACATCAAGCAGTATCGTGACCGCAGCTCTAAGCTCTAAGAGTAACTTCCTCAAAACACTAACTTTCTTCATCTGCATATCAACAGCTCTATATAGAAGACTACCTGCACATACTCAGTGGAAGTATCGTAATGTAGATAACCATAGCTCATGTATCTACTTCATCTGTAAATCTTTACATAGCTGGAGCCAATGTCTTCCAGGGTTCCTTCTAAGCTCCTGCCGAACCCCTCTCATTCCAGCTAAAATATCCCTTATGAGCCTCGTCGCTTCATGTTTTGCGACGCAATCAAGCACTGTCTTTATTCCTTCAACATATATTCCCTTATATCTATAGTCTCTGAAGGTTGTCTTCGGGAGTGGAACGAGTATATCTAGATCGTCATATGTGAGTGGAGCATACCTGTAATAGTTTTGCCCAGTCAAGTTCAGCGGTGCGTTTAGCGTGCAAAGTGTATTGGGAATCAAAGTTTTACGGGTTGAAAGGGGTTGTTTAGAGAATGATATTACAGAACTTGATAATGGCGGAAAACACTTAGTGGTGAGCGTTTTTATGGTATTGCTCGGTATCTGGTATAATTGGACTCCACATTTTCCACTCTCCCTTACATGTGAGGAGGCTTCAAGCTCCTCCAGTTCATGTTCGAGAATTAAACGTGCATTAAACATGCTCAACATTACTTGATACCCTGATACCTAACGTGATATGTGTTACCGTTTTTGGTAATATGTACGAGTGCAGACATGTCCATTAACGGGTTTCGCATGGAGGTAGCGTATGAGTTCCACATGACCTACAAGTGGATCTCAGATAAGTTGGCGATGAGCTTTAGGGATATAAATAGGGCTGTTAGAGGAGTTGGCGGTCGAACTGCTGAGAAGAGTGTAAGCCCAACTAAGGTTGAAGTTGATGTGGTGGCTAAGGCAATACAGCTATTGAGGGAGGGTAAAATTAGGAATCCAAACGACCTAATCTTGGAGCTTAAAGTCGACTTGGAACAGGCCAGAAACATATTCAATGCAATCGTGGAGAATGAGAAGGTCACGATCATGCCCACAGTGGAGGCGGCCAAGAAGATTGAGAGGTCGTGGAGAAGCATTGCGAAAACTTCGCAAAGGTTGGAGGATGTCGATAGAAAAGTTAAGGAGAATGTTGAGTGGTATGAGGGGTGGTCAAAGAGCTTCCTAGAACTTCTGGATAAAGAGTATAAGAGCATTGCTGAGGAGATGGGGAAGGAGTTCGATGGTGAGGCGAAGCACATTCAGAATCACATAGATGGCACTCATAAAGATTTATTCGAAATCCATAAGGCACTTGCAACTTTTGGGGTAGAGTGTAAAACCCTCTTGGAATTCATAAAGCATGTTCAAGGCCTCAGGGAGTATGTGGGAAACATTAAAAGTAAGCTAGATGAAATGTCTAAGCAACTTCTATCGTTAACGGACAGCATAAACTTGATACGTTTAAGCGCTGAGATGATGTTTGAGGATTATCCTTACGGCTGTAAATGGCTTGACAAAGATGGATACTGCGCCTTAGGGTGGTCCAACAAAATAGAGGGTTGCAATATGAAGCCAGATACTGTGAATGGCAAGATGGTCTACAAGCTGAATGCGAAGAGTCACCCATTAATATGTGTGGCATGTCCATACTATGAGCCGAGAGGTTCAAGTGCCTCTAAGCGATAATCAAGCTTAACTTCGAACCATTTTGAATTCTCAGTAATTCCATGTGCATATTCCTTCGGTATACCTCCAGCTAACACTACTTTCTAACCTTTAGGGTTAGAAAATGTGCATGAGCCTTATTTTCATAACATCTCTCCATCATGATGATAACTTAATCATTATTCTTTTCTCGCAAGGGCATCTATGGAGTAGTAACCAATTCTTGGCAAAGCTAGAAAATAATCTAATGTTGTTTTCATCTTATTTAAATATAGATAAGGTTTTTCGTCAACAAGTCCCAATCTCGCTAAAATCCTATAGAACGTGTGACGTATGGGGAACCTTATAGGACGAAGCATCAAGGTCATTACTTTAAACCCCGACTTGCTGACAACTTTTCTAAACTCT
>Ga0080004_1129957_pt1 | contig 16017 bp, 12 predicted proteins | sample WasSprMetagenome_FD_69207 | JGI IMG/M metagenome (GOLD analysis project Ga0080004, IMG submission 69207) | Sulfidic aquatic microbial communities from Washburn Spring, Yellowstone National Park, USA - WS (SPADES assembly) (version 2) | ecosystem: Environmental > Aquatic > Thermal springs > Hot... | reverse complement strand
TTCAATGGCGGGGACAGTCGGTTGCCACCCCTAAAGGGGGAGCTAATCCCTAAGCCCCGCCGTGGTTGGGACCGAGGGTTGTAACTCGCCCTCGTGAACGCGGAATCCCTAGTAACCGCGTGTTAAAACCGCGCGGTGAATACGTCCCCGCTCCTTGCACACACTGCCCGTCGCTCCACCCGAGTTGGGTCTGGGCGAGGCTCAGTCTCGCTGGCTGAGTCGAGCCTGGGCCTGGCGAGGGGGGAGAAGTCGTAACAAGGTGGCCGTACGGGAACGTGCGGCCGGATCACCTCCTACCGCTAATTCCTGCCTGGGGCTTCTCTAGAAGGGTGTGAAAGGGCCCTGTGTCTTATCCTGCTTCAAGGTTTTTCCTTCATCCTGAATACTCTATCTCTAGGCTAGTTATTTCTCTGAAGATATTATTGCTGCTCTTAATCTACCATACATTACCTCTCTTGACGAGGTTATTCTATAGTTTCTCTCTTCTAGTATCCTGGTGAACACCTTCGGTTTAGAGACGATGATTGTAAGCTTAGAGTTTGGAGAAGCTTTCCCAATACTCTCGATGAACCTCCTATAGAACCCCACTATATCTCTCACATTCATTCTTACACCGTACGGGGGGTTGGTTACTATGTGGTCCGGCTCCCAAGTAAGCCACTTATCCATCTGGAGGCAGTCTCTAATCATTAGCTTTACAGTATCAGCTACACCTGCAGCTTCTATGTTCCCCCTAGCACCTTCAACACTCTTGGGGGAAGCATCGCTTCCAGCAATATCTGCAACAGCATCACGGTTAATGCTACCCTCGATCTTCTTCCCTATTTTCCTGAGGGCGTCCAGGTCAACGAACTTCAGCTTCTCTAATCTTATCCCTCTCTTCATTAATCCCGGAGGAATATTCTTTAATTTTATAGCAGCTTCTATGGGTATAGTTCTACCACCACACATCGGGTCTATTAAGCTCTCGCTCCTCCTCCATCCAGATATCTTGACCATTGCTGAAGCAATAGTAGGCTGTAGCCCAGCTCTATGAGAATACACTCTATAGTATCTTCTGTGGAGAGATTCCCCAGTAGTATCGAGCCCTAGGAGAATCTCTGAGTCTCTAAGTAGACAGTAGAATTCTATCTCAGGATCGTCTAGATCGACTTTAAGCTTAATGTTCGTGGATGCTTTAAAGCTTTCAATGATTGCACGGCCCGCGGATGCTGCAGCATCAATGCTTGTGAAAGGCAATCTTTTGTCGTGTCTCTCAGCTTTTATTGCGAAGGTTTGACTTGGGTCTATAATCCAGGTATAGTCTAGTCTTCTCGTAATTTTGTATAATTCTTCTAGATTTTCAGCTTTCTCCCTAGCTAGGAGTAGGTAGACTCTGTTGATGAGGATGGATGAATAAATGATTACTGCGGCATGCTCGACCGTGCCTTTAAAGAAGATTTTCCCGATATCTGGGTGCACAGTAATCCCAGCTATTTCTTCAACTTCTTTTGCAGCGAGATCTTCCAGTCCAGTTACTGTAGTAGCCAGCCACTCGAAATACTGCATCCAGCTCTATAGACCCGCATCATAATACGTTTTAAAGAAACTTTCTGCGAGACCTCCACTACTTGATTATTGAGAAGCCTTATAGCCTTTAGCGTGGCTAAATCAACGCCGGCGCAAGTACTCCAGCATAGTCTTCAAGATATCTTCTGCTATGTAAGTGATTTGAAAGCTTTGACTGCCGATGAATCTACTAGGACTTCATATTGCTGAGAGTCCGTATGGTCTTGAGTGTTCCAGCCTACCGGTGGCAGGGTCAATTCGTATGCCTAGGCCTTCAAATACTGTTACACCGATTATCGGCTCCGGGGACTCACTATAGCTACCTGAAATATCCCCTCTCTATCCATAAGCTTGAAGTAGGCTAAGGAGACTCCAGCCTCCACTTTCCTCCTATCCGCCAAGGTTAGCTCTGTCCTGGCAAGTATCTCTATTTGAAAGTCCTCCGCTAGGCTGGGGGGGATTATCGGGAGGTATGCTCCCGTATCCGCTAGGAATAAGACTTCCCTAACCCTCCTCTTATCAGCATCTCCAAACAGTGCCTTAACCCTTACAAGACCCATTTAATCCCTGATACTGCTCAAGGGCTTTTAAGATATTAAGCCTTTTATTGAGCGGTGGATCCTGTCAACTCTTACTTAATTTTTGTTTATGTTTCCAACTCTTAGTTATAGGGTCCTATATGCTAGTTATCTCTAAAAGCTTCCTCAGAGTTTGCAGAGTTTTGCTCTTTAATGTTCTCCCTCTTTCATCTTCTTAATCTTCTCAGGATCGTTACGTCTAGTGCTCCGTACGTTCTATAGATCTGTACTGCGAGGAGTATTGCGATTGAGATTATTGCGGCTCCTACTCCTAGTGAGAGTATTACGAGGCTATGGGAGTATGGGTCTATCCCAGTAGGCGTTATAGCGAATGCTATAAAGTTTAGGTGGGCTGCGTTCACCATTAATTCTATAGCTATTATCTGTTTGATTACGCTCTTCTTTGTTGCGAGGCAGTAGACCCCTATAGTGAATACTAGTCCTGCAGTTATTGGGTAATAGTATATTGGCAGAGCCATTTTAATCACTCCTCCTTAACAGTGCAACGATTGAGAAAGCTAGAGCTACTGCGACTAATACTAATGCTAGTAGGGCTATGTAGAGGTTTTCCCATAAGTATTGGCTGATAGCTCTACCCATCGCATTAAAGTCTAGTGGTTTTAATTCTTCAACTGTTCTCCTCCATCCCAGGTGTATGGGTGGGTTGCTGGCTAGGGTGAGGAAGAGTAGGGCTGCGAAGAGTATTGCTGTGAGCGATCCGAAAACTTGGTACCCTCTCACTATTCCTCCCTCCTATTAGTCATCATTATGACTAGCATGAGTAGAGCTACTGCTCCACCTGCGTATACTAGTAGGAGCATTAAGCCTACGTGGAGAGCGTAAAGTAGGATGAATGTGAAGCTTAGGGAGATTATGAAGCCTAGAAGTCCGAATACTGCTCTAATCAGGCTTTCCGATTCAACAGCTATTACTGAGAAGATTATGAGAGAGATGAGTAGAGCTACTTCTAAAGCTTCTATATTCATTCTAGATTTACAGTCTTCTTCCACCATAAAAATATTGTCTCAACATAATTTAAGGCAGCATACGTTAGCCTGAGTATATCTCAACTATATCTCCATCTTGTAGTACATGGTCTGAGCCTACTTGCTGCCCTTGAATCCTAACAGACCTACCCCATATCCTTGCATACTTCATCCTTCTAGCCAAGTCTTTGTGGATCCTCTCAGCAAGCTCTCGGACAGATGCATTTTCACTCATCACAATCGGTTTCCTAGAGACCACGCCATCTTTCCGAGTATATACCCTTATCAATCTAAGGCTCTCGAATATTTTCTCTTTTAAATCCTCAAGGTTTTCTTTCCTCTCAGCTGAGATGAATGTGAATGGTATCTGGAGGTTCCCTAACATGCTCTTAAGCCTGTCGAGTTCTGTAGATCCTGCAGCATCTACCTTATTTAGTACTATTAGGGCTTTCTTGTATATTGTTTCTCTTATGATTGCCTCTTCAAGGTCTTCTATCGATGCATCACCATATATCTTTACTACCGCATTCCTTATACCTACATTTCTCAGTAATTCTTCGACCTCCCTATAAGTTCCATGGAGTTTCCCGAATGTAACAGTCCTTATCCCCCCACTATCTTTCTTCTCTATTATTATCTCTCCTTTCTTTGGCTTTATCGAGATCCCTGCTTCATCGAGTAGTTCAAGGATTTTCTCTAATTGTTTTACTGGATTGTTTAAGCCATCGAGGAGTATTATTAATCCATCGGAATTCTTAACCAACCCTAGAGACCTGCTTGTATACTGGGTCTCCTCTAGTTCTTCTGTTAAGATCGCTGGAAGCTCTACTAACTGTATCTCAACGTCTTCGTAACACATCATTCCAGGTGTAGGTTTATCTGTTGAGAAGGGGTATGGAGCAACTATAGGCTTAGCATTGGTTAAAGCTCTTAGAAGACTTGATTTACCTGAGTTTGTCGAGCCAATTATTACTGCTTGGGAGTCCCCCTCCTTTGATACTGTGAAGAAATCTCTACGGCTAGCTTTCGCTGCAGCTTTCCTCTCAGCCTCCCTCTTAAGTTCAGCTATCCTCCTCTTTAACTGTCCTCTCAGCTTCTCTGTACCCTTATGGTCTGGGATTAAGCTTAAAGCTTCTTCAAGCGCCTTAATCTTCTCTGGGACTGTTCTCGCCACCTGGTATTTTGCAAGGGCTTTCTGTGCTTCTGCAGGCAGATTGGTTGGCATATCCGAGTCACCAAGCCTATTTAGAGGATAGTAGTGGTAAGCTTAAAAGGTTAAACTTCCTAGATAGTTTGTAGGCTTCTGGGATGACGTATAGGAAGCTTGTAGAAGAAGCCTTAGAGATGTTCAAGCGCATCGGGATTGAGGATCCCAAGCTGATTCCTTCGAAGAATCCTGTCTATGGGGAGCTGACTTCTCTGGTAGCATTCGATATAGCTAGGGAGAAGGGTGGAGACCCTGGAAAAATTGCTGAAGAAGTAGCTGGGAGTCTATCGGGCTTTGAGGGTGGGATAATAAGCTCTATTGAGGCTGTATCCGGTTATATTAATTTCAGTGTTGACTGGTTTAAGTATGCGGAGGAGATCTTGAAGACTGTTATTAGCTTAGGCCTAGATTATGGCAGGAGCAGTATAGGTTCGGGGAGGAAGATAATTATTGAGCATACCAGCGTCAACCCGAATAAAGCTTTACATGTAGGTCATGCTAGGAATGTCTGTCTAGGAGATACACTCTACAGATTGTTCAGCTTCCTAGGATACGATGTAACCGTCTTGAATTACATAGATGATAGCGGGACACAGATGGCTGATATAATACTTGGTTTCACGGAGCTCGGATACCCTCTCGACCCTGGAGATGGATCAAGGTTTGATGTTTACTGTGGAGACGTAGTTTACGTCGGAGTCTCTAGGAGGATTGAAGGAGACCCCTCATTAGATGAGGAGAGAAGAAAGATCGCCAAGTTGATTGAAGAGAGGGATGAGAAATACTATAGACTGAGTAGGGAGATAGCTGAGAAGGTTCTTAGAGACCAGCTTAAGACATGCTGGAGGCTTGGAGCAAGATACCACATCCTCAACATGGAGAGTGATATAATATCATATGATCTGTGGAGTGAAGTCTTTGAGAAACTCGTCAAGGCAGGTGCTGTATACAGAGCAGAGTCTGGGCTCAAGGCTGGATGCTGGCTTCTAAACCTATCATCCCACCCCATACTGAATAGGGAAGGGGACGAAGTACTCGTTAAGAGTGACGGCTCGACAACCTACGTTGCTAGAGATATCGCTTATGGAGCGTGGAAGCTTAGAGGTACATCTAGAGACTTCAAGTATAGGGTTCGGTTTAGGGATCCTTGGGGCGGGGAAGTTCTAGTTACAGACCTAAACGGTGATGTCGAGAAGCGTATGGGAGACGTTGAGAAAGTTATAAACGTTATAGATATTAGGCAGAAGAGACCTCAGGAGATTGTTAAGTATGCTCTAGAGCTCTTGGGATTGAAGTCTGAGAGATACATCCACTTTGGTTATGAGGTGGTTGCTTTAAGTATTACGGATGCTGTTAAGATAGGTTATGAGCCTGAGCCTGGTCAAGAATTCGTCCATATGAGTGGTAGGAGAGGTCTATACGTTAAAGCTGATACACTAATGGATATGTTGAAGGAGAGGGTTAGGTCCGAGGTTAGGGGGAAGCATCCCGAATGGGTTGAAGAGAAGATTGAAGAAGTGGCAGAGAAGGTTGCAATAGGAGCCTTGAGATACTCTCTAGTGAAGCCTGATACTGATAAGATGATAATACTCAATACCGATGAAATGTTGAGACTAGAGGGGGATACGGGGCCATACCTACAATACTCTTATGCGAGAGCATGTAGAATACTTGAGAAGTCGGGTTTAGAGTATTCCTTCAAGCCTCCAGTTGAGCTGGCAGACGAGGAGAAACAGTTGCTGAGGAGGATTGCCCACTTCCCAGAAGTTGTTGAAGAAGTGGGTAGAAGCCTGATTATCAAGACTCTACCTAACTATGCTTATATGCTTGCATCTGATTTCAGTAGGTTTTACGAGAAGGTGCCCGTCCTCCATCCAGAAGACGTTGAGCTGAGGAGGTTTAGGGTTGCAGAGGTTCTAGCATTCAAGATAGTCTTAGGGAATGCGTTAAACCTCATCGGCGTCCCGCTAGTTGAGGAGATGTAGTTAACGCATTCTCTTAAATCTCTCAATAGCTTCCTGATAGATCTCCATCTCCCTCTTTGAGGTTGGGGTAACCTTCTTCAAAGCTTCTTCAAGATGCCTCAGTGAGACTCTCAGTTCATTTACATGCTGTTTTGCTTCTTCATCATTTCTGTATTTCTCTAGATGTTCCCTTACTGCAAGCATCTTCGCTGTACTACATACGCCTGCTATATCTGCACCTGTATACCCCTCAGTCTTCTCTGCTAGCTGATCTAGGTCTACATCATCCAGTAGAGGCGTATTTCTTAGGTGGATTTTGAATATCTCTTTCCTAGCATTTTTGTCTGGTGGAGGTACGTAGATTAGTTTATCGAATCTTCCAGGTCTGAGGAGGGCTGGGTCTATGATGTCTGGACGGTTTGTAGCAGCTATCACTACTACATCTCTTAGTTCTTCCAGCCCATCCATCTCTGTTAAGAGTTGACTAATAATCCTCTCCGTTACTCTTGCATCCCCAAGCCCGCTTCCACGTGTTGGAGCTATAGCATCGAATTCATCGAAGAATACAACGCATGGGGAAGCCTGCTTAGCTTTCCTGAATATTTCTCTCATAGCTTTCTCGGATTCTCCAACCCATTTGCTCAGTATTTCCGGGCCCTTAATACTTATGAAGTTCGCCTCCGATTCCGTGGCCACTGCTTTTGCGAGGAGCGTCTTCCCCGTCCCCGGTGGGCCATAGAGTAGGATCCCTTTAGGAGGCTTTGCATCCACATGTCTTAGCATGTCTTTGTATTTTAGTGGCCAGATAACTGCTTCTTTGAGCTCTTGTTTTACTTCTTCCAGGTCTCCAATATCCTCCCATCTTACCTCTGGTACTTCTACAGCGACTTCTCTCATAACGCTCGGCTGAATGTCTCCCAGAGCATCTATAAAGTCCTCCATTGTAACTTTTAATTCATTTAATACTTCCGCAGGTATCTTACTAGAAGATAGGTCGATCTTTGGGAGGACTCTTCTCAAGGCTCTCATCGCTGCTTCTTTAACTAGCGCTGCTAGGTCTGCTCCTACGAATCCATGTGTTATCCCTGCTATCTTTTTCAAGTCTACATCTTCACTTAGTGGAACACCTCTAGTATGGACTTGTAGGATCTCGTATCTGGCCTCGGTATTCGGTACCCCAATCTCTATCTCTCTATCAAATCTTCCAGGTCTCCTTAGAGCTGGGTCTACAGCGTTGGGTCTATTTGTCGCTCCTATGACTACTACTTTTCCACGGGCTTGTAGCCCATCCATCAAGGTTAGTAGCTGGGCTACAACCCTCTTCTCCACTTCCCCCGTTACTTCTTCTCTTCTAGGAGCGATAGCATCAATCTCATCTATGAAGATTATGCTTGGAGCATTTTCTTGTGCTTGATGGAATATTTCTCTAAGTCTTTCTTCACTTTCTCCATAGAACTTACTCATTATCTCTGGTCCATTTATTGCATAGAAGTTTGCGTTAACCTCATTTGCTACTGCCTTTGCTAGTAGTGTCTTGCCAGTACCTGGTGGACCGTAGAGCAGTACTCCTTTAGGTGCTTCTATACCTAGCCTCTCGAATAACTCTGGATACTTTAATGGTAGCTCGATCATTTCTCTAATCTTCTGGATTGTTTCTTTCAGGTCTCCTATATCTTCGTATGTTACTCTAGGGATGGAGGGTACAGCTTTCTTTACAGGTTCTTCTGTTACTTCTATTCTTGCATCTTCTCCAACTATTACGGGTCCAGCTGGGCTTGTCGAAATTATCTTTAAACTTAGTTTTCTACCAAGTATGTTCAGGAATATTGTATCTCCCTGAGTTACTACCCTGTTAAATAATACTTGTGATAGATACTGTTCTACACCCATGAGGAATAATGGTTCTTCAGGGCTTAAGAGGATCGATTTAGCAGGTTTAGCTTCAGCTCTCCTAATTCTTACTTTTTCATCTATTCCTACTCCTGCGTTGAATCTTGTCTGTGAGTCTAGCCTTATAATGTCTCTCCCTCTATCTTGAGGGTATGCAGGCCAGTATATTGCGTATGTGCTCCTCTTACCTGTTACTTCCACTATGTCTCCACTATGGATTCCAAGCTTAGAAGCTATCTCCGGGTCTATCCTAGCTATGCCTCTACCAACGTCTCTTCCAGCTGCTTCAGCAACCCTTAGATATACTTCACTCATTATATCTAGAATTCTAACTTCCTCTCTTTAAGTATTAGTCTCTATCCTGATTCAATGGCTAGGAGATTTATATGGAAGGGATGTTGCTGCCTTAACTTTATTGTCTGGATGTTTATTCTACTTTGATTTTTACTCCTTTCTCTTCTTTTGCCCCCTCTCTCTTCTTCAATATTACTTCTAGTACTCCATTCTTGTACGATGCTTTAGCACTATTCGGGTCGACGTGGGCTGGCAGGTCTACTTCTTTATAGTATTTTCTCTGAGGAGCTTTTACAGAGATTACTAGTGTGTCCTCTGTCGCATTGAGGTTTATGTCTTCTTTCTCTACTCCTGGTACTTCTGCTACCACTTTTACCACATCATCCTCTTCGAATACATCTACTAGTGGTTCTCTTGTCTCTGTTAACTCGACTATCTCAGGTCTACGTCCTGTAGGTCTAATGTTCCCAAACTCTCTTATCTCTGGTTTACCGTCTGGTCCAATCTTTATGGAGTATCCATAGATTATTGGGCCGTACTCTCTCACGGTACTTCCATCTCTAAGCTTCTTCTCACGTATAAGGTCTCTTGGGAGACCCCTCTCAAATTCTTCGAAAGACCTGGAGAACATCTCATCTAGTTCTCTCATCATTTCCTCCATTTCCTCAAAGATTCTACCGAACGGCGACCTCCTCCTCCACCATCTCTCCCAAGACATAGACACTACCTCAAAAAATAACTGTAAAAGAAGCATATAACTTTTACATTGAAAGACAAAACAGGATGAACAACTAGATGTTTAAGTTATTCCTAACACCTGCTTTGTAAGCTCGTTTATTTCTTCGAGCTCTTTTTTAAGCGATTCCTTATCTCTAAACGTGTCTTTTCAATAGACCTGTATGTCTCTAACAGTGCAGGCAGTATTACTCTAACTTTTTCATGACGCCCTCAGCTAAGCTGAGAAAGACGTCTATGTAGAGGGCCACTTGCATCAAATCTACCGAAAAGTTAGACTCGCCCCCGGGTCAACTGCTTTAAGTTCCGTATCCGTTGGGGTCAGCTCTCTTAGATCAACCTGACGTATCTTTTCTAATTAAACGCTCAACTTCGCTCTCAGGTATCCCCCTACCGCCAATAGTTCTGACCACTCTTATCCTTCCTGTCTGCCCCACTTCCTAAGCGTATTGAGATGAATCCCCAGCCTTCTACAAGCCTCTTGAGGCGTCATCAGTTTTCATACGATATATAAAGAGTTATTAAGAAGAGTTATACAAAGTTAACTGTTTAGGGACTGCTGGCGAACCCCTATAGAACCTACATCAATCTCTGGGAAGGCTGTCCTAACAAAATAACGGAGCCTATCTGCCTTAGCATCCTCATTCCCAGCAGATTCAACTGCCGACAAATACCATTCAGGAAGCCCATCAAAATCTGTATTTCTTTCAATCACAAAATAACTAAACGACTATCAGGAAAACAAATCTTTAACAGAGTAATCTTTCCACTTAATCCATCCAGACTAAATAAATTACAATGGCATCGGGCCCGGGGGGACTTGAACCCCCGTCCTCCGGCTTTCTCTAGAGTCTTCTTCCGGAGGCCGGCGCCATATCCATTCTAGGCCACGGGCCCATCGTAGGTGCTTGCATCATTTTTGATAGAGTTTTCTATGCTTTATTGTTTGATTTTCTCTTCTTGTTTTCTAGGATGCTTCTTATAAACGCTAAATAGATTGGGGAAGGCTTGCTCGGTCTACTCTTGAATTCTGGGTGGAATTGTACTCCTACTATCCATGCATCTTTAAGCTCTATACCACATATTGAGCCGTCTTCTACATCGTATGCTGAGACTACAAGCCCCTTCTCTTCAGCCTTCTCAGCGTAGCTTGGGACTATGTGGTATCTATGCCTAAACCTTTCAATAGCCTCGGATGAGCCATATGCTCTGTAGAGCTTAGTATCTTCAACAACCTTTATCTTTCTAGCTGAAAGCTTCATTGTGCCTCCAACTGCTTTAGCTTTCTTCTGCTCTTCCATAAGATCAACGACTGGATGAGCTGTATCTGGTTTAACCTCACTACTATTTGCATCCCTCAAACCTAGATATTCTCTAGCAAAAGCAATAAACAATAACTGTGCACCGAGACATATCCCCAAGAATGGTATACTGCTCCTCAGAGCATACTGTGCAGACATTATCATGCCCTCTACACCTCTAACCCCGAACCCAGGTGTCAGTAGCATCCCATCATAACGGTCTAGCATGGAGAGCTTCCCAGGGTTAACCTCGAACTTCTCTGACTCGATGAAGTTCAATCCAACCTTTACATTAAAGTATGCTCCAGCATGTTTAAGTGCTTCATTTATACTAATATAGCTATCAGTTATCTGACAGTATTTCCCAACCATTGCTATATCTACAGAGTCTCTGGGATTCTTAAAACGTTCAACAAGCTTCCTCCACTCATCTACTCTCTCACAGCTAACATCATCCTTGAGATTCAATAGTTTACATAAGAGTTCCCCCAACCCTTGTTCTTCAAATACTAATGGGAGGTCGTATATTGTTTCTAAGTCAGGGTCAGAGATAACAGCTTTCTTCGGAACATTACAGAATAGGCTAATCTTCTCTTTAACATCTTCTGTTAGAGGCTTATCGCTCCTACCGATAATTATGTCCGGCTGTAGACCCATACTCTGCAGAGCCTTAACACTATGTTGAGTAGGCTTAGTCTTATGCTGCCCAACTGTTCCAAGATATGGTATAAGAGTTACATGGACTAGAACAGTCTGATCCTTCTCAAGCTCAAGCCTCAGCTGCCTAATTGCTTCGAGATAAGGCATAGTCTCAATATCACCTACTGTCCCTCCAACCTCAACGGCAAAAACATCCGGGCTCCTCCTACATGATGCTTCAACTATCCTCTTCTTAACCTCATTAGTTACATGCGGTATAACTTGAACTGTCTTTCCAAGGTATTCTCCGAACCTCTCCTTCAGAACAACCGTAAGATATATCTGACCAGAAGTAATATTATTCTGGGGGTGCATATCAACGTCCAGGAACCTCTCATAAGTCCCAAAATCCTGGTCTACCTCAGCAATATTAAATACCTGTCCAGGAACTGGCTGAAACCTCCAGACCTCTTCGCATACAAAGACTTCTCCATGCTCAATCGGGTTTAGAGTCCCAGGGTCGACATTAAGATAAGGGTCGATCTTCATAGCATCAACAGTAAATCCTCTAAACTGGAACAACTTACCTATGGATGCAGTTACAACACCTTTCCCAATCCCACTTAAAACCCCACCAGTAACAAAGACATACTTCACCATACTCGATCACCAAAGCCGGAAAAGAAGCAGCAAGCTACCCCCAACATATAGCAGGATGGAGAGACCCTGGATCTCCCACCTCTAACCACTAAGTGCCCATCCATACATCCCATAAAACAGATTAATATCCATTACTGCATAGATTACCTCAACTCTTGGGGATAGTATTCTAGAAGCATTCTTCTAACATCCCAGAGAGATTATTGGCCACACACTATAGAGTGAGTATCACTGCATTATCGATCCTACTAGATATTATGTAACCGGCTAGATCGAAGATGTATCTACATGCTGAGAGGATCACAGAATCACTTGTACAGACTACAGCATCAGTCTTAGATAAGACTGAGTCCACAGTCTTGATAGTTTCAGCATCCCCCCTTAATCCTAGGCTTGAGATTACTTCTCTAGTCATCTTAGCTATCTCTCCACTCCTACTTATCTGAGAATCATAGAATACCCTTACATATGAAGGGCGTAGATTCTCCAACTCCCCCATTATAAGTTGAAGTGAAGATGATGTGAGCTGGCTAAACCTGTATCTTCCATATACTTGAGAGAAATCTCTAACAACTCCGTCATCACATAAGATTAAGAGATCTCCCCTCAAGGCAGCCTCAACAGTATTCAATACATTGAAACCATCAATCCAAAGATCTTTCCCAGTAACCATCGAAGACTCCAGCATCCTCTCTTTAACATGCTTAATTTCATTCTTTGAATAGGTAGACCGATATAGAACTAAACGCTCACTCTTATCCAGCTGGTACTTATCTCCAACAAGCTTTAAAGCTGACTCCTTCCGATACCCTCTATCAAGTAGGTATCTAAGGTCTACTGCAGCCTCCCTCAAAACTTCTAAACGATGACGTACACTACTCAACATATATCCCGGGTCGCAGCGGTAAAGCCGTCTCAGCCTTCCTCAATGGGTCATATAGACCCCTAGACCCCTCTCTACAGATCTCAACACTTGTTGACAGCTCGTTCGAGAGGAATGCAGCTGCCTCCCTATAGATTTCTTCCTCCATCTTTGCTATAGTTATTATTGTTTTAGGCTTATACGTAGATATTAGAGATGAAGCAGTATCGAGTAGTACTCTAGCTAATGTAGGTGCCTGCTTCTCCCTACCAGGTAGCTTCTCAACGACCTTTCGGATAAGTATCCCCAAGCTTTTCTGACCACCCTCCTTAATCAAGTTTAGAGCTTCCTCCAGCAACTCTAGCTTACTCTCAGAGGCAGCATAAACGATCACCTTGCTAGGCTTCTTCTCCAAAACGTCTATTATGCTTCTAACATCATCCATAAGCTTAACGATGAGTTCTTCAGCAAGCTCTGCTTCAGGGCTCAGCAGTTCTCCTAATACTATAGGCCAAGACTCTACTGAAACAAAGCCTCCTCTCCCGAGGATGCTCCAGGCTTCTTCACATGTAAATGGTATGAAGGGTGCTAGAAGCTTCACCCAATTCTCTACGAAGATTCTAGCATTCTTACTAACCAAGTTGTTTGTTCTTCTAAGATACCATCTCCAGTCAGAGTACATCCCGTACAATGCTTCATGGCATGCTTTCCTAGTCTTCAAAGACTCCATATACATCGTAATATCCTTGATCCTCCTCTGCAACCTAGACATCAGCCATCTATCAACAGGAGTCTCATCGACCAGTGAAGCTCCAGATACTTCTCTAACAATCCTGAGGAACTGCTCAATCATCAATTTAACTTCTTGCGCATTCTTCTCTCTCCAATCCGGGTCATCCATATCCTCTGCAGCTAGTAAAAGAGTACACCTAGTCGTATCCGCACCATACTTTGAGATTGAAGCTTTAAGAGGTATGAACTTCCCCCTGCTCTTACTCATCTTCTCTCCTTCTATAGTTATCAAACCATTAACCGAGATACCTCTAGGCCAGAGCTTCTCATCGAAGATTGCAGCATGATGGAACAAGTAGAATGTAAGATGATTGGGGACAAGCTCCTTCGCAGATACCCTCATATCTATAGGATACCAGTACAGGAACTCCTCCCTCATCATCTTCAACAGTCTCACATCTATCTTATTCTTGGAAGAGATTTTAACCGGGTCGCCTAATCCTAGGTAGATATAATCTAATACCTCAACCGTAAGCTGCTCAGACTTAACGTCACCTCTATTCAAGTACTTGCTTATAGTGTAGAGAGCAGGGTAAATCGTTGAATCGCTTAATGTCTCAACTATCCATTCAGGATCCCATGGTAGCCTAGTACCTAGCCCTGTCTTCCTCGTACATGCCCAGTCTCTAAGCCAATCCACAACATTAAAGAACCATTGCCTAGCTTCTTCAGGATATATCTTCATTGTAGCAATATGATTCCTCACCTTATTCTTCCACCCATCATCAGAATATTTCAGAAACCATTGATCTTCAACAATCTTGACCAGGCACTCAGTCCCACATCTACAAACAACTCTCTCCGGGAGCTCCCACATAACGTCTCCTAAACCCTCCCGTATAAGCTTCTTCTTCACATTCTCTCTAGCCTCACTAACCCTCTGACCTGAGAATTCCCCGCAATCCTCTTTTAATACACCACCATGAAATTCCTTTGAATAGATCTCTCTGGTAGCATCCTCAAGCCTGGGGTCCTTATCATCGATTATCTTCATCTTCTCAACGATCTCGACTGCTGGATAATCTCCATAATCAGGCACACGGATAATAGATATAGGCTTGATCCCCCCGACTATACCTCTTATACCGTATTCATCCCCCTCCTCCAGCTTCCTCCTTAAAGCCAGCAGACCTGCATAATCATAAGGTGCATGCCCCGGTACACTATAGACCACTCCTGAGCCAAAGTTTGGGTCAACGAAATCTGCTGGAAGCAAGGGTGTAAGGAGGCCTGTAAGAGGGGTCTCCACCATCTTACCGATAAGCTTCCTAGGGTCAACCTCAGAAACCATCTTAACATTCTTCTTCTGTTGAGAGAGTTTCTCAAATGCTCTCCTCGAAATCAATAGCTTCTTCCCGTCAACCTCCGCAGTAAGATAAGTATAGTTAGGGCTTATCCAGACGTTCGTAACCCCGAAGATCGTCTCAGGTCTAAGGGTTGCAGCAGCAAGGTATACGTCATCAATCCTAAAATATACTAGAGTATACTCTTCAGGTGAGACCCCCTCTCCAATTAGTCTATCATGGTCTCCCGTAGCACTATTACAATGTGGGCACCATACAACTGGATGCTCACCCATAACTACGTATCCTCTCTTCTTCAAATTAAGATACTGCCAAGTAATGAATTTACTATAATATGGATGGAGGTCTGTAGTATAGAATTCACGTCTAAAATCCACTGAGAAACCAATAGCTTTAACAACTTTCCTATTCTCCTCAGTGTAGTACCTACTAATATATGCAGGGTCAGTAAACTTGTCAACTACCTGTGGAGGTACGCCATCGATCTCTACTAGAACCCTCCTAATCAGCTGGTCTCCCTGCTTAAGCCTCTCACTTGTTCCTGCAACTGCTTCACCAGTCCAATGCCAAGCCCAAGGAAAGAGAACGTTATACCCCTGCATCCTCTTAAACCGTGCATATGCATCACCTCTAGTAAAAGTGAATCCATGCCCAATATGTAGAGGGCCGTTCTGATAAGAATATGGAACACATATGAAGAATTTTGGCCTAGATGGGTCTGGATCCGCCTCGAAGATTTTAGCCTCACTCCACTTAGTAATCCACTTCTTCTCATAATCTAAAGCTGAATCTATGAAATATTCTTCTCTGCTAGACACCATTCCGCCTTAAACAAGAAAGCCTCCTACTATTTAATTTCATTCTCACCTAGTAATTCTTTTGCAGCTTCTTCTCCAATCTTCTCTGGTGGGACTCCCCTCTCACCTAGTTTATCTACCTCTACGACCTCTACAAACAGTGGTGAGGTTTGGTTATCCAGAGAAGAAGATAAAAAGGCTTAAAGAATAAGAGAAGGTTAGATCGTTCGGGATTAAGCTTTAATTTAAAAAATTTAGGAGGAGGGGCTAGTTTGGTAGCCCTAGCCACCCATAAATAAGTAGTCACGACCCTCGCTTCGAGCCGTTTGGCTCGCCGAGGATGATAAATAGTAGCATATGGGTCTTGCTAGGGCTTATACCCCAGCCCCATCCCCAGCGAGCCCTATTGACTTCCTTAGGTCTACGGTCTTCTTCTATATTTTTTTTAAATTTCTTTATT
>Ga0080004_1149410_pt2 | contig 16020 bp, 11 predicted proteins | sample WasSprMetagenome_FD_69207 | JGI IMG/M metagenome (GOLD analysis project Ga0080004, IMG submission 69207) | Sulfidic aquatic microbial communities from Washburn Spring, Yellowstone National Park, USA - WS (SPADES assembly) (version 2) | ecosystem: Environmental > Aquatic > Thermal springs > Hot... | reverse complement strand
GAAGAGCTTGCGAGATTCACTTGGATTGAAAGGAATAAAGATAGCAATGCTTTGCGGTTCTTATCCCTCCCGGGAAAAGCCCTACAGTGGATTCTTCCATAGCTTGGCGAGAGTTTATAAAAAGCTCTTTTCCCTTTCCGTTTTCGTGCCCGGCGAAAGTGAGGAGTATGAATATGATGGCGTAAAAGTGAAGAGGCGAAGACCCCCTGAGATTTACGAAGAGATTGCTTCTTTTAAGCCGGATATCCTCTTAGTTATGCCTGTCTACCCACCCTCCTTGCTCAATCTCGCTTCCTACATCAGAGAGCATCTCTCAATACCGAGGATAACTTTTCCAATTGGTATCGCTGACGCCTTCTACACGCCCTTTTATTACTACCAACTTTATGGAAAAATTCCCAAAAATGCTATCGTTATGGAGTTCGTTAGGATGCATCATTTGAGAAGATATATAGAGCGAAGCGACGAGCTCGGCGATTTCATCGTCCATCCCTCCAATTGGCAGAAGGTAGCTTGTGAAAGGAGCACTCTTTATAAGCCAAGAAATGTGAGGATAATCCCTTTTCCCGTTGATACGAGGATTTTTCAGTTCCAGCCCCGCAAGGGAAGAGTGGAGAAGCTTATTTGCGTGCGTCCCCATAGCGTTAGAAAATATGGCGTTGACCTTGTGATAAAAGCCTCAAGGGGCAAATACAAGACCGACATCTACGGAGAAGGACCTTTGCTCATAAGACATATGGCATTAGCCCGAAGATTAAGAGCGAATGTTGAGTTCTTCCCCAAATTCTTCACTACTCATAGCGACTTCGCGGAGGCTTGTTACCGCTACCAGATGGGATTGATGTTCACTCGGGCTGATACGCAAGGGGTCACTGTTTGCGAGATGCAGGCTACGGGTCTCCCCGTTATAACCTCATCAGTTTGGGCGGTGCCCGAATTCGCCACTGGCGGAACGATATTACTAAAGAATTACGAAGTTGAGAAAACCGAGCAAATCATAGACGAGATAAACGAAAAGGGCATCTTAGAGGAGCTTTCTTGGAAGGCTTATACGGGGATAGTTGAGAAGTGCGGTTTGGAAAAGGTGATGGAAGAGCATTTATCGTTGTTTAGCGAGTTGCTTAATGGCAAAAAAGCATTCGCTCACACTTCTTGATTTCCCTGCATTCATATTCAGGATTATAATGAAGTATGGTTTTTCTTATCTCAACAGAGTCAGTGGGGCGATGATATACAGATATAGCAATTTTGGGTTTGAAGTTAGCTATAGTTTCCTTCGCTCCATAGACCGCATCTAATTCGCCACCTTCTATATCCATCTTTATAAAATCCACCCTTTCTAAATTAAGTTCTCTCACAATGGAGTCCAAAGTTTTGCCCTGAACAACTTCAAAATTATCGGTCAAAGCTTCCCGGATTACCTTGTGTTCTATATTTTTGTAGAGACTGTGGCTCGCTGGACTTTGGGATAAGAACAGCTTAAGTTCGCAATTTTCTTTATAAAGCGCGTATCTCAAAGGGATGATTTCACAAAATTTACCCTTGTTCAATTCAACTGCTCTTCTAAGAATCCTGAAATTAGACTCCTCAGCCTCTATAGCGACAACTTTCCCCCTTAACCCAACTTTCTTGGCAAATATTAAACTAGCGACGCCTATATTAGCCCCACAATCAATCACGACAGCTCCTTCCTCGATTTCTACGGGATATTCTTCATATTCGTTCAGCAAATATATTTCTTGGAGAGCCTCGGAGAAAGTTCTCATATAGCCTTTAGGAATAAGAAAAAGAATTCCGTTCTTCTCGTAGACCTTGCCTTCAGGTGTTGAGAAGAGGAGCTTTAGGTTATGAGCAAGACTCTCTATTCTTTCCTCAATGAATTTATTGGGCATTGGCAACAAATACAAAAATTTTGCCAGGATATATACAGCTCTTTCTCTAAATGGGGCTACTTTACCCCTGCGATGGGCAATCATCGTGTTAAAACCCCTCCCAATCTCCCGTGCCCTTATGGGGATAGCTTTTTGAAAGAAGAAGAGTAGATTTCTCATTTATATTTAAGTTTACTTGTATTTCCCTCAGCTCTTTTAAATAGACCCCTATGGGCTAAATGGTGGGGTTCCAAAATCGCAATGCGATAAGCGGTTTTATCTATTGTTATTCCCTTATATTTAGCCATCGCTCCGATGAATAAGAAGCGATTATTTTCAAGCGAATAGAGAGGGATAGCACACTCCAAGCATTCCTCCGATACGGCGGGCTTGAATTCCTTTTGCAACATCAATCTCTTCCCGTTTGATTCCTCTATACCATAAATTGAGATATAATATCTAACTTTTTTGCTTATGTTTTTTGCCGTTTTAAGCATTAAATAAAGGTTATCAGAATCCATACAAGCATAAATATAGGTTATATCGGCTTCGGGCTCTAATATTTTCCATAGTGTATCCTTCTGGGGGTCTATCAGAAAAGGAGGTATTCCCGTCCAGTCTTCCCCTTTTCCATCTACTTTGATCCTTCCCCTATTTACTATGGGTATAGTCAGGGCGTCCTTTTCATCCGCGAAAAGCTCATTTGTGCGAGCAAAAGAAAACATAAACTTCCTCATCCTCGGCAGGAGTTGGGTCTTGTATTTATTTATCGCCTCATATTTTAGTTGCACGATGTCGGGTGGCAGGGAGAGACTTCTCCAATGAAATCCTAATCCCAAGAGGGTAGAGGGAGGTTTCATCGTTTCCTCCATTTTCAATCCCCTCGGGTAGGGGAAACGACCCCTGTGGACCACATAGGTGAAAATCTGGGGTGAAAGATGGTGTCTCTCTTTTAATTCCAAGAGAGCGATATTAACGAAGGAGTTCACTGCCCAATGCGTGGGATGGGCATCCTCTGCTGAAGGGATGAAAATATGAGTCGGTTTATAATCAAGGATTATTTTCTCCAAATCCTCAAGTAGGGAACGCCCGCAGTAGGGCGCGTTTTTATGATAGATGTTCTGGAAGGGGGAGAAACGAGTGTGAAGGAGTGTATGCGTGTAGAGTTGATTATATTCCCAGTACTTCTCCCAAAGAAGGCATAAATCGGAATCGGGATAACCTAAAAAAGTAACATCCTCCTTGGGCACGCCGAGAAATTCCATCGCAGATAGAGTTTCGTTCTGTCTCTTCTCTCCAAATTTTATGTAATAGGAAGGTGGAAGAACTACTTTTTTATAGTGGATGTGGGCAGCGTAAGAGAAAGATTCACCGTTCGTAACGACTATAACCTTAACAGGTATGCCTTCTCTCCTCGCAAGGGCGATTAGACCGCCGCAGGCGAGCGTCTCGTCGTCAGGATGGGGAGCGACGACCATAATCCTCTTCATCTCCGATAAAGGAGGCATTGGCAGGAGGGGATAAAGCTCGTTTCCAATCCCTCTGGGATTGTGTCGGAATACAAGAAGGAAGAATAGAGGGAAAACGAAGAAGATTGTTCTCGCTATATGCCTAAGCATAGCAACTTAATATAGCCAGGATATTTCTATTTTCTTCAATTTTTTCCGCTTTTAATCCCGCTTTCTTCGCCAGTTCCTCTATCTCTTCCCTTCTAAAGGCGTGGTAATAACGGGGAGCTTTCTCCTTTCCAAAGGGGATTATTATATCTCCGTTCTCATCAATCTTCTCTCTATGTTTCTCCTCTTTCCAAAGATTCCAGACTGTGAGCATAAGCTTTCCTCTTTTATTCAATAACTTCTTTGCTTTTTTAAGAAAATTTAAGCGAGTTCTTATGGTGGGAAGATGATGAAAGACGGCTATGGCGAAGATAAAATCGTAATCGTTCCCCAATCGTTTATAGGGCAAAGTTAGAAAATCACCCACTATAAATCTTCTTTCAGGATATCTTCTTCTTGCTTCCTCAATCAAGCCCCTACACAAATCAATCCCCAAATATTGGATATTTTGAGGTAAAACCGATAGAAGCCGCCCGTTGCCACAGCCTATATCCAGCACTTTTGCCCCCTCAAATACCTCCTTCCCTAAAACCTCCATCTCCTCCCAGGGCTTAGACCTCGTCTGGGAGAACTCTTTCGCAACGCTTTCATAGGTCTTTTTCAATTGCTCTTTAACTTCTCTATAAGACAGTCTCATTTTAATTATCTATAGTAATTATTTATCCTAACCACTCTCTCGTCAAAGCGAATCAATAATTTGTTGACAATTGTAATTTAAGTTAAAATATTTTATTGTGAGAACGGAGATAAAAGAAAAATTTGAGGAGATATTTGAAGAGGTATTCACCTCAGCAGATAATTTAGCCCTTTTCCATCAGCTTTTGAAGGAAAAAATCAGCAAATATAAGCTTCCATTCCCTTCAAAGGTTGACCTCCTCTCAGTTTATCGCAAGCTTGTTGAGGATGGAAGGATAAAGAGGAAGGAGTTTTTGGAGAGTTATCTCCTCAAAAAGGGGATGCGCACTCTTTCCGGAGTCGCACCCGTTGCCGTTTTCACCAAGCCATATCCCTGCCCGGGCACCTGCATATATTGTCCCTCGGAGAAGGGAATTCCCAAGAGCTACATACACAATGAGCCAGCTGTTATGAGGGCAGAGGAGAACAGATACGACCCGTTTAAGCAGGTTTCTGCGAGGTTGAGGCATTATAGGGAGATGGGACATCCCACAAGCAAGGTGGATTTGATCGTTATGGGAGGCACATTCTCCTATCTTCCCAGGAGATATCAGACTTGGTTTATAAAGCGATGTTTTGACGCCCTCAATGGGGTTGAGGCAAGAAATTTAGTTGAGGCGCAAAGGATAAACGAGAAGGCGGAGAATAGATGCGTTGGCTTAACTGTGGAAACCCGCCCCGATTTGATAAACGAGGAGGAAGTGGAGAGATTCAGGAGGCTGGGTGTAACGAGGGTGGAACTTGGCGTGCAGTCTCTTTATGACGATGTTTTGATAAAAAATAAAAGAGGGCATACCACGAAGGAAGTAAGAGAAGCTACGAAGCTTCTCAGAGATGCTGGTTTCAAGATAACCTATCATATTATGTTGAATCTTTTGGGAAGCGATAAAGAAAAGGATGTGAAGCAATTTGAGATTCTTTTTAACGACCCTGCTTACCGCCCCGATTACCTTAAGATATATCCCTGTGTTTTGACTCCCTACGCCGAGCTTAGGGAATACTGGGAGAGGGGAGAGTGGGTTCCCTATACCGATGAGGAGCTCTTGGATACATTGGCGAAAATCAAAGCAATGATTCCTATATATGTTCGGATAATAAGGGTTATAAGGGATATCCCTGCGGACCAGATAATAGCTGGAAGCAAGATGTCGAATATGAGGCAGGTTTTACAGAATATGGTGAAGTGTAAATGCATCAGATGTCGTCAGGCTACTTCCGCCCCAATGGATTGGAACGATGTTCAGCTCTTTCGCTTGGATTATGAGGCATCTGATGGAAACGAGGTCTTTCTTTCCTTTGAATCTAAAGATAGGGAGATTCTCTACGCCTTTCTTCGTTTGAGAAGGGTAGGGGAAGGATTGGTGAAAAATTGGACTGGTTCGGAAGCGGTCATAAGGGAAATCCATACATATGGACCTATGGTTCCCTTGCATAAAAGGGATGTCTTGGCGGTTCAGCATTTCGGATTGGGCAGAAGGCTCTTGGAAGAGGCGGAGAGGATAGCGAAAGAAGAGTTTGGGGCGCAGAGGATAGCTGTAATAGCGGGAATTGGAGCGAGAGAGTATTTTGAGAAGTTCGGTTATAGGCTCGTCAAAACCTATATGGTGAAGGTATTATAAATTTAGGGGGCAGGGCAGAGCCCTGCCCCCTAAATTATTTTATCACCACTTCACGGGTATTCCAAGCTTTTGCAAGCGGGAGCGATATTCGTCTAAATTATCCTTCGTAACCACATCTACTCCCGTATCTACTTTCCCATCCTTGGGAAGGAGCATAAGCGCCTTGTCCTTGCCGATTTTAGCGATGTTGTAGAGGAGAACAACGCTCAAATAGCCCATCATATATGGTCTTTGTCCTATCGTTGCGGTGATAACGCCCTTCTTGATGTATTCCATATGTTCTGGGGTTGTGTCAAAGCAGACGATTTTAACCTTGCCAGCTTTATTCGCCCTTTCCACGGCCAAGGCGGCAGCCGGACCATCAAAGGCATAAACTCCGTAAAATCCCGCGAGGTCAGGATGGGCTGAAAGGGCTGCTTCAGCGCTGCTGATAGCCTTTGATTGGTCCTCGTAATCGCAAATTGTGTCTATCACCTTTATTCCCGGATATTTCGCAATTGCGTCCTTAAATCCTTTCATCCTTTCAAGGGAATTGAGGGCGGTTAAAGAGCCCGTGAGGATAACGACCTTCCCTTTTCCATTCAGCGCCTTAGCCATCGTCTCGCCCGCTATTCTACCAGCTTCGTAGTTTCCCGTTCCTATATAAGCGAGTCTTCCCGACTTGGGAGCATCCGTATCAATAGCCACGCAGGGAATGCCCATATCAAGAGCCTTCTTAATCGTATCGCTTACAGCGTCTGGGTCAGATGCAGCGAAGGATATGCCATCCACCTTCATAGAGATGTAGCTTTCCAACTGGGATATCTGCGCCCTAACATCCTCTTTGGGAGGAACATAAAAATAGACATTCACGCCGAGGTCCTTTCCCGCCGCCTCGGCTCCAAGCTTCACCTCATCCCAATAGGGATGGATTGACTTTCCGAGCACAGCGAACTGAAGAGCTTTGCTCGGTTTGGCACCAGTCGTTGTCTTCTTAACCCTCTCGCCACAACCTGCGAGAAGAAGCAAGATGAGCGGGACAACAAGATAAGCTTTTCTCATATGCCTCTACCTCCTTTCTTAATTTATACAACTAATTTCGAAGATTTGCAATCCTTATCTTAAAATAAACATCCTTATCGCCTGCACCATCTCGCCCTCAGAATAAGCCACAACTCTACCGATGTAAACTCCCGCTGGGACATCGCTACCCTTTTCGTCCTTTCCATCCCAATAGATGCTGTTTATTCCCGCCTCTCTCGTTGCCCTCACCGTTCTTATTCTCTGTCCCGATGCCGTTTCAAGTCTCAATTCTATTTCAGCCTCTTTTGAGAGCGTGAAGGCGAACTCCATACCCTTTCTCGTTCGGTTCGCTACGAGGTTGGAAATCAACAAAGGATTCTTCTTTTCCATTTTCAAAGAGAAAAGGCGGGGAGTTCCGTCACCCGTGAATCTATAATTGGAGGAGTGGAGAAGGGATATCTTCTTACCGGTTGTTAGGTCTGTTAAAGTTAGTGAATATCCTCTCGGGAAGCGGGATAAATCACGCCAAAAGAGAATGCATTCTCCCTCTCCCCTTATTTGCAAGAGCCATTCTGAATTGGGAGAGAGAGGCTTTATATCCCAAGCTAGCATAAGATTGCGTGATTTGTCAAGGAAACAAGCCTTCGGTTCATCTCGAATTCCTGGTGGGAATTCAAGGCTATTGGAGGGGTCAGGATTATCAGCTTGTCCGAAAAGCAGGGAGTAGCTTGTACCAGAAATGTTGATTTCTATCTTTGCTTCCCATCCGTTGAAAGATGTAGATTTTACGCTTCTCGTTGTTCTCTTTGTTCTATTCGGTCCCGGTATAATCAATGTGCAGTCTTTATAGCATCTTATCCAATAAGCTTCCCAGGGCTTAAGGGTATCCTTCTCGGGGTCCAAAAATTCATATTCGCCTTTTTGGTCATTAAAGCGCCAGAGGGTTTTCGCTACATATCCCTTTTGGCTTGCTGTATCCAAGCTCACAGGATTGGTTTCCTCGGGGATTCTCACTAATATCTTTGAAAGTGCGCATTCGCCTTCTGGGAAAGGATAGCCTATCTGGTTCCAACCAGAGGCAAGCCCTATGCTAAATTCTCCATCCAATGGTTCGGCGTAGCCCTCAAGTTGAATGTTCTTATCCTCAAGCAATCGGATGAAATAGCCTTTCCCAAGGGAGAGAGCTATATTCGGATAAAACAACCATTTATTTGTCCCTTCCTTTGTGGGTTCCCAATGGGCAAGGGCAAGCTTTTCGGGTGGAATGCCAAGGGCAATAGAGGGGTCGTGGGATGCGGGGTCGAGTGGAACGCTTATCATATGGATTCCCTTTGACAAGCTGACGCTTGCGGTCTGCTTTTCCCTGGGTGGCTGAATTATTATCGCGTAGGGACCGTAATAGCAGTTTATCTTCCTTTCAAGAATTTTGCCATCTGGGGAAGTATATACAACATCTATTTGTTGCGGTCCCGTTGAAAGAGAAGGGAAGGGAACGCCGAAGGCGCCCTGAGTTATGGGAACTTCTATTCCATTTATTGTCAAGGTTCCTTCGGAACCTGATAACAAAGCTCCATAAATGTTATTGGGCTCTGCCTCCGTTCCCACGACGCCGTAGGGGAAGGGGATTGAAACATCTATGCCTCCGATAGGAAATTCTATAGTGACCCTTTGGGGACCGCCGATATTGAAGAATGTTGGCGCGACATAACCAATGCCATCTGTTATTTGAACGGATTCATATTGAGATTCAACTGGTAAATCAATGCTGAAATCATAATTCCAGTATCTGGGAATAACAACTCCATTTAAGGGTGTTTCATCGTTTCCAGAAGAATAAAAATAAAAGAGCGCGATGTAAACCCCGTATCCCTCGGTGTCTGGGTTTGTTGGTAATGAGGGTGTATTCCAAACATAGAGCTTGGGACCAGCCTGTGATTCCACTTGCAAAACATATTGTTGAGAATACCAATCTGAGAAAGGAAGTCCCTCAACAGTGGGGACGATTTGTCCGCAAATCGCCTTCAGTTTTCCCAAATCGGAGCTCGTCGTAGGGTCAGCTTGGACTCGTTGGTAATAAAGAGCGTTGAAATCGGAGAAAAAGGTTGGTTTCTCTATGTAAACCTTCAGCCAAGCGGAGAGGGCTGCGGAATGGCGCCAGATGGTCATTAAGCCCGAACAATCGGTAAGGCTTTTAGCCCAAAAACTTTGAGCGGAAAGGGAAGGTTGATTGAGGAGCTCGTACCAAGGGAACAGATAGAAACTGCAATAACGAGAAAACGATTCGCTGGGAAAGAGCTGGGAAAAAATAACCCTTGTTGCCGCCCAGGCGATTCCCTCTTCCCAGGCATCGAAGCCTATTTGATAGGGACCGTGGAAGGCGTGAATAAGGAGATGGAGGAGCCTGTAATAGGTCTCTATATCACCCGAGCGTCCCCATTCCATATGAATCGTCGCCGTTGAGGCATCGTAAACTCCTGCCAAAATCACTTGATAATCGCTCAAACTCGTATCATTAAGCACTGTTACTGTTCCTCCCCACGCTGGCTCGCCATATACTTGCTTAATTTTGGGCATCGCTTGTTGAATAAACGCTCTTAACTTTTGTTCTTCATCCGATGTCCATCCCTGAAATTGAAAAGTGAGTTCTCCCCTTGATCGAGCTGGTAATATTATCTTTCCATTTTGGCGCAGGTATACTATGCGGTCAAAGGCGGGAGGTAGAAGGTTTTGAAAAGGCTCGCTTCTTCTTAGCAGTTCCCATACCCTTGAGATATCATAAAATGCCTTTCTTTCTCTATCCAAGGCAGACCTTATAGCCTTTGAAATCGCCATCTGGTCCCTTGTGTTCTCAACATCAACGATTATGGCGCCGGGAGAAGGAGAGAAGGCATAAAGCGAGGAAAAGAAAAAAATCAAGAAAAGAAAAACTGACTTTCTCATCTTTACCTCCTTTCAAAATCTAAGCGACAACACGCTGTTGAGAAGCGTTGCGGAATAACCGTGTGAATAGGAACTCTGGGTTTGATAATTCACTTTATTCAGGCTAAATGACCAAGTGAGATATTGTTTTAGGCGAAAGTCGATTCCGAGCCCGCCCTCAAAACGAGAATAGCCATAGCTTCCCGAAGAATCGGTCTTTCTTAATTCAGCGAAAAGGGATTTATCCTTCCCAATGGGATTTTGAATACGCAAGCCCCAAACCTGCAGTTTGCTTGAGGAGGTGCTTGCGGATGTCGCCACTGTGGCACCAAGGAAGTTCTGCGTGTTCATAATTTGATAATCTAAATTTAAAGTGAAGTAGGGTAGGTTTTTGAATGGTTGATAGGAAAGGGTAAGATATCCGAGCTCGCTTTTCATTCCTCCGCTGGCACCTACAAAATCCATATCTTGGAGCATATAGGTGCCATTCAAAGAAGCCCGTGGGGAAAGGAGATAGGCGAAGAATAGGCTTTTACTATTTGATGTGCTGTTGCTTGAATAACTTCCCTCGCTGAAGCTGTTTTCCAAGCTTAGGCTGAGGCTAAGTTTTGGCGAGGGAAGAAATTGAATATCAAGGCTGCGTCTTTTCTGATTTATTCCTCCACTGAATCCTCCATAATAATAGCCAGGGGAAACAGGGCTGCTGTATTGCGAGGTTTGGCTTAAGCTTCCCGAGTTTGAATTATCTAAAGATAAAACAAAGGATAATTTCTCGCTTGGATTGTAGGAAAGTTGGATTAGGGAAGTTGAAGAGCTTGTTAAGGAGGATTTGTTCTTTCCCAAATCAGCGGAGAATTTCAACTTTTGAGTGGGAACATAAATTAGATTGAATCTCCCCATCAGGAAATCGCTGCTGTAATTCGTCTCATAACCTCCTTTGCTTTTCTGTCGGGAGAGATTGAAGGACCAGGAGATACCAGGCGTAAATAAGCCGATTTGGGCTGCACCCCTCCCCCTGTAATATCCTCCGTAAGATGGGTATCTGCCATAGCCGCCATATCCTCCACTATAGCTCGGATAAGTTGTTCCATAGTAAGATGTTCCATATACGTAATAACCGCTACCGAATGAGGAATAGGAAGGGGAATAAGTGGAATAGCTGCTCCCGCTATAACCCCAATAGTTGCTACCAGTGTAGCTTGGGGAGAAGGAAGTAGAAGGCGGCGATGTTTGACCTTCCCCTTCTTTCTCTTCTTCAGCGAAGGGAGGTGGTGAGGTAATTTGAGTTGTCTCCTTGAAAATTTTTGAAGAGGATATACGAATTTCATCCCTTACATTTTCGTAATTGTATCCGCCTCCCTGAGAAGTGGAATAATGTGATAAAAGGACATTAGGAAGATGGGGAAGGGAGAGGTCAAGGTTGAAAGTGATGTCCTTAAATGACGATAGCTGGGAGGAGCTGACTGGCGAGAAGGAGTAGCCGTATGGACGCTTCCCGGAGGAGAAATTCAGCGATGCTCTTATCGTTCTCTGAAGATTAGACCAATTTAAGGCAAATATCTGTCCTTTTTCCTGGCGGAAGAAGCCAACAGACTCCAGGGGAGCAAAATTATCTCCTATGGAACGGAGATTATAGGAAATGGCAAATTCTCCCGCTTTGCCCTTATAGTTCTTGCTCGTTTGAAGCCCAAGGGCTGTACCATTGTGCACACCATCCGTGCTCCTTGCCATTTGAACGACGAGTGGCAAGCCTCCCAAACTAATTTTTCCATCTACACCAATTACTTCCTTACTTCCTAAAGAGGTAACATCAGACTGATATTTATATCTCACCACTACTGATGCCCCTTGAGGAACTGGCGCCATAAAGGTTAATATTCCGGATAGGTAATTAATTTGATAGCTATCCTTAGGTTTGGCGACGCCATCTACAATAACGGTCTCCGAATTTTCCACAATGGGTCGGTAGCTTAGGTAAAATGGTCCAGGAGTTCCCGTGCCAATGAAATACTCCTCCCGGGAGTGTTCCTGTGGAGGGATATAGCTGAAATTTGGACGGGCGAGGTAAGTTATTCCCCATTTTCCTTCTTGCCCTAAGCGTAATCCATAAATTGAGTTATTCTGGCTATAAAAATACTCATAACTAACAGTTATTATTGAACCTTCGGGGATTATGCGCGCCCCGAGGAAATTAAGCTCCCCGGTGTAATAATCAATATCGTAGTCAACACCTCTCCGCATAACAACATCGTCCACCTTTACTACCTCCGAACCCTCAACTATTGGGCTGAAGCGGAGATAATATGGTCCTGGGCTGTTATTCCCTCTGAAGGATTCAACTTTTGTGGAACCCCTTGCCTGGGATGCTACGAAGGACAGAGCGGTGTTGTTCTTTAAAACAATGTTCAGAAGAACCCCATCCAGGCTCTTACTCAAAGTGGCAAATTCGTTTCCCATAAGGCTAGCAAGGATGGAACCAATTTTTATATTTACTCCTTTCCCTCTGTATTCCAATGTTAACTTGTTTCCCATAGGGGAGAAGCGGTCGCGGGAGAATTGAGCATCAATGAAGGCATTTTTATAAAGCTTTCCTCGGATATATAGATTCGTATAATCGTCAAATGATGAATCATTGCCGTAATTGTCGTAGCTATAAAGAGAGGTATCACCGCTAACCTTGTAACTGCGGAAATACATAGTGTGATAGCCGGAGATTACTAAATTTTCATCTCCGAAAAGAGAGACTCCCACAATCAGGGAAAATAAGGATATCCATCTTTTCATTTTTAATTCTATTTTAAATTTTAGCTCAACATTAATCAAGCCTTCAATCAGTCATCTTCGCTTAGCCTTGCCAGAAGATTTATTCCTTCCTCCGCCCTCTTCCTCATCTCCAAGTATCCCTCTTTTAAGCTTTCCATATCCCATTTACAAAAAAGTTTATAGAGATTATTTTTAGCGATATCTTCTAAAGATAAAAATGGTTGTCCCATTTCTTCAGCGAAGGATTGCACTTTAGGGTCATAGGAAATAGCGAGGAAAGGAGTGCCGGCAATTGTTGATAGGATAGCGCAGTGCAATCTCATCGCTATAGCTGCCTCCATCCCAGCCAATAGTTCTAATGCTTCCCGCGGGGATTGGGGTTCAAGGAGATTTCCCCCAATTTCTGAAATAAATAAGCGAGAAATCTCCCTATCTTCGGGATTAAATACGATAAAAGTAATGTTGTATCCGTTTTTACTTATTTCAAGCAGAAAATTCTTGAGCTCTTCTATATTAAGTCCCCTCCAGGAACGCAGTGATACGCCTATCTCCCTTTTTCTTTCCATGGGAGCAGGAGGAGTAAGGAGAAAAGAGGCGTCGGCGGAAAGGATAGCTTTTTCAATGCCTCTCTTTACTGCCCAGTCGTAAGATTGTCTATCTCTCAAGGATACATAATCCGAGCGAAGAAGAGCCCTTTTTACGAGAAACTCGCTTATTTTTCGCTTCAGAGGACCTATTCCCATAGCGAATACAGCGACCTTCTTTCCCTTTTTCTTTGCAAGTTCCAGAAGGAAAAGGTAGTATAAAAGGGAGCGGAAACTTGTCACATCTTGAAGGATTCCTCCTCCTCCAAGAACGAAGATGTCGCAACTTGAAACCGCTTTGAAAATATCCCTGAATGAAGACCTATTAAAGGATGGACAAAGAAATCTCTCTCTCGTTTTTTCCGGATTGCCCGATAAAACCGATATTTTCGCATCCGAAATCTTCCTTTCAAGATAGGTTAACTCTCCTTCGAGAATAGCCTCATCTCCTAAATTCCCCATACCAAAATAACCAGCCAATAAGAACCTCTTCATATCAATTCCCCTTTACCAAGGAATTTAAAATGATGTATATCGCTTCCACATCTGTTTCCTTCAACTTTAGTGAATGAAGCAGATCCTTAAAAGAACCGTTTTCGCTACGAAGAGATTCTATCTCGCTTAAAGGTTTTCCCGTAGACAGGGATATGATGTTTATTAGGCAAGCCTCGCCAAGTGGTTTATCTGAAAGCTCCTCTAAGGAAATCCCCAGTCTATGGCAACATTTTCTTCTCAACCATTCATTGTCAAGCAAATTTAGGTGTTGAACAAGGATATCAATCTCCATTGGCAGTATTGAATCCTTGCAATTTTTGAATTCTTCCCGAGCCTTGCCTATGTCATTCCCCGAGGAAAGCAGAAGGGAATGAAGGGAAAAGAGAGCGATATCCTCGAGATGTTTCGTAAAAGCGATCCCGGAAAGAGCGGCAGAGGCAAGCAAAAGCTTTTCCCCTCCGTTTATAGCCCTCTCCATTATCGTATCCATTTTATTGCTTATTTCCTCTAAATCATCAAGATTTTGTATATGTTTTTCTTTAAAAACATATACATTATTTAACAAAAGCGTCGCATCACTGTAGATTTCTTTCAGTTTGTCATTTTGAACGAGGGATTCACCTACGAGGGGAGCTATTTCACATTGAAGAGGCGCAATTAAAATGGTTGTTTGCCATTGTGATATGCGATTTAGAAGGGAATAAAGAGCTACGATTTTTTGATTTAAGGAGACGATCTTATCGCTTTTCACACTGGATATTTCTCTATGTTCCGGAGGAAGTGGCATCCTCTGCAGTTCCCTTGCCTCCTTCGCCTCTCCCCTTTCCATCAGCGATTGATATATCGTATTCCATTCCTCGTCTCTAATCTTCTCAAGCTGTTCTTCGCAAAGCCTAATTCTATGGGAAGGAAAGGGATGGGTTTCAAGGTATTCCATCCAATGGGGCGATTTTTCCTCCCCCAATTTTTGGAGAAAATAAAGCAATCCCTTTGGATTAAATCTGCTTCTAAGGGATATCCAAATTCCCTCTGTATCAGCCTGTTTTTCCTGTTTTCTGCTGTAGCCGAGGTTGATGAGCCCGAGGAGGGATTTGGCGAGAATTTCTTTCTTTTCACTCAAATTGAGGGAGGAGAGAAGGGCAAGGGAAAGGAGAATGAGGTTGGTCTGATTTTGGGGATGTTTAAGCTTTATATGAGCTACTTCGTGGGCGAGAACCCCTGCGAGCTCGTCCTCGCTCTCAATCATCTTGAGGAGACCTTTAGTTAGGAAGACATTGTGTCCAAAAGTGGCATAAGCGTTCACTTGGTCTGTGTTTATGATATAAAAATTCACAGAAACGCCCGCGCCCTTTGAGAGCTTTTCTCCGATTTCATTTATCCAATTTCGGAGGATGGGATTTTCCAAAAAGCCATATTGGAGGGCGAAGGCTTCCTTCGCCGCTTCTCCTAAGATATCATCTAAGTTGCCTTTGGAATAGCAAAAAGATGAAAATAAAAAGAGAATCAAAAGGGAAAAAGCTTTCCTCTGCATTGCTTAAATTTTAGATTGTCGGCGAAGATATTGGCAAGTCCTATATCTTTTGTTATTATCCTAAATAGTATGGAAAAGAAGTATGGCGAAAAAGCGATAGAGGAAGCTCAACTTGAGGTTTGGGAGAATCCCTATCCCGAGAAGGATTATACTATCAGCATAACCTTCCCGGAATTCACCTGCCTTTGCCCACGCAGCGGCTATCCCGATTTCGCCACAATCAAAATAAACTACATTCCAGACAAGTATATAATAGAACTACGCTCACTTAAGCTTTGGCTGAACAAGTTCAGGAATCGCTATATCTCTCACGAGGCGGCGGCGAACGAGATCTATGACTCCCTTTACGAAATTCTCAAGCCTCGCTATTTAGAGGTCATCGCCGACTTCAATCCCAGAGGAAATGTCCATACCGTGATAACAATCCGCTCGGAGGAGAGGTCATCGCAAAAGGAATAAGATGGTTTTGTAAGCAGGGACATTCAATTTCCATTCCTTAACTTTCCCGATTCTCCTTCCCTCAAAGGCATCCCAGACTTCTCTTTCTTTTGGCAGGTGAATGCTCTTCGCTCCCTCTTTTGCGCTATGTATCGCTATAAAGCTTTCATTTGCATAAAGCACATCGTCGCTATCTATGTAGATGTGAACACCGGCGTTCCTTAAAAGCTCTCGCAGGATGGATGAAGGAGCGGGAGGCGTTTGGATATATACCGATGTCCAGTTAGGGAATTTTTTAAGGGCGAAAGCAACTTTTCCATCTGGGGGAAACCCCAGCGCTTCAGCGACTTCATCCTCCACCCATATCACTGGTGATGTTTGCTTTTCGTTGGTCCAACTCCTTCCATCCTTCAGCCTCACTTCCAAGATATTTTGCTCAAGCGACAAGCCCATTTTCATACCAGTTATTTCCTCCATATTTTTAACTGCTATTTCTTTTTCGTTCAG
>Ga0080004_1111578_pt1 | contig 16020 bp, 21 predicted proteins | sample WasSprMetagenome_FD_69207 | JGI IMG/M metagenome (GOLD analysis project Ga0080004, IMG submission 69207) | Sulfidic aquatic microbial communities from Washburn Spring, Yellowstone National Park, USA - WS (SPADES assembly) (version 2) | ecosystem: Environmental > Aquatic > Thermal springs > Hot... | reverse complement strand
AAAGAAATCTTATAAGAAAAATTGGGATAGAGCTGAAGGAAAATAATGTGCTTAACGCTGTTTATCAGGCATTGGAAAGGAGCAAATATTTCAACTATTTTTACATTATCACAAATGTTCCCTTCCCAGCAGAAGAATTTAGATGGTTAATAATTCATTATCCTGATACACTAAGAAAATTGGTTTTGAATAAAGTGGGAATTATAAGTGTTTTTAGCTATGAAAAAGGTTTTGCAAAAGGAAATGTTATATTAAATTTATTACCAGCAAAGTTTAACAAAAATGCTGTTGAAATAGAATATGATAAAAAATTAGATGAGTTTGGGGGGAGGTAGGTGGATAATTTTTGGAAAAGGAGGTGATTAGATGGAAGGGATTAATAAGTTAGTTGATGAGATTGAGAAAATAAAGAATGAAATATCATTCATCAAAAAAGAATTAAAAGAGCTTAAGGAAGACATAAGCAATGTAGATGTTGCAGTAATCGAGTTAAAGAAGCGGTTCGAAAAGCATTACCATATTACACATCGCTGTGATACAGATTATCCGACGGTAAGTGATTAGGTGAGAAGGTATGATTAGAAGGTGATGATGATGGAAGAAAATTATGATGATTATGTTCTTGTTGAGAGTTTGGAAGATGAGATATTAAAGCAGAAATTGTTAAAAGAGGGTTTCAAGAAAGTTCCACTAAGGTCAATAATGCCTTATTTTGGTGATAATGGTATAATAGCTTATAGGGTAGATGAAAGAAAGCTACCAGAAAAAATGAAGAGAATTATGCTGGAAAGAATAGCAGAGAAAAACAACACAACTATTGAAGAAGCAGAAGAAATGCTAAACAAAAATGGTTGGTTTATAAGAGCAAACGCTACAGGAACCAAAAACATCTACAAATATATTGGTTAAAGGAGTTTTTGGGTGAGAACGAATGAAGATTTTATTCACAGGTTCGCCAGGAACGGGAAAAACTTTCTCTATGATTAAAACTATAAAGGAAATGCTTGAGAATAGAGAAATTGAAACATTTAAAATAATTGCACCAACAAGAGTTTCAAGCGAAGCTGTTATGAATGCTATGATTGCTAATGAAATCTTTGACGAAAATGCTGTATCTACAATACACTCTTTCTGCTTCAGAAAGCAGGAGAGAAAACCTGTTTGGACCGAAGACAACGACGAAATATTTTATAGAAAATATAATTTGAAGTTTATTCCTGGTTTGGGTATTGTAGATTTCATATACATGCCTGTTGGAAACAAAATAGATTATGTAAGGAGAAAGATTATCAACGAGACAAATATGAGAGTTAACGAGCTGAAAAACAATAAAGCTCTTGAGCTGATTGTCAAGTTCTCGAGAGAGGCACAATTGACGATAAAGGAAGAAATTGTATATAAAATTTTGATTGATAGGGAGCAGACAAAAGATTACCAAGGAATGATTGATTTTGACGATATGATTTTGAATGCAAGTGATGATGTAGATGAATACGATTTGATTGCTGTTGATGAAAGTCAAACAGCACCTAAGTTTGTTCTTGAATACATAAGGAAGATTATGAAAACAAAACATTTCTTCTCAACTTGCGACCCAACACAAGCTATAAACCCATTGTCTCCAGATTTGGACTACCTTATGGGATACATAAGGAGTTTTGACAAGGTTGAAATACTGAAGGAAAACAAGAGAATGGCCGAAAACATAGTAAATTATGTGAATAAGGTTTATGCGAGAATAAAACCTATTTGGGAGAATACATATTCAAACATAAAAGGAGGAGAAGTTAGGATTGTCGATTTGGGAAACCTAAACTTCGTTATTGACAAAGTTGATGTCCTTATAACTTTCTCTAACGACGCAATAAAGAGAATATCGAGCTATTTGATTGAAGCTGGTATTCCGTTTTTGGTTAGAAGCGGTTTAGAAAAAATAGAAAAAGGAATTTGGGACGAGGAAAAGCTAAAGCTCATAGACGCTTTAATAAACTTCATTAACAAGAAATGTAGCTTTGATGACCTTAACCTAATAAACAAATACGCAGAATTTAATTTTGGGGCATTAGAGTTGAACAAACTATACAATTATAGCTTTGACGATATAATGGCAAGAATAAAATCTAAGCACCCATTCTTCGGATACGCATTAGAGAAAGCTGTTCACACAGGAAGAAAACCGATTATCATATCTACGGTCCATTCATCGCAAGGACTAACTTTCGACAGCGTTTTGGTTTACCCGAAAATAACATCATACTTGAAGAGAACATTCAACACATATTCAGCGACAACTTGGTATGGAGTTGCTATAACGAGAGAGAGAAACAAATTGTTTATATTAAATACTTCCGATTCATTTATATTATGAGGTGGTGAGATGAAGCTGTCACATTTTCAAATCTTAATGTCCTTCATGTTTTTTGTCATAGCAACTTTACTATTCGTCAAAGGATATAGGGACGCTGACACAGCTTTGAATTTGTATTTAGTAAAGCATTACACGGGAATGGAATTTGTTGATGTTGGTATTTTTGGCAAATCTTTCACAATTGAAGAATTGTATAAAATCGGCTTGGCTGAATTATTCTTTTCGTTTATATTCTTCTTGCTTTCGGTAGGTTTTGCTGTGATTGCCACATTTTCGATAATGGATGGTGAAAAATGTGAGTGTAGAAGGAGTGGTAACATTAAGCTGGATAAGAAAAAAGGCGTTTGATAAGTTGTATGACAAAGTAAAACCTACTCAAGAAGACATAGAAATGATTAAAAAGTGGTTTGAGATTAAGAAAAAAGATTTGGAGCATTTCAGAAAGCTTGGAAAAGAGAAAGTTGTGAAAAATATTCTTGACGATTTAGCTATGGCTAAAAAGTTTTGCGAGATTTTGGGGATTAAAGTATGAGTTTAATAAAATTTGTGAAAAATGAAGATACAGTTGCTTTGAAGCTTTTGATTGACTGCCCAAAGGAATGGGTAGACATTAAGCTTAAAGTTCACCCACCAGCAAAAGCTGGTAGCATTATTTTCTTAGATAAAGAAACTGCTTACTATTTCATAAAAAATAAATGGGCTGAACTAATCAATCCTGATGAAATTAGGTAAGCAGTAAGTGTGGTTATACAAAACTATTCCATACTTAAATCCGAGCTCTTGGCAGGGTTTGTTGTTGTATTCATACCTTGGGACAAAAAATACGACAAATACCAAAGCAAAAATTATGAGCAAAATTATTGCTATTGTCTCAAAATCCATTTTCTCACCTCAAAATTCTAACAATTTTTCTTAACTCTTTAGCAACTTTTTCTCCCTCATCAGTTAATCTTATAATATTTGTCTTGCTTTGATTTTCTATTTCTACTAAACCCATATCGTTAAGCATATCGACAATTTTGTTGATATGAGAATACGACAATTTTGTTTTTCTCATCAACTGTGATTTGTAAGAAGGAGAATCTAAAAGAGTTATCATAATTAAAGCCATAGGTCTTCTCACGAAGTATTCATACTTCTCTTTCATTTATTCACCCAAAAGCAAAAACTTTCTATCCCCCAAATCTTTTAAGCAATACCTATTAACTTCTTTCAATACATACTGATAGCCAACGGGAAAACCTGTATTGTTATCCTTTACTACTTCTTTCTCGTATTTAACTTCGTTGCAGTATAGAGTGCAGCTTGGTGTTTGGTAGCAAATAGTTTCCTTTAGCACATTTTCAGCAATTGGGGCATTTATTTTTATTCCTGCTTTTATTCCATCAATGTATCCCTTTGTGTAAAAATTGACAATGTTGTAAAGGGTGTAAACAGAAATAAGAAAAACGACAATATCTCTAACTAACCTGAATTTTTCTGACAAATGAGCTCCTAATACTCCCACTTTACCACCAAATCATTTTTTCAAGCCATTTTGTCTTTTTATACCAATCTATAGCATATTTGAAAGCATCTTCCCAAGTATCAAAAAATAGCATTTCCGAATCTTTGCTCTCTTGGAAAATTATTTTTCCATCTTCTGGATATGAAGATTCTTCCTCGTTTTCAGGCCATGGTATAATTTCTTCATTTGTATCATACATCTGCTTAACAGGGTCAGCCATAAAATACATTCTCTTCATAAATGTCGTTGGTTTACCAGATGTCCCCTTGTAGAAATATACCGTGCACACAGTTTCCTCTTTATTTAATACAGGCAAAGCCATAAAATCCGTAACTTTTTTAATTCTCTTGTCTATGCTATCCAAAAGCTGTGTAGTGTAATAAATAGTTAACCCTCTTTTTCTACTTCTTGCTAATGTGTTGGTAACGAATATTTTACCGAGAGAGTGGCTTCTTGAATCTGCGTTAAGCCAAAGCTCGTCTCCGCCGAATACACCCTCTCTAATTTCATTAAATGTTTTCATCGAGCCAACAAACATATAAGGTATTTTGTATAAGTGATAGTTGGCGAAAACTCTTGCCCCATTTGCAAACCATTGCTTCCAAAGTAAATAAGTCATTGTCAATGTTTTTCCAGAATTTCCTGATAATCCAACTTTGCCGTTTCTTACCGTGAAAAAGTTCCCATGTTCTGTTCTAAAGCACCATACTTTCCCAGAATAATATACTTTTTCAATATTTTCATGAGGAGAGAAATATCCTTTCGGTTGAAATTGGACACTGACTTCATAGCATAAATGTTTCGGATGAATTTTTCTTCCATTTATAGTTCCGTCATTAGGCATTCTTATTCTTCTTATATTAGCATGGTAACCGATTTTCAGACATAGTATTAATAATTGTTCAGCGAGTTGCTTGCTTGTTGTATAATAAACATGATTGGATGAGCCGTCCCCCTTCCACATCGTTTCAAATAGGTTTTTCAAGTGAGTTGGTGATAGCTCCATAATCTCTGGTGGTATTCTTTTATTTTCTGCGTGTATGCCACATCTTTCTTTGAAATATTTTCCTAAATCTCTGTGAAATATGATAAACTTTGTGTTGTTTTCATAAATACCGAATCTCAACTTCATTCTCTTTAAAAGGTTTTTTATTTCTTCATTATGTGATTTGCTTCTTATTTGAATATAATATAAATTATTTCTTTTTGTGTTGACTATAGAACCTTCTGAAATATACCACCCCATTAATTTAAGAAAATCATCGGTATTAAACGGTGGTAAATTTTCTCCATTTAGTTTCCTGTTATGTCCTTTACGCATAACTTTTTTTCCGTCTTTTCTTAGAGTAATATAATGTGGTTTAACATAAGTTACTCTTTCATTCGGTATATAGTCATATATATTGAATAAATCTTGGTTTTTCCCAACAAAGTTGAATTGTAATGGTAAGTGACCATGGTATTTATTTAACAACATTTCAGCATACACATATTTGAATTCTTTGTCGAACCTATCTCTGAATAACATCCTATGATTGGGTGTTACGAGAAAGTCATACCTACTGCTTTTTATATGCAACATCTCGCCAGTATATGGATATTCAAATATTTCAAGAACTCTCGATTCTACTATATTTAAATTCTTATCTACTGCCAATACTTTATCTCCAACCTTTATTTCTTTATATGTTTTAATTCCTTCTGGTGTCAAAACTAAAGTATCCTCTGAATGGCAACCGAGCTCTCCCACAATGGCAATCAATACCATTAGTGTCTCACCTCACACTCAACTCCAGAAACTTCCCTTATATAATTATTTAGATTTGAAGCCATTTGATTTTTATTTGGGTAAAGCTTCGACATTATATTAACTAATCCAGGAAACTTCACTTCAACTTCTATTGTTCCATTAACTACTTTTTTCTCAAATACGATATTCCCTGGAAGTTTGTTGTTTTTCCATTCTTCATTCACTTCATTTTCAAATTTATCCAGAGCTTTAAGAATTTTTTTAATCTCATCATCAGTTAGAGCTTCAGCTTCCTTTTTCTTGAAAATAAGTCCCTTTTCCACAATTTTCTTTGCTATTATAAACTTCATGACCCAGTCGCCTTATCGAGCTTTGGCTTAAGAGCTTCTCTCTTTTGCTGAACATACTCGATAAGCAAATCTAAGAAAGTTTTTTCTTCTTCCTCCCCCTTGGTTTCTTCAGTCATGAGCTAACACCCTATTGCGTTCCTTCAGTAGCTGTTGCTTGTTCTAATTTTGGAACGGCTCCTTGCTTTCTTGCTTTTATTAATTCAATTAGCATTTCTAAGAAGCTCTTATCTTTTTGCTCTTCTTGTTGTTGCTGAGTTAATGGTCCGTAGTATGCTTGCTCTAAAGCTTCGCTAACTTTCTCAGTTGTTTCACCATCAGCCACGATTTTCACCTCCTTTATGCCAATCCAGATATGAGGGAAGTCATTCCCTTACCTCTTTTAGCTTCTTCGGTCGCTTCCCTCAATCCAGTTCCGAAAATCAACATCTCTTTCCTACCTAATCTCATTCTCGATATTCTAAACTTGAGGAAGTTATCTATAAAGTTTTTCATAGCGTCAGAATCGTAAATTTCGGCAATGTTCGTTAAAGTAGTCATGTAAAATACTTCTTTTGGAGTTAAATCAGACAAACTCTTTAACTCTTCGCCTTCAGCGTAAAGTAGTTCTAACCCAATACGAGCTATAGCTTCTTCTGGTCCTACAACTCCCCTTTCAAGTATTCTCCTCTTATCCTCTCTCTCTTCTGGCATTCAATCACCTAAACGGGAATGTTCAAAGCTTTGGCTAATGAATGGAAAACGTTAGGATTCATGAACAGCATTAATACTCCACCTATTATCAACAAACCACCTATTATTAAGAATAGTTTTTTCCAATCAAATCCTTCGCCTTCTATTTTTGCCCCAGCATATTTTAACAGCTCTTTCAAGAAGCTCAAATTAGCCAAACCTTTAGCCAACTCTGGATTAAATCTCAAATCTTTCTCGTAAAACTTCAAATCTTCAATTGGTTCTATGTAAGTTAATTTGTAATTTCCAATATTTTCTTCTTTCGGCTCAAAAGCTAATGGAACCATAGTAGTGCTTTTGAAAAGATACAAGGGTTGAGAAAATACTCCAAATTTGTGGATAATAAATGGTCTGACTTTTCTCGCAGAGAATCTATAAGGACCTATAATTATTTCTTCGTTTTTTAATTCTCCAGTTACAATTTCGCAAGTGTAATCTGAATGGAATATTTGTGCTTTAACTTTCACTAACACCCACCTCCTTCATTTCTTTTTCGAGCAAATAAAAGATGTTTGCTAACCTTTTGCCTTTATCAGTTAATCTGAAAAATTTTTCATTAGAATGTTTTTTCTTCACTTCTTCAATCAAACCCATATCTTTCAGTTTATTTGTGTTCAGAATCCAAGAAAGCCTGTTATCGTAAGCATTTTGTGTCTTAAAACTTACTTCTCCTTTTTGTAGCGTCTCGACGAAGAACTTTATCGTCTTCATACTAATAAATTTGAAACTCGCCATATAAATGTTTAATATTTTAAACATTTATAAATATCTTTTTAAATGGCTTTTTGAACTTTTAATCAGGTGAACAACGATGGCAGAAGTAAAAGAATATGTTAAGGGTTTCATCTTGGGAGTCGTGGGCTTCTCCATAGCATTAACAGTTGCTCAGCAAGTAATAATGCCAGCATTGGCTAACTCAACAATTCCATTAGTTACTGCTGCTATTGGTGGAACAGTAGTCGGAGCAGGACTATTGTTCTTCCTAATTGGGCTCTTCTTCTAAACGAGCCCACCTCCCCCTCATTTTTATTTTTAAGTACATGAAGAAGAATAAATTAACCAAGAAGAATAAATATCCTGCTCCAATTACTGACCCAAAATTCCTCTTCTACTTAAATTCTCTACCTTTTCCTCATCTTTTATCCATCGTTAGGGGTAAGGTCATATTGGCATTAGAAAGGCTTTCAGGAGGGGACAGTCCCCACATCTTCAGTAAGCTTGGGGGCATTAAAAGTCCCCCAGCATGTTATTTTTTAAATACTTTAGAAACAAAAAAACATTATGAGGAAACTACCTTTTATAATAGGTATTCTTATAGTTTTTTTGCTGATTCAAAATGCTTATGCGACTGAATATGAGACAACCTATTGGAATGACCCTTGTTTTATTTCTATTCCTTCTGGCGTTGATTTAAGTAGTTTCAATTTCTTTTCGCTACCAAATCAAAATAAGTATATTGTTTTAGGCTTTACTGCAGAAAATCAGCCAAGAGTGGTCCTTTTGAGACTAAATGATAGTTGTGCTATTGAAGATGAGAGAAGAGAACCACAAGGACTTTATAAAGGAAGCTATGTTGGCATAAAATTTGGAAATGAGATATTGTTGTCAAACAATAAAGTTATTATTCCTTATGTAACAGACAATACTTTGAATTTCATTAAAATTGATTTGAATTCATACATTAATGGATTGCCATCTGTTTCAGATTTTTACTCAAATTATAGTTTTAGTATAGGCGGAAGATTTTATCCACTATATGGACCTATACCTGATGCAAGTTTATTAATTACTATTAGTCAACCAATGACAAGTGATTATTATAGAGATTTATCAAATAGAAAAACATTTGCCGTTGGATATAAGAGCTACGAATCTACGTGGGTATGCTATTTATTTACTTGTTTTCTGGAACAGATAGATAAATTCTATATATCATATGATTTTTATGACTTAGACAATGATGTAATCAATCCAAATAGTATGAAGACGATTGATTTTAGTGATGGTTTGTATAATGTGAAAAAGTTTTATATTATTCCGACATATGGTAGATGCTTTCAATGGAGCGATTGTTTGTTTCATGTAATATATGAAGGTAGTTCTTCTCAAAATAACAATAGAACTGGAATATATGTAAGAGAAATACATAAAACATCGAGTGGGTATGAATTTAAAGATAGGGGTATAATCGGTTTTGATAGTTCAGAAGGATTTGTCAATGGTCAAATTTCTGGAATAATTGATTGGTATTATACTTGTCACTATCCTAATTTTTGCGATAAAATATATTTGAGAACTCAAGAAGGATACCAGAGAATGGTTTCTGTATCAACATTTGATACTTCTTCCTGGGTGAGGACAAGGTTCCAATATATTAATATGTATGATAACAATGCTTTAGTTACAAATGCAAATGGTCCTTATTCCTACAGCGTTTATTGTTCTCAGCTTCCCTGTTTCGAAACTTGGCTAAACAATTTGAATATTGGAAACTATAATGGTAAAACTTATCTTTCTATAAGTTTTACAACTGAAACTATTCAGCATGGTAGTTTTAGAGTAGATTTTTACAGAAGTGGAACTTGGTGCTTAGATGATAGTATTACGAGGGGGTTTTGGGGTCCAGGAACATTAAATGATTTAGTTGAGGTTGGTTTGGCAAGAAGTAGCTATGATTTAGATATTCGGATGGATGTTATGGCACCCTCAACAATAACCCTTACTTTAACTTTTGATGTTTTTGGTTCACCTTCAAAATTTAGATATACTTTGAGTCCTATTGGTGCAGAGGCGTTCATGGTATATCCGTTAGGTGATGGAGTATTTGATAGGTTTTTCTTCCAAATTCCTTCTTCAAATTTCCCATTGAGAACTGTTTGTAATGATAGAATATCAACAACCAATGAAGGTTTATTAATTCCTGGGATTAACTCTGGTTCACTTGTAGGCGGGTATGATACAAAGAGATATATAGTCAATGTATATCCAGGTAGCTATAATTTCTCTCTATGTCCAGAAGATGGTGGTGGTGCAAACTATGACACATACCTTTGTCTCTTCGATAGTAGTGGAAATCTCATAGCCTCAAACGATGATTTCTGTGGCCTTCAATCCAAAATATCTTATAACTTCACAAATAGTGGAACATATTATATCCAGGTTTCTGGATATGCATGTAATTACGGTCAATATAATTTATCGTATATTCGAGCTCTAACTACAACTACAACCATACCAACAGCTCCAGCCGTGACAATAGAACCATCAGAATTTCTCAATTTGATTCCAATGTTTTTGGGCAATCCTTTATTCTTTGCCATAGTTTTCGGTTTGGCTTTGGCGTCAGCAATAGAAAAAAAAGCTAATTCTGGAGGGTGGGTATTCCTCCTAACATTTTTAGGAGTTATTCTTATGTTCTCAATATTCGGCGGAGTAGTTCCTTTGTGGTTTGTTTTGGTTTTAATAGCTCTTGTAATAGGGGGAATAATATTTTTGAAGAGATAGATTTATATGCTTATGACAAATAATTTTATGAAAAAATTTTTAGCAATTTTGGGATTAATAACTTTTTTCTTAATTTTTAGCCCAGCATTAGCTCAGGAAATAAGTCAATGCATGAACATAACACAAAGCGGAAGCTATGTGGTTACTCAAGACTTAATAGTTCCAAGTGATAGAGATGTTTGTATCTGGATAAATGCAGATAATGTAATAATAGATTTTCAAGGTCATATGATTGTAAGAAATTCGAGCGATACAAGAACCCTTACTGGAATTGTGAGCAGGGGTCATACAGGTGTTACTATAAAAAATGCAGTAATTTTTTCTATTAACTATGGAATATTGTTCAATGGTGGAGGAACGATTGAAAATGTAAATATTACCCATACTAACTTAGGTATTTATGTTGAATCATACTCTTATAATGCAATTTTTGTAAGGCGTTGCTGGATAAGAAATCCTGCTGGTGAAATCGGTAATAGTATACATGCTACCGCTCTTGATAATTCGGATATATTCATAGAGAACAACATAATTGAAAACATTCCGCTATTTATTTCTGGTGTTGGTAGCAATGTTGTTTTTGAGGTTCATAGCAACGAGTTCAAAGGATATGCTATTGAAATATACCCATCAATTAACAGCCCAATAACCATTTACAATAACAAGTTTACCTCTCCAAGCTTTACTATAGACAGCAGTGTTGTTTCGATGGTTTATTTCTACACAGGTGTTAGAAAAAAAGGATGTAATGCCAATATTTTAGGAGGGTGTGGTATAGGAGGAAACTGGTGGGACAGCTATTCACCAAATTGCCAAAACAATGATAAAGATAGTTTTTGTGATTATGCTTATCGAGTTCCTGGGACAAACCTTTATGATTATTACCCTTTAGCTTCTCCTCAACCATATTTATGCCAGCAACTTCAAACAAACAGCATAAATGTTTATCCAACGGATTCAAGAACAATAAACGTTTATTGGAATTGGTATAGAGCTAATGTTCCAACTGTAACTTGCTCTTCTCCAGACTCAAGAATAACTTGTAGCGTAGATTACTCTTCCTGCGACTTCTCTCAAGAATCTGGAAGTTGCACAGCTTACTTAAGAATAACAACAAACAATGTTCCAGTTGGGGATTACCAGCTAATTTTTCAAACCTCGAGCGGAAGTTGCAATTATGTAAATACTATTTATGTTCACGTGACAACGGCACCTTGTAGCGGTCAAGTAACTTTAAACATTCCTTCTAATTTAAACGTAAGCCAATACTATACTCCTTCTATAAGCGGTTTATCAAATTGTGGTGGAACGGCATATTTTAAGCAAGATAATTGCTATACAGCTACAATAAGGCAGTGCTATGTGAGCGGAACGGGTTGCTCTTTTGGGCAAATACAAGCACCGAGCTCTCCAGGAACTTATACTTATTGTGGTTGTTTTGATAAGAATGGAGATGGGACTTATTCGAGCGATGAATACGATTGTAAAACTGTTCAAGTTTCTGTTTTTGGTTATGCCAAATTCATAATAACTATATATGACATAAGGACGATATATACAAACCCAGTTCCTTTCACAACTGGTAATTACATTCACGTTTACAACATTACAACTGGATATAGTTATGAAATATTTCCAAACCAAAGTGCAGAAGCGGATGGGAGTTACTACATCTACAACATTCCTGCTGGACCAAAAGAATCTCCAATAGTTTACAGAATTGATGTTAGTAGAAGTGGATACAGAAATGCTACTTGGTATGCAGACGCAATTATAGGCTGGACTGCAGATATTCCTTTCGCTCTAACTCCAATAGACAATGGAGCAGTTTATGCTTACGGCTATTTTCCAAACGGAACTTTGTTGCCAAGCAGTGCAAGGTATACTTTGTATTTTTCAAACAACACTCAAGTCCCGAGCCTTCATCCTTTAGCTGAAAATCCAGTTTACAATTTTGGAAGGTGGCTTTCCATTCCTTACGATAAATATTACGTTACTGTTGAATATGCAAACTATTTCGGAAAATCTTCAATATTTACTCTTGACGATACAACTCCATTGGTTAATTTAACAATTTTTACAGAAGTAATGATACCTGTTGTTTGGATTGATGTTTATCCAAAAAATATAACTCTTGGGGAGCCTGTAAACTTAACTGTTTATGTTAGCGGTTTAGCTCTCCCTTTGGATTTAGTTATAAAAATAAAAGACCCAATAGTTAAAGATTACTTAATATGCAAGTATGAAACTATGACAGAAATAAACCAAACCTATGAAATACCAGCAAATTGTTTTAGAAAGGGTAATGCAACTCATGATGTAAAAGTTTGGGTTTGTTGGTATGGTAACTGTTTTGAAAGCAATTCTGTAAGCGTGGCTGTTGCTGAAAGGGTTGGATTAGCCCCATTTCCAGTTACTCCTATCGCTGGATGGGAAGCATTTCCTCTACTGAACTTGCAAGCTATGTTTTTTGCCTTAAGCATCGGATTTTCTGTGGGTTTGGAGTTTTTAACAAGAAGCAAAGGAATAGTATTTGGAATAGCTTTTGTAACAATGATTCTTTTTGGTTGCTTGGTGGGAGTTTTGCCAAGCTTTCTCATTTACGTAGCAATAATAATAGCTGGTTTGCTCTTTGCTGGAGTGATGGTTAAGCTTATAAGTGGTGGTTAAATGCCTTTAACGACAGAAGTTGAAATAATAATTTTCATCTCATTTTTCTTAGCATTTTTAGGCTTAATTTCAGCCATTTCTGATTATAAAATTGCCGATGTCTTTGACTTCCTTTGGTTTGGTGGCTCTTTACTTGGCTTAGCTACTGCCTGTACTTTAAACATTCCTGTAGTTGGAGGAATAGCATGTGGTGGTGCTGTAACCATTTTCAGTGCTGTAACCATTTTGAAGTATATAGTGTTCGGTAGCGAGTATTTCAAGCTAATAATATTTTTGCCGTTAATAGCAGTTTTGCTTTATGTAATTGCCCGACTGGTTCGAGGTGGTGGATAGCCATTGGTGGTTACAGACCAGAGTATGGATTGTTCGAGGTGGTATATTTTGAAGTTGAAAAATAATTTTTTCAAAATTTTGTTATGGTTAGCGTTTATAGAAATAATAGCTACTGGTTTGATAGTTCTTTATTTCTTAAAAATAGCAATTGCTCAAACAATAGGAATTGGAGTTTCGCCATCAATAATTAAGTTCAATTATCCTGGAACTTATTCATATGAATTTTGCTTTTTCAATCAAGGGGATACAGATGCAATTTATGAAACTGTTAATGGGGAAGTAATTGTTCAATATCAAAAATTTACTGTCCCTGCTGGGACTAATTATACAAATTGCGTGAAAAAACAGCTTTTGCTTACAGTTACACAGCCAGGATACTTTTACATAGCTGCAAAACCTGCTAATCAAACTCAACAGGCAGGGAAAGTTTCAGTAGTTAGAAGAGTGGGAATAAAAGTTGAATTGGCTAATTATCAACCAACTCAAACAACTACTACTATTTCATCTGGTGGTGGAGGGGCAGGAAATATTCAGCAAACAACTACTACTACTACATTAAAAAATCAAAGCAATCGAACAACAACTACTACTATCAAATCTGTGCCAATTAATGAAAGCGTTGTTGAGAAGCAAGTTATAGAATCTTTGAACAAATCAACTAATTTGAGTAACAAGCCATCTTTCAGCATAATAGACATATTAAAAATAGTTTTAATGATTGGTGTAATAGTTGGGGTAATTTATCTAATAGTTTATTTTATTCAGATTGTATAAGTGTCAGACAAATCTTTTTAAATGGATTAATCAATTAAAAAATATGAACGAAAAATGGCTAATTGCATTGCTTCCAATAGTAGCAGGCCTTTTAGCAATTGTTCCAGTAATAAAAGCTGATGATGTTAATGTAACAGCAGAAGTTTCACCTTATGTTTCAGTAGTTTTCAATTATAATACAGTAAACTTTGGTTCAGTCCCGCCAGGTTCAACAGATATTCCAGCACCTAATCAAGATTCTGGAATTTATAATGTTACAGTAACAACAAATGTTCCACTATATGTATATGCTTCAAGAACCTCTTGGTCTCCAAGTGATGTTTTGACACTAAAGTTTGCAGTATTAACATCTGTGCCTTTTGGTTCATTTACTGGAACTGAAATAGATACTTCAACCAAACAAATAACAGGATTACCAGCTGGTGGCTATACTACCTATCATGGCTATTGGTTGACAGTTCCTTTAAAAACTCCAGCAGGAACATACTCAACAACAGTAACAATAACATATCAATCAGCTTAAACTAAAAGGTGAGAAATATTAAAGCGAAGACAAAGATTTCAGTAGTAGTTGGTATAGCACTTTTAATTAGCTTTATTTCTATTTTTCTTTCTCCTAAACTTGTAAAATCACAAGAGGGTTATACACCAATAACAAACTGTACTACAATAACTCAACCAGGAGAATACAGATTAACTCAAGATATAATTGATTCAAATGCTTCATATTGTATTAACATTCAAGCTAATGATGTTATTTTAGATTGTCAAGGTCATATAATAGATGCTTATAAAAGTTATTGTGGAGATGGTATATGTACATTTGATGAATTTCCTTGGTGTGAAAGTGACTGCCCGCCAGATACTATTCCAGTATCACCTCCAGGAAAGGGTATAGCAGTTTTTTCTAATAACACTATTATTAAAAATTGTTATTTGAGTGAGTGGGGGGGAGAATGTATATATATTGAGAGTTCATCAAAATCTTCTGTTTACTCTTCAACTATTGAATATTGTTACAATGGTGTTATGGTTACGAAAAGTAATGATATTACTTTAAGTGGTTTAAATTTATCGTTTAATAACAGAGGGTTATATATAGTATTAACTGAAAATTTGAAGTTAAATGATTCTATTGTTGTTGGTAGTTCAGTAGGAATAGATTTGTATAGTTCTATTGTTTGGGTTTATAATAATCTCTTTAATAATACAAATAATTTTTATTTCTTGGAAGTTTCAACAAGTTACTGGAATACTACTTTGACTTCTGGCACTAATATAGTTGGCGGTCCATATATTGGTGGAAACTATTGGGGAAGTCCTGATGGTACAGGTTATTCAGATACTTGTGTAGATGCTAATAATGATGGGATATGTGACAATCCTTATACATTAGCGACAGATAATATAGACTACCTACCATTGGCAAAGTATGTTGGTCCACCATCTGCTCCACCTTACACAGAAGTTTCATCTTGTATGCAAATAACTCAACCAGGAGAATATAGATTAGTTAATGACTTGCAGTTGGGAAGTTATCCATATTGTTTAGATGTTTTTTCAAACGATGTTATAATAGATTGTCAAGGATACAAGATTCAAGATTATACAGGAATACATCAATATCCAGATGGAATTAATATAAGGCAAAATGTTACTAATGTAACAGTTAAAAATTGTGATATTAGAGGTTTCGCTGGTGAAGCTGGTGTATTCTTAAGAGGAAACAACAGCATAATAAGGATTTACAATACTTCTGTGATTGACGGTAAAATTGGAGTGATAGGAGATGGTAATGATATTATTTTGGATAACATTTCTACAAATAATGTTCAAAATCCACTATGGTTCAATCCAGCAAATAATTTGAAGATATTGAATTCTAAAATAAGCGGAACTTCTGGATTTATGATAAATGGAACAAATGTTGAAATAGCTTACAATGAATTTAGATATACAAATGTTGGAGTGACAAATAATTTATATCTTGATGCTTCATCTTTCCACGATAATGTAGTATATGCTATAAACGATA
>Ga0080004_1111586_pt1 | contig 16035 bp, 13 predicted proteins | sample WasSprMetagenome_FD_69207 | JGI IMG/M metagenome (GOLD analysis project Ga0080004, IMG submission 69207) | Sulfidic aquatic microbial communities from Washburn Spring, Yellowstone National Park, USA - WS (SPADES assembly) (version 2) | ecosystem: Environmental > Aquatic > Thermal springs > Hot... | reverse complement strand
CGCCAGCGCGGTCTACGCGGGGAACATCACGAGGCCTGCTGCGCTCCAGGTCGGCATCGACGCGAGCTTCGAGCCTGCCGACGCGCGTGTTACGATGCTCCACTACAACAGCGATCTCGAGCGGTTCATAAGCTACGCGCAGAGCCCCGAGCTCCGCAAGATGGCGTACGACGTTCTCCAGTACTACACGTTCATGACCATCGCGATGACCTACTTCGTTGTAGCGGTGGCGGGCTGCGACATCCTTAGCGGCTTCCTCGGGGGGCCGTCGATCTTCCTGTCGTTCGTGCCCTCGAAGTGGCGCAGGAGCTACTGGGAGACCGCCGGCAAGGCGATCTACGGGGCCATCGTCTCGCTGGCGACGGGGAGGGGTTTGGGCGCGGTCCCGCACAGCGCCTTGATACCGGCGAAGTACGAGCCCCGCCTCGCGCAGCTTCGCAGCGAGCTCGCGCGCTTGAGGAGCAGGTTCCCCGCGCCCCGCCTCCGAGTTTGGGCGGCGCAGACGAGGCTGGGGCTGGCCGCTAGAGAGGTTTCCGCTGCCGCGCGCGCCAAAGCGGCGGAGCTCTCGCTGGCGGTGAGGAACGCCATCGATGAAGCGCTGAGGAGCGCCGCCCGGCGGCTGGAGGCGCAGGGCCGCCGCGTGCCGCCGCGCGCGGTCGAGCTCACCAGGAGGCTGCTCACCGAGACGGGACCGCGGGCAACGTACTGGGCGTACATGATCGCGAGGTACGCGTGGGAGCACCGCTCGGTGCACACCGTCAACGCGCTACTCCGCGGCACCGCGCACGCTCTCAGGGAGCACGCGCTGAAGCGCTACGGGCCGGACGCCCACCTCCACCCGCAAGGCTTCAAGCTGCTCCGCTTGGCGGACAGGCTGGAGCTGGTGGAGCTCCTAATCAACAACAGGGCGCTCGCGGAGCGGCTGGTGTGGCGCGCCTCGCTGGCGCTGTACGAGAGGGGGCAGGAGGTGCGCGTGGCGCGCACTGTCGAATCGTACGCCATGCTCGTTTCGGCGCAGGCGAAGGCGCTCTCCGACGCGATGCTCCGGCAGCAGCGCGAATCCGCGATGAACCTGCTCGACGCTTCGCGGAAGCTGGAGCTCGGCGCGAGGGAGCTGCGCGAGAAGGCTAAAGCATTTGTGAGCGCCTACATCGAATACCGGACGCGCGCGGAATCGTACAAGCTCACGATGAACGACTACCGCGCGGCGCAGAACGCAGGGAACCTCGAGAGGGTGAGGGAGCTGCGCGCGAGGTTGAGGGAGCTGGCGTGGGAGCTGCGCGAAGCGCGCGAGGCGCTCAGGGCGGCGAGGGCGGAGCTGAGGCGCGCGGAGGAGATGCTCCTCGCGAAAACGAGGGAGGTGGAGGAACTGGTGCGCCAGCTCGCGCCGGCGGAGGTTCGCGGCTACATCGAGCAGGTGCTCAGGGACGCTTCGGAGCTCGCGGCGCGCGCGAGGGAGATGGGTCCGAAGGCTTACATGCTAGCCGCCGAGCACCTGAAGCGCGAGCTCGAACTGTTGGCTTCGAACGAGAAAGCGCCGGGCTGGGTTCGCGAAGCTGCGCGGAGCGCGCTGGAGGAGTGGAGGCAGCTCGTCGCCGACTGGAAGGCGGTCTACGCCGTCGAGAAGCTCTTCGAGCGGCTGCAAGAGCAGGCGGCGAAGGGCGAAGCCCTAGCTCCGCCCAAGGTCGAGCTGCCCCAGCCGAGCCAGCCGAGCGCGGTCCCCGCAGGGCTGGAGGAGCTCTGGAGAACCGTGCAGCGGATGGGGGACGAGCTGCGGGAAGCCGTCGCGTTGCACGACGCGCGCATGCACAAGCTCTTCGAGGAGTACATCGCGGCTTTGGAGCGCGTCGAGAAGCTGGCGGCCGGCACGCCGCTGGCGGAGCTGGCTCGGCAGGAGCGCGAAGCGTGGCTCGCGGCGAGGGACGAGCTGCTCGCCCCACCCGAGGTGCTGGCGCTGCGCGTGGAGGCGGAGCGGCTGGCGGAGGAGCTGCGGAAGGCGCTCGACGCGAAGGACTACCTAACCGTCGAGCGGGCTTTGCCCGAGTACGCGGAGCTGCTGGCGCGCTTGAGCGAGGCGCCGGCGCCGCACATCGCCGGCTGGGCTCGGGAGGAGCTGGAGAAGCTGAACAAGGTGCGGGACGAGCTGCTGCTCCCGCGCTACTACGAGCTGACGGAGGCGCTGGGCGGCGAGCCGCTCGCGGCGCTGGAGGGCAAACGCTTCGCCTTCGAGCTCGCTCTGAGCGTGGCGCACGTCTCGGCGGACGCCGCGAAGCCGCTCCTCGACCGCATCGAGGACAAGCGGCTGAGGGACTACGCCGCCGGCTACTTGGAGGCTGCTAGGGCGTACGCGCGCGCGAGAGAGGAGGTCGGCGAGCAAGCGTTGGCGAGGATCCAAGAGGAGTTCTCCTCGCTGCCCACGCCCGAGGCGAAGGCCGGCTTCCTGGCGTACGCCATCGAGCGCTCGCTGCCCATCGCCAAGTTCCACGAGTTCGGCGGCGCAGCGCGCGTCGTGGAGGAAGCGTTCTGGGACGAGGTCAAGCGCCTCGCGCTCTACCCGGAGCCGGAGGACTGGGAGAGGCTCCTCGACGAGTTCGAGAGGACTTACGACCCCGAGGTTCTCGGCAAAGCTTTGGCGCACGCGGCGCTCGCGGGGGAGGTGAGCGAGTTCCGGCAGGACGGCAGGGTGAGGGGGTTCGCCGATAAGTGCCACGGCGACGTGGCACGCTTCGAGTGGTGGGTGGAGCAGAGGCCGAAAGTGGAGGAGGAGGTTACGGCGCGGCTGCAAACCATCCACCAAGAGCTGAACGAGATCGAGGAGGGGGCTGTGGCCCTGCGCAGCGAGTGGATGCCGGAGCCGGGGGAGGCGGCGTCGCTGCAGATGCACGCCGAGCTGTATGTCGCGCGCGCTAGGGAGGAGGTGATGGAGCGGCTGCGGAGGCTGGAGGAGCTCAGGGCGGAGCTCGAGGCAGAACGCAAACGCGCCGAGTTCTTCCTCCTCCCCACCCACCCGTTCGACGACTTGAGGGACCGAATCAACAGGCTCACCAGCTTCCTCTTGAAGCTTGGCGACGCGCTCGGGTGAGGGGCGGTGGCGGGCGAGGACCTGTGGGAGCGGGTGAGGAGGGCGCTAGTGTACTCGGTGCGTGCACGCATCTTCGCGCTGGGGAGCGGGCCAGCATACCTGCGCTCGGCGCTGGTGCTCAAGCTCTCCTACCTCCTCGAGCTGGCGGACGCGCTGCTAGCGGGGGACGCGAAGCGGGCGGCGGCGCTCGCCTACCTCTACGAGCTCGCCGAGTTCGACCTCTACATGGACACCTTCATCGTGTACACGCCGCACGTGGGGGTCGAGAGGATCGTAGGGCGCGGCTTCGAGGAGCTCGGTCGGCTCGCGCTGGAGGCGGAGCGGGCGGGGGCGCGGAGGCTGGCGGAGTACCTGAAGCTCCAAGCCAAGCTCGCGTTCATAGCGGGCGAGGCGCTGCGCACCCTGTTCGAGATCGCGAAGCGCGACTACCACGCGTCGTTCACGGGCGTCAACGCGTTCTTAGCGCCCTGGGCGTGGTGGGACGAGTGGGTGTACAGCGAGGGGACCGAGTGGAAGAACAGGGTCAGCAGGGAGCTGATGCTTGCCGCGGTCGCGGAGGCGTACGGCAAAGCGCCGCTGGGCCGCACGAGGGAGCTCATGCGCAGGTACGCGCGCGAGCTGGCGCCTCGCGCACGCGCCGTCAGGAGCCCGCTGCCGCCCTGCGCGCTCAACCCCATCCTGAAGGTGGACGCGGAAGCGCTCAAGGCGCTGGAGAAAGCTAGGGAGCTCCGCTACCCCGAGCGCGCGGAGGAGATCGAGCGCGAGGCGCGCGAGATCGCGGCTAGCGCGCGGCGCCTCGCGAGCGGCGGCTAGCAGCCCCTCCCGCGTTTGCGCGCTAGCCATAATAAGACCTTTTCCGCCCGATGCGCGTGAGCGAAGCAAGGGTGGAGCCGTTCGCCACCTGGCTGGAGGCTTTGGGCGGGATCGCCGCGAGGGCTTACGCGGTGGTCGCCGCCTGGTGCTCCTACCTGATCGTCGCGGCGGACACCCTCCTCTCCGGCGCGAGCGCCGAGGAGAAGGCCAAGAGGCTGCTGGCGGCGCAAACCGTCCTCTACGACTTCCTCTGCGAGGCGGGCAGGGCCACGAAGCCGTACGGGCAGCTCTACCGGCTCCGCGCCGTCTACGAGAGGGAGAGCGCGCTCGCCCAGCGGCTGGAGGGGGAGGCCCGCGCGGCGGCGAAGTTCCCGAGGCGGGCGGTGGAGCTGGAAGAGCTCGCCGCCAAGGCGAGGTTCAGGGCGAGGAGCGCGTTCCTCTTCGCCGAGGCGCTGGAGAAGGTGCTGGAGGCGGAGGGGGCGGCGCGCTGGTGGCTCGGCGAGCCCCACCGGGGCTGGGACGAGGGGGAGTTCGAGGCGCGGCTGAAGGTGCGCTTCAGCGGGTGGCGCGCGCTCGCGGGCCGCGTCCTCGCCGCCCAAGCGCGGGGGGAGCGGCTCGGGTGCGGGAGCGTCCTCGACTTCCTCCGGCTTTTCGCGGAGGACTTCGCCCCCTCCGCCGAGCTCGAACCGGAGGAGGCGGCTAGGGTGGTGCGGGAGGCGCTCCTCCAGCTCGACCCCCCTCCGCCCGCGCTCGAGCGGGCCGCGGAGGCGCTGGAGGGGCTGCGAGAGCTCAGGGTTGTAACCAACTTCGAGCGGATGCTCCGCGAGCTCTACACCGAGCTGGCGCGCTTGAACGCGAAGAGGGTCGAGCTCGGCCTGAAACCGAAGCCGCTGCCCCCGCTGCCGGAGGAGGAGTGCGGCTGGTGCCCCGAGTGCCCCTTCCGCAGCTGGTGCCCCGAAGCGCGCGCGATCTACGGCGAGAGGGGGGAAGAGGAGAGAAGGAAAAGCTACAGCGACGAGGAGTGGTAGGCGTGAGAGCTAAACGGGCGAGCTCGATACAAGCGCTCAAGCCCTCGAAGGCGAAGATCCTGCTCGCGGCCGCGCTGGCACCCTTCGCGTTCATCCTCGTGCTCGCCTACTTGACGCCTATTCTGCATCGACCCTTCAGCCGAAGGTTGGGCGAAGAACCCGGATCCCGAGTACTGGGGCTGCCACGCGATGCTGCACCGCGTTTACCGCTTCGTCCCGGACTCCATCGCGGTCTACGACCTCCCCTCCGCCCTCCTGCTATCCCTCGCGCTCGCCTACCTCGCCGCTTGCGCTCTCGCGGCGCTGGGGAGGCTCGCGAGGAGGGCTCTCTCCCTGTTAATTAACAGGGGCTAGGGGGAGCCCGGCTGTTGATTAACGACCAAGGCTCATTTCCTCTAATTAACAGGGCTTTAGCGCGCGCGCTACGGTCTACGGGCTCGCGAGTAAAAAGAGCAGCGTGGCCCCTCTAGGCCTGTAGCGCGCGCTAAGCTTATAACCTAGAGAATAAATTTTCCGAGCGTGGGGCTGAGGGACTGCCTCGACGGGTGTAGGGACGCGCACCGAGACTGCCTCGACGGGTGCAGGTGGGAGCTGGAGGAGTGCCTCGCCTCCTGCCGGGGCAGAGGGTGCAAGGAGGAGTGCAGGGCCGAGTACGAGGCGTGCCTCGAGGAGTGCAGGGCGGACTTCGAAGCATGCAAGGAGGAGTGCAGGGAGGAGGACTGGGGCGAAGAGGAGGAAGAGGACTGGGACGAGTACTAGCGCGCTCACCGGCAGCAAGCGTAATCTTTATTTATTGCGACGGGAGCAAATACGCATGGTGAGCGTGCCGATGCGCGAGCTCCTGGAGCTGGTGCTGTTTGGTGACCTCGAGGAGATCGAGAAGGGGCTGAGGGCGGGCGCGCTCCCGTCGGATCAGCTCGTCGAAGCCCTCGCCGGCTTCATGTGCGAGAGGTGCGACAACATGCTGGCGAACGCGGAGAAGGAGGACACGAGGAGCAAGATCTTCGAGTTCGCGGAGGAGTGCAGACGGTTCTTCCTCAAAGCCCACGCGAGGAGGAGGGGGTTGGAGCTGGAAGTCTTCGGCGCGAGCAGCGCGGAGGAGCTGGACGAGGGAGCTCTGGAACGGCTGAGGAGCCTCCTGCGCACCGGGGAGTACAGGCTCATCATCGTGCCGAAGGAGGGCTACCTGTTCTTCAAGAACTACTACCCCTCGAGGCACGACCCCGAGAAGCTTAAAACGACCGTAGCCCGGCTGGAGAGGATCGTGAAAGCCCTCTCCGAGAGCGCGGTAATCAGAGCCGCGTACGGGGAGGAGCTCGAGAGCCTAAAGCGCAGGCTGCTGAAGGTCAAGGGTTTCGTAGATTTGTACGAGTTCCTAGCGCAGCGGGAGCCGCAGCAGCTGGGGGAGGCCGCAGGCGCCGAGCACGTGAAAGCCGTTCTGGAGATAACCCGCGTGCTCCGCCGCACGGCGCAGGAGTGCAACAGGCTGGCTGACGAGCTGGAGAAAACAGTCGCGCTTCGCGCTTGAGCCGCTGAGCGCGCGCTACAGCGAATTTAAATTTACCGCGTGCATCCGCCGATTCCGGTCGCCCCCTCCGCGGAGCGAAGCTGCGCGCGCCCCCTCCACTTCTCTCCCTTCCCCTCCCCCGCGCGCTAAGCGGACAAAACGTTTTGTCCCAGCGCGCCCCGCCGGTTTTGTCCCTCGCAGGCGCGCGCTTAACGGTCAGGGGGTTGGGTTTCCGGTTAATTAACAGGAGGCTGGTAGAGCTCGGCTATTAATTCTCGGCTGTTAATTAACCGCCGGCGGTTCAGCTTCCCAGTTAATTAACGGTTCGCCGAGCGGGGCACCGTCGATTAACAGCTCTGGGATCAGCCGCTAGGCGCGCTAGAGCCCGAAGAGAACCAACAATTTTGGTGGAGGGGGCGCTCGGGGAGGGCTCGCCGAATCCACCAAAATTGGCGCAGGGAAGAGAGAGCCGCCCGCGCGCCACCAAAATTGGTGAACACAGCTAGATTTATTAATCTTCAATGCAGCTTTCCCCGATGGCGAACAGGAGGGTTTCTGGGAGAGCGAGGAGGCGGGGTGCCGTCGACGAGGCGTTGATCCTGCTGGCGGAAGCGCTGCTGTTCGCCGGCCTGCTGCTCCTGTCGGCGAGGCTCTGGAGCGCGCGGGAGAACCCGTACCCCAAGCTGGCGGGCGAGCTGATCAACGCGACGCCGCCCGACGCCGAAGTGTTCCTGGTGTTCCCCGAGCCCGTGCACATCGAGGTTGGCAGGGTCTGCTACGCCGGCCAATGCTACAGCGCGCCCGTCCAGCACGTGAAGGGGCAGGCGTGGTGGTGGGCGAAAGCGTACAGGGGCTCCACGTACGTCGTCGCGCAGAGCGGACCGAGCGGCGGGGGCGTCGAGCCGGGCTTGAACGCGACGCTCACCATCCAGGTAGCGATGCTCGACTACAGGGACCAGCCTGTAGGTCCCGCGCCAGCCGGGATCCCCGTCACGATAGACGGCGTAACCTACTACACGGACGCGAGCGGGCGGGTGAAGGTGAGCTTGTGGCGCGCAACACACATCATCCAGGTCCCCTCCACGTTCACGTTCAACAACGGGTGGGCTCGCGGCGACTTCGCGCGCTGGAGCACGGGTAACACAACCACCAGCATCTTCTACGACCTGCGCGGCGACGCGACGCTGACGGTCTACTACAGGGACTGGAGGCTGGTGAAGGTGACCTACACTTCGGGCGGCTACGTGGCGGTGGATGGGCAGCAGGTCCCGAGCGGGTGGACCAACTGGTACAGGTACGGCAGCAGCGTGACCCTGCAGGGCTTCCCAAGCAACAACTGGCCTAGAACGCGCTGGCTGCGCGGGGCGAACGGCGCCACACCCGCTTTCTGGCAGGACGCGGCGCAGGCTACGCTGACCGTGGACAACGGCTACCGGGTGCACGCCCGCTTCTTCGCCGTCCTCCAAGTCTCCGCGAAGGACGACTTCAACGCGGCGGTGAACGCGCCGGTCAGCTACAGCGGCGACGCCTCCGGCAGCGGAACCACGCCCTTCACCATCGAGTACGCCGGCGACGACGACGGGCTCCAAGCGAAGCTGGACGCCCAAGATTACATCGACATGCCCACGTACGGGCTCCAGATCCAGTACTGGCTCTACAACAGCCAGCAGCTGAGCGACCCGCTAAGCGTGAACGTGCCGCCCGGCCAGACGCACAGCGCGACCGCGGTGTACAAGCGGGTGCCGAAGCCCGCCTACCTGAACGTCTATGCTGTCAACGAGGCGGGGGGCAGCGAGCGGGTCACCATCAGCTACACTGGGGACCTGACCGGCAGCCAGAACACGCCCTTCCAGCTCGTGGTCTACCAGCTGGACGGGCTTCAAGTTACTCTGACGGCACCGCAGAAGGTGGACACGGGCAGCTACTACCTGACGTTCGCAAGGTGGGTGTACCAGGGGCAGAGCTACTACAGCACCTCGATATCGGTTAGCGTGCCGCCAACCCAGACGCACAACGCCACCGCCGTGTTCACGAGGAGCGGCCTCATCACCGTGCAGGTGTACCGGGTTGACGCGAGCGGCAGCAGCCTTGGAGCCGCCAGCGGCGTCCAAGTGAAGATCGACGGCACCGTTTACGCGACAGATAGCAGCGGCACCGTGCGCGTGGAGGCGCAGCTGGGAAGCCACACAATCGAGATCCTCCAGACCACGTTCAGCAACGGGTGGGGCAGGTTCACGTTCTGGAGGTGGGGCGACGGCAGCACGCAGAACCCGCGCACGATCACGGTCAGCGGCCACGTGGCGCTCACCGCCTACGTTTACGACGAGCGCTTGGTGAAGGTGACGTGGACGCCCGATAACGCCGGCTACGTGAAGGTCAACGGCGCGCAGGTCTCGAACGGGTGGAGCAACTGGTACAGGTACGGGACGAGCTTGACGCTCGAAGCCGTCCGCAACACGGGCTACCAGTTCTCAAAGTGGCAGCGGGGCGCGAACGGGGCCGCCCCCACCGATTGGACCACCCAGAACCCGGTCGCCACCGCAGTCGATAGCGGCTACGAGTTCAGAGCCGTCTTCACAGTCAAGTACGTTACGCTGACGGTGTACGTGGAGCGCTACGGGGCGAGCGGCAGCCTCGGCGCGGCTGGCGGAGCCCAAGTCGTGATCGACGGCACCACCTACACCGCGGGCAGCGACGGGAAGGTTAGCGTGCAGGTGCAGGAGGGCACGACGCACACGGTGCAGATCCCGCAGACCACGTTCAGCAACGGGTGGGGCAGGTTCACGTTCTGGCAGTGGGGCGACGGGAGCACCGCCAACCCGAGGAGCGTCACGCTGAGCTCGGACGTGAAGCTCACCGCCTACGTCTACGATGAGCGCTTAGTCAAGGTGACTTGGGAGCCGAGCAACGGAGGCTACGTGACCGTGAACGGCGCGCAGGTCTCGAACGGTTGGAGCAACTGGTACCGGTACGGGACCCAGGTGACGCTACAGGCCATCCGCAACACTGGCTGGCAGTTCCAGAAGTGGATGCGCGCCACCAACGGCGGCAGCCTGAGCGACTGGAGCACGAGCAACCCAGTCACGGCTACAATCGATAACGGGTACGAGTTCCACGCGGTGTTCACAATCTACTACGTTACGCTGACCGTGCAAGTGCAGCAGTACGGGGCGAGCGGATACCTCGGCGCCGCCAGCGGCGTCCAAGTCAGCATCAACGGCGCAACGTACACGACCGACTCGAGCGGCAGCGTGAGCGTGCAGGTGCAGGAGGGCTCCACCGTCTCGGTCCAGATCCTCACGACCTACTTCGACAGCGGCTGGGCCCGCTACACGTTCTACCAGTGGTGGGACGGCTCAGCGCAGAACCCGCGCAGCTTCACCGCCAGCAGCAGCACGACCGTAACCGCGTACGTGTACAGCGAGCGGATGCTGAAGGTCACGTGGGAGGGGTCGGGGAGCGTGAGCGTGAACGGGCAGAGCGTGAGCAACGGGTGGACCGGCTGGTACCGCTACGGCAGCAGCGTGCAGCTGCAGGCGAGCCCGGCGAGCGGCTGGCGGTTCGTCAAGTGGCAGCGCGGAGTGAACGGCGGCTCGCTGAGCGACTGGACCACGAGCAACCCAGTCACGCTGACGGTGGACAACGGCTACGAGGCGCATGCGGTGTTCCAGAACATCGTAGTTTTCGCGGTGCAGCTCTACGCTGTGGACGTTAACGGGAACACGATCAACCCCGCCGCGAACGTTCAGGTGGCGATCAACGGTGTAACCTACTACACGGACAGCAACGGCAGGGTGCAAGTGCAGGGGCAGCCTGGGACCTACACGGTGCAGATCCAGCAAACCTACTTCAACAACGGGTGGGGCAGGTTCACGTTCTGGAAGTGGAGCGACGGGAGCACGAGCAACCCGAGGAGCTTCACCGTCAACCAGGACACCACGGTTACAGCGTACGTGTACGACGAGCGCCTGCTGAAAGTGACCTACGGCAGCGGAGGCTACGTGAAGGTGAACGGTGCGCAGGTGAGCAGCGGCTGGACCGGCTGGTTTAGGTACGGCAGCAGCGTCACGCTGGAGGCGGTGCCGAACTCGGGTTACGTGCTCCAGAAGTGGCAGCGCGCCGCGGACGGCGGCTCTTTAACAGACTACAGCGTGAGGATCAAGGAGACGCTGAGCGCCTCGGGCAGCAGCGGCGCCACGGCCTGCACGAAGAACGCGTACACCGGCTACGTCGAAGCGCAGATGTCCTACAGCATCAGCGCGCTAGGGTACTACTACTGGATAGCGCGCATCCAAGCGTGGACGTGCCTGTACTGGGGCTGCCCCAACAGAGTACTCACGTACCGGGATGGCTACGGCAGCGCGAGCGGGACGCTGACGTGGAGCGGGCAGCTGAACAGCGAGTACGTGTGCTTCAACACCGCCCTGGCGGGACCCGGATCCTGCAGCGTCTCCGGCACCGTCGTCAAGCCCGCCGACAACCCGATCACCGCATACATGTCGTCCGGCTGGTGGTACAACGCGGCCTTCGGTTCGCCGTAACCCCCTTCTTTTTCCCTCTTTCCTTTTTCCCGCACGCTCAGCTTAAGATTTATAACCGGGCGCGCGCTTTAAACCTGTGCAGAGGCTGGAGGATGCGGCTCAAAACCTGCTGCGGTGCGGGAGACCGGAGTTGGCTAGGCTTGCTTTACGCCTCTACGCGAAGGCGGGCAGGCTAGTTCTAATCGAGAGCGAGAAGCAGCTGGTGGAGCGGTTCGACGGGCTGCGCGAGCTCGTGAAGCAGGGCGCGGTGGTGGCGGTGGCGCACCCCAGCCTCTTCGCCGAGCTGGCTGGCAGCGACCCCGGCGCAAAGGCTAGGGTGCTGAAGCTGGCGCGGGAGCTGGAGGTTCCCGAGCTCAAGGAGGCGGCGCAGCTCCTGGAGCAGGGGGCGCCCATCGAACCCTTGAACAAGGTCGCCTTGATCGCGCAGCTGATCGCGATGGTGGAGGCGGAGGCCGCGCTGCAGGGCGTGGACGCGCAGCCGCTCGTGCGGAGGCTATTGCTGGCGGCTGCCGACCACCTGAGGGAAGCGGACCTCGACGAGCAGGCGGCCAAAGTGGAGGAGCAGGCGAAGCAGCTGAGGGCTCCCAAACCGGAGGAGGCGGAGGCGGTAGAGCGAGCGGCGGTGGAGCTGGCCGCGAAGATCGCGCTGGGGGGACCGAAGCCGGAGGAGCTTGCGGAGATCTTGAAGTCCCTAGCGCGGGGGAGCTAGCGCGCGCGCTAGTCCTCGTCCAGCTGCGCGAACATGAGAGCAACGTCGGCGACGTAGACGGCGGCCGCCGCTGCGGTCGCGACCAGCGCGATGGGGGCCGCCAAGAGCTCCCACGCCGTCTTCACCAGGAAAATAAAGAAGAGTGTCAGCGGGAGCATAATGAAAGCGCGCGCAACCGAGTTCCTGGAAAACGCGAAGACCGCGGCGAACAAAGCGTAGGCGAGCGCGACCCAAAACAGGGCCTCCACGGTCACTCACCCCCCTGCCGCAGCCACCGCTCCACATCCTCCTCCGCCGGCACTATCTCGAGAACCTCGGGCACGCGATCCGACAGCTTGCTCAGCTGCGCGATGAACGAGTGCAGGTCGCGCCTGCGCAGCCGCTTAGCGCGCGCGATCAGCCAGTCGATCTCGGCAGCGAGCTCCGTGCCGGAGTACTTCCTCTTCAGCTGCAGGAGCCTGATCACCGCCCTAGTCTTCCAGGCCGAGAAGCTCACCCGCCCCCACCCCTAAGCTCGCGCGCGCCCCATGGCCCTCAACCCCCCCTCGGAGACCGCATTTATAAATGTTCCGCTGATTGTACCGGTAACTGCACGCGTGCTTGCACCGATGCCAGCACAGTTTAAATACCCCGAGGGCGGCGCGCACAAAATAGCAAGCCCCCTTTTCTCCCTCTTTTCCCCTTTTCCTCCCTGCGCGCCAACCGTTAATTAACAGGGGGCGAGGAGGGAGGGGCGGTTAATTAACGCCGCGCGCTAGGAGCGTGATAATGAACTTCGATATACCGGATCCAGAGTCAATCAAAGGATCTTACTTACAGAAGACATTGCTTTCTTTAGAAAAGGTTGCTGACAACTTGGCTAAATGGTTCGGCGTCTACGCCACCTTCGAGTGCTACCCTTCAACAAGGTGCCCATACTGCGGCTCGGAGCTCGAGATGGTGTATACTAAGCGCACTAGGATCGCTTTCTACCGAAAATGCAGCTTCTGCGACTGACTGAGAGGGGCCGGCAGGTAGCCGAGGCGATCCTCAAGCTCGCCGCCCTCCTCCGCGAGGAGGGAGCGGAACCTTTTTAAGCCGAGCGGAATATAATAGGCGGATGGACCTCCGCGAGCCGGCTCCCCAGCGGCCCCGCCGAGGGGGAGCGCCGATGAGCCGAAAAACGCTCGCGGAGGCGACGGGGAGGAGAGGGGCTGCGGTCCCGGAGGTTAACGCTTGAGCGCTCACAGAGCTTACTGCACACACGCTGGCAAGAGCCAGCGCATTCGAAGACCAGCTCTGGGAAGGGCTGGCGGCTTGTCGGTGAACAGAGCGGCCGCGCCCCCGCAATCAGAAGTTTTTTCTGATGCGATGGGGGCGCGGTCGTGATGAAGGGATTCCATAAGCCGAACCAGCCCCCAGGGCTGGTGATGGCTTCGCTTGGGGGGTTATAAAGCTTACCCCCGCTGAGCCGGCGCCCTCCCCGAGGGTCGCGCCCGTAGGCCCTCGGGTTCTAAGGGGTGAAAAACCCCATGGCGGCGAAGGCGAGAGGGCGCGGGGGCAAAGGGGGGATAAGTCCTCGCGCCCTTGTGGCAACTGTAGAAGATGAGGCCCCTGGCCCGGGGGTCGAACGGAAGCCCCAGGTCGGCATTGCCGGCGCTGGGTCCCCCACGGGCGCGGCTTCAAAGAAGAAGGGGAGGGCGCGGTTCGAGGAGCTACTGCGCTGCCCGCTTTGCGGGAAGCTGGTTCGCCGGCACTCTGCGCCTTTTCACGCCCTGGCTCACCTCGAGAGGCTGGAGAGGCGCGGAGTGCTGCAGCTCTCCAGAGAGAACGGCGGCTGGGTCGTCGTGCTCGACGCGCGCGCGCGGCGCGCCAAGTATACCGGAGCCGGTTGGACGACCCTGCTGAAGGTCGCGGAGATGCTGGGAGCGCGCGGTGAGAACGCATGACTAGCGCGCTAGCGCGCGCGCGCGCTTCATCATCGACTGCCACGACTGATTTCCGAAATGAGGTGAGGTTATGCCCCGAGACCCGCTGGGCGCGGTGGGGGAGGCGGGGGTTGCGCGCGCTGGGATCTCTGCGCGTGAGGCGCACACCCGCGCCCAGCGGGCGGGAGTGACTCAACCCGAGCGAATAGTTTACGTTAACCTATGCATCGGCACCCCCTACGGTGATCCGGAAGAGCTAGTCAGAGCACTTGCACGGCATTTCGGTTTAAAGGTGTTAGCGATAATCGAAGATGACGGCGATGACACAGCGGTGTACGCGCGCTCTAAAAAGGTCAGAGAAAGGGTGTTCAGCGCTCTTGAGCGCTCCGAGGAGTCGGGAGAACCGCTGGAGCGGTTGCTGGCAAGGCGCTTCCCGAACGCGCTGATTCTTTCGATCTTCGACGGTTCAGATACAGCGATTGCAGTAGCTGTAAAGAGGTGACCCCGAAACCGGCTGGGGCGCCGTGAGGACCCTGCCGTCAAACCGGCCTCTGGTGACCCCCGCGGCAGCGGGGGGAGTTGGATCCAAGCGCCCCGCCGGCGGGATTGAAAGACTTTGTTGAGAGGTGGCTGCGGGACGACGACCGCGCGAACGTGGCACCCCACTTGCTCCTAGTGGGGCGCAGCGGAGCGGGGAAGACTACCGTCGCCCGTACGATACTGATGTACGCCATAAGGGAGGGGCTCTTCCAAGAGGTAGTGCTGGATTGGGACAACGAATACGCTGACTACCTACCCCTCGAAGTCTTCGAACCACCCTTCCCGATATCAAGCGCGTATGAGCCCCTTGCCGACTCTGTCGCGGAAATCGAGCGGAGCGAAGAGGGGGGGCACATGGTGGCAAACTATATACGGAAAATACTGCTCGAAACCGCCTCGCTGAAGAAAGCCGCCGAGCGCTTGCGGATGGAAGCGCTGTCCTCGCTGAAAGGCGTTCTCGAAGCAGCAGCCGCCCGGCTTGAGACGGTAGCAAAGTACACCGAGACCGTACCATTGACGGAAAGCGGGCTGCGAGAAGGAGTGTATTTATTGTCAACGATTCCCTCGATATGGGAGCGCGCAGCGCTGCAACAGTTCCTAGCAATGTACAGCACGTTCACTAAGCACGACCCCATCCCAACCCTCCTCCTCATCGAGGAGGGAGGGATGGGGGCAAGGATCACTTTCTTACGCCACCTCTTGGCTTTGGCACGAAGACGGAGGGTGAAAGTAATCTTTATAACGCAGGGTCCCCTCCCCCCCGCCGAACTACGCTCATCGTTCGAAATTTTACTTTTTGATTGCGACTGGGAGATGCGCCGCTCCCTCCGCGCCCCCATCCCCGACTCCCAGCTGGGGGTCGGGGAGTGCTGGTGGGTGCGCCGGAGTGGGGCGCTAAAGAAGCTGAAGTTCAAGGTGGGACAATGAGTGCACACACGATTGATTGGCCCGTAACCCCTCGACCAGGACAGGTGGAGGTGGCTGAAAAGCTTGCTAGGCTTATCGGGCAGGGCTCCAGGGTGCTCTTCAGCGCCCCCGTCGGCTGGGGGAAGACGCACACAGTTATAGCGGCGCTAGTAGCGGCAAAGGCATTGCCCGCGCTCTGGTTGGCGCGCTCGCTGACGCTGGGGAACCGAGTTGCGGAGGACGCCGCGCTGTGGAAACTTATGACCTTCACCGCCGCGGGGCGCGAGCGGGCTTGCCCGCTCGCCGAGGAGAAAGGTGACAGTGTACACGACTTCTGCCGATACTTCCGCCACAAGTGCCCGTACGCGCGCCTCCCCCCTTCGCCGCCCCTCGCCGCCAGCTGGGAGGAGCTCGTGGCGAGGGGGGAGAAGGAGGGCTGGTGCCCGTACTTCGCCCAAGATTTGGTAACGTCCGATGTCGTCGTGCAGAGCTACTACAGGCGGAGAAGACCGGCGCGCGCGGTCGTCATCGACGAGGCGCACAACCTACTGGTGCCTGAGGAGAGGGAGGTCGGGCTGGGCAGGCTGGCTGAAGCGATTACAGCTGCCCGCGAGCGCGGAGCGAGCGAGAAGCTGGTGCGCAGCTTGAACTCGCTGCTCCGCTACGCCTTGATCAAGGACGGTGACCTCGACATAACGCTCTTTCTCCAGGAGAGCGAGCTAGACGAGCTGAGGAAACTGTACTTCGTCGCCCTAGAAGAGGGCGACAGGCGCCTCAAAGTGCTGGTGGATATGGCACACGCTGCAGCGGTCTACGTGGAGGGGGAGCGGATCCGTATCTACAGGCCGCCGCTCCACCTCCCGTTCAGGCCGGCGGTCTTCGTCAGCGCGACGATGCCGAAAGAGGCGGCACAGTTCCTGAACGTTGAGACCGAGCTGAGGATCCCTTGGAGCTCGAAGCCCAAGGCGCAGGTTATCGAAGACTTGACGACAAAGTACGAGG
>Ga0080004_1116125_pt1 | contig 16038 bp, 30 predicted proteins | sample WasSprMetagenome_FD_69207 | JGI IMG/M metagenome (GOLD analysis project Ga0080004, IMG submission 69207) | Sulfidic aquatic microbial communities from Washburn Spring, Yellowstone National Park, USA - WS (SPADES assembly) (version 2) | ecosystem: Environmental > Aquatic > Thermal springs > Hot... | reverse complement strand
GCCCTCCCTGTTGCTCCGCTCCAATCAACTGCTTCAAGAGATCCCCGCTGCTGCTCCGCCCGCCCAGGACGTTCTCAAGCAACCCGAGGAACCTGAGGGCCACGGCCGTGTAGTTCTCCAGCTTCCTCGCCTCGAGCTCTTTTATCTTCTCGCTCTCCCTCAGCTTCTTCTCATACTTCGCTCTCAGCTTCTTCTCTATGAGCCTCAGCCTCCTCCTGTACTCGTCGACGGTTATCGTCCTGGGCCTTACCTCGAACCCCAGCTCCTCGAGCTTCCTCTTGATCCTGTCGATCGACTCGGGGTCGACCTCCTCGGCTCCGGGCTTGACTATCTTCACCCCGAACGCCTCGGCCATCGTCTGTATCGCGGTCTTCATCTTTGTGAGTTGCTCGACGTAGGACATCACGTCGTCCAGCGGCTCTTTCGGCGGCGGGGCCTGCGGGGCTGGCGCCGTCTTCAGCTCCTCAATCCTCCTCTCAAGGCTCTCAATCTTCTCCTGCATCTTGCTGAGTATGGCTGCGGTGTCGTCGAGTATCTTGTTGATCTCCTCCCTGTTCTTCGCCTCAGCCATCTCCTGGATCCTCTCCTGCAACCTGTTCAACTGCTCCACCAGCACCTTAGTGGTCTCGTCCCCGCCCAGCAGGGACTTAGCGGCGGCTATCGCTGACACGAGGCTGACGATCCTCTGCTGTACTGGGTCGGTGTTCAGCTGTTTTATCAGGGCGGCGCCGAGGAGTTGCCCGAGGGGCTGTGCGACCTGGGGGCTCGCCTTGCTCAGCGCCTCCCCCGCTGTGGCTATGGTGCTTATCGTCTTGGCGGTCTCGTCCTCGTCTTCCTGGAGCACGCTCGTGACCAGGGCTAGGACGTCCGGGTCTATCCCCTGCCTGCCCGCGACCACTTGAACCGCCCTTTCCTCGGGCTTCTTCTCGCTCACTTCCCGTCACCCCCTCCAGCGGTCTTCTGCCCTGCCTGCGAAGGGATGGCGAGCTGTTCTAGTAGTTGGGCTTGGACGGAGGCCGTAATATACTCGTCCATCAGCCCGTACCTCGTGAGTATGGCGTTGGCGACCTGGAGGTTCCTCGCGAGGTCTCTTATCACCTTGTCCCTCGACTTCACCATGGCGCCCAGTATCCTGACGGCCTTCTCATACTTCTCAAGCGTCATGTCCCGCTCGACTATTGCCCTCACGCTGTCGCTCGACGCCTCTATCATAGCGTAGATGTGCTTCATGACGAACTCCACGAACTCCCCTGGATCCTTGAACTCCTCGACCTTCTCGGCTACATCCCTCGGGTCTATCTTAGCGTACTGGAACGCGGCGAGGAGGGATCTGAACCCTATGTCCACGAGCGCCTGGTTGAACCACCTAGTCTTCTCCGCGACCTGCCTTATCAGCTCAGCGTACTCTGCGGCCAGCGTCTTCTGGACGGCGTCCCCCCTGCCAGCCGGGGCCGTCCGCGACTGCCTCCCAGAGTCCTCTTCCTCCCCGGCCTCCCTGCGCCCTCCAGCGCTTATCCCGGCCTGCTTCATCAGCTTCCTGACAGTCCTCTTGTCGACCCCGCACTTCACAGCGGCCTCGTCCACGCTCCGCCCGGCCTTGAGCTCTTCGAGCACGCAGACGTGGCTCGGCAGTAGGTTGCCCTGCTGAGGACTGCTCTGGTCGGGCTCGGACACTACACAGACACCTCAGTAAAGAGTAGTGTTTTAGTGGCTAATAAGTAGCATGATCATGTAATAGATGGTCATGCGGGTCATGTATTAGATGAGCTAAGCATGGTCATGTAATAGATGAGCATGTAGATAACCAATTAGATGATCATGCTTCGTGCTAGCATGGTCATGTAATACATGATCATGCGGGTAATCTAATAGATGGTCATGCTGACCCGTTCCAAAGCATGGTCATGTATTTGATTACCCACATGGTCATGTAATAGATGATCATGCTAAACGACCTCAGCCCGGAAGCATGGTCATCTAATAGATGGGCATGTAGATAACCAATTAGATGATCATGCTGGCGCAAAGCATGATCATCTATTAGATGGGCATTTACATGATCATGCTTCCAGGATCTCCGTGCATCTAAGTGCAACACCGTCCGTCTCGCTCCAGCTCCGTGCGTCTCCGACTGTCTGCGACCGAGTTGCGTGATTTAACCGCGCTTTATTCAGGCGGTTTTTCACGAGTGCTAACTGTAAGCCCGCATATTCCACGAGACTTTAAAGCACCTTTAAAGATCCTTTTGTTTTTTAGGAAGGAGGGTTTATTAGGGAGTTTAGCAGGAATATGATTACAGAAACAATAAGGGTGTGTTCCGAGGAACCCGGCACTTACTAAGTGCCGGAGTCTCGGGCCGAAAGAGGCCGACCGGCCCCCGGTCTGCGCAATGACCCGTGCACTTGCACGGGAGGGGCCCTCCCCCCCATGAGGGCCCGCCGAGGCTGGTGATGCACCGGTCTCGGTAAGCGCCGAACAGGGGGATGGGGGAGGGAGGCCACACCCCGGGGGCTCCTTCCCCGGTGAACCCTGGTTGTGGCCCGGCGCACCCCCTAGTGTCCGGGGTGCTTAAAGGCCTCCCCGCAGGTGTAGAAGGGAGGCCGGCCGGGCGGGGGGGCTGGGGGCCGGCTCAACTTCTCTTCTCTCGGGGGGGTGAGCTGTGAGAGCCAGAGTGAATGGAAAAGTAGTGTGGATCGACCTTGGAAACATGACACTACGATACAGAAAAGATGATCCGCGAGTGAAAGTGAATCACAGAGCCGTAATGTGGTACTCTCCAGTTCTCGAGACATATATCCCCGTTCCGATCTCCCAATAACTTAACCCAATAACCTTTTTTTCCGTTTTTCCTCCATTTTTCTCGGGGGGTGAGAATACATGAGAAGAATCTACTATCCACAAGGATTCACCAGCCCGATACTTGCTTATGTTTCATCAAATAACGTGCACGTACTTTCAACGGCCTGGACGGCTGGAATATGGATATTTATTGTGAATAGCGAGCAACTCTTAAAAATTGCTGAGATGCTACCAAAAAAGCAGTTGAATGAGAGACAAAATGAGAGTCCAACGTTGAGATCATTCATTGCGGTAGCAAAGAAAGAGCCGAGAGCGTTATTCGAGATCTATATAGTTCCGGCACTGCGGCCAGACGAAAGAGTGGTTACTGATGGAGCATATATACCTTACGACAGACAAGATCTCGTGAAGTTTCTACTCAAAAGAGCACTTGCCAAGCCTGACGAATACGACGATAATGCTATGGTCAGTGGGAAAAGGTATGTGTGGATGTGGTGGGATTAAACCTTTTTTCTTTTTCCCTAAACCCTCGGGGGGTGAGCCCTGTGAGCGAGAATATCACACATGAAACAGAAACACCTCTAAAACCTGAGGGGTTGAAGCCAGAGGACATTGAGAAGCTACTGGAAAAAGCAAAAGACACCGAGTGGAAATACTTACTAAAGTTGAGGGAGTGGGCACGGCAGGGGCCAGCATACACGAACTACGCTGAGTTCAGTATTCTCTATGGCGAGGCCGAGACTGTTAAAATCAGAGAGTGGGATAGCGGATATCCATACGAAAGAGGATGGGAGTATATCATAATCCCGAAAACGGTGCCAACAGTAGTGTTATGGGAGCATGAGACTGACGAGGCTGTGAGAAAAGTAGTGTACGTGTTTACAAAGGATGGATGGAAGGAAGTCGAAGTCCAATAAATTCCGTTTTTCCCGTTTTTTCCTCCATTTTTCTCGGGGGGTGAGACCTGAATGCCCAAAGAAGTAATATTAAAGGACAGGAATCTGGAGTTAATACGAGAAACCAGCGAGGGAGAAATTGAGATCAAAACATTAGTGCACGGTGAGGGAGGGGGGTGGAGTAGCAACGTGATAAATATCAACCTGCAAACGCGGCGTGTGGAATATTACTGGATTCATTGGAATTATAACGGCACAGGCAGAGAAACAATAGCAGAAAAAATAGTGTCGCAGAGCAAGCTGGAGAAGATCGTGAAGAAGGCGCTGAGGATCACTACATTAAGCGACTTCGATGAGCTTAAGGAACTCGTGAAGAAAGCTTAAGCAAACCAAACCACAGTTTTTTTCTTTTTACCCATGATTCGGGGGATGAAAATGGGTTATATAATACACACAACCGACGAACTTAGAAAAAATTACGACGAGATAACCGTCTGGAAGATATCCCAGATAGCACTAACAGTATTTGCACTAGCAGTAAGCACCGACGGAATGCCGAAAACGTTGATAATGAGACCAGGCAACTGTGAACCCGAGTTTAATAACGACGAAGTAATGACCGGCTGTCTCGACTATATCAACGATGAAATAGTCGCGGAATACAAGAGGTCTCCGCTGGGCGGAATTCATATATACATAAGACTTGCTAGAGAGCAACCGCAGATAGCTTCCTCCCAATAACCTTTTTTCTTTTTCCCTAAACTTTCGGGGGGTGAAAATCATGAGTGCTGATCAAATATATGCGCTGATAAAAAATATTGAATGGAGTGATAAAACCACACGTGAAGCAATACACAACACTATGTTAGCGATCGAGGACAAGCTTAAGCTACACTGCCAAAAAGTGGCCACAATCCTAAAAAACTTCGTCTACATTAAGTCCGATATCGAACCGTCGTATGCTGATATTTTGCTGAAGTGCGGGAACAAATACTACACTGTCCACGTCGAATTAGACCACGATATTCATGTAAAAGTGATAAACGTTGAGGAGGAAAAATAATTTTCTTTTTCTTTTTCCACATAATTCGGGGGGTGAACAATGGAGTTGAAGAGTATTATAAAGAGGATTGTGAGAAGCAACCCCTGGCTGAGCGGTTGGTACGACTACATGGACGGCGACCCAATGGCTGTCAGCGAGTCTGAAGAAATATTTAAGGAGCCTGTGGAGTGCCGAGACCTGGACGAGCTATATAACATGTTGAAATCCCATGAGGGGGTGTTTAAATACAAAAATCTGCTGTTCTTCAGCAGTTATGCCTATGGGATATTCGTTTACGACATGCGGAGGCCCGACGACTATATTGATCACCTGACACTAGATTATATGGACTATAACCGCTTTGCTGATCTGATAAACAGGCTCTCCGAGAAGTAGTTTTCCTTCTTTTTTTCTCGGCTCGGGGGTGAGAATATGGACGAAAAACAGATATTCGAGCTTGTGAAGGATATTGTAGGTGAGGGTGAAGCAACTCACGAAGCACTTGATGAGCTGTCCACTGAGATTGAGGAGAGGCTCAGGGAATACTGTAAAGATGTAGATGTTGATTGGGGAGACATAAAGGGGGAGGAGGAGCCTACTTATGCAGAGTTCATTTTAAAGTGCGACGGTAAAACCTACGTGCTTGAAGTTGGGATATATCACCAAATCCGCGCATCTGTCGGCCTCGTGAGATCCGATGAGCCTGAAGATTAGTTTTTTCCATAACTCGGGGGGTGAACATATTGGATTGGGACTTAATCCCTAAAATAGTTTGTAAACTGCTGGACTACAAGATACCGAAGCCGATACTGGATTCAATAGTGCTGAACACGGTTGGACGAAATGAGCTGAATGTGATAAATGATCTACTGACCGTTTTAATAATCCTGGTCAGGGAAGGCGTGGACGATAGAGAGCTATACGATCTAATTGATAGAGCTGTTAAGTCCAATTAACTTTTTTCCTGTTTTTCCCCGTTTTTCGGGGGTGAGCATGGACATACCAGGCTCTCTAAACGTAGAGGAGATGAAAAGGATGGGGGATAAAGAGCTGATCGAGCTTTATAAAGCGTTCTGGGACGCCGTGTACAGGGTTCAATGCTACGGCGTGTATGAGTTTGTAGCAATGAAGCTGATAGAGGAGGAGCTGGCGAGGCGCGGTTATGTTGTCGAGACCGTCGAAATTCCGAGGGTTAGAAAGCGCAAGAAAATGTATAGGAAAACATACAGGCTCACGATAAAGAAAAAGTAATTTTCTTTTTTCCATAACTCGGGGGTGGTGTCTATTCCCCAGCCTCAGATCCTAGCAACAAACGGGAACAAGCAACTAGTCCGCTATACAACGGCAGATTCGATGTGGCTCGAGCTCATAGTGTATAAAAACGACGGGAGCGGGTCTAAGGCGGTGATACACATCCACGTGCCCAGCAGGTTCATAGAGCACTATGTCGTGAGGTGGGAGAGCAATGGGGAGACGCGCAGGGAACTACTGGACGAGAAGACCGTCACGAAGATGAAGCTCAGGGAGATCCTCGGGAGGGCGCTGAGGGTGCGGACATTCGAGGACTTCCTTAACCTAGCGTTGTTTATAAGAGAGGCCTAGCCCCCGCCTTTTTCCCCATATTAATTCGGGGGGTGAGACCTGTGGCGACGCCCAAAACACTCGCTACCGAGAAAAATATGAAGCTTATCCGCTACTACACACTAGACGCATTGTGGCTCGAGCTCATAGTGAACAACGAGGACGGAAGCGAGTTCAGGTCAGTGATACACTTCTACGAGCCGGCGCGGTTCATAGAGCACTACATAGAACTACGGGAACAAAACGGAGAGACGCGCAGGCAACTAGTAAAGGGGAAGGTCGTCAGCCGGAAAAGGTTTGAGGAGATCCTTGGGAGGGCATTGAACTTGCAGAGATTCGGTGAATTCGCTGGCCTCGAATATCTTGTAAAAAATCTCTAGCTTTTTTTCCACAGCTCGGGGGTGCCGCATGTCCTATACTCCTCAGTGGCTCGTAAAGCTCGACGAGAACACGTATCAATGCTACATCATAGAACCCTGGCCGTTGCTGAGCAGAGTGAAATGCATGGAAGACCTCCTGAGGATGCTGAAGCCTGTTGATACAAAGAAGTGGTGGAGGTACAGCAAGATGTTCAAGGACGTCCTGCTAGACGACACGAAGTCGAGGGATGAGAAAGCCCGGGAGATAGAGAAGATGGCTCAAGAGATATGCAGGGAGCTCGGCATAACCCTGGTTATCTCATAGTTTTTTCCCGCACCTCGGGGGGTGAGACCGGTGAATAAAATATGGCTCTTCCTAGAATACACCGAGGTGAAAAAGGACAAGGAAAGCATGCTGGAGTACTTCAGGAAGCTGGCGGAGTTCATAAATGAAAAAGAGGTCTGGGCCGCGCTAGAGAAGTGGAGCAGGCTCCTGTCCAAGTTTGAGGAGAAGTACAATCCCCCTGAGTACACGGTGGTTCTAGGATACGCCTACAACTACGACAGCGATAGGATATACGCTGTTGTCGCAACATATGATGCTGACTTGGACGGCACATTTATAAAGCTAATAGACATCGAGGACTACCTGGGCCACTATTAATTTTTTTCTCCCCGCCCTCGGGGGTGAGACCCCGTGTTGGATTGGAATGTAGTCGGTAGAATAGTTGAGATAGTCGTGTCCAGGCACAGGGACAAGATACCGTACAGCGACTACTCCATGTTGCTAGAGGGGTATGAGAACAAGAACGAGGTCGAGGTAATGGAAGCACTAATCAGCATCATGAGGCTGATGCTGCAGACCGACAGCGTGGACCCAGAGCTCTTCGACCTAGTTGGGAAGGCCTCCAAGGATTAAAAATATTCCCCCTTATTATTTTTTTAATGACATTGGGGTGGGATGTTGGGCTACAAGCAGGACATAATCGACATAGTCTACTCCAAGGGGTGTGTCACGAGGGCCGAGATAATAAGGCTGTTCTATGAGAAGAACAGGGACAGGTTTGAGAGCGACTCACGTAAGTCCCTGGAGGCCACGGTGGACAAGTACCTCTCAAGGCTTACAAAGGCCGGAGTGTTTGTTAAAAAAGACACCGGGCTCTACTGCAAGCCCTAAACCTTTTTTTTTAAAAAACCTCTTTCGGGATGGGCCCTAGGCCCCTAGGAGCTTCTTGTCAACCCTCTCCTGCAACTCCTTCAGCTTCCTCGCTATCTCGTTTATCTGCGTCTGAACACTTGTGAGCTCGTTGAAGAGCCCTGTTTCCGTAGTTCCATAGAACCTGTCGGCCACCACTGCTATCAACTCCGAGACCTTTCTCAGAGACTCCACCGCGTCTTTAAGCGGGCTTATCGAGACCTCGGCTACCTTCTGCAGCTCAGAGGCCACTCTCAAGGCCTCCTCAGGGGACGCCTCGCTCTTAACCCACCTGCCCTCCTGCCACCTGAACCCCATGCTCTTCAGTTGCTCTCTGATGGGGTAGGTCTCGCCCTCGACCTCAAGCGTCTTGAACACCGCCGAGTACCGGATCCAAACCTTGGGCTTCCGCTGTGTAGGGGCAGGGTTTACGCGGTACGGGTATGGAGGCTTCTTGCTCATCTCCTACACCTTCTTGTAGGATCTGCTGAGTTCGGCCTCCATCTTTTTCATCTCTTCTAGGATTGACGTAAATTGGCTCTCGTAATAGGAGTACCATAGACCGAAAGTTGAAATGGGGGGGCCGATTTGGTCTATTTTCTCCATAGCATTTATAACATACTCCTTGTATAGCTTGCGACGTATGTCCTTCGGGAGGCTCGACGCGTTTAGAATGTCCTTTATTCTATTAATCGTCTCTTTCTCTATAGACGGCCATATAACAAATACCTGGTCGGTGAACTCACGTGCTACTTCCAGCTTTTTCAGCAACTCATCAACAAGCTTCTCGGCCCTGGGTATTAGGCTACGTAATTTAACGATGTCCCCGGCCTTTTTTGCTTCAACAGCCTCAACATACACATCAAGTAGTTCTTGCCAGAGCAAGTCCATACCAGTATCTATTTCATCAGACTTAGTGAATAGCTCATTAAACTTAACCCAAAGTTCATAAACGACCTTTGAAACCTGCTCCCGCACTCTACGTTCTTCATCACTAAAACTCTCATTAGTGCCCCCGCCGCCGGCCGGCTTTCTAGGTGGTGAGGGCGGTTGAGTGCGGTACGGGTATGGAGGCTTCTTGCTCATCTTTTGCCCCTCCCGCCCTTGATCTTGCTATCTGCTTTGTCGGCTAATATATGCAACAGGGCTGACGCCAGGCGGGCCGGGTCGTCGTGGTATTTCATGAGAACCTCGATGGGGCTGTGCCTGAGCACCCTGTGCCTCGGGCCCAGCCACTTAGCGGGCTCGTCCATCCAGGCGTGGACGTCCTCGTACTCCCTGCCTAGGAGGAGCCTGTCCAGCGCCCTGTGCTCTCTGTGCTTCAACTCAGACCCCTTTATTAGATTGCTTAGACAACTTATAAGACTGGTGGGACGCTTGTCCCAGAAGCAGCCCCAACCCGAGGACGTTAAGAAGAAGCTTGAGGAGCTGAAGAAGAGGCTCTGGGACCTGCGCTACAGGATAGAGAAGTGGGGCATGCTCAAGATAAGCGACGTAGCGGAGCTGAACGCCGTCTACAAAGAGGTGGGGGAAATAGCCCGGGAGCTCGCAAAGCTGAACCCGCACCCAGCCGTCCACAACGAGGCCGCGATGCTCATGAAAGAGGCCTCGGTGCTACAGTACAGGATTGACCAGGCCAGGCAGAGGCTTAGAGTAAAGTAGAAAAAGCCCCTCCAACAAATTAGAGCATGGTGGTCCTGGTGGACGTCGAGGAGGTTCTCAGGATAGTCGCCCGCAGGACTAGGAACAGCGAGGTTCTAGACAGCATTAGAAGCGCTGCCGGGAAGCTCGACCCCGACGAGCTCTACGACTACATAATCGGAGTCTGCTGGAGCCGCAACGTCCCCCTCACGCCGAAAGACGTGTCAGACCTGAAGAAGGCCCTCGGCCTGAGCTAGCGGTGTAGGGGTTGAGCAGAGAAGAGGGGCTGTACAGGAGGGTCTACGACTTCATAGCGGGGAAGTGTAGCGGAGTCAGGGGTAGCCCGTACGCGGATGAGGCGAGGGCCGAGAGCCTCGCGAGGGCCCTGGCAGCCAGGGTAGAGGCCCTCATTAAAAAATACCCGGAGCTGGCTAGAGCAGACCTAGCTGAAGCCGTCCTGCAGAAGCTCGACGACATAATCGTGTGTACAGACGACCCGCCTGAGATACTCTCGAACTTCGACTTCTACGTTAAAACCGGGTTCGGGCTGAGCGCCTCTCCAGGGGAGATGATTGAGGACAAAATAGGAGCACTGATGGCGGAGAAGCAGCAACTGGAGTCGATGATCGAGGAGCTGGAGAGGATCCCGGAGGAAGAGCTCTCCGAGTACTACGTCGAGGGCAAGCCCATCCTGACCGAGGAGCGGAGGAGGGAGATCCTGGAGAAGTGGAGGAGGGAGGTTGAGGAGATAGCCAGGATGATAGAGGAGATACAGGAGCAGAAGGCGAGGAGGCGCTGGTCCCCGATAGAGGCCTACAGCAGGGAGGCCGAGGAGCTGAAGAAGCGGTTTGAAGACCTCAGGAAGAGGATCGACGAGGTCTTCAAGAGGGTTGAGAAGGAGTGGAGTGGGGTAAAGCCCTTCTACGAGAAGGCCGAGCAGATGCTCAAAGAGTACATGTCCGGCAGGACAGAGCTGCTGGAGAAAGAGGGCGCTGCAGTCCTCTCCAACCTGGAGAAGTGGTACAGCGCCCACGTGGGCTTCAGGCGCAGCCTAGAGCAGGACGTCTCCACGCTGGACTACGAGAGGGAGAGGCTGCTGATAGACGTAAGGGCTTTAAAAGACAAGATCATCAGGCGGAGGCTCAAGAAGATAACCCCGGAGAGCCTGGGCCTGACGAACATAGAGCACTCGCTCTCTCTCGGCGCGACGTCGGGCAGCATCGGGATGCTCTGGAAGTACATTGAGATGTACGACAAGCTCAGAGAATACATCGGCTCCCTCAGCAGTGCCCTCAAGAAGCTCGAGGAGAAGAAGCGCGTTGAGAAGCCCGCGCCAGCGCCCCCGCCACCGCCGCCGAAGCTCCCGCCGGCGCCGACAGCCCCGGCAGTCCCCCCGCCTGCGCCCGCCCCGCCGCCAGAAGAGATGAGGGTCGTGATGGAGAAGAGGAGGGCTTTCGAAGACTACTTGAGGACACGCGTCCCAAGACTCTACAGGGTCGACTGGAGCGGGTTCTACACTGCTAGGATAAGCTACCACTCCGGGTCCGAGCCTGATTTAAGGAAGGCGCTGGAGGAGGTCGGCGCTAAGATCCTCAGGGTGGTCGAGGGCAAGGGGATGCTTAAGGTCATGTACGCTGACTTCACCCCTGCCAAGGCGCCCGCCCCAGCACCGCCGGCGCCTAAGCCGCAGGCCCCAGTCAGCGTTGAGGAGGAGTGGAAGAAGATTGTGGGCGAGGTGCGGAGGCTGGCCGAGGAGTGGATAACCCTCTACGTCCCGCCAGTTAAGGCGCCTGGTGTAAGAGCGGCCGTCGAGCGAGTCCTAAGGGAGATCGAGCCGGACGTAAAAGCGCTCCTGAGGGCTGGGAGAGCCGAGGAGGCCGGGCACTATGCTGAGAGCGCTATGAGGGAGGTGGCCGAGGTAGTGGTCTCAATAAACCCGAGGGCGAGGGAGCACCCGAGGATTAAAGCACTCGTCCCCGCACCGGTAGCAACCAGGCCGGCCGCCCCAGCACCGGCCGCCGGGCTCACGGCCGGGGAGATACCGTGGTGGATGCCGGGGAAGCCCCCCGGGGTCGGGTGGCAGACCTGGAAGTGGGCCAAGTTCTTGGCGAAGCTTGAGAGCACGATGCGGGCCCAGTACGAGAGGATGGCGGGCATCCCCACTATGCCGCCGATGCTACGGGGGCACCCGAACCCGTGGGTCGAGGCGTTCCCGCCCCTCGCTGAGTCCAAGGACGGCAGGGTCGAGTTGCACCCCACCACAGCGGCCGGCCTGGTCAAGATAGCGGAGAGGGCTGGGCTGAGAGTAGGGGTTAAGACCGAGTGGGGTAAGGAGGAGCTCTTAAGACTGATAAGCACGTTGAGCCAGTCCCCGAGGCTGGGGAGCCATGAGCGAGAGTGGCTCAGCCTACTCAGAGACGCGGTCGAGGGCAGGCTCTGAAGAGGGCGTCTACGCCGGGGACGAGAAGCCATTCCAGCTAGTGGTCAGGAGGCGCCCCAGGCCGGTAGTCTTCTTCAGGGCTAAGCCCTGGACAGCGTACCAGCCCACGCCCGCCCAGGCCGCTACAAGGATAGCGTTCGCTGAAGCCGCTAAGAGGGCTAGGGGCATGAAGCTCATGGGCCTCCCGCCAGCCGCCGTCCTGGTCAGGGAGTCCATGAAGGGTAAGTACTACGGAGGGAGGCCCCGCGAGCCCAAGTGGCTCAGGGTCCTCAGGCACCTGGCCGGGGTCCCATAGTCACTAACCACGTGTTTATAAGCAGTCTTGTAAAAGAATATTATTCGGTGGAAGCAGGTATGACTCTAGTAAGGCCCACCTTCGTAATGGCAGCTATAGCGGGGACGTTCCCAGCTAGGTTCGAGCTACCGCTGTACGGTATGCAGATCGTCAGCAGGGGCAGGGTCACCTGGGCCGAGAAGGCCGCCTGGTTCAGGAACGTGCCTGTGACAGCGGTCTACCCGACGCCAGCACAGGCCGAGGTCAGAGTGAGGTTTGGCGAGATGGCTAAGGAGGCCAAGGCCAGGGGCGAGATCAACAAGGTCAGTAGCAGGCTCGGCAAGTGGTTGCCTGGCGCCGCCGCCTACATAGCCGACCACTTCCACGGCTTCAGGGCTACAAAGGAGCGCAGAGTGATAGCGAAGAAGAGCATCCACACAATGGAAGAGCTGAAAGCATACTACGGGATCTAGAGGGGTGGATCTGAGTGGACTTCCTGGAAATACTGCTTGAGCTCGGGCTAGGCGTGGTCGACGAGGCCCTACAGGGGCAGAAGATAGGGAACTACGACGCCCAGCTAGTCTACAGGCTGGCACTGCTCGGCGGGGGCATCGCTGGAGAGTTCATTGTGCCGGGCAGCGTGAAGCCCATTATAAAGCCGATACAGGCCGCTGGCGCGGTTCTGACGGGGAAGACCCTGGGATCCTACATCATGGCCAAGAAGTACACCAGGGTGTTCACCGCGCCCTCAACCGCCACTGTCACTGTTTCACAGCCAGCGCCCAGGGTTGCCGGAGGCCTCTCCAGCTACTAGCCCTCCATGAGCCCAAGCCGCTTTTTTTACCCTGTTTTTACATAAACATACCTCGAGGTGGAGGGCTTGGGCAGTGAGACAGTATGCGTCCCCTTGTCCTGGCAACACACGATAGACTGGTTCCGCATACCTAAGGCGTTCGACCTGAAGGTCGTGGCGGAGGGGCCGTGGAGGGGGATACTCGAGTCGAAGAAGGCCGGCAAGTACCAGCCCACGAGGTTCTCGGTCACGGGATCCGTTAAGGTCAAGCTCGGGACCACGCCCCTGCTATGCTCGCTCACGCTCTACCTGGCCCTCTACTACGTCGGGAGAGGGGGGAGGGAGCTGGAGGTCGCCAGCCGAACCTTCAGCGGGGGAGACGTGTGGAGCGGGAAAGCAGAGTACACGCTGAACCTGGACAAGGGGTTCGACGCTTACACGGAGTGGCGCGGGCCCGGCCTACAGGGCTTCAGGCTACACGGGGAGGTGCAGCAGGCCTCGCTCTGCGGATACAGCGTCGAGGTGTCGGGGAACATATGCATGACCCTCACATGGGTGGACTAGCATGATGCTGAGCATTGGCACCAGGATCCAGTTCACGAACCCGAAGACCCTCTACGACGGGAGCCCGGACAATGCGGAGAGCGTCACCGACAAGATAGCCCCTGGCTACATATACGAGATCCAGTACACGGTGGACCCAGCGGTGAAGAAGGAGGACTTGGACAAAGCCTACGACCTCCTCATAGCACTGGAGAGCAGGATACCGGGGATAGGCGTGAACTACATGGGGATAAGCGACGACGGGAAGACAGTCGTATTCCAGATCTTCGACCCCCCTATAGCACCGGAGGTCATAGGGCTGATACTCAAAGTGATAGCAGTAGTCGTGGTAGCGGTGTTCGCCTACCTGATCGTCGTGAACATCAAGGCGATAGTCGAGCTCATAATGGGCAAACTGCCCACACCGCCCGAGGAGATCGGCTGGATCTTCTGGATCGGCCTGTCGCTCGTCTTGATAGGCGGCGGCGTCTACCTTGTGCGTAAGACCTTCAAGGGGTAGTTTCCCCTGCTGAACCCCCGGGTATTAGATGGCCGTTTACATGAGCTTTTTAAACCCCTAAAACCTCATCTAATCCTGGTGGGAGGACGTCGCCCGGGCCCAGGTTCATTAAGATAAGCCTGGGGATGGTGAAGGAGGCGGGAGTGCTCTACGTCATCGAGTGCCCTATCTGCGGCAGGAAGATCTACGGGTCGAGCAAGAAGAGGGTGGCCCGGGGCCTCAAGCAACACGTGGAGTGGAGGCACAGGGTAGCGGTGATAGTCGAGGAGGAGGAGTTTTGAGCAGGGCCCCAGGCGAGGCCAGGCCCGCTCTAAGCCTGCTCGCCAGGCTCGGCGTCTCAGTGAAAGAGGGCAAGACCCTGGGGGTCTACGGGCCCAGCATGGTCGGGAAGAGCGTGCTAGCGGCGGTCGTCGCGAGGGAGTATGTTGGGGACGAGGGCACTGCGGTCGTCTTCGGCGTCGAGCCCCACTACGCTGACGAGGAGTACAGGGAGGTGCTGAAGCAGTTCCTCCCCAGGCACCACTACATCAACGTCTGCGAGTCGACGCCCAAGCTCTACGAGTACATGTCCATCGTGAGGAGGGCGAGGCTCGAGGGCAAAGTTGCTTTGATGCTCGACTCGCTCTCGTTCATAGCGATGCGGGAGACAGCGGAGTGGAGCATGAAAGGCGTCAACGAGCCTAGGGTCATAGCGGCCAGGGTCATACCCGCCGTCTACACTGTCGCCTCGGCATTCAAGCAACTCGTGGTCGAGAAGCGGGCGCTGGGCATAGTGGTGATGCACGCGGGCTCTACGGCTGGGGCCGGCAAGTACAGGGGCCTAGTGGACTACAGGCCCAGCATGGCCGCCAGGGTCGCCCACTCGCTAGACTACCTGGTGCTCGTGGAGTCCGAGGGCGCGTCGCTGGACGCCCCCAGGAAGCTCACGCTGGTCGCCTCAAGGCTCACGCCGATGTACGAGGGGAGGGCAGTGAGGTTCAGGTTCAAGGACGGGTCAGTAGAAGAGGTTGCCGAGGCCGGTGGGGGTTGAGCATCCGGGTCCACGTGCACATCTACTACCTCAGCTACCTGCCGTACACTACGAGGGCTAGAGCGGACGGGGCCCCGGTGTGGCTACTGGAGCTGAGGGAGGAGCTGGAGGAGAAGGGGCGCGGGCCCTCAGCCTAAAAAACCTTTTTTCCCAGCCTCCTCGAACGCCTCTATCCTCCTGGCCAGCTCTTTGGCGCGGGTGTACATCGAGTTTATCTGCCCAGGCGTGAAGCCCAGGTCCTCCCCGAGCCTCTCCACCTCGACTTTCAAGCCCAGCCTCCTGGCCACCGCGACCGCTAGCACTGCGACGTAGTAGAGCGGGTTCCTGGTGGAGTAAGGCATTTCGGCGACGAGCCTGAGCAACTCGCCCCTCACCTTCTCGGCCTCCTCCTCGGAGAGCTGGTTGCGGAGCGCCGACACGACGGCCGGGATCAACCGTGCGGTCTTGTTCACGTGCCTGAACCCTATCTCGTCCTTGTACTTGTAGAGGGCTGTGAACACCTTCCCCGCTTCGAGGCCGAGCTGCCTCGCTAGCTTCTTGAGGGACACGGCCGACCCGTGCTCCAGCAGGACAGTGTAGATGCAGGCGGCGGACACGTACTTGAACTTGCGGGCGTCAACCCTCTTGACCCCCTCCTTTCTCGCGATCCCCTGGACTGTCGCCGCCACCCTCTTCTTCACCTGGAGGCACAGGTACTTGCTCAGCCCCAGCAGCTGGCACTGATCCTCCACCAGCCTCACCAGCCAGTCGCCCATCCTGTACAACGGCCTCGTCCTCCTCACGTCGTCCCTCGATACATTCGGCTTCTCTTTTAAGGGGAGCCTGTACTCGACCGGGTGCTCCTCGACGACCGCCCCGCAGTGGGAGCAGACGTACGCCTGTAGCACTGGGTCGAGGACGACAGGGTTCCCGCCGCAGTACGGGC
>Ga0080004_1107531_pt1 | contig 16053 bp, 7 predicted proteins | sample WasSprMetagenome_FD_69207 | JGI IMG/M metagenome (GOLD analysis project Ga0080004, IMG submission 69207) | Sulfidic aquatic microbial communities from Washburn Spring, Yellowstone National Park, USA - WS (SPADES assembly) (version 2) | ecosystem: Environmental > Aquatic > Thermal springs > Hot... | reverse complement strand
TTATTGACGTTTTGAAAAAGTTGTATGGAGATTTCTTTCAACTCCACACGGTGAATTAGAAATAAATACGAAGTATTCCCCCTTGAATAACTTGAATAACTTTCAACTCCACACGGTGAATTAGAAACCCCTTTGTCCGGTTCATATTGAACCGGAAGCAGCTAACTTTCAACTCCACACGGTGAATTAGAAACTTTGTGTATGCTGTGTGGATAGGTGCTTATAACCTTCTTTCAACTCCACACGGTGAATTAGAAACTCATACATCAATGTCAAACAAAAACTTTATGTTTATCTTTCAACTCCACACGGTGAATTAGAAACTTCAATAAACTGCTCCTCAAAACGCTTGACTACTTCCTTTCAACTCCACACGGTGAATTAGAAACTCAGCAAGAAAAACAGATCCTACTTCACCAGTTAACTTTCAACTCCACACGGTGAATTAGAAACTTTAAGCTTATTACATCGCATCTTGCATTTAATTTACTTTCAACTCCACACGGTGAATTAGAAACCCATAACAGTATTGATAAACTTTCCTTTTATATTTGACTTTCAACTCCACACGGTGAATTAGAAACGTTGACAACACTTCAACAAGAAGCAAACAAGCTTTTCTTTCAACTCCACACGGTGAATTAGAAACGATGCTGTTTGACCTAAGCGAGAATGTAAGATTTGCTGCTTTCAACTCCACACGGTGAATTAGAAACGCGGTGTCTCGAAAACCGCCTCCTATGTCAGTTACATCTTTCAACTCCACACGGTGAATTAGAAACGGCAAGGGGAAAAAGAGCAAAGTTAAAAGTAGCAAGCTTTCAACTCCACACGGTGAATTAGAAACGCTTCTCAATCAAAAGCTTAAACAACGCTGAGACCTCTTTCAACTCCACACGGTGAATTAGAAACAAAAAACAAGAGGAGGTGCAGTTATGTATAATGAATACTTTCAACTCCACACGGTGAATTAGAAACTTTGGAACTTTATGCTTTGCCTGATTTGCGTTATGGACTTTCAACTCCACACGGTGAATTAGAAACCCAGTTGTTATCGCAACAAAAAGAATGATTTATTTGCTTTCAACTCCACACGGTGAATTAGAAACTTGGTCAAAGTATCTGAAAATCAACTCGAAAGATTACTTTCAACTCCACACGGTGAATTAGAAACTAGAATCCAGATCTTATACTGGTGCAAACTGAAAAACTTTCAACTCCACACGGTGAATTAGAAACCCTCTGGGTTTTTTATTCTCTAATTTTCATATTCTTCTTTCAACTCCACACGGTGAATTAGAAACCTGAGGCTTGGGAAAGATTGCTTAATGATTTTGTTTCTTTCAACTCCACACGGTGAATTAGAAACACTTTGCAAGAGGGGAATAAAAATTTTCATTCCACACTTTCAACTCCACACGGTGAATTAGAAACTCCTCTTTATCTTGGGGTTGAGCTTGAGATAGATGACTTTCAACTCCACACGGTGAATTAGAAACAATTATTTTCAGACACTTTTTAAATACATTCGTTATCTTTCAACTCCACACGGTGAATTAGAAACCAGAAATTCTCGCTTTTCCACATATTATGAGAATTCCTTTCAACTCCACACGGTGAATTAGAAACTCTTACATTCAGTTTGGCTATCTCAGGGCTATTCAGGTCTTTCAACTCCACACGGTGAATTAGAAACGTTGTCAACAAGTAACAATTCAGATTTAAATTCATCCTTTCAACTCCACACGGTGAATTAGAAACTACGGCGTTGAAGGAGTGTGAGAAGAGACAAAAGGTCTTTCAACTCCACACGGTGAATTAGAAACAAAATTTTCATTCCACACGGAGAATTAAAAAAAACACTTTCAACTCCACACGGTGAATTAGAAACACGAAGAAAAATAAAAGAAAGAACCCCGAACCCCCCCTTTCAACTCCACACGGTGAATTAGAAACCTAGCTGCTTCCAAGGAATTTACTAATGTGATAACGAACTTTCAACTCCACACGGTGAATTAGAAACAACGCCTAAAGGCTCGGATGTGCACCGCCCAGACTTCTTTCAACTCCACACGGTGAATTAGAAACAAAGATAGAGCTTCTCTTAGCTATTGAAAATGTAGACTTTCAACTCCACACGGTGAATTAGAAACTAGTGAAAGTTTTCTCATTAGTTACACTTACAAAAGCTTTCAACTCCACACGGTGAATTAGAAACATGTATTTAAAAAATGTTTGAAAATAATTGCGAAAGAGGACTTTCAACTCCACACGGTGAATTAGAAACGAGGACAGCAGAGGAGTATTATGAGCAGTATATTCCGCTTTCAACTCCACACGGTGAATTAGAAACTTTAGGAAAAATCAATGAAAAACTCAATTTATTATTCTTTCAACTCCACACGGTGAATTAGAAACAAGTTGCGCATCAAAGTCAAAATAAAACTCAAGAGATCTTTCAACTCCACACGGTGAATTAGAAACCCGGTGCTCGTAGAGCCAGCAGTCCAGCCTAAATCTCCTTTCAACTCCACACGGTGAATTAGAAACAGCTATTACTCTGCCAAATTATCCAAATAAAAAAGTACTTTCAACTCCACACGGTGAATTAGAAACAGCTGAAAGAAGATATGTTGTGGTTCCTGTTGACCATCTTTCAACTCCACACGGTGAATTAGAAACTTAGTTGGGGGTGGGGTATATGTGCTGGGAGCCGTAACTTTCAACTCCACACGGTGAATTAGAAACTAGGTTAGGTAGTTGCTTGGAAGGCTTGATTTTACTCTTTCAACTCCACACGGTGAATTAGAAACGAGTTAAAGCGTGGCTGTCAAACAGTGATTTATCAAACTTTCAACTCCACACGGTGAATTAGAAACTTTTTTATCTCAGCTTCTCTTTCTACTATCAAAAAACTTTCAACTCCACACGGTGAATTAGAAACTTGTTTCTCCCAGTTATATATGAATTCTTTAGCTATTCTTTCAACTCCACACGGTGAATTAGAAACATAGAGGGCGAGCGTTTTAATTGTCCTGAGTGTGGAGCTTTCAACTCCACACGGTGAATTAGAAACTCTTTTTTGTGATTGCAGAGCGTTTCTTTTACAGAGCTTTCAACTCCACACGGTGAATTAGAAACATGAGGAAAGAAATTTTGCTTATTGATCTGACAAGACTTTCAACTCCACACGGTGAATTAGAAACAAGGAAGTATCTTTTGGCTCTTAGGGAATTTTTCCAACTTTCAACTCCACACGGTGAATTAGAAACTCCAGTTGAGAGAGCGCTTCTTGTTGTGTTACCCTTCCTTTCAACTCCACACGGTGAATTAGAAACAACCTCTTAAAAGCCTTCAGGATGCCCTTTTTGTGACTTTCAACTCCACACGGTGAATTAGAAACCTGGACAAAACAGATATAACGGATTGGTAACAGGATACAACTTTCAACTCCACACGGTGAATTAGAAACAATGTTACAATCATTCGCATTCCTGATGAGCTTAAACTTTCAACTCCACACGGTGAATTAGAAACAAAGAACATTCTGCGCCTCATCTATATAAACACAAAGCTTTCAACTCCACACGGTGAATTAGAAACATATTATGTTTCTAAAGAATATATCAAATTGGAAGACTTTCAACTCCACACGGTGAATTAGAAACGTCGAGAAATAACTAATTTAGAATTATTCTAAAGAACTTTCAACTCCACACGGTGAATTAGAAACTTCACAACTTAAGAAGGCAGGATACATAAAGAAAATCTTTCAACTCCACACGGTGAATTAGAAACGAAAAAAAGAAATTAAAGAAGTTTTTGAAAAAGTTTTCTTTCAACTCCACACGGTGAATTAGAAACAACGTTGTTTGGTAAATAGATAAATTTATAAATTTAGCTTTCAACTCCACACGGTGAATTAGAAACAAAGTTGATCATGTAATTGATGACACGTTAAAAGAACTTTCAACTCCACACGGTGAATTAGAAACTGCTCAATGTAGCGAGGAGACAGTTGTGACATGCGGCTTTCAACTCCACACGGTGAATTAGAAACAGATACGTTCATCCATCACTTCCCAGATGGGGTTCCAAACTTTCAACTCCACACGGTGAATTAGAAACGCACGTTTATTCATTACTTCCCAGATGGGGTTCCGAACTTTCAACTCCACACGGTGAATTAGAAACCATCCGAAGCTGTAAATTTATATCTAAAATTACTAAACTTTCAACTCCACACGGTGAATTAGAAACTGAGAAGATTCAGCAAAAGATTAAGAAAGCTGAGGAGCTTTCAACTCCACACGGTGAATTAGAAACGGGTTGGTTGATAGTGGTTTAGTGCCGAGGGAGATACCTTTCAACTCCACACGGTGAATTAGAAACTTTAGTGCTTAAGCCTAAGGATGTGAAGTTGATATTCTTTCAACTCCACACGGTGAATTAGAAACTGTAATATTTTGATAGTTAGAGAGTTTATTTATTGATACTTTCAACTCCACACGGTGAATTAGAAACTATCATTTGCAAGGCTTTTTGTTATAACTATCATGCCTTTCAACTCCACACGGTGAATTAGAAACTTGGAAATGGGGGTCGTGGCTTAGTAATTTGTTTGCCTTTCAACTCCACACGGTGAATTAGAAACTGAGAAAAAAGATTTTGAATTTAGTTGTTATTATTACTTTCAACTCCACACGGTGAATTAGAAACCCAGACGAGTTTTAAGAACCCGCACCAGGCTTCCTATTCTTTCAACTCCACACGGTGAATTAGAAACTGCAAAAGAAGAGCTGGATTAGTGCAAAGCAGAAAAGCTTTCAACTCCACACGGTGAATTAGAAACATCTTTCAATACGATTATGACAGCTATGAATATATCCTTTCAACTCCACACGGTGAATTAGAAACACCATACCTAAGTGATGATTATTTATTAAAATTAACATCTTTCAACTCCACACGGTGAATTAGAAACACAAAGAATAATTCTTTATTCAGAACCGTTATCGCACTTTCAACTCCACACGGTGAATTAGAAACTAATCGAAAAAAAATTGCTCAAAAAATCGATTTCAACTTTCAACTCCACACGGTGAATTAGAAACTCGATTTGGTCGATGAGTTAGTTTTAGAGGGTCGTTCTTTCAACTCCACACGGTGAATTAGAAACTTAAGGCTAAGTCGATTGCGTCCATTCCTTTGAAATCTCTTTCAACTCCACACGGTGAATTAGAAACTTAAATTAAAAAAAAAACAAAGGAGGTGGAGGTATGACTTTCAACTCCACACGGTGAATTAGAAACAGTTTAAAAACTATGCTTATATTGATGCTTAGAATACTTTCAACTCCACACGGTGAATTAGAAACCGAAAGCAAAAGGCAAAAAACCAAAAGGGGGAGGAATGACTTTCAACTCCACACGGTGAATTAGAAACAAAAAGTATTAAATTTTCAGTAACTGAAACTTTTGACTTTCAACTCCACACGGTGAATTAGAAACTGTGAAATTTTTCACAAGCCATTGGTCGTGTGCTTCCTCTTTCAACTCCACACGGTGAATTAGAAACAGAGTCCTGAGAAATCTTGGGGCTGGTCGTGGAGTTCTCTTTCAACTCCACACGGTGAATTAGAAACTTAAAAACAGTGTTTATATTTGCTGTTAAGATAGCACTTTCAACTCCACACGGTGAATTAGAAACCCTTATCCTGTTGCAAGAAAAATATTATATGATATACTTTCAACTCCACACGGTGAATTAGAAACCAAAGAGTTTTTGATAGATATCCAGTAGCATGGGATGACTTTCAACTCCACACGGTGAATTAGAAACCCGGGGTATCGGGTTTAAGCCCGCTAAAGTAGTTCAACTTTCAACTCCACACGGTGAATTAGAAACAAAACATGTTATATTAGAAAGTAAGAAAAAAACACAGCTTTCAACTCCACACGGTGAATTAGAAACGAACAACAAGAAAATAGAAGAGTATGATTATGACCAGCTTTCAACTCCACACGGTGAATTAGAAACAGTCGAATTGATTATCAAATATTTTTTGATAGTTATTCTTTCAACTCCACACGGTGAATTAGAAACATATCCAAAAGTTTTTATCCATCAAAACGGTTTTATCTTTCAACTCCACACGGTGAATTAGAAACCACCCCAGATGTCTGAAGAAAAAACTGAGGGAGGAGGCTTTCAACTCCACACGGTGAATTAGAAACCGTTTATTTGTTTATAAACTTTAAAAGTTGACTTTGTCTTTCAACTCCACACGGTGAATTAGAAACTCGGTTTTGGTATTGGTTTGGCAGTCGGTTTAGTAGTCTTTCAACTCCACACGGTGAATTAGAAACCCGTTACACGATTGCCCACTTGAAAGTTGTCCTTACCTTTCAACTCCACACGGTGAATTAGAAACCTTTGTAGAATTCACGGTTATGATCTTTTGGAGATCGCTTTCAACTCCACACGGTGAATTAGAAACTTAGCTTTTATGTTTTTGAGTTTATGTGCTTCATCGCTTTCAACTCCACACGGTGAATTAGAAACTTAGAAAGCAATATTCGACATCAGGAGAGCTATCGGCCTTTCAACTCCACACGGTGAATTAGAAACCCAATACTTCCAATTTGAAAAACGTGGTACAAATTATTTTCTTTCAACTCCACACGGTGAATTAGAAACACGATTAAAAGTAAATAACTTGCTTTCTTGCCAAGCTTCTTTCAACTCCACACGGTGAATTAGAAACCTCGCATTAAAAATCAAGATTTAATGATTGAACCATCTTTCAACTCCACACGGTGAATTAGAAACTTTTTTATTTTTGCTCTTTTTTTTGCCAAAATAAAAAACTTTCAACTCCACACGGTGAATTAGAAACCGAATAGGCGAATGGACGAATACAGAGTTGTTCGGATGCCTTTCAACTCCACACGGTGAATTAGAAACTATTTTAATTCTGGTGAGTATTGACAAGTTAAAAAATTACTTTCAACTCCACACGGTGAATTAGAAACGCTGTGCAGTAGGGGTAAGGTGTAGAGAAGAAAAGGTCTTTCAACTCCACACGGTGAATTAGAAACACGATGAGTATAGAGCAAAGGTCGTTAAAAGTTACTTTCTTTCAACTCCACACGGTGAATTAGAAACTTGTAGAGAGTGTGGTGAGGTTTTTAACGTTAAGGAGACTTTCAACTCCACACGGTGAATTAGAAACGGTTTTAAGAGAGGTGCTTGAAATAGAGTAAAAAAGACTTTCAACTCCACACGGTGAATTAGAAACTTGGCGGTAGGGAGGGATGCTAAGGGTAGGGAGAGGACTTTCAACTCCACACGGTGAATTAGAAACTGGGTCGTAGTCATCTGATGTCCAACCAGTGTCTATCTTTCAACTCCACACGGTGAATTAGAAACGATTTTAATAATTAGTGATTACAGTTACAATGATAACTTTCAACTCCACACGGTGAATTAGAAACTAAAATGAGAGATTGAACAAGGTTAGAATTGTTTGACTTTCAACTCCACACGGTGAATTAGAAACCTTTGGTAGGTTTATAGGTATCCGGGTTTGGTTTGGACTTTCAACTCCACACGGTGAATTAGAAACTTATGATGAGAAAAAATTTATCCTACAAGGTGAAGACTTTCAACTCCACACGGTGAATTAGAAACTTTGTCATCAACCACTTAATAGTTAAAAGATTTTTTTGCTTTCAACTCCACACGGTGAATTAGAAACGAGTTTAATTTTCAAGAAAGGGTGTTTCTTGTTTTACTTTCAACTCCACACGGTGAATTAGAAACCGTATGGAAAGGGTTAAAGAATTACTTAGGGGTAACTATCTTTCAACTCCACACGGTGAATTAGAAACAGGTTAGTTTTTATGAAAAGAATTGATTCTGAGCGTCTTTCAACTCCACACGGTGAATTAGAAACGTTTTGGGGTCTATTTTTTTTATATGGTATTTTTTTGCTTTCAACTCCACACGGTGAATTAGAAACAACGGCGAAACTAATATCCCACCACCACCATATGAACTTTCAACTCCACACGGTGAATTAGAAACTTGGTATGTTTGGTTAGATATCCGGGTTTGGAAGGTCTTTCAACTCCACACGGTGAATTAGAAACTTGAACGCCATAATTAAGAATTTTTTGAATATGGTCCTTTCAACTCCACACGGTGAATTAGAAACCTTATTGCACGTGGGATAACAACTTTACTTGGTTTGCTTTCAACTCCACACGGTGAATTAGAAACGGGTGGCGATGGGGGTCGTGGCTAACTGCTTTATTCGACTTTCAACTCCACACGGTGAATTAGAAACCTTACGGATCAGCAGGAAGTAGTGAGGAGGGTAATAGCTTTCAACTCCACACGGTGAATTAGAAACCTCAAAATCCAACTGCCTTAAATATAAGATCTTTCCTAATTTTAGTCAAGGTAATATCCTCTCGAAAAGAAGGTAAATATCCGAAAATCTTCAGTCATGCAAAATAAAGAAATTTAGCCCCCTCCTTATGCCTTGTGTTTTAATGCTTTCAATAATTGCTCATAAAAACATCAGCACATTTTCATGTTTTTATGTCTTTACATACAGACGATGGTAAGGTATAATTTCGGATACCATGAAAAAACAAGCTAAAAAGAGAGGTAAAAAGACAGTTCGAACGACGATAGTGCTCCCCAAGGAGATTCATCAAGCTTTAAGAATTGAGGCTATAAAGAAAGGAATTTCAATGAGTGAATTATTGATCCAAAAGTTGGAAGAACTTGAGAAGTATAAACAAAAATTCGGGGGAATAGTTTCTGCTGAAGACTTAGAGATCCCTCGCTAATACTCAAAATAAGAAAAAAATTAGCTAGTAAAAAATTGGCGATGATAAAAAAATCTAAAAAAGGACCACCGTGTGGAAGGTGCTATATTCACTTGTCAAAGAGCGAAATATTTTTTTTAATAATTTATAATATAGCTTTTAGAAAAAGCAACCAATAGTAGGGGCTGTTTAAAAAAGTTTTTTGCGTAAGCCATCGCTCCGTCACCCCGAGAGGAAGCTGAAAGGACCCCTCTTTTTTCTATTGGAAATGCCTCGCCAATGCTCGAGAGAACAAAGTTAGGGGGACTTTTTTAAAATCTCTAAACAACCTCCAAATAGCCAAAGCCTTGCCCTGTTCGGACACCAAGCCCATATTGATAAACAAATTTTAAAACATCAAGGTTATCTGTATGAAGTTTAAATATCCCTATAAAACCCCTTAAGTATCCACCGTAATGCTTGATAAACTCTTCCTTTATTGACTCTGGCTCAAGATAGAACTCTGTAAAAGGGATTGGCTTTGTAGAAAGGGCAGAAATTCGCCTCTGCAGGTTTTCTATAAGCCACTTATCAAAATCGTCATCAAGCGGGGTTGCGTAGCGTTCTCGGGGATCTCTTGAATGGGTCTTTCTCTCTATGACCACAGGGGATAGTGTTTTGAATTTATTCTTCAATGGTGGCTCTTTTTCAACTGTTATCTTCTCAATTCTGAAAAAAACACCATGCTCAGAATTTAGACTCAAGTCATGAAGATAGCCTTCTTTTTTTAACCTAAGGATGCCATTATAAAAAAATATGGCAACCTCTTCGTCTCCTGTTGAAAAACGAAAAGTTATTGGGTCTATTACTTTTATAAACTCCTTGCTAAACTTTGCGTTCTTGCCAAAATACACAGCAAAGGTATAAGGTTTCACGCTCCTTTCATTAAACCTCTCGGCAAAAACCCTCTTAAGCAACGATATAAACCTTCTTCTGTAGTCTAAGCTTATTATTACCTCTTTTTGAGGCTCAGTTTGGCAAAGTTTAACCTTAAACCTCATTTACCCTTGCTCCTTATTGAGTTTACGCTAAAATATTATATTATAATACATTATCCACTGGATCTTTTACATTGGTCAATATTTCTCTATGATAAGGAATGTAGTCTTCAAAAACATAGATTATCAATGAATCTTTATCTTTGTCAACTATCCTCAGCATGTCTCTTTTTAAACGTTCGAGCTTAGAAAGAGTGAGAGACCCTTCAAACACCGATTTTTGAACATGATGTAAGTATCTTCTTGCCGTTTTTAAAGCCTTTTGCAATCGCTTTTGTCCTGCCTTTTCTGTCGTGTCAATGTCGTATACTAAGATTACTCTCATTAGGTTAGCTTGTTATTTTAAATTGAAATAGTTTAAAGGTTGATAAACTTGTTCTCCAGTCAAATGCTTTATCAATTTATATAATTCCAACCGTATTAGCTGACGATGAGAAACATTTCTTTTTAATTTTGGATAATATACCGTTGAGTTCAACATCTCATCAAAAGCTTTCAAAAATTTTCTTCTTCCCTGTTCGTTTAAATAACAGTATTCCGTTTCTTCTAAGAAGTCATTTTCATTTATTTTGTTTGTATTGATAAGCTTAATTATTAACCTATCAGATAAAATAGGCTTAAATACTTCTGCCACATCTAAACACAAAGAGTGCCTTTTCTCAAAAGGCTCATGCAAATAGCTTATAGTTGAGTTTAGAGGAGTATGATAAAGCTCACCAAGAACCTTAGCATACACCAAGGAGTTAGCAAAAGATATAAGCGCATTCAATGGATTACCAGGGGGTCTTTTTGTCCTTTCTTCAAACTCCCATCCTGTTTTTTCTTCAAGGACTTTATAGCATAGCTTTTTAAAAGAACCTTCTATGTTCATTATTTCTGGTATGCTTCGTGCATTGTTTAACCTTTCTATATGTTCTGTTGGGTCTATATCATATAGCTTTGCATAATTTATAATTGCACCATAGACAAAACTTTTAGCAAGATAAAACCTTTTTTCACGGTTTAGATAGTGTTCTGCTTGTTTTATTAGAATGTAGCCAGATAGATTTCGCTCTCTGGGATAAAAGCTTCCTATATAATAACCATAGTAGTTAAAGAAATGGGCAACTATGTTATACTGAGACAAAAGGCTTAAAAATTTTGTATTTGTGCTAATCTCTGCCATCACAAATAGCTCAGATACATTTTCTATAGGTATTTTTTTCTTTATTTCTTCATTTTCAAAAAGAATAGTATTTTCTTCTCTTCTTAATTTTCCGTTTGTCGTTATATAGTAGATCTCAGGCATAGCAATACTCAAAATACGCACATTTTTTACAATATGGTTTGTGTATTACTGGGGGAGGATTTGATAGATGAATTACCCTTTCTATGTTGTTTAACGCATTTTCGATTATTTCTTCATCTTTTTTCTCAAAATCAACTCTTTGAATTCGTTTGGCTTTAGGATAATGTATGATTCCGTGGGAAACTTTTATTCCTTTGTTTTTCAAATAGTATATATAATATTTTACTTGTAAAATGTGAGCTTCTTCTAAAGCTCTTGAATGCTTTACTTCGTGCACAACAAGCCCATCTTCTGTGCGAAAAAAGTCTATGTTTACAGGTTCATAAGTGAAATTATCCCGTTTCTCTCGTTGAAAGCTCGTCTCATCTAAAAGCTTACCCAGTTCAACGTATTCCGATTCATTTTCAAGGGCAAGTCCCCAAGTAAAAAGCCAAAGCTTTCTTTGACAAACTATGTAGTAAGCAACTTGTGTGCCTTTATACTTTAGCTCCCTGAGGTCCATTCAGATTATGTTATCTTTCTGTTTTTTATCGACTTTCGCTTCCGTTTGCTCCGTGTCAGCTTCGGGCTCTAATATAAAACCCATGTCTTCGCTATAGTCTCCCTCTATGTAATAAATACTAAGTTTGTCGTGAATTTTTTGTCTTTCTAATCTTTTAACAGACCACACAGGAAGAGAAAAGCTGTATTCTAGGATGTCGTTAAAACACCTTATCCTACTTACATAATCTCCCTTAGCCTTTTCCCATTTTTTAAGTAAAGGCTCTACTTTTTCTTTAAACTGGCTGGGAATGACTTGGACCGCGTTTATTTCCCTAAAAAGGTCTTGTGCCTCTGATTTACTCCTTATAAGACTATCCGCCCCTTCCCAAAGGTTCTTTATGTAGCTCTCTGCCTTTCTAAACCTCTCCCAATACTTGGTGCCAACTAAAGCCGACTCAGAATAAACCTTTTCCACAAGCTCCCACTTAAAATCCCAATCCCAAAGCCCGTCTTTTAAGTTCCTTAAAGTGCTCTCGTGTAGATGCTTGTCATACACAGAACCTATGCCGGAACAAGCCTTTGTGAATACAAACACATTAGGGGTTGTGGTTTCCTTCTCTCCCTTTCTGTTGCATCTTCCTATCCGTTGGATTAGGCTATCTGCGGTAGAAAGCTCGGTAAAAAGATAGTCAGCATCAAGGTCAAGGGATACCTCCGCAAGTTGAGTTGTGATCCATAAGCCCGCCTCAATGCTATCAAAGAATGTCTTTATTTCTCTTTCTTTTTCTTTTCTGTGCTGAAGTATAAACCTACTATGCAAAAGATTGCCCAGAGGAAGTCTGTCTTTTAGCTTTTCCCTTAGTTTAATTGCCTTTCTTACAGTATTCACCACTACAAGCACTTTAGCCCTCTGGGAATACTCTACAATTTTGTCTACCCAATCATCAATGCTTTCGTCTATAATCTGAACATGATGATGAGGCTTACCTACATCTTTGAAGATTCTAAACTCTACTCCCATCCTTTCAAACTGTGTTCTTAAAAACTCAGGGAATGTGGCAGTTATAACCAAAAACTTTCCGCCGTTTTGGGCTAAAACCTCCAAGCCTTGAACTATAAAAGCTAAGGTTATCGGGTCGTAAGACTGAAGTTCATCGATAACAAGCCTTGAGTAAAGGGCAGTTGCATAATACTTTTCAAAGCCCTTATATCTAAAAACAAAGTGCATAAGTTGGTCTGGAGTGGATATGATTATGGGCTTGGCAAAGTTGCGAGAAAGAAAGTAATTTAAAAAGACCGTGTCTTCTAGGTTATTTTGAATATCTTCAGCTTTAGCGTGTTTTTCTTTTTCAAGCACATAGCTCAAAGCACTTGAGTGTAAAAGCCCCGCATAATTTCCAAAAATCCCTTCCGCCCGCATATAAATGCCGTTTGCGGAAACCCTGTAGGGCAACATAAAGAAGCCTTTCTTTTGAAGATAGATAAAACCAGCTTCTGTTTTGCCTGCTCCCGTTGGTGCTATTATCACAAGATTTTTGTCTCTGTTATTCCTGACAAAAGTCTGCATCTCATTAGGGAATTTTCTGTTTAGTCTGAAAAACTCATCCACAAAACTAAGAGTATCATCAGGCGGTATATCCTCTACATCCTGTGCATGTTTTGAACTACTTGCATGGTCTATGCGAAGAAGTAACCCTTTTAAAAGGCGGTAGTAGTTCAGTAATGTCATATACTCTATTCCAAACTCCTCTGCTATAGCCTTTTTTATATATCTTTCCTCTGGCATTTTAAGCAAAAGTTTTATAAAACTAATACCAAATCCAAATCCAAAATTTTGACTAAATTCTCTTTGGATAACATCAGTAACTTCGTCTATCTTTATTAAATTGTTTTCCACAGGATGGTGGTGTAAGACTAAAAGGCTAACTATATCCTTAGTTAACTCATCTTCTTCACATAAATAAACAACGAATAGTGGAGATAGAAGATTGTGCCTAACTTCCAGAAGGTTCTGTATAGGTTTTATATTTCTGTTTCCAATCCTTACCTGAAATTTACAGTGTATTTTGCCATAGTCATGATATTCACAGGCAAGCTTCAAGATTTCCCAAAATCTTTCTTTTAGCGCAGAAGGCAATCCCTTCGGAATAAGCGCTTCTATCTCATCTTGGTAATAAGCCTTTAGCTTTTCTAAATTTTCTAAAAGTTTATCCGTGTGCTCCCTTATAGTAGTTCCGTCCTCTTTTGCCCAAAGTTCTCTAAGCAGACTCTGTAATTTCTCCTTCATTTGTAGTCTCCTCTGTAGCTTCCTCTGCTTTGCTTCTCTCTTCAGAGTTTAGCCCTATCAAGAAGGCATAGGCGATCATATTAAAGTTTTTGTCATCCAAAGCTTCTTTGAAGAAAGAGGGAATCTCTTTTTCCACCTCAAGGTATGCTCTTATCAAGTTATGAATGAAGTACTCTTTGTCTTTCCTTCTTACTGCTTCAAGTAGTCTGTAAGTGAGCGGTTCAAGCTTTTTCTGTATGCTTTCGTTTTCGTTGTAGAGTTTCTTTAACTCTTGTCCTGCCCTAAAAGCCCAGTTGGTGTAATATTTTTGTGTGTTCATGTTTAACACCTCCTGAAAGTTTATAAAAAAAAGTAAACATTTACTGATTTTCATATTTTTTCCAGCATTTACTATTCTGGCATCTTCCGTGTTTTCCTTTAAATTTTCATAACTCTTTTTCCTAAGAAATCCTGACAGCAAATATAGTAAGAAATCGTATAGGGACTTCCCAGTATTTATGTAGAACATAAACTGTGAGAATATACTTTCAAGCTCTTTGGGATAGCTCTTTATCTCAGTTCTTATAGCTTTTGCTATGCGATCAGATACATGGAAAGAGTATATTCTAACATCGTTTGCGTTTGATGGTGCCTCAATCTCTACCAAGTATATACTTTCCAGCATCCATTCAGTCTTTTGGATCTCATATTTTACTAACTTATTCATCCACGAATAAAGAGGCGACACTATATCTTCTTCCAGTTCCTTGATTCTATTAATTCTATAGGTTTCTTCAAGATTTTGAGGTATGTAAATAAATATTTGTTTTTGTGCTTCTGAAGAGACAAAGGAAATACAAGAAAAGAAAAGCGACATAACACATTCCCTACATATGGGAATATTATCCCAAAAGAAATTCCTCATAGTGTTAAAACTTGCAAATAAAGGAGTGAAGTTTCTTTCCTCAACAAATTTTATCGCCTTTCTATGATTACAAAAACTACAAGTCAGTCCAATTGTGTCTCTTTCTCCTATCTCCTCTCCCAATGCCTCCGCAAATTTTTGTTTTACAATTGTTTTTACTTCTTCAAAAATATGATTTTTTTCTTCGTCTGTAAGTTCTCCTATAGGTTTATTTAAATTTATAAATACTTCAAGGAATTTATTTCCTATTTCTCGCTTATATTTAGGTTTAAAGTTATTTGTTAAAAGTGAGTTTCTATAAAGATTGTATTTAATATTTGTGTTTATTAAAACTTTGTAAATTTCAGCACCAATTTTTTTTGCATCGCTATTGTGACTTTTCAGCTCGTTAAGCGTATTAATAAATCTTTGTTTGTTCAACTCGCATAGATATTCAGCATAAAGATATGGCATTTCTTCCCATATACTTCTATCAATCTTAACCTTGTTACCTTCAACAAACTTAGAGAAATCCTTGTATTTCCATTCAAGCACCTTAAGCATTCCCACACACGCGGAAGCCGTTAGCCAATTGTTTGGATAAAAGATCACATAATCTTGTTGTAGATTTATTGTTTCAGTTTGTGGAATTTCCGGAGTAAAGAAAACAGGATAACCTTCTTCATCAACGTATAGCTTACCCTTGTATATTAATGTTCCCTTTTTAAGGTATGTAGCTTCTATCCAATTGTAAACCTTTGGTTTACTACTTTTGTAAAAATACGACAGGTGGAAATTTACTCCTTCTTCTGTGCTTTTAATTTCTCTTTTTAGCAAACTTGGCACATATGCGTTATAGACCAATTCCATTAAATTAAATTTCGAGAGGTTCTTTACCTCACATCTAACTCTCCTTACCTCCTCCACCTTCACCGGATACTCTCCCCCTGACAGAAAGAGAAGTTCCTTTGGCTTTTTTAAGCCACTTTCAATTTCATTCAGAAGTTCTTCACTTGCCTTTATATGGATCAAAAGCCACAGGTTACAGAGAATTGGAACTTGCAAGGGAAGTTTTTCAAGTTCCTTGTCTTTAAAGTTATGTTTCTTAAACCACACATAATCCCTGTATATAGCTTCATAGTCTCCTTGAATAGAGATTTGGAAATGTTCTCCTTGCCACTTTCTTCCCATTGCGCGGTAAATAAACCCTATAACGGTTGAGTAAGGAGGAAGCG
>Ga0080004_1129075_pt1 | contig 16068 bp, 12 predicted proteins | sample WasSprMetagenome_FD_69207 | JGI IMG/M metagenome (GOLD analysis project Ga0080004, IMG submission 69207) | Sulfidic aquatic microbial communities from Washburn Spring, Yellowstone National Park, USA - WS (SPADES assembly) (version 2) | ecosystem: Environmental > Aquatic > Thermal springs > Hot... | reverse complement strand
GTCGAGGCGGTCGCCTTCCCGACGGACCTCATCCGGGAGGACACGATCTGGGTCTCCAGCGACTTCGGCCACCAGAGCGAGGCACTGCGCTACAAGAAGTTCGGCGTGCCGTACCACATGCTGACCAGCGTCAAGGCGGACCCGGTGGCGGGCGGCATCATGTCTCAGGAGGTTGTTGTCCGTGTTGAGAAGGTGTGAGGGGTGAGGGGGTATGGCTAGGTACGGGATGGTGATAGACCTGAACAAGTGCGTTGGGTGCGGGGCCTGCGTGATGGCTTGCATCACCGAGAACAGGAGGGAGCAAGCCCTCAAAGCTATCGAGGAGGGCTTGCAGGCCCTTGAGAACTTCAAGAAGAGGACCTACATCACGACGCACATACTGGGCACGTACCCTAACGTGGGCATTGTCTACATGCACATGATCTGCCAGCACTGCGAGAACCCACCCTGCGTCTCTGTGTGCCCCACGGGGGCCAGCTACAAGACTAGGGACGGCATAGTGCTCGTGGACAAGGCGAAGTGCATCGGCTGCGAGTACTGCGTCCAGGCCTGCCCCTACGGCGCCAGGTTCTGGGACCCCTACATCCGGGCGATCGACAAGTGCACCTTCTGCGTGCACAGGCTGGCCAAGGGCCAGGAGCCCGCGTGCGTTTCAACCTGCCCCACCGGGGCCAGGGTCTTCGGCGACCTGGATGACCCCGGCAGCGAGGTCTCGAGGCTCGTGGCCTCCGGCGCCGCGGTCGCGCTGAAGAAGGAGGAGGGGACCAGCCCCAAGGTGTTCTATGTGTTCCCCATGAGGAGGAGGTGAGGGTGTATGATCGAGGTGCAGCACGCCTGGGACATTAGGATCGTGCTCGACCTCACCTTCGGCGGTATGGGGGTCGCGGCGTTCATCATCGCCTTCCTCTACTACCTCAGGGGCGAGAAGGAGTTCAACGTGAAGGCAGCCCTGGCCGGGATGATATCGCTGCTCATAGGCCTCCTAATACTGGTCACCCACCTGGGCAAGCCTGAGGCGGCCCTGTACACCGTGCTCTCACCCAACCTGGGCTCGGTGATGGCCTGGGGCGTCTTCTTCAACATCCTAGCCCTGGTCTTCGGAGGCCTCTTCGCGCTGCCTGGCCTGGTCAAGCTGCCCTACGCTGGGAACGAGAGGGTCATGAGGCTCCTCGGCGCGCTGGGCTCCGTCTTCTCATTCCTCGTGATGGCGTACACGGGGACTCTGCTGGCCCGCACCTCAATACACCTGTGGAGGTCTCCCGCGACACCGCTGCTCTTCATCCTTGTAGCCCTGTCGAGCGGTATAGGCCTCTACGCCCTCGTGGCGGTAGCCCTGAAGAAGGACGTCCCGAGGGAGCTCGTGGACTTCTCCATGATCACGACCTTCCTGGCCTTCGTGGCCATGACGCTGTACTTCGCCGTCGCCGACATCTCGACCGAGGCCTTCAGGTACTCGGTGCACCTGATGCTCTCCGAGCTGGCGGGCGCTACCGCGGCCCTCTACCTGCTGGGCTTCATCGCGCCCTTTGCTGTCTACTTCTATAACAGGAAGAAGCCCTCGAGGACCAACCTGGTTGTGCTGGCAGTGCTCCTGATACTCCAGAGCCTCCTGGCGAGGTTCCTAGTAGTCTACGCCGGCGCGATAGAGCTACCCTGGTGAGACGCACATATAAAAGAAGCTTGTTTTTTCTCCGCGAGAGTGATTCTCTGTGGTAAATGACACTCTGTTCCTTGAGAGAGCCTTCGTGTACAAGGTTCTCAGCCTGGCGCTCTACACTCCGAGCGACCAGGAGGCCCAGAGGGAGCTGAGGAGCCTAGCCCCCAGGCTGTGGGAGCTCTCCGCTCTCCCCTTGAGCAGATCCACTGTGGAGTACTTCGTGAGCTCCTGGGATAAGGCCTGGAGCAGCTCGCAGGAAGCCCTGAGGGTGGAGTACACGCGGCTCTTCGTCAACGACTACCCGGAGCTCAAGTGCCCACCCTTCGAGACCTACTGGGCGACGGGGCAGCGGACGATCTACGGCAGCGGCTACGAGTCCCTGCTCCAGCTCTACCGCGCAGCGGGGCTGGACAGAGCACCGGGGGTCGGGCTCCCCCTTGAGCACGTAGCCCTCGAGCTGGAGCTAATGTACTTCCTCGTGCTCTCCAGCCTCTCGAAGCCTGAGCTCCTGTGCCCCCAGGAGAGACTCTTCGCGGAGCACATATCGAGGTGGGCGCGGCCCTACTCGCAGTGCCTGGAGGCCAACGCCACGCTCGACGCCTACAAGGCCACAGCCAGGCTCCTGCGCGAGCTGGCCGATGCGGAGGAGAAGTTCTTCGCGGAGCACACCTTCTGCGCCAGAGGTCCTCCCGGGGGGTCGCCGGGCTGAGTGCGCATCTCCCTACTCTAGCTCGGGTTGTTAATGTAGATCTTTCATGAACAGGGTCGCAAGCCTTATTTCCCCAGGTTCCAGCGGAGTCCTGCCACGCGATTAGTAGGTAGGGGGTGCTGCGATGCACCAAACAAGCTCCTGAGGAAGAGAGTCATAGTGAGGGCGCCAGCGTCCATAGCCAACCTTGGTCCCGGCTTCGATGTTCTCGCGGTCTCTCTAGAAGGACTTTACGACGTTGTTGAGGTCTCTCTCAGCCCTGGCTCGGGCAGGATTTGCGTCGAGTCCCGCGGCTTCGACGTCCCCTCCGGGGAGGGTAATGTCGCCTACCACGTAGCCAAGCGCTTCGCGGAGAAGTTCCCGACAAACGCGTACGATATTCACATCAGCGTCAGTAAGGGTGTGCCGCCTGCGAGCGGTCTCGGGAGCTCGGGCGCGACGAGCGCGGCGACCGCTTACGCGCTCAACGTGCTCTTTGGCGCTGGGATGGGCGAGGAGGAGCTCCTCAAGCTCGCAGGGGCTGGCGAGGCTTTCGCCGCCGGCACCCCGCACTACGACAACGTGGCGGCGAGCCTCTTCGGGGGGTTTGTGATTCTCGACCTGGAGGGCGGTAGAGTCCTCAGGCACACTCCCAGGAGGAGGATCCCCATCGCTGTTGTAACACCGAGAGTAGGCGGTCTCCAGGGGGTTAAGAAGACAGAGCACGCGCGGTCTCTCCTGCCTAAACAGGTTAGCCTAGAGTCTCATGTGAAGCAGTCTTCCTCTCTCGCTAAGCTCATCTACGGTATTTTAACGGAGGATGTAAGGGTGATCGGAGAGGCTGTCTCAACGGACTACATCGTTGAGCCTTGCAGGGCGAAGATGATACCCTTCTACGACGAGATAAAGCGTCTCGCCCTGAGCGAAGGGGCGTACGGCTTTAACATATGCGGGGCGGGCCCCTCGGTCTTCCTCCTCCACGAGGACGCAGCCGCTGCTGGGAGAATCGCTGAAAGGATCAAGGAATACCTCGCCGAGAGGGGGGTGGAGGCGCACTCCTTCGTGTCCAGCGTTTCCTCGAGAGGCGTTGAGGTGCTCGAGGTAGTAAGGTGAGACCCACTTGTAAGGTGCTCTCGCCCCCTCACCCGACCGGACGTTGCCGCTCGGCCTTAAGGAAGTACTTCGAGATCGTGTCCGGGTCTTTCAGAGCGTGGCCCGTCGCAACCAGGACGCTGATACTGTCCTCCTCGACGATCCCTTGCTCGAGTGCCTTCCGGTAGCCGGCAAGGGAGGCTGCGCCAGCGGGCTCCACGCCCACTCCCTCCAGAGCGGCGAGATCTCTCATGCTCCTGATGATCTCCTCGTCAGAGACCGCGATGAAGGCACCTCCTGACTCGCTGACGGCCTTCAGAGCCTTCAGCCAGTTGACAGGTCTCCCAATCCTGATAGCCGAGGCTATGGTGGAAGGTCTCTCCACGGCCATGAGCGAGTCCCTTCCGGAAGCCCAGGTTTTCACCAGCGGCGCCGCACCCTCAGCCTGCACTCCCACCATCCTAGGCAGCTTCCTCGTCAAGCCGAAGTCATAGAGCTCACGGAACCCCTTCCATATCGCCGAGATATTCCCCGCATTGCCCACCGGGACGAATACGTAGTCAGGCGGCTCTCCTAGCTCTTCAACGACCTCGAAGGCGAGTGTCTTCTGCCCCTCCAGCCTCCACGGGTTGTAGGAGTTGAGCGGGTACAGGTCCCTCCTACCCCTCAGCACAGACTCCGCGAACACCTCCCTCAGTGCGTCGTCGAAGAGGCCGTCGACCTCGAGCACCTCGGCGCCGTGGAGGAGAGCTTGTGCCAGCTTACCCCTGGCAACACCCCCGCGAGGCAGCACCACCACGCACCTCAGGCCAGCTCTAGCGGCGTAGGCCGCAGCCGAGGCAGCGGTGTTGCCCGTGCTCGCCACGAGCACCCCCTCAACGCTCAGGTGCTTAGCGATCGTAACGCCTACGGTCATTCCTCTATCCTTGAAGCTCCCTGTGGGGTTTGCACCTTCGAACTTCACGAACACGTTCCCGCGCGAGGCCCTGCCGACCCTAATAAGGGGGGTTCCTCCCTCGCCCATGGTCACAGGCTCGACGCCCTCGCTCAGCGGGAGCAGCTCGTGGTACCTCCAAACGCCGGGCCTCCTCCTCCTTGCAGCCTCCCAGCTGAAGCCACCTGCCCCGGGCACGACCACTTCCATCAGGTTTCCGCACTTAGGGCACAGGAAGAGCCAAGGGTCTGCCTCCGCCGTGTGGCCGCAGGCCGCGCAGCGGAGCCGCACACCGTCTTTGAACAGGGGTTTCTCCCCGTGGCTCAAGTCCGCTCACCCCTGTGTGCTCGGCTTGAACAACGCGGTGCGAGCCCTGAGAGCGCCTCCTATCCTACAGCCACAGGCGGGAGTGCGCATCCTGCCGCCACGCTGCGGAGCGTATTTAAATTTGCCGAGCTGCTTTGCGAATTTTTTACGACAAGGTAAGTAGGCTACAGATGAGACTCAATAGCATCTGGTTTGCAGGTCAAACACTCAGAGGGGCGGGGCATTAGAGCTGCAGCAGAGTAAACCGGTAGATTAGCGGAGTCTGCAGGGCTGGTTGCAGGGTTCTTGTTCCATCCCCCAAACCCCGTACTCTGGGAGTTTTTCGGCATCTGTACGAGCCTCGTTAGATGAGCGTCAAATATTAAGATGTGATATTCACCCAGGTGGACTGTGGACATTCCCCAGAGCCTCTACGAGATACTCCTCGCGCTCGTCAACCTCTACACGTCTCTCAAGCGCCCAGTGACCAGTGTGGAGATCGCGGAGTACGTTGGCAAGAGCGATGGGACTATCAGGAATGTCATCTCGGCGCTCAAGGCGATGGGGCTTGTCGAGGCCAAGACGGGGCCCGGCGGGGGCTACGTGCCCACGGTCAAGGGCCTGGAGGTTGCCAGGGGGCCCGTGGGGCTGGACAGGCTGTGGGAGCCCCTGAGGCTCTTCGTCGACGGCAGGGTCTCGCAGGTCTACGTGCTGGAGCTGGACCTGCTGGGCCTCGGTAGCCCCCTCGGACCAAGAGTGATCCTGAAGACTGCCGGCAACCTGAGCCAGCTCAGCAGGGGCTCTAAGGTGGTGATAGGCCCCACCCGGGCCACAAGGATCATCGTGTTCGGGGAGGTTCTCGAGGTCCACCCCTCCAGGAAGGAGGTTCTAGTCGGCGTCGAGTCCCTGGTGGCGGTTCCGAGGGTGAAGGCCCGGGAGATAATGACGGGCAGCGTGGTGAGCATAGGCCCCAGGGAGCCGCTCCGCAAGGCCGCGCAGGCGCTTCTGGAGAGAGGCATCCGAGCGCTCCCGGTGGTCGAGGAAGATGGGAGGCTCGTCGGGATAATCTCGTCGCAGCACATAGCGCAGGCCTTCCTCGACGGCAATCTCGATGCGGCGGTGGAGGACTACATGGATCGGAGCGTCCTGACGGTCTCGCTGGAGGAGGACGTGCTGGAGATAATGAGGGTGATGGAGGAGCGCAACGTGGGCAGGGTGGTCGTCGTGGACGAGCAAGGGAGACCCGCCGGTATAGTCACGAGGACCGATGTCCTCAGGATGTTCACAAGGCTCTACAGCGACTTCGACCAGAGCGCGGTGGTTAGGAGTAGTCAGCGCTAGGAGCCGCGGAGCGTATTCTGTCATTATCCATTCCTAACTATCTCCAACTATCCTCAGTTTTTCTTAAATCGGCGACTGGCGGGCCGGGTCTCGGCTACCGCCTATGAGCAATAGTCTTCCATTCGAAGAGTACGTGGTGAACAGCAGCTACACCTTCCGAAGCCCGAGGGAGTACTGGGAGAGGCACGGGGAAACTCTGAGAGACCTCGAGGGCTTCTGGGCCCAGGTGGCCAGTGAGCTTGAGTGGTTCGAGAAGTGGCAGAAGGTGCTGGACGACACCAACCCCCCCTTCTACAGGTGGTTCGTGGGAGGCAGGATTAACCTCTCCTACCTAGCACTCGACGCCAACATCAAGAAGGGGAGGGGCTCGAAGACCGCGCTCATCTGGGAGGGCGAGCCTGTGGACTCCTCCGGCAGGCCCCTGGAGGTTAGGAGGCTGACGTACCTCGACCTTTACCGCGAGGTGAACAGGGCGGCTCTCGTGCTGAGGGAGCTTGGCGTCGGGAAGGGGGACAGGATCGCTATCTACCTGCCCATGATCCCCGAGGTCTTCGTGTTCATGCTTGCCGCCTGGAGGCTGGGCGCGATCACCAGCGTCGTGTTCTCGGGCTTCGCCGCCGAGGCGCTGGCCGACAGGATTGCCGACGCGGGGGCAAAGCTCCTCGTCACAGCGGACGGCTTCTGGAGGAGGGGGAGGATCGTCCCCCTGAAGGAGGTTGCCGACAAGGCCCTGGAGAGGGCTGGGAGCGTGGAGAAGGTGGTCGTCGTCAGCAGGCTGGGCGCTGGCAGCACGCCGATGAGGAGCGGCAGGGACCTGTGGTGGCACGAGCTGGTGGCGGGCATCCCCGACGAGGTGTACGTGGAGCCCGCGAGGCTGGAGAGCGAGCACCCGTCCTTCATCCTCTACACCTCCGGCACCACCGGGAAGCCGAAGGGGATCGTTCACGACACGGGCGGCTGGGCCGTCCACGTCTACGCCACGATGAAGTGGGTCTTCGACGTGAGGGAGGACGACGTGTACTGGTGCACAGCTGACGTGGGCTGGGTCACGGGGCACTCGTACGTTGTGCTCGGCCCCCTCCTCGTCGGCGCGACCACTGTTGTGTACGAGGGCGCCCCAGACTACCCGCAGCCGGACCGCTGGTGGAGCATCATCGAGCGCTACAAGGTCAGCATCTTCTACACCTCGCCGACGGCAATCAGGATGTTCATGAAGTTCGGGGAGGAGTGGCCCAGGAGGCACGACCTGAGCTCGCTCAGGATCATCCACTCGGTAGGAGAGCCGATAAACCCCGAGGCCTGGCGGTGGGCCTACAGGGTTCTAGGCGGCGAGAGGGTGGTGCTCGGGTCCACGTGGTGGATGACAGAGACGGGCGGGATCATGATCTCCCACGCTCCCGGCCTCCTCCTCGTCCCCATGAAGCCTGGGACAAACGGCCCCCCGCTCCCCGGGGTGGACGCGGACGTCGTTGACTCGAAGGGCGAGAGCGTGCCCCCAGGGGTCAAGGGCTACCTCGTGATCAGGAGACCCTGGCCCGGCATGCTGCACGGCATCTGGGGGGACCCTGAGAGGTACATCGCGACCTACTGGTCGAGGTTCCCGGGGATGTTCTACGCCGGCGACTACGCCGTGAAGGACGGGGACGGCTACATCTGGGTCCTGGGCCGCGCGGACGAGGTGCTCAAGGTCGCGGGCCACAGGCTCGGCACCTACGAGATAGAGTCCGCCCTCGTGGGGCACCCGGCGGTCGCCGAAGCGGCTGTGGTGGGAGTGCCGGACCCCATCAAGGCCGAGACCCCGGTGGCGTTCGTCGTGCTCAAGCAGGGGTATACGCCCAGCCCCGAGCTCAGGGAGGAGCTCAGGAAGCGCGTGAGGCTGAGCATAGGCCCCATCGCGGAGCCCTCGGCGGTCTTCTTCGTCTCGAAGGTGCCGAAGACCAGGTCTGGCAAGATCATGCGCCGCCTCCTGAGGGCTATAGCCCTGAACGCCCCGCTCGGCGACGTCTCGACGCTGGAGGACGAGACCTCCGTGGAGGAGGCCAGGAGGGTCTTCGAGGAGCTCAGGAGCGAGGTCTGGAGGAGCATTGAGCAGTTCGTCAGGAGGCCGCTGGTAGTCCCGAAGCATACGACGGTGAAGGAGCTGGCGGAGAAGCTTCTCGACGAGAAGTTCGCCGTGGTGAGCAGCGACGGCAGAACAGTCGAGGGCGTGGTCTCCGAGAGGGACCTCGTGAGGGCCGCGGCTGGTGACGCAGGCCCCGAGACGCCGGTCGCGGAGGTCATGCGGAGGGAGGTTGTCGCCGTGGACGCCTCGACACCGTACCACGAAGCGCTGAAGCTGCTTGCGCAGAAGAGGATCAGGCATCTCGTCGTCCTCAAGGGTGGGGAGCTTGCCGGCGTGGTTAGCGCGCGGGATCTCCTCGGGGAGCACCTGCTGATCCTCGACGAGCAGGTCAGGGAGGCCCTCTCGAGGTTGAGGGTCCGGGACTACATGAAGAAGCCCGCTGTCGCAGCCAGCCCTAAGGACAGCATAAGAGCCGTGGCCAAGCTCATGTCCGAGAAGAACGTGGGCCTGGTCGTTCTTATGGAGGACGGCAAGCTCTACGGCGTGGTATCAGAGTACGACGTGGTGAATGCTCTGAGAAACGGCAAAAGCCTTGACTCGCCCGCCGCCAGCATAGCCACAACCAGCGTTGTCACGATCCCCGCGGACGCACCTCTCAGCACAGCTGCCGAGCTCATGACCGAGAACAAGATCAGGCACCTCGTCGTCCTCGAGGGCGGGAAGGTCGTGGGCGTGATCTCGCTCAGGGACATCATAAGCGCCATCAGAGAGTAGACAGCGCGGCTTCAGCGCGCTTAGCGTGCGATTAAAAATCGGAGTTGTTCTTATCATCTTCTCAGGTTTTTAATCAATCACTGTCTCCTGAAAAGTTCTCCTTTGGGCCGCGCGCTGGCCGGGGTGCGCTACCTACAAATCTGAGCGCCGCCCCTCCTCGGTGTGCCTCGCTTCGCGGACTTGTTCGTCGAGGAGCTGCGGAGGAAGAGGGAGGAGGTCCTACGCGTGGTCGGCAGCGGCTCGGACCTGGCGTCCCGGTACGGCAGGCTCCTGGAGAAGGTCTGGGTGAGGGGCATTAACGCGAGACGAGCCTTCGGCAGGGTTTTCGCCGTGGACAGTGGGAGCGACGAGATCGAGGTTGCGGGTGGGGGAGTACTCCTTGTGACCCGCTCCCTAGCGCTCAGCGTGGACGGGGGCGAGCAGAGGAGGCTGAGGCTCGACGCCTTCTTCCCGAGGAGCGTCCGGGACTACGAGGACTTCAAGAGGCTTCTGCGCGAGCACCTGGAGCACCTGGTGGCGCTGGACGCTGTGGAGGGCGGCGCTGAGCTCGTGCTGCTGGACGGTTCTCTCTACGGCAGGATGATCCACGTGCTTAGGGAGCTGGAGGTGGAAGGCAGGGAGGACTTCCTCCTCGAGTACGTCGAGGTGTACAGCGAGCTGCTCTCCAGGGCTCTGAAGGCGGGCGCCGTCGTGGCTGGGGTGAGCAAGGACTCCAGGTCCACCGTGCTGAAGGAGGAGCTCCTGCTCTCCGAGCTGAGGCGGCTCCTCGGGGGCGCCGACCCCCGTGTCCGCGATCAGGTCATGGCGCTCTGGGAGTCGCTGAGGAGGAGGCCCAGGCAGGCTCTCGAGGCGCTGAGGCGGCTTGTGCGGGAGGGGCTCGACCCGGCAGTCTACGAGATCTTCGAGGAGGCCCGCAGGGCGACCCCGGACTCCAAGATAATCATGGCCGCGGGGCTCGGCGCGGGCTACACGCTGCCCCTCAGGCTCAGCCTGGAGCGCGTCTCGACGGGGATCACCGACCTCGTTGTAAAGGGGGCTGGGGAGGAGGCGCTGGGCCTGCTCGAGCGGGTGTTCCCGCGCGCGGCGGACAGGGACGGCGAGGCCTTCCGCGAGAGGGCTCTATCCCTGTTGAGGAGGCTCGGGCAGTACCCGCCTGTCTTCACGACGTACGTTGTCTTCGCGAGGGGGGACGACCCCGTGAGGGTGGACGTAGTGGCTGCAGGGGACGCCTTAACCCTGGAGGGCTCCCGCCTCGCCGCCTCGGTCCCCGACTTCGTCGAGAGGGTGGTCGGCCACCTGGCGTGCATGTACGCGGGCAGGCAGGGCTACAACATGCTCCTGCTCGAGGCCGACAGGAGGGTCAGGGCGACTCCCGAGAGCATGGAGCTGTACCACAAGCTCGCAATGAGGGAGCTTAACGAGCTGATAGTGCACTCCCGCGGCGAGAGGAGGTTCCATCTGCCCTAGCTCACTTTCGGCGACGTAGCAGCGATGCCTACATATCCGGTAGCTAGCCCCTTGTGTTCGTGGCTTATGCGCAGCCCTCTGGCCTGAAGCAGGTCGGGAGGATCGTGGAGGAGGCTAGGCCGGAGAGCTTCGTCTTCGTGACCTCGAAGCGCGACTACCCGCCCAAGTACGAGTACGTGGTGGTCCGCTCGGCGGAGCCGGTGGGGGGTGAGGAGAGGGAGGTCCTCGTCCTCTGCCAGGTGAGGGGCGTCCTCTCGAGGAGCTCGGCTTACAGCTCCAGGCTCGACCTGGACGCCCTCGAGAGGCTTTACCAGGCTGGGATCGACGACGCGAACCTCCTCTGCGTCGCCAGGACGCTGGGCTTCCTGGCGGAGGAGGACGGGAGGGAGGTCGTGCTGATGCCCCGCCGCACTTTCCCGCCGGGGACCCCCGTCTACCTGGCCCCCGACGAGCTCGTCCGGGGCTTCTTCAGCTACCCGCCCGATGAGGGCCTCTACATAGGCACGCTGGTCTCCAGGAGGAGCGTCCCCGTGTACCTCTCAGTGAACGGCTTCCGGCGCCACGTCGCCGTGATCGCGCAGACGGGGGCCGGTAAGTCGTACACCGTGGGCGTGATCCTGGAGGAGCTGATGCGGCTCGGCGCGACGGCGGTGGTCATCGACCCGCACGCGGACTACGTGTTCCTCAGCAGGGACAGGGAGATGCGCCGGCACCAGTACTCAGACAGGGTCGTAGTCTTCAGGAACCCGAGCAGCTCGGGCCGCTACGACCCAAGCCAGCTGGACAACGTGGTGGAGCTCACCGTGAAGTTCAGCGAGCTATCGCCCGAGGCTGTGGCGGAGATAGCCGAGATCCCCGAGAGGTGGGTCAACATAAGGAAGGTGATCAGGGCTGCCGTCGAGGAGCTGAGGTCGAAGGGCGACTACGAGCTGGAGGACCTGCTGGAGGAGCTGAAGAGGAGGTCCAGCCGGCAGGGCAAGGAGGCCCAGTACGCCGAGAGGGCGTACAACCACCTGGTCAGGCTGAGGAGGTTCAAGGTCTTCGGCAGGGCTACAACCCCGGTGGACGGGGTGATACTCAAGCCTGGGCAGGTGAGCGTCCTGGACCTCTCGGGGCTGAACGACGCCAGCCAGGACTACATCGTCAGCTGGGTGCTCGAGGAGGTCTTCAGGCTCAGGTCCGCCGGCCAGTTCCCCTGGCCCGTCTTCGCGGTGGTCGAGGAGGCGCACCGCTTCGTGCCCGCGAGGAGCCAGGAGAGGAGGACCATGTCCTCCTCGATAATAAGGACCATAGCGGCGGAGGGCAGGAAGTTCGGCGTCTTCCTGATCCTCGTGACCCAGAGGCCCAGCAGGATCGACCCAGACGCCCTGAGCCAGTGCAACAGTCAGATCATCCTGAGGATAACGAACCCGCACGACCAGAGGGCCGTGGCCGAGGCCAGCGAGCGGCTGGGGGCGGAGCTCATGGACGACCTCCCCGGCTTGAACGTGGGTGAGGCCGTGATCGTGGGCGAGCTGACGCGGGTGCCCGTGGTCGTCAAGGTGAGGAGGAGGGTCACGAGGGAGGGCGGGGCGGACATAGACCTGGTGGAGGAGCTGAGGAAGGCCCGGGAGAGACTGAACCTCGCGCCGCACCGCTACTCGGCCTCCGGCCTGCTGTCGGATGTCTAGCCGCGCAGCAGCTCAGGCGAGCACCCTCACCTCAGGCCGCGGCGCCGCCCTCGCCGCGGTCAGCGAGATCTTCCCGCTGAGGACCCCGAGGGACGAGTCCGTCATGCGCACGCTCTCCCAGGGAGGGACGCCCGACGCCAGTGCCCTCACAGCGTCAATGTTCTCGGGGATCACCACGCTCTCCTGGTGGACGACGTAGGCGAGCACAGCGCTGCTGCCGTCGACGCTCACGCTCTGCTCCAGCACGGCCACCTCGTACATATCCCCCCGAGGCCTGAGCTCCCTGAAGAACTCCGCGAGGTCGGCGGTCGCGCTGAAGGGCTCCCCAACCACAACCACCCTGGGCGCGCTGCTCAGAGCCTCGATCACCTCCTCCCTGGCCACACCTCCCCCAGTGAACCTCACGCGCGCCACGTGGAGGTGGGAGAGCGTCACGGGGGCGACGACGGCCACCGTCGTTATGTTGACCGGTACCACGAGCCTGACGTCACGGGCGTGGTGGGAGGGCACGCCGCCCTCGAGCGCGACAGTGTTTAACCTCGCCCCCTTCCTGTCCGCTGGGTCGTGAGCCCTCCTCACGATCGCGACGAACACCTCCTCCACGGGGCCCACCCTCAGCAGGGCGTTTACCACCCGGAGGATCCCAGTGGTGTTGCAGGAGGGAACCCTGACGTACCTCCTCCCCCTCGCCATGTCGTAGTTGAAGAAGGGGCTGAAGGTCACCTCCGCGACCCCCGGTTCCTCTCCCCCCTGGAACACCACCCTGACCCCACTCTGCGAGTAGAACCTCCTCTTGTTCTCGGCGCCGGCCCCTCCGGGGGACGCGTCCACGACGACGTCCACCTCCCCGCTGGAGAGGAGCTCGCTGAGCCTCCCCGAGGTGCTTATCCCAGCCCTCCTGAAAGCCTCCTCGCTCTCCTCATCGTAGGCGACGAGGGGTACTTCCTCCCCCCTCCTCAAAAGCGCGAGGACGTTGGCGTTCGGCCTTGGAGTGCACACGCCCACAAGCTCCATGTCGCTCTGAGCCCTGACGGCGTCGGCAACTCTCTTGCCAATGGTCCCGTAGCCGACAACAAGCACCCTAGTTTTCACGCTGGAGAAGGGGTCAGCACCACTAATAAATATTATTCACTATTGTTAATGACAAAAATCCTCCGCAGTAGCACTCCGTCTTCTAGCCGGAGGGGTTCTAGGAAAATATCTCGAAAAGCTCTCTCGCGACATTTGCGTGCACGATACCGCGTGTAGCAGAAGTATCATATGCCATGCTTTTCTTCCAAGTTGCAGATATTGTTTGCGTAGATGATCTACTTGCTGCACAAAGCTAAAAGTATGCTATGATAGCACCATGAATAGGAAGTATAAAGCTAGGAATATGCTGGCAATCTTCCAAGCCTTGAAGGATTTCTCCCTATAATCTCCCTTCACCAGTGAGGATGCTAGAAGCATTTGTGCGATGAGTAGTGGAAGGAGTGATACGAGGAAGGCCCAGAGCGAAATTATTCCCAGTGTGTAGGTAGTATAAGCTGTTACGAGAACTACTAAGGATGCGACCAGCGAAGCCTGAATCCCCCTCCTCTCCCCGTAGACTGCTGGCAGCATTGGGACGTTTGCCGCTCGGTAATCGTTTAAGTAATATGTAGCAGCCGTCCATATATGGAGCAGACTCCACACAGAGACTAATAGCATTAGCATCATGCTGTATAAGTCATAGCTACCTGTGGCAGCAGACCACCCTCCCAGAGCTGGCATGCCGCCTCCGAAGCTGCAGAGAACTACGCTCCACGGAGTCCTCCTCTTGAGGAGAAAGGTGTAAGCAATGTCGAAGAAGAAGACTCCTAGAAGCCCTGAAATCACCACGTAGATGTTGATTAGAAAACTAATCAGCATGCCTACAGTCAGCAATACTAAGCTTACTCTAAGCACTTCGTTCTTGCTAAGCCTACCAGCAGGTATGGGCCTGCTTGCAGTCCTGGGCATTAGTGCATCAATATCTGCATCCCACACCATGTTTACACCTGTAGCCCCACTTGTTATCAGCAATATCGCTGCTAGAGTCTTAAGAAACGTAGTAACATCAAATGGCAAGTCATAGGTTTTTAGTGCTCCCAAGTAAGAAAGGGCTCCAACAGTTAGTGCCATTAGTGTTTGCCTATACTTAAAAACCTCTATGTAATCACGGAGCTTACTCATGGTTACCCCTTTGCACGCGCGCACAATATTTAAATTTTATGTAAATTTTTGTGTAAACTTTTCAGTAAAGCAAAGACGCACGCCTCTTCTGCTCTGAGCTATTAAGCAAAGTAGCACTTTACTGAGTGATCTCTCTCTCGCAAGCAGCTATAAATCGCTTGCAGCACGAATGTCGTTCTCGGGCACGCACTTCTTAAGTGTGGCGGGGCAATGTGGCGCGCTCTCGTGCGGGAGGGCGAGCGTTAGCGTTAAGAGCGAGCAAGCCCTCCTGCTGGCGTGGCGGTCATCAGGATTCTGCACACTGCGGACAACCACCTCGACCCGAAGCTCTCCTACCTCGGGGCCAGGATGATGGAGAGGAGGAGGGACTTCATGGAGTCCTTCCTCCGAGTCGTCAACTACGCTCTGGAGCACAAGCCCCACCTCTTCCTGGTCGCGGGGGACCTCTTTGACTCCGTGAACCCGAGGAACCCCGCGAGGACGCAGGTCATCAGGGCCTTCCGGAGGCTCCACTCCGAGGGGGTTCGGGTGCTCCTGATCGCCGGGAACCACGACATGCCGAGGAGCGTTGAGGAGGGCATGTCCCCCCTCCACGAGGTCGAGGCTTCGGGCTACGCGCGCTTCCTCTCCTCTGTCGAGCAGCCTGAGGTGGAGCACCTGAACGTTGACGGCGTGGACGTGGCCGTGGCAGGGCTTTCCTTCAACCCCGAGGTCCCGGTGGACGAGGACCCGCTCAGGTACCTCGGCGTGAAGCTGCCGCGTGAGGGGGATATCGCGATCGCCATGCTCCACTACAACTTCGCGGGCGTCAGCGTCGCGCCGCTCTGGAGAGCCCCCACGATACTCCGCGAGGACATCCCGCGCGAGTACCGCTACGTCGCCCTCGGGCACGTGCACTCCCACACGGTGGTCGACCTGGGCGGCGCGGTCGCCGCCTACCCTGGTAGCACGGAGAGGAGGAGCTTCGCGGAGGAGGGGGACGCCTCGAAGGGCTTCCTCTGGGTCGAGGTCCCGCTCGAGGGCAGGCCCCGCGTCCACCTCGTCGAGCTGCCCACCCGCCCCATGAGGACTGTCCGCGTTGACGTGGGGCCCCAGGTCGAGGACCCTGTGAGGCACGTGCTGCAGCACCTGCCACCTGCCGACCAGAACCTCCTGCTGAGGCTGGTGGTGCGGGGGCAGCTACCCCTGCCCAAGCTGGCTAGGTACAGCAGGGCGGCCCTGCTCAAGCACCTGGAGAGGATGTTCTTCCACGTCTCGATCGACGACACCGAGCTGAGGTGCGAGGTGCAGGTGGCCAGCGCGCCCGCGCAGGAGGCCGCGAGCCCCATCGAGGCCTTCAAGGCGGAGGTCGAGGAGCGCATGAGGAGTGCGAGGAGCGACGAGGAGAGGGAGGTGCTGGCCCTCGCCCTCAAGCTGGGGCTCCAGAAGCTCGAGGAGGCCGGCGCCTGGTGACACCGCGTGGTCAGGATTGTCAGCCTCAGGGCTGAGAACTTCCGACGCCTAAACCTCCAGGAGCCGGTGCAGTTCCCCAGCGGCCTCATCGTGATCCGAGGCAGGAACGAGGCGGGCAAGTCCACAATCCTGGAGGCGATACTCTTCGGCCTCTACGGCGACTTTCGGATACCAGCTGCTCTGCGCGGCGGGCGCCAGGGCCTCGAGAGCCTCGTTAACTACAGAGCGGGCAGGGCGAGGGTGGAGGTGGTGTTCGAGGCGGGCGGGAGGAGGTACAGGGTTGAGCGCGTCATCGAGTCTGACAGGGAGGGGGCCCGCCAGGTGGACGCCAGGCTGGTGGAGCTGACTGACGGCGGTGCGAGGCTGCTGGCAACCGGCGTCACGAAGGTCAACGAGGAGGTACAGAGGCTGCTCCGCGTCTCATGGCGCGAG
>Ga0080004_1147209_pt1 | contig 16077 bp, 22 predicted proteins | sample WasSprMetagenome_FD_69207 | JGI IMG/M metagenome (GOLD analysis project Ga0080004, IMG submission 69207) | Sulfidic aquatic microbial communities from Washburn Spring, Yellowstone National Park, USA - WS (SPADES assembly) (version 2) | ecosystem: Environmental > Aquatic > Thermal springs > Hot... | reverse complement strand
CCAGCATTCCAAGAGCATCTGCCGAGGCTTGAGGCTATCATTTGCGAGGCAATTGACGCTGCAAAATCGGAGGCTGGCTTAACATGAGCTTCAGAGAAATCGCCATAACAGTAAGGGCTGTCAACCATGCAAGCAGCGAATTTGCAAGAATACAAACAGACGCAGAAGCCCTAAGCGTCCGCATAAAAAGCCTCGGCGCAGCCATTGCCGGTTTGGGTGCTGCTGGCACAGCCATAGGGCATGTAGCCCACCAATTCGGCTTACTAAACGACGAGCAAGCCCGCGTATTTAACAGCGCCATGATGATTGTCTCGGTCATGGGCATGTTCCTGCGGTCAAGCCTAGGCGTAGCCGTAGCCCAGAAGGTTTATGCTGCCGCCTGCTGGATTGCAACCGCAGCCCAAAACGCCCTAAACATAAGTTATGCAACTTTCCTAGCTTTGACGGGCGTGGGTATAGCCGTGATAATCGCTGCGGCTGCTGCCATGTGGTTTTTCACAAGTCAGATGAATGCTGCAACCGCTTCTGTGCAAAGCTTCAATGAGGCTGCTGCGGAACTGCCGGAAAGAAGCCGAAGCATAAGGCGTTCAGGCGAAGAAGAGCTTTACAGGCGAGGTGTGGAGTAGCCCTTGAGCGTTAGCGTTCCCAAAGTGACCATTGCCTTTGGGCAGTATGCGGTTCCACAGGGCGACGTTATCCAATGCCGCGTTCATTTAGGCTGCACAAACGAGGTCAGCAGCTTCGACTTGCTACTGCAGAATTGGGATAAAAAATATAGTCCCGGCGGGTCTGTTCCGCTGGATGTTGGCATGGATGGATATATCTGCATTGGTAGGGGCGCAAACGTTCCGCAGATTATAACTTGCCGCATTGAAACGGTCAAATATCAGTCTTCGCCTGTTGAAAATTATGTTCGCGTGGGTGGCAGATGTTGGGGAGAACGTCTCTTCCGCCGCGTGTTTGCGGGCACTTTCACCAACCAAAAAGGCGAGGATATAGTTAGGTATTTGCTTGATAGTTATGTTGGTTTAAGTCATGCGCGTGGCGGAACAGAGCTTGTTGAGGCTACGGACACGACTTATGCGAAGCTTGAATATAAGGACACACCAGTTTTTGAGATTCTCAAATATGTTGCGGATTCCGCTGACAAGCAAGGCGTCATAGGCTATGATTTCCGCGTAGCCCCAGATGGCAAGTTCGAGTTTTTCCCGCGCTTGAGCAAGACCAGCCCCGTAAGCCTTTCAGAATTAATTGAGGAGTATGAGTATCGCAGGGATATTACTGCCGTGCGTAACAAGGTAACAATTTACGGCGCTGCTGACAAGAGCGTTCCGTTGGATAAGGATGCTTGGACTGAAAGCCTCACGCCTTCCGATGGTGGTTGGAGTTCAGGCGGCGGCACATTAAGCCTTGATAATGTTGACAGGGTTAGGGGGAGTGCAAGCATCAGAAACTATGCTGAAGGCTTATACTTTGTTTGTTCCCAGTTTATGTTGAATAGCGGCAAAGAAGTTAACGCGGAGCTTTACCCGCTTTTAAGTTTTTGGATAAAGATAGGTGGGGGCGTCAGCGGAACGTGCTACGTGCACCTTGAAGATGTTAATGAATGCGTCAGATACTGCAGTTTTAACATTGGCAAAGAAAAGTGGTCTAATTATCAGGTTAAGGTTGGCAGCGCAAACGCGGATTTATGGGCGCTTTATTACGGCGCGTCTTTTGATTGGACACGAATAAAGAAAATGCGCTTTTACGCTGACTTTGAGGGGGTTAACAGTGGCACTTTGTGGATTGACGGCTTGTTTTTTGGTGGACGCCGATACAGCAGCACGCAAGAGGATTCTGCCAGTCAACAAGCTTATGGGCTTCGCGAGTTGACGGACACGGATGAGGAGCTTTACAGCGACAACGAATGCCTTTTGAGGGCTAAGGCTTTGCTGGCTCACTATAAAGACCCAGCGGAATATCTAACACTGCGGAGCACGGTTATAGACTATGGGAATACGCCTCTTTTGCCAGGAGACAAAATCCATGTTACGCTTCCAAACGAGAACGTGGATGCTGACTTCCGCATTTTAAGCGCCGAATACTATGTGGACGCAAAAACGCAGACGCTTGAAATCGTCTTAGAGCTTGGGCGTGAAAAGCCCTTGTTGGCTGACTACTTGTACGCTTTAAGAAGCAAAACGGACCATTTAAGCAGATATAAGGCGGCGAGGCTGGTTTAGGGCTTTGGATAAAAATTTGAGGCGGACTGTTGTTGAGGTTCGTGAAGATTTGCATGGGGCGGTTAGGCGTTTGGCTTTGTTGAACGATTTGCGTATTTATCAGCTTGTGAACGCGATTATTGAGGAGTTTTTGAGGGATGAGGAGCGGGTTAAAGCCTTGATTAAGAGTTTGAAGGTTAAGGGGAATGCCTCTTAAGCTTGTATGGGCGTAATTATTTGTTGGTGTGTTTGGCCGTGGATAAAGAGGCTGATAGGCTTGGGCGTTTGCCTCCTGAAAGGAAGGTTGAGTTGGCGATTGGGATGTCGGATGCTGTTGTGCGTATATGTGCTGAGGGTATTAGGGCGCAGAATCCAAACATAAGCGAAGAAGAGCTTGTTGAGAAGTTGCGGGAGAGGTTTGAGTGGAGCAAACGCTGGCGTAAAAGAGGCGTTTAGAGTTCGCTTATCCATATTGTTTCGTTTAGGTTTTTGAAGTGTTGGTCTCCTGTTATGAGTTTTGCGTTTAGGGTTTTTGCTGTTGCTAGTATTATGGCGTCGAAGAGACTTGGGGTTTTTAGGTTTTCTTTTTTGGCTTTTTCTGTTAGCTGTGTGTAGCATTTTGCGGATTCTATGGCTGTTTCCTTGTCTATTGAGGTTATTTCCGAGGTTTCTTCTATTGTTCTTAAGCGTTCTCGGATTGCTTGTTCTTTTGCGCCTTCATGCATGTATTTGCGGGCTATTTCAGCCAAAACAATGTCGGGCGTGTAGGCTTCTTCAGCGTTTTGGATTGTTTCTTTTGCTTTTTCGCCTTGGAGGCTTCCTATGAAGATTTCAATCCAAGCGTAGGAGTCAATCACTACTGCTGTTTTCACCGCGGTCTTCCTCCGTGAAAGGCTTTATCTTTCCCTTGTCTACGCCGAAAACTTCGCTGAGCCTTTTTTTGCGTTGTTGCATTATGAAAAGCTTTATTGTTTCGTCTAGGGTTTGGGCGCCAAGTTTCTGGCGTAGCCTTTCCAACATTTTTAGCGTGTTTTTTGAAACCCTTATAGTTGTTGTCTCACCCACGTTGCTCACCATATATTAGTATACAATATACAAGCATATAAGTATACCGTGATTAAAAAGCCACCAAAGGCGAGTGTTTATCCGTTTTGTATCCATCTTGTTCTGATTTTTGTGTTTGTTTATGTGGGTGTGTGACTGACTGACAGGGTAGACGGGGTGGGTTCGGGATAGCTAAATTTTTATTTTTAGTCTTTAATTATTTAAGTGATCGCTTTGGAAAAAATTAGTTGCGGTTTCTCGTTATCTTCGCGTGTGCCTTTTTTACAGTTTCGATTTTTATGCCTTTTCTTCAAATGTCGTGGCCAAACCCATCATTTCCCAGCCCTTCTGGCACTTGGGGGTCTATCTACTGGTCTTTTAAGAAGACCGAGTGGACGTCTGCCTTTTTGAGTGATGGGATAAGGGAGGCTTGGTTCGCTGATTATTGGGGGCGAGAAGGGGTAATTATGCCTGTTTTAGTTGTTATGTTTGGGTTTCAGCTATTCACGGTTTTCTGTTCTTTAACGGCAATTTTCAGGGTTAAGCCCTATTTCCTCATTTTGTTAGTAGGTCTTAATGTTTCACAACTTTTTGTATGTGGCTTATAAGTTATATGCTTGATCCCTTATACAATGAGAGTTTTGGGTATGGTTTTTGGTTTACTTTTCCCTCAGCCACGCTATATTTTGCAGCTTTCCTTCTATCTAGGAAACGGCGAGCATAAATGTTCACTAATTTATTTTTGACTTGTTTTGTGTTTGTCGTATGCTTCGCCATTTGGCTTTGGGTTAAAAACAGAGGCTGAGTTTGTATGTGATTTTTATGAGTGAAAATTGTAAATTTTCAAACTGGTGAATTAGTAAATTTCGTTGCTCTTTATATTGGGTTTTTCTGCTCGCTTTTTCTTGAGGTTTAGGCTGTATGAGGGAGGTTGCCAAGCAGGTTAAAAATTTAAGTCTTGGTGATTTGGTTCGTGTTGAGTGGTTTGACGCTAGCATAGGCAAGAGCCTAAGCGGAGGCTTAAACGGCATAGACGTTCCAGTAGTAAGCTGGGGCGTTTTCCTAGGCGTTTTAGGCTCCAAAAACAAGCATGTTATCCTAGCGCAGAACAGTTTCCGTTATGCTGATGGCTTCTATGACATTGATTATACGGCTGTTCCACTGGCTTGGACTGCCAACGCCAAAGTAATCGCCAAAGCCCATGTCCCGCCTGAAGAGGCTAAACAATTACTAAACAGTTTCCTAGTCGGCGGAAAACGTGCCGCCATAAAAGGGAAAAAGCAGCAAAGGGCGACAAACCATGGTTTATAAAACATGGAAACCAGAAGAAGAAAAAAGGCTTATTGAAGAGTTTAGGAAAGCAGGCTGCAGCAGAGAAGCCATTTCACAATTAGCAAAAGAGTTTAATCGTTCACCAAACGCCGTTAGGGAGAAGCTTAAGCGTCTCGGTTTAAATGTTGTTGGTGCAAAACTAGAGCTAACAACAACATTTGAAATCCCAAAAATTTTGCCAAGCCTCGAAGAAGTTTTGCTACTTCTCGCTGGAGCCTTAAGGAAGGCTGCTGAGCCGGGGCTTGGCAAAACAGAGCTACAGCGTCTGGCAACCATTTCGACGCTTTATAAGGCGTATGAAAGCGGGCTTGAAAAATACGTGAACTACCGCCAGATTGAGGCTAAACTTTTGGAGTTGGAGAAAAAGTATGCAGAACTTGCTGAAAAAGCCAAGGGCGATGCGCCCAAACCAAATAATGCCTAAATGGTTCAGCCTTCAACAAAGCATAAAAATAGTTGAAGACGCTGAAGTGGCTAAAGCCAAAAAGCTAAGCAGCGACCCCGCAGAGTTTTTCCGCCAAATCGTGGGATTCGAACCCACGCACTACCAAAAAGAGTTCATCAAGCTGTTTTTGGAAAACCAGTTTTTAGCTGCCCGCTGGTGCCGCCAAAGCGGAAAAAGCTGGATTGTGTCCGCCTTACTTTTATGGTATGCCCTTACAAACCCTGACAGTTACATTGGAGTTGTGGCTCCAAGCTGGAGACAAGCCAAACTAGTCATACGCAGAATAGCCCACTTCGTTAAGAAACTGCCGCCCGGAATGGCTTTAAAATCCCTGAAAACGGTTATCCGCTTTACAAACGGAAGCGTCATCGAGGCTTTTCCATGCAGCCCAGACACAATTAGAGGTCCAACATTAGACGTGGTTTATGCAGATGAGTTTTCATTCATGCCTAATGACGAGGAAATGTATGATGCAATACTGTTTACCATAAGCACAAAAAAGCATGGAAAATTTGTCTGCACATCCACACCCTGGAGCACAGACAGCATCTTCTACAAAATCTTCTACCACAAAGGCTTCGAGGACTTCGCCAAACACCACGTTACATGGGAACAAGCCCTCGAGCCAAACGGACCACTAAAACGGAACATTCTCGAGAAAATCCGCAAACAGTTTAGCGACGACCCATGGCGCTGGAAACGTGAAATGGAAGCCGAGTGGGCTGAAGACGAAAATGTTTGGCTACCCCAAAGCCTCATCAGCAAATGCATTGACAGCAGCCTTGAACTTTACGATTTTGAAAGCAGCCAAAGAGGCAAATTTTTGGCTGGTCTCGACCTTGGCAAACTGCAAGACTACAGCGTACTAACAGTGGTTGAAGACGTTGAAGGCAAGCTTCTACTACGCCACTGGAAGGTTTTCCCGCTTGGAACAAAATACGCCACAGTCATAGGCTACGTTAAAACCCTCTGCGACAGATGGAAAAACATTGAACGCATACGCGTGGACATAACAGGCGTAGGCGAATACGTCGTAGAAGACATGCAGAACGCCGGCATAAACGCTGAAATTGAAGGCGTAACCTTCACCGTCCAGCGGAAACAGGAAATGGCAAACCTATTAAAACAGCGTATGCTTGATGGAGCCTACCGCTTCCCCTTCGTAGAATTAAGGCTTTCGCCAACAGCATTGTTAAGTTATGTTGCAGAACTAAATGTGGAAAGATTTGAGCTTCGCAAAGACGGGACAATAGCCTTCAGCCACCCCCAAGGACAACATGACGACACATTCTGGAGCACGTGCTTGAGCGTGTATTGTTCTGTTAAAATGACGCCTGAACCCTACTTAGCGGTGGTTCCAAGATGACCGACGGAAAATCGAAACTAAAGAAACTACGGGATAAGCTGAAACAAAGACAGTTACAAGGAGTAACACACTAAAATGAGGCGAAAAGAACTTTTCCGCATACACCATTATGCAAGGCGTTACGATAAGCAATCAGGCAAATTCATAATCAACATAACCTACAAAACCGCAGCCCCAGAGCCAACAGACCGCGTTGTAGGCGTAGCCCAAGCATTCGGTTTAGGCTTGGACAAATGGGAGAAATTTTTGGTTTATGATAATGTTGAGCTGAGAATAGGGGCTACAGACATTGTTTACATCACAGGCGACAGTGGTTCAGGAAAATCTGTTCTGCTCAAAGCCTTGGAAAAAGACATACGGAATGATTCAAAATTAAGCTGCGTAAACATTGCAGACATAAAGCCGGAACCAAACAAGCCCCTAATCGAAACAGTAGGCAGGAGCCTCGAAGAAGCCTTAGAGCTTCTAAGCAAAGTTGGCTTAAACGACGCCTTCCTATTCCTACGCACTTACGAACAGCTCAGCGACGGACAAAAATACCGCTACAAAATCGCGAAAATGGTTGAAAGCCAAGCGCAGTTTTGGATTATGGATGAGTTTGCATCTACACTAGACCGCGAGACAGCTAAAATCGTGGCTTACAACCTGCAAAAACTTGCAAGACAACAGGGCAAAGCAGTTTTAGCAGCAACAACCCACACAGATTTATTTGAAGACCTAAATCCTTCAGTCCACATCCACAAACGCTTCGGCAAAGAAATAACAGTAAACTACCATCCAAACAAGCCAGCTCAAGAATGCAGCCTCGCCAAGGAAATGCGCATAGAAGAGGGAACAACAGCCGACTACAAAAGGCTAAGCGAATTTCACTACCGCTCAAAGCGCCTACCGCCACCAAGAAAAATCTTCACCCTAAAACGCCGAGAGGAACTCTGCGGAGTAATCGTTTACAGTTATCCGCCGCCAACAATGTTCGGAAGAAGCAGAGCATGGAAAGGAAGCATCAACCAACTGCAGAGAGAAGTAAGCACAATAACCCGCGTGGTGGTACACCCAAAATACAGAACAATAGGTTTAGGCGCAAAACTGGTGAGGGAAACCCTCCCATTGGCTGGAACACAAAATGTAGAGGCTTTGGCTGTGATGGCAAAATACAACCCCTTCTTTGAAAAGGCTGGAATGCGCAAAATAGCAGAAAGCAAACCGAACAAGAAAATTCAAGAAGCAATAGACAAACTAAATGCGTTAGGGTTTAACCCAACAATGCTGGGCAGCACAACCTACAACACGAACAAAATAAGGAAGATTGGAAAAAGCAAAGTCGCAAAAATCTTGGAAGAGCTTTCAGAAAAGGGCGCCGCCCCCAGAAAACGCCTCCTAAACCTAACAAAAGCTTTTCCAAAACACCAAGAGTTCAAGGAGAAAATTGAAAGAGCAAGCGAAGAGGAAATAGCCAAAACCCTAAAAAGGTTAAGCTTCCTAGCCCAAACAAAAGTCTACCTATTCTGGAAAGGCTGAAAAGAAAAAGGAAAAGGGCAGTTTAGGGCTTCTGAGGCTGCGTTAGCGACGTGTTCTGCTTTCTTCTTCGTGCAAGCGTTAAAACGGCTACCAAAATGACTATTGCGGCTACGCAGATTGCTATGATGCCGCCCCATTTCTGCGCGGAACCATCACCCACTGTTGCTGTTATGTACGCTGTAAAGGTTGGGTCGTGCTCAACCCTGTAGCCGCTGTAGTTTGAGTAGGCGATTAGGTAGAAGTAGTTTGCCCTGCTCATGTTTGTTATTGTTTCCTTGGCTCTCTGGTAAAGTTGCGGATGCATGTTGACGACTAGAAGCGGAAGGAACTTCATTAATCCGATGTGATACTGGAATAAGCCTGTGTTTTTAGCGAATCCACTTATCCTACATGTTCGTGTTGTCGCTTCATAGGAGTCGAATGTTTGTTCTGATGGGTCAGCCGTGTAATTGTAAAGTTTATAGTTTTTCTTTGCGCCAAACTCCACATCAAAGATTTTTTCCCCGTCATCCGCATAAGTCGTTATGAACGAGTCGCTTACCATTTTTTCGTTGTCTGTGACGTTTTCTCCGCCGGCTGATAGGCTGTAGGTTTCGTGGTCAAGCAGGACTGAGGTTTGGAAGTTTACTATGCTCATTTTAATTTGCTGTTTCTGAAGGAACTCGTAGACTGTTTCGTTTGATATTTTAACGCCGTATGTGTAGCATCCGCTCGCGTTGTAGTGAGCGTATATGGGTATGATAAACCATCCTCCGAGGAGCCAGAGGTCGCGAATTCGCCCAATAACGTGGTTTTCGGTTAATGTTGCCTTATGGTCTTCTGGAGAAATTTTTAGGTTGTAGGTGAAGGCTAGTTCATCATAGGTTGTGACTGCAACTGGAGCGCTGTGGTCGTAGCCGGGGTCTTCGGGGTTTATCCATGTTCTCCACCATATAGCTGTTAAATTCGTGTATTTCATACCCCAAGACCATTGAAGCTTGTCGCTGGAATGTGTCAGCGGGATTATTTCGGTTTTGCTGTTTAATGATGGGAGGGTGATGTTAAACGCGCTGAAGTCGAAGCCCATGCTGAACGACGCCCATAGAGTGTCATTTATGTCTGGAGAGTTAATGAAGACCGAATTCTCCGAGTCGTTGAAGGCTAGCAGCATAAGGAAGGTTGAAGCCATCAGAACATCTCGGCTGCGGTTTTCGGTTTTATAATGCATCATGAAAGTTTGCATTGGAATTGTGAAGTATGCTCCTCCGCCGAAAGTTATGTTGCATAAACCCGCGTATAATAGGTGTAAACCGCTTGTGTTTATGTAAGTCATGTAGAGGTAAGCGTGCCAATTCTGAAATCCCGAAGGTGTTTCAATTCCGTGAAGTGTTGCATAAGCCCTAGCGTAGTCAAAGAAATCAACGGTTTTAGCCCAGCTTTCCAACATAAAGTCGGAGGCAAGCAATGTGTCCACAGCCAAAGACGGCGACACCGCATTAAGTAGGAATACGCTGACAAGTAACATTGCAAGTAGGTTTTTGGCTTTCATAACACGTCCCTTTTAATTTTTGGCTTAATCGAGTCAAAGCGTATATTAAAGAATTGTGAATTCCGAATCCAAACTTAACCTACTGCATGTCTATTTATGATATTGACAAGTTTGCGAAAACTTAATTAATCCAGCACCGCAAATCCACGTTTACTGGTACACTGACATATGTGAAAAAAGCAAGAAAGCGGCAAAGAAAAAGAGAAGAAATCCTCCTGCTCCCAATAGAAACTTAAAACCGTAACAGGCATTTTGTCGTTCCCACCCCTTCTATTTTGTTTGATTAGTTAGAATTAGAATTTTGAATTCGCAAACTCTTTTTGAACGGTAAGTCCCTATTTTGATGGTCGGGTGCGTTTCCACTTGAAAACTGAATCCTTAACTGTCACGGTTCTTTTAGTCTGCCTATTCCTATCGTTTTATTTCTCATTCTTGTCCCTTCAAACAGTGGATGAAGACTTTAGAAAGCAGCTTGCACTAGTTGCGGCATCCTCCCTCATAGCCGGAGCTGCACTATTTGCCTGTTTGTTAACTTACATTGGAATAAGAAAGGTCTTTGTTAAGGTGGAAACACATGTAGAAGAAGGCGAAGAACTACCAGAGAGCGATTAAAAGCCTCCAAGCACAAAATGACCTTGCAGAAAACTTTTCAAGAAACTAAAGGTATTAAATCAATTGAGCAGTATAAGATTATGAGGTTATAGAAAAATGAGTTTAAGAGGAGCGTTGTGGGCGTCTACGTGCGCTCTTCTGCTCTCCATATCGTTGTGGTTTCTCAGACTCTTCAACATTTTAGGAAGCGAATATGACCTTCTCATAAGGTTTGTTTCAGCAATTGGCTTAATCACGCTTGGAATATTCATGGGCATACTAGTCTCGGAAAAGAAAATCCAAACAAGGCCAATGATAATCCCCTTCATTCTCTTCGCTGCGGGCTTTTTTGCTGCGCCATTCGTCGCAGTTGGCATTCTCATGCTTGCAAGCAATTTTTCCTCCAGCAAGGGAATCGAACCCCTAATCTTCGGAGGAAGCGTAATTGGCTACTTGTCACTTTACATGCTCTTCTGGTTCTGGTTCAACAAGAAGAAGGGCACCTTCAAAGTATGTGAGACGGACTGAACAAAAACTGCTGTTACAGAAAAATAGGGTAGTGAATGGGTCTAGCGTTTACTTTTGCCGTTTCTTTATTGAAGCTATAAAATTGTCTACTGGAATTGCAGCCATAGTCAAAATCCTAACAGTTCCCCTAGAACCCAGCTCGAGAGAAACCTTCGCCACCGTCTCGTTGTTTGGGGCTTCAACAACATTGACGAAGTCGTAGGGTCCCAAAACAGCGTATTGGCTTAAAACTTTAACTCCGAAAGCCTCAAGCTCCTTGTTAACTTCCTTAATCCTCTCAGGCTTCTCTTTAACGGTTTTCCGTCCCTCATCCGTTAACGTAGACAACAAAATATAGTAGGGCATATGCGCACCAACACAATAAAATACGGCTTATGTGAATTTAGCTTTTACCCATCTACACGAAGAGATATCTGCAATTACCTTAAAACCTAAAGCATTACAGACTTACGCCTTCGCAGTCCAAAGTAAGCGCCAAACGCAGACACCATCGAAACCATCGCCAAAACAGTTCCCAAGGGGACTTCTGGAATCACCTGCTGTGGTGGACATACATATGTAGGATACGCCGTAGTAACCCCATTACCAATACCTGGACCTGCAGCCGCATAGCCACTTGGGCTTCCACTCGCCGCAACAGGAGCCCAACTCGACTCACCAGGTTTATAGCTTAATGCCGTAGGCCAATACTCCACAGTCGAGCCATACTCAATCTTTACATAGAAGTATAAGCCGTCCAAGCCCCCCTTCGGGTGAATCTCACACACCGCCATCCCATGAGGATGATCTCGGTTCCAATATCCAGTGTCAATTGGATTTTGCCTAACACCAGCAACCTTATCCTCTACGTACGTGTCTTTGCCATCATCAAACGGCATAATAGTAAATGGTCCATCTGTTGAGTTCGCCCAATAAATCGTTAACTTTGCCCCGTCAACAGGGTTTCCAAAACTATCAGTGACGTACCAGGCTACATTCACCGGATCCGCCTTCACAGTAGACACTATAAAAACCATAAATAGGACGGCTATAAGTCCTACAACTATCTTTTTCACAGCCTTCTCCTCAATTAATGTAGATTTAACAAAATGTAACTATAAAAAGGCGTATGGTGAATTAATCTAGAACATCTTACACAATCTTCTATCTCTCACAAAATGAATCTCCGAGGAACTTTAAAGATATAATGGGCCGGGAGCCCATTACCACTTCGAGTCCAAATCTCTTCCTCCCGCCTCTTTTCCAAATTTTCGAGGCGGGACATTCATTTTTCACCCACTCAAAATACAGCGTGAATGTCATATAAACTTTTCGTGTGTGCTTCTCAAAGCCGCTTCTCAGGAAAATACGGCCTCAAAGGACGCGCGACGCCGCGCGCATCCCTTGAGGGGAATGTCCCGCCTCGTCAACGCTTAAGCGTGTGTTCTTTAAAGTTGAGGTCATGGTCTCCGCCGCGTAGAGGATCAGTCCTTCTCGCACTATTAGGCCTTTTTGTTCAAGCCTCCTCAGCGAACGCGCCAACGTCGCCTTGCTCAGGTTCAGGCTGCGCCTTACGCTTGCGAAGGTTTGAGGCTGCGTAAGCCACACGTACACGTAAACGAGCTTGTCCGTTGAGTTGTTCAGCGCCAACATCTGGCTGAAGCATTCCCTTGGATACATGAACCTCTTCACCTCCTTTGCCAGCTCGAACGCGACCTCCGACACCAGCTCGTCAACGCTCATTTGGCGCAGCCTTCAACGGTCTTCTGTTTTGTCGGTCGGCTGAGAAGAAGTATATAAGTATGTAGGGGCCCTAGGGAGAGAGAGACCCCCCACCCAGAGCTGAGCCCAAACAAGGCTTCTTTTCAAATTTGGAGGCTAAAAAATGGTTTTCGATTTTTTGTATTACATTTTTTTGAGGACAACTTTAGGGGATACAAGTAGTTGAAAAGTGCGGCGGGCGAGACAAGCGCTGTTAGAGGTATCCTAGCTCCCTGAAAAGCCTCTTGACGGCTTCAGTTTTGCCGTTCTCCTTCAGCTTGTACTTCCTTCCCTCGGCCGTTTGGATTTCCTCAATCCACCCGTGGTTGAGGAGGATTTCAAGGTGCCCCTGCACGCTACGTCGTCTCAGGCGCGTCGCAGCCTTCAGCTTTGATATAGACGCGGTGCGTCCACTCTTCTGAACTTCGATTAACGCTTTAACCAGCCTTATCCTCCCGCGGCTTCCAAGGACCTCCTCAACCTCACCATTCAAGTCTTTCGCCTCTCTCAATGGTGGGGATAACCCTGCTAAGGTCTCTGACCGGAGCGCCGACAACGCTTACGCCCTTCTTCGACTGGTGCACTAGGCCTCTGCAGTGGAGGTCGTGGACATACTCCTTAACCTTCTCGTAGGATAGAGGCTTAACCTCCTTTGTTGCGCATGCCATCTCGTAGTACTCCCAAATCTCCTTCACCGTAACGTAGGCCTTCTCGTTAAGGTGCAGCGCGTCCGCAGTTGCGCGTAGGACGAGCAGCTCATGTTCGTCGAGCTCCATGAGGTCTTCTGTGCTTATGCCGTCGAACCACTCGGCAGCGGCCATCCTGACGTGGTCAAGCCTAACGCAGTCAGCCCAGTCGGAATCCGCGATCATCCCTGCCGTCAAAAGTATGTCCAACGCGAACCTGCAGTCTCCAGGGTTGTACTGCTTGCCAGCGGCCAAGTCAGCCACGAATTCAATCACCTCTTCGCCTACGGTTCCAGGCCTGAACGCCTCTTCAACCCTCTCCGCTAAGATCTCGGCGAGCTGCTCGCTCGTGTAGGGCGGAAGCCTCAGTATTACGCTTCCAAGCGTGCTGACCTCAGCTGGGTCAAGCAGCTCCCTGAAGGAGGCGTCCTTGGCTATGAATATGACGCCTACAACCTGCTGGTACTCGCCGAGGTACATCTCGTTAAGCCTAGTTAGGTCGAAGATCACGCCGCTTTCACCGCGCTTCTCCCTCAACGTGCGCACAAGGTAGTCGACGTCGTCTATGACTAGAAGCATGTACTCGCCCGTCCTCCTAAGGTGGAATATTGTCTGCCTCAGCATCTCGCTCGGCGAGTATCCCCTTCCAGCGGTTTCAGGCGCAACCTTCTGCAGGATGGTCTGGTACAAAGCGTATGTGGAGTCTACGCCGAGCTTGCAGTTCACGTGGACAAACTTGAGCGGTACACCCCTTCTTCTGGTTTCCTCCTCAAGCTCAAGTCCGAACCGCATGGCCGTGCAGCTTTTCCCGGAGCCTGTTGGCCCGTATATTTGGACAACCTTCTGGTAAACCTCCCTTGGCCTTTCAAGGAACTCGCTGAAGAGGCTGCGCAGCATGTCCACGTGTTTTCGGCGGTGGGGCAGCGACTTCGGAACATGCCTCGGAGAAAGGGTCTCCTTTCTGCTGAAAACGGAATGCATGAAGGACAGCCTCCGCTGATAGAATCTTGCATTTGTAAGTATTTAATTTGCCACGTACCTTTGGGGGGAGGGGGTCACCGCCTTTTAAGCTTCCTGAAAAGTTCAGCTAAAGCCTTCACGTTTTCGTTTTCCATGTTCACCCTGTAGGTTTTCGGGTCGCACTGGTACTCTTTAACCCACCCCAATTCTACAAGCGTCTTTAGGCTTCTCCTAACGTCTAAGGGCTTAAGCCCCGTGGCCTTTTCAAGCATGTACTTCGTGAAGTACCTGTCCGGCCTTTCAATCATAAGCCTCATTATCCTTATCTTTCCAACTCCTCCGAGGCCCCTCTCAACCTCTTCCCACATTGGAGGTTCAACGCCCATGGGCTTGGCTTCCCACATGTTCAATTATTCCGCTTAGGAATCGATCCAACTGTTCAGCTGAAACGTTCAGCAACCCTATTTGTGTGAGGGACCTCATTTCTACGACGCCCATATCTATGAGCCTCTGAAGGTTTTCCTCAAACTTTTCCGTAGGCTTGAAGCAGTATTCCTCGCATACAACGTTGTAGTGCTCCCTTATCTGCCTTAGGCTGGCGTAGGACGTCCCAGAGGCTTTTAAGGCTCTTGCCAGCCCGAGAAGGATCAGCTTCTCGTTTAGGCTTAGGCTTGAAACTTCCATGCTTGACACCCCAGGGTGTATTTCCCCGTAAACCCTTCTAACGTGGTCTGGGAGAACCCTGCTGGAGCCCACGTTTTCAGCGAGGTTTCCAGCGTATAGCAGTAGGTCTAGGGCGAACCTTGCATCGCCGTTCGCTGGAGGTTTAGCTGCCACGTCGCTTACGAATTCCAAAACATCGTCGCTTACGGCTCCAGGCTTGAAGGCCAGCTCAACCCTTTCGGCAATAATGTCCCTAATCTGCACGGCACTGTACTGTGGAAAGTTTATGGAAAGCAGGCCCAGCGTTGAAGCCTCAGCTGGGTCTAAGAGGTTGCGGTAGGACGGATCCCTAGCTATGAAAAGCACGCCTAGAACGTTGCACGGCTCGCCTGGAGAAACCTCGTTAAGCCTTGTCAAGTCGTACACGACATGCTCGTTGGAACGCTTAATGAAGTGGTCAACCTCGTCAAAAGTTACAATGGCATATTTCTTCTCCCTCCGCAGCTGCTTAACCATCTGGACAAGCATGTCTTCGGGGCTTAAGCTCCGCGACGAAACCTGTGGGCATGCCTCCTCAAGCATGCGCCTGTAAATCGTGTACCTGTTCGCCCCGTCAACCCTTCCATTAACGTAGACGTGTTTAAGGTTTACGTGGCGCTTTGAAGCCTCAGCCTCCAAAATGCTTCCAAACCTCATGGCGGTGCACGTTTTGCCTGCTCCAACCCCGCCGATAAGCTGGACAGGCTGAAGGAAGGCGCCGGCAACATTTTCTAAACAGGGCTTGTAAATGGATAGGAGGCTTTGAAGCTGCTTCTCCCTGTGGGGAAGCCTCTCAGGAATGAATCGTGGAGAAAGCTTATCCCTATCCCTGAATACAAGCGGCACCAAACCACCATTAACAAATATTACGCGGGCAAAAATAAGCCTTTGACCCCCCCTCCCCCCAAAGGTACGTGGCAATATAAATAGTTGCGGAGGCGTAGTTTTAGGCGATTGGTATGGCGCGCAAAAACTTGTTTGAGGGTTTGAAGCCTGTTCGTGAACGCTGCAGAAACCCATGGAACGGAAAATGCGAAAACACCGACATACAGGTTTACATCCTCTACCGCGGAGAAAAGCTTCCAATATGCAGCAGATGCTGGAGTGAAATCTGCGAAACCGATCTGGAGTGGGGTGAGGGTGAATCCAAGGGCTTGAAGAGGCTGTGAAGGAGGCTTCGAAGTGTACGCTGTAGGAGTTTGCTGGAAAATGGGCGAATGGATTTTCAGCGTCTACATGCGCAGGGGAGACGCCTATCCAACATTGAAAGTTAGGAGGGTGAAATTGGGCGAAAACGACGTTTTGCGCGCCGCAACATCCTTAAAAGTGGATTTTGAGGGGGTGGTTGAAGCTGTCAGACGATTTGGGAAAGCTTGAGGATGTAAGCTCCTCAACCCTTGCAAAGCTTCGTGCAGCAGGAATAACAACCATTG
>Ga0080004_1129886_pt1 | contig 16081 bp, 24 predicted proteins | sample WasSprMetagenome_FD_69207 | JGI IMG/M metagenome (GOLD analysis project Ga0080004, IMG submission 69207) | Sulfidic aquatic microbial communities from Washburn Spring, Yellowstone National Park, USA - WS (SPADES assembly) (version 2) | ecosystem: Environmental > Aquatic > Thermal springs > Hot... | reverse complement strand
CCATTGACTTAAAGAAGGTGGAAATGATGCCATATTTTTATGTGATTAAATCCCAAGTATCTGTACCAACTTTCATTAAAGCCACAGTTTGATATTGCGTTGTAATCGTATTCCCAAATGGTGCATTTATTGTCACCCCTGTTGCTCCTGAAATTGTTACATCTCCCGCTCCTCCTTTTCTCACATAAATTCTCGTTCCTATTGGAAATGACACAGAAGAATTTGCTGGCACAGTTAAAGTTACTGCGGAAGAAGCGTTCATATTTATCAATTTTCCATCATCTGATAAAACAAGAGTATAGTTTGTTGTTTGAGTGTTAATTTGTAGATGCTCTCTTTGACCTGGAACATTATCGTTATCTACAAATGCTCCTTTAATCGTTCCAGTTCCTGCATCGTTTAATGAACCAGTAGTATTTCCTGTGAGGTAGTTTTTGACGACGAGATTATTATTACTAAAACTATCATAGATGTTTATTCCATACCCTCCATTTCCTTGGCATCTATTTCCAATTATTGTGTTATTATTTGAGAAAGCAAGATAAATTCCGTCATACGAAATATTTGAATTTGCTTGATTTTCAGTTATTATATTATCATTTGAACCATAAAGATAAATTCCATAACCATTTGAATTTGTTTGATTTCCAATTATTGTATTATTATTTGATGAATTGCGGATATATATTCCGTAACGATTGTTTGAATTTGCTTGATTTTCAGTTATTGTATTGTAAGATGCACTATACATATAAATTCCATCAAAATTTGAATTTAATTGATTCTCAATTACTATAGTATTGTTCGTATAATTAAGAAAAATCCCAGCGGCATCATTAAGGTTCGTTTGATTTCTTGTTACTATACTATTTTCGAGATAGTTACAATAAATTCCTGACGAATAACAATTCTCAACTATACAATTTTCTATTACACTTTTACTTATTAAATACCCAGAAGCCCCATAAAAATAAATTCCATGAGAGGTTTCTACTTGGTTTGCTTTATTCCCATCTATTTTTAAATTCGCAATTTTAATCCCCTCTAATGCTGTTGTTCCATTTCCAACTTGAATTACATCACAATTTGCTTCATTTACTAAAAACAACTTTGTTCCTACTCCTTGTCCTTCTAATGTGACATTATTTTTTAGAATAGTAATTGGTGCTGAAATGTTATAGGTTCCTTCCAATAACAAAACCCTACCACCTGAAGTTGGTAAGGCATTTATAGCATTGTTTATTTCCTCTTGGTCAGCAATTCCATCACAAACATAGTCTGCTCTTGTTTTGTCTAATGAATCGTTAGCGGCAACTATTATTGTTGCGGTTCTTTTCCCGCTTGCACCTCCTAATTCTTTCCAAGAATTACCCTCACCAAATTTAAACTTGTTAGCAGTGCTATCATAATAAATAACTCCATTAGCAAGAGTAGGAGCAGAACTTGGTTGTAATCTTAAAGCACCAACAATATCAAGTCTATAAGCAGGTGTTGCCGTTCCAACACCGAGACATTTATTCACATTATCCCAGAAAAGGTTGGTATTGTCTTGAGAAATCAATCCTCCAGAACCTGCAAAAAGAATTGAACCTTGTGTTAATCCAGAAAGAGTTAAACCAACAAAAGTTGGTGATGCTCCTGTATGAATATCTTGAGGAGTAGATAAAGTAATAGAGGCGGTTCCGTGAGTTACAATTATCTGGTTAGCAGTCCCCTGTATGGTTTTATATTCTAAAGCATTAGCATCAGAATTTACTCCTAAAATTTGATTTGCAGAACCAATTGGAAAATCTCCAAGAGTAGAACTATCTACCCATTTAGCAAGTCTTCCAGCAGTTCCAGAACCTGAAACTTCTCCTCCTGTTGTTTTTCTAAATAAAAACATACTTTTTAATTCAAATAAATAAATGATACACCATCTCCACTAACAGTCGCATCTAAATAAATCTTTTGTAAATTATCTATTGGAATTAATACAGCATCATTTTTATAAAGAACAATACCTATTTTATTCGTAGCAGAAACATTACTATCACCAACCCAAATTTCTCCTGTATTACTTGGTAAAGCCATAATAAGAACTTCTTTACAGGGAGTAGAAGAACTCACTAGTGTTTCTTTTGTTCCAGCGGTGGTAATAATTTTTTTCCCGCTTTCAATAATAGAATAACCAACTCCCCCAGCAACAACCGTAACAGGCAAAGGATTAGATAGAGAAACGGTCTTTAAACTATCGGTATCTTCCCAAACTATAACAGAAGGTAAAATTAGTTGTCCTTTAATTAGTTCTTTTGTTTTCCTCGGAGATAGAAATGCCATCTTGATTTAATGGTTCAATTGTAATAAAATAATTTACTTTAATCAATCTCTTAAAAATTCTCGTAAATAGATTTGCTGGTAATAAATTTACTACTAAAATTGCTTTATTTTCCTCCAAAATTTTCTGTATTTCTTCTGAAATCTTCTTTTTGTCCATTTACTTTTAACCTATTATTCTTGTGCGACCTTTTGTTTTTTTTGTTTTTTTCTTTTTTTTTCCTTTTTTCTTTGGTAATCCTTTTCTTTTTGTTTTGGCAAATTCTCTTAATTGCCTTTCTGACATATTTTCATACATTTTCAAAGCAGCACCCCTTAATCTGCTTACGGGGATTTCTCCTCTTTTGGCAGCAAGAGCCAACCCTGCTGCTTGTTGTTGAGCACGGCTAGTTGCTGGCATTGTATTTATTCTAATTTTAATTCTTTATTTGGTAATACGACCTTTTTCTTTTTAATTCGTTTAAAAATTCTCTCTACACTTTTCTGCTTTAATTTTTTCTCCTTTTCCTCTAACTCCGCTTGCCACAATTTTAATTTTGGAAGTTCTGCTTGAATTTTATTCCATTCCTCTTTTAGCTTTTCAAACTCCCTTCTTTTATCATTTATCTCTTTCCCTATTTTTTCTTTTTCATTTATTAGTTTTTCTTTTTCTTTCAAAAGTTCTTTTAATTCATTTCTGGTATTTTCTATCTTTTCTTTTAAAAGTTTAAGTTCTTTCTTTTGTTTTTCCTGCTCTTTTATTATATCTTTACCAAGTTCAATTTGATTTTTCAACTCTAATAATTTTTCAAATAACAATTTTTTCTTTTCTACTAACAATGAAACATCTGCTTCCAGTATCTCTATTCTTTTCTTTCTTTCAAAGATTTTGTTTTCTAATCTCTTTAATTGTTCATTTTTTTCAAATTTTTCTCTTTCAAATTCCTGCCAAAAGTTCTCTTTTATCTTTGACCACTCTCTTATCTCTTTTTTTATTTCTCTTAATTGAAGTTCTAAAGATATCCTTTCTTTCCTTAATTTCTCTATCTCATCAGCAATTATCTTTTTTTCTGTCTTGTCACCCCTAATCAAAATCTTATCATTTTCTTTTCTTGCTTCAATTATCATTAAATCTCTTTAACAATATAATAAACTACAAAATCGTTGGTATTACTTGAACTAACATTTATGGTAAAACCACTTGTTGTTTTATTGGTAACCCAACAGGTTCTATTTATTTCTGGAGTTAAAACGACGGCGTAATCTCTCAAAATCAAACCAAGAGAAACATTAACAGAAGTTTGGTTTGCTGGAATAATAACTTTTCCTGCTATCACTCTCTTTGTTTGAGGATTTAAAAAAGCCATTTTTTTATCTTATTTTTTATCTTATTAGTTTGTTTTTGTCATTACCATCACAGAAATAGCAGAATTAGTATTGGTTCCAGTTCCTTGAATGGTTATTTTCATTTTATCTGCTGGATAAATAGGCAAGGCATAAACTCCTTTCGCATCAGTCATAAAGGTTAAATCCTCATCTATTCCAGGCACTTGATACCAACTATTTCCTTCGTCATTACTAAAATAAACCCTCAAAACCGCTTGGGTTAATGAACCCTTCTTAAAATCATAATAGATTGCTAACTGGGTAGCATTTCTTAAATGAACTCCATCTACCACTAACAAATCCGTTTCAGAAGTAGAAACTGGATTTACCGAAACAATATCACTTTTTCCATGAAATGGTTCGTATTTAATGTGAGTAGCCATAATTTTTAATTACTTTTAATTTTTAGATTTTCTTTCCTTTTTAGGTTTTTTTTCTTGCTCTTTTGCTTGTTCTTTCTTTTCTTCTGTTTCCTCTTCTTGTTTCACAATTTCTTCCTCTACTTTTTCTTCAACAACTTCTTCTATTCTCACAAAAGGATAAATTGATTTAATCTCTGCTGCTTTTTCATCATCGCAAACCACCTCTCCATTAGCAGGAATTTTAATCATTGTTCCGTCTTTAAATACTCTATAAATTTCTACAGGTGATGAAACTTTTTTCATTGTTTAATTTTACTCAATTATTAAACGACCTTTGTGCTCGTAAAGTTATTACTTTATATCCTACCTTTAATTTTCTAACTATTCCATCAGCAATTTCAACGGCTTCAATCACACCAATTAAACACCAATCAAATTGAAATCACAAGCATCAGCAGTTCCTCGATTCTCATAAAGTCCTTTCTCTCCATAAGCAGCATCTGTCTTAATAAACAAAGCACCCTTTGCGTATCCAGCGGTTCCAGTGGTGGGCACAGTTGTTCCAGCGGCTAACAAAATATCACCTTCTTGGTTTCTCAAATAAACAATCACAGTTTCTGCTCCAATTTTTTCTTCTGAACCAAATAATTGTATTTGTGATAAATGTGTTACTCCCTTCTTTTTAATTATTTTTTTAGCCATAATTTGTTGGTCTTTTAGCCTTTTTTTTACATTCTCTACAAGATTTTAACCACACAATTTACTATTTGACCTTTAAAGAAAAAAGCCCCACAAGGAAAGGGCAATTAGAGATTGTATGGTGTATTGTCTCCTTTAGAACCTATTATATATCTCCAATCTACCCAACCCCATCTCTTTTGGTATTTAACTTTCCAAATATAACTATCAGTTTCTTCATTGTATTCTGGGCCTTTTACGGTCAATGGAACAAAAGTTACGTCCAACAAACCAGTTCCGTAGATTGGATGTCTGTCTCCTGCGATAACAAACCATTTCTTTCCAGTTAAAAACGGACTAACAATAACCTTACCAAGAATTCCCTTGTATAAGTTAACGTTGTTGTCCGCAGTGAATGGTTGTTTATCGCATCCCATTAATTGCAAAGCAATAGGAACCATTTCTCTATCGTTCGGAATAACCAAGGTCAAGTTTCCCAATCCAAATGAAATTGGCATTATTTCACCCCAATCATCTACCATCTTCCCACCTAATTCAATTGCAGCCCATAACGCCTCTTCTGATAATGGAGGGCTATCGGCTAAAACGTTAACTCCTTCTAAATTGCTATTAACTAATTTGTGGTGAGAAGAGCAAAGAGGTTCGTTCAAGGCTCCATTAGGATTGTCTGCAGAATTACCTCTCGCAAACAAGTGAGAAGGATATTCTGATGGTGGGGTAAAAGCATACTCTAACACATCAAAGTATCCCTTGTAAATCTTTCTTATTGCTCTATTCATTAAACCTCTTGCTGAAGCAATCTTTTCTCTTACTCTTTCATCCAATCTGTCTCTAAATTCTTCTGGAATGCTTATCTTTCCAGCATCCTCATCGTTTGGGTCAAATTCTACTTCCGTTATAAATCCTCTTTTTCCTTGAGAAACTTCAGGGTAAGTTCCACCAACTGCTCTCTTTTTTAAATCTCCCACTTCAGTAATGTATACAAATCTTGCCAATTGTTTATCGGTGTAGTTCTTTTGAACGAAAAGGCTTTCTGCACTTGGTTCTGTTCCAACCACAAGTGCCTTTTTCAATCTTTCAATTGATTGCTGGGCTTGGTCTTCAATCTCCTCAAAATCAGGATATAGACCCTTAAGAAAAATATCTAAATCTGTTCCGTATGAAGGCATAGTAGTTTAGTTTAGATTACATTAGCAAATCTTCCAACGACCTTTTTGGTTTCTCCTTTTAATGCACCATAAGAAATGAAATCTTTGGGGTATCCAGGTCCCCCAACCGCCACATAGGTGCTTTCACCAAGAGTATTAGCATCTACTAAAGCAAACGCTCCAATTCCAGTAGAACCAGGAGTGGTTCCCAAGGTATTATCTACATCAGCCACAAAATCAATATTTCTGTCTGCTGCTGGAACATACCAAACTCCAATCTTTGCGTTAGTAGTATTATCGCTTGCGGTAGTAACGGTAGAAGAACCCTTAAAGCTCTTATAAACCTTTGCTCCATCACCAGTTCCAAATCCCACAACCACTCCTAAAACAGGAGTTCCAGTAGAAGCGGGTTTAACATATCTTGTATCCTCGGTGGTTCCTGGAGTGGTAACCGCAGTAATGGCAGAACCAATACTAACGACTACGCTATTGGCAAGAATGGCGTATTTCAATCTGCTCTGGGGATAATTGTGTAATGGTTTGAACATTTTAGCGTTTTGAACTACGTAAAAAAACGAGACCTTTGTCTCTTACTTTTGCTCAAAATCTACTCTGTAAGAGAGAAAATTATTCTAAAACTCTTTTTGGTTTAGAAAATCTTTCCAAGATTTTCTTTGCCCTTTCGGGGGTGAGATTATGTCTTTGTGCGTAATCCAATACTTCTTGCGAGTATTCTGATTTGATTGCTTCACCAGAAACGCCACCTACAGAAGCATTGCTTATCACCTTGTTTGTAATTTCATTATTTTCTTTTAGGAGATTCCAGTAGGTTTCGTAATCAAGTTGGGGAATTACTTTTTTGACTTCCTCTTCTAAATTCTCGTCTTTAACCTCTTTGTCACTAAAATACTCCTCAACTTTCTTGCTTAAACTCTCTGAAACTCCTAATTTCTCTAAAACATTCTTTAATTTCATCTTAAAGTATTCCCTTTTTTCTTCCTCTAATTTTTTTCTTACTCTTCTCAATTCCTCTCTCAACCCCCTTAATTTCCTTAATTCTTGTTCACTTAACTGCTTTTCTTCTTCTAACTCTTTTATTTTTTCCTTTAACTCTTCCTCTTTTTGGGAAAGTTCTGTGTTTTCTAAAATTTGTTCTTGTTCTTTGTTCTCCATATTTGTTTGCGGCGACCAAACAGATTACGCCCGATATTATTTCTGGTAGGCGACACCAGAACACGACCTTTAACGCCCTTTAACAAAATTATAAAAAAACAAAAGGAAAAGTCAAGTCCCCTTTACCTTTTTCTTATTTTGGGAACTGAAGGTAAAGAAGGCATCTTAATTCTTGGAAGTTTTGGGGTTTTCATTTTTTTTATTTGCGGTAATTTCACTTTAATCGGTGAAAAACTCTTAAATTTAGGAAGCCTTGGTTTTGAAATTGATACTTTTTTAATTTTGAATAATGATGATTTATTTGCCATTGTTTTATGGTGTTAATTTTTCCTTTATATTTTGAAGACCTTTTTCAATTTCTTTTAATTGCTCATTTTCAATTCCTATTCCTGTTTCTGACCTGCTTTCTTTTTCCATTATTTCTTTTGCACCCTCTATTCTTCTTATTAACACTTCATCTTCCATTCTTCTGCCATTTATGAAATTCAATTCATCTTTGTTTGCTGACAAAAATAATTGATTTGACAAATAATATTTTCTTAATTTTAGCAAATCAACAAATTCTGGAACAGTCTTTTTAATTTTCAAAAAAATTTTGTTCTCATCTATTTTTTCTTTTAATCCTAAAACATCATTCGCCAATTTTCCACTAATACTATCTCTTCTCATTAGTTCCTCTTGTAATTCTTTATCTGAAAATAATTTTAATAAAATTTGTTTGATTTTCATAAATTTTTACTATTTTACATAATTTCTTCTAAAGGAATATTCTCTCTTGAACCAAATTCTGTTGTTATTGGGCTTTCTGTTCTTGCTTGTGCCCCAAAATTCATTCCTCTTAAACCTTGTAAAAGGTTTTCCGTTACTGGTAATGACATAAGATTAGGAGTAGTAATGGGTTGTATTTCTTCTTTTTCAAGTTGAACTATTTTTGCCAAAACATCATCTCTTATCCAATCCGATGGGTTTTCTCTTAAAATTTCCATTGTTCTTAAAATCGCTTTTTCTGGTGATATCATTTGTCCAAATGCTTGGAAGATAAAAGCAATTTTTTCTTTAAAGAGTGCTTGTTCTATTATTGGTGGGTTTTCTTGTTCCAATTGAATGTTAGTAATAACAAAATCTAATTTTTGAAGTTCTTCTGGCGTAATTTCAATTACATCTAAAAGCCTTCTTGAAAATTTTTGTCTTGTTGCTACTTCCAAAGCAAGTTCTTGCCAGAACGAAGGTTTTTCAACTATTCTTACTTCTAAATCTCCCAATCCTCCTTGTGGTAATGTAGTATTTTCTATACTAATTAACTTGTAAATTTCTTTCACAATTCCTGTTGGTAAAATTTGTTTATGTTTCTTTAATGGATAAAATTGTAGTGCGGTTTTCAAAACTAATTCTATTTCTTGGTAAAGTAAATCCCAAATCATATTTACATAGTTATTCAAAAACATATTTCTCCTATATTGTTCTATTGTTTTCTCTGTAGCACTTCTTGGTTGTCTGCTTCCAATAACCGTTGGAGGCGAAGTTGGTTGTAAACTACTTTTAATAATATTTAAAGCGGTAAAGAAAGAACCAGAAGCAGGTTGTATATTCAATTCTTTGTAAGCATTAACATCTCCAACTGGAATTATTGCCGATGGCCCAAAAGTCAAATTTGGTTTTTCAAAATCACTTGTCAAAATTGGAGGTGAAATTTCTTTCATCTCTCTAATAATCAACAATTGGGTCATTACATTGTAAATCTCTTGGGGCGTTTTTAATTTCATTGGTAAACTCAATCCATAGAAAAATCTATCATCTATTGGTTCAAAAATAGTTTTAGCAAATGGAAGTTTTTTGTGGTTAAATGGAATTGGAAATATTTCTTCTTTTTCGTTTAATGGATTTAACCAAACACCATTAGCAATTAAGATAAATTCATCTTTCAAATCGTTGTAATATCTTACGACTTCTACCATGTCTGCGGTAGTAACCATTGGTAAAATTTTAAAATACAAACTTTCTCTATGAATTAAATTACCAGGAACAACATATTTTGACTTTTCGTAGCCTGAAAATTTTTCTTTAAATTCGTCATATTTCATTCTTTCTACAATTAAAATTTCGTGTTGCTTTCTTATATCGGGTTCCCAAATCTTTGGAATATAAACATTTTCAAGAGGGATTCTTTCTGATTTTACTTCTCCCTGAAATACTTTTTGTCTTTTTTGAATTAGTTTTTCTCTTTTAGGAACAAAATAAGTTAATTCTTTTTCAAATCCTTCCCAGTAAATGTGTTTTATCAATGTTCCGTTAATGATGACGTATAAATAATCCCAGAACTTTTCTATTTTGTCTTTAGTAACGTTTCTCCAATTAGCGTAAATTGCCTCCAAAATTTTACTTTGATACATTGCTTCTAATTTCTTTTCCGTTAAACCAAAGACGGGTTTAATTCTTAATTGAGACAAATAAGAAATAATATCTAAAACATTATTTCTGATTTCTGGTAAAAACAAATCAAATTCTGCTTTAAAAACATCTTCCATCAAAATACTTTTTATAGATGATTCTCCCCAAAAGAGTTGCCTTGATACCTTGAGATAATCTTCTAAAGTTAGACCCCTAAATTGGTCTAATGGAGAATTGATAACAGAAGCCCATTTAATATACTTTTCATAAATAGAGTAAACAATCTTTAATTCTTTTTGCGATGGTCTTAAATTATCCTCTGGTTTAATTTTGTTTTGTTCTTTATCTGTCTCTGTTGACATAGAAATTTATATTTTAATTATGTCTTAATTATGTTTTGGTTTTTTTTGATATTTGTTCAAAGAGTTTTCCTATTGGGTCATAATACCTTTTTTCTATTTTATCACTTTCATTATATTTTTCAAGATGCCAAAATTTTTTAGCAACTTTATCAGCATTTACTGCAAAGTTTTCAAAAGCAGCTCTAAAATCAGAAATAATTGGAGTATGGACTGGTTTTGATAATGCCCTTTCAGAAGCGGTAGTAGTATCTCTTACTTTTCTGTATTGGGTATTACATAGGGCATCGTAGCATTTCATTGTAAAAATACCATTTGAATTAAAAACTGTTATTGGCAAAATTTTATCAACTGCTCTTTTTCTTGCTTCGTGTGTATTTCCGTAGTTATTTTTTAACAATCTGATTTCTCCGTTTGATAATCTATAAAGTTCTTGAGCAATAGAAGTATTAGTGGGCATTACTCTTTGAAAGTGTGCTATTTCTCCAAAGTATGCTTGTGGTTTTTTCCATTTTCTTACCTTCTCCAAAACCTTTTGCCAACTTTCCAATCTATATTCTAATTTCCAATTATAGGGTAGGGGATAAGTTGGTAAAAGTAAGGGAACATAAAAATCTAACCTTCTTTCTTTTGCTTGGAATCCCTCTAAAAGATAAAAATAGTCTCCATCATATTGCCACCATAAAATTACTGAATAATCTTGGGCACCAAAATCAAGAGAAACATAAAGAGGTAATTGTGGATTATAATCTACTGGTTTTATTTTTGATTTAACTATTAGAGGATAATAAGAAAGATTGGGGTCAATGTTGTATGATACCTCAATATTGGTTTGAATTCCTAATTCGTCTCCCTGTCTTCTTTCTAATTCCTGTTGATACCATATTTCATCTTTAAATGGATTGTCCTTCCAAGATAAAGAAATCAATTGTCCTTTTTTCTCCATTAAATCTCTAAATGTTTTTGCTCTAAAAGAAGGAACAGCAGTTGAAACCCCTATTCTTACCTTTGAAGTATCAGCGGTGTTTGACCATATTTCCTCCCAATAAGTCATCGCAAACATTTCATCAAAGATAATTAAACTATACCTCCTTCCCTTTGTTGCCTCTGGATTATCAGTTTCCCCTTCTATTGTTGAACCCATATCAGAATTAATAAATTTGGCAAAGTTATCATGAAATCTCTTTTTGAAATTTTGTGGTTTTAACCAAGGGGGTAAAGAATAAAAAGCAAATCTCAATTTACCAAACAAACAATTAGGAGAACCTTTTTTATCTACTTCTTCTAGTTTTCTTGAAAGTAAAAGACAAGCCCAGTTGGTAGTAAATAGCCATCTCCATAAAACATACCAAATAAAAGTCCAAGTTAAACCCATATCTCTTGGTTTCTCAATAAGTAAATCTTTCCCTCTTAATTCCGCATCAAGCATTCTATAAACAATTTCTTTCTGATAATCAAAGAGGAAAAAGGGAATAACGGGATATTGAGTTAATCTTGGGTCAAAAATTACTCCAAAGGTCTCTATAAATTCCACTGGGTCTACTATCCATCTATTGAATAAAAACTGTTCTCTTAAAATAGGATTTTCCTCTACTGCTTCTAATGTTCCTAATCTATAAGAAAACTTCTGATTAAACTCTTTTGATTGTAAATAGTTTTCAACCAATTCTAATCTCATTTTATTTATGATGATTTAACGTTCCTTGTTATGTATTCATTATACTTTCTCCAGTAATCCTCTCTATTCATATTGGCTACATCAAATTTAATAATTAACTCATCAGATTTTTTCTTTTTAAAGGTTTCAAGGATAGAGGATATTCTCCAAGTAATTCCTACTAAATCTTTTAATTTCATCTTAATCAGTTCACTCTCTTTGCCCTTTTTCTTTGCTAACCTCTTTTCTATTTCTTTAATCATCTTGTTCTGTATCCTCAATAAAGTATTGAGATTATTATAATAAATCTTTTCCATTCTTTCTAATGGAATCTTCTTTGCTACCGAATGATATCCTGAATGAGGAACAACGGGCACTTTCACCCCAGAAGCACTCTCTTTAAAAACAACAATATCAGAGTAATTCTTAAAGAGTTTAGTTTCTTTCATTTTAACTGCTATCTCCTCTGAAACAAACTCTGGTCTCTGTCTTAAAAATGCCCCAAGTCTATTCATTTTCTGCCAAAACTGAAACTGCCATGGTTGCTTCTTCTCTGTATCAATTATCTTATAAGAAAACACAAAATCATATTTATCTTTCTTTACTTCTTCAATAAAAGCTTTCCCCCCTTTTTCTTCTCTAATCTTCTCTAAATCTATTAAAGCAATAATCTCTTCTTCTTTTAACTTACAAAAAACATCCCATATAGATTTTGGTGGAAAATTAAAAACCTTCTTTTTTTCTTCCATCAACAATAATCTACACGATTAAAAAGAAAAAGTCAAATAGAAAACAATCTATATTGTTTATGAGACCCAATACAAAATAAGAGCAAAACATCAATAAAAATGCCCTTTATAGACCAGTTATCAAGAAACAATATAAGATTCTTATGAAAAACAAAAAGCCATTCTAAAACGAAATAAAACGATATTTTGCTAATAGAAATATAAAATTCAAAGGGTTGTTATACATTTAGGAATTCAAAAAGTTGTTATACATTTAGAGGTATAAACCCGAGAAGTCAAAGAAAAAGTAAAGATGGTAATAGTAATAGTAATAGTAATAGTAATAGTAATAGTAATAGTAATAGTAATAGTAATAGTAATAGTAATAGTAATAATAAAAGAGAAAAGAGGAGAAAAGAATTAAGAAATCTTCTTCATTTTATTTCTGTTTATTATTCTTATTCTTATTCTTATTCTTATTCTTATTATTCTTATTATTCTTATTATTTTTATTATTTTTATTATTTTTATTATTAAAATATAAAGAATTTTAGAAATTTTTAAAATTTTTAGAGGGTTTAGGTTTTTATCTCTTTTCCTCTTTTTATCTTTTTGTCTTTTTAGGTTTTTTCCTTTTTCTTCTTCTCCTTTTTTTCTTCTTTTTCTTCTTCTTTAAACTCTTTCCCCCTTTCTTTTTTCCTTCTTCTTCTTTAAGGCTTTTTTTAAGGTTTTTTTCTTCCTCTTCTTTTTCCTCTTCTTTCTCTTCTTTTTTAAGGTTTTCTTCTTCTTTAAGGTTTTCTTCTTGATTTTCTTTTTTGTTTTTGTTTTAAAATAAAAAGGAAGGGCCTCCAGATTTTAGAAGCCCCCCATTTTTTTTGTTCTTTTCTTTTCTTTTCTTTTTATTTTGTGCCTTTAGTAGCTCGCCATCTGTTAAAATATAGCCTTCTATATTTTTTTGTTTCTTTTTCTTTACTTTTTAATCCTGTCATTAGCCCCAAATAAAGCCCAAAAATGAAAATCAAGATATATTCAATCATTTTTTTTATGGTAAAAAAGCCGCCCCGTCTCCGCCTAAATATACTAGCTCCACCAATTCCGCTTCTTCATCGTATAAGTTAATCTCTTCATATTGTCCCCAATCTGCCCAATAATAGACCCCGCCCGTTAGTTTTTTATCTTTATCATAGTAAAGAATAAAGCCGTCAGCATCTCCCCCACCAGATAACTCAATTTTTATTAAATAACTTACCGAAATTGCCAATTGCCTTACTTCTTCCATTTCTTCAATATCTCGTCCCTTTTCAATTTCTGCCTTTACTTTTTTTAATATTTCAATTTCTTCGTTTAATCTTTGCGCTGCGTATTGTCTGGCGTCCTCTTTTGTTTTTATTTGTTCTCTTGTTAATTTTTTCATTGTTTTTATTTTATTTTTTTTTCGACCTTTTTACGTTTTAATGTTCTAACTATATTATACCATACCCCCCCTCTCTCTTTGTCTCTTCTATTCCAGTATTTACCGCCAATTATAATTTCTTGCCTTAATTTGTGCGATTGAGTGCGATTGAAATTTATCAGTTTTTCAATTTTTTAGCCCCCTGTTTTCAAGCCTTTTTGTTCGTATTAAAACCTTCTTAATAAATATAAAATCCCCTTTATCGTTCCTATTGCTATTAGCCCCAAAAGTATTAATCCTTCAATTGTTAGAATGATAAATAAGAGCCCAAAATAACTTTGCGATGCTGTTTTTTTAAGTTTTTCAAGTTTTTCTTCGTTCATATTAATTACCCCCATCTTATTTTTTCAACCTTTTTGATTTTTTTATAAAGAAATTAACCTACCAACCAAAAACTTCCAAATTAAAAAACCTTTCAATACTACCCATAAATAATCATTCCCACCATATTCATTCTTGCCCAAAAAGACCAAAACCTTCTGATTGATAAACCCAAACTTTTTTCTAATTGGTTTTACCTTATAAATTCTCAATTTATTTCTGTTTTCCTTCCATTTCTCAAATTTAATTATAGGATAATCCCAATCAACCCAACCAACCTTTTCAATGTCTTCATACATTTCATTAAAGTTTTTTATTATTGTTTTTTTCATTTTTACTTTTTGTTTTATTTTTTCGACCTTTTTAACTTACTTTTATCTTACTAAACATTTTAAAAATTTCAAGTATCATTTTGTTTGCTCCAGAAATAAATTTTTGAAATTTTGTGTTTGTGTTCGATTAGGGAAGTTCACGATTAGGAAAGTTCAAGTGTGAATAAGTTGTGGAAAAGTCAGAATTTTTAAGGGAGAATTTGATTTTTTCTTATTTACCTCTTGACTTTTTTTCTTTTCTGATTATAATAGAAAGTAGAAAAAAAATAAAATTGAATTAAGTTAAAAAGGTCAGAAAAGTAAAAAAAAATAATAATGAAATATTCAACATTCGTAGAAAGAATAAAAAAAGAAATAAAGAAACTTAAATTCAAAAGTTATTTCCCCATTGAAATAGATGAAAAAGGAAACTGGAAATGGACAGATGATGCTTTGGAAACTTTAACCTGGTATGTTTACGAAAAAATAAGATTAAACGACAAAAAATGGAAAAGTAAATTCAAAAGGCCAGAAAATAATTAAAAACTATGTTCAATTCATTCTTTATCATTAAAAGTTTTTTGGGAGATTACGAAAAAATAAAAGAATTAGTAAAGAAAGACGAAATAGAAAAAGTAAATGAAATTGCTGAAAAATGGGGATTAAATATAGAAATAGTTGAACATATTGATAGTAAGAATAAAAAAATAGCAGAAATTTACCTTCCCTCTATCATTAAAAGTTTTTTGGAAGATTATGAAGAAATAAAAAAATTAGTAAAAAAAGGTGAAATAGAAAAAATAAACAAAATTGCTGAAAAATGGGGATTAACTATAAAAATAGTTGGATATATTGATGGCAAAAATAAAAAGAAAGCAAAAATTTACCTTTACCCTATTGAGTGGAATTTTAGCTCTACCCCATATACAGAAGGTTTTTTAATCAAATAAAAGGTCAAAAAAATAATTAAAAACTATGACAGAAGAAATTAAAACTAATCAACCAAAAATGACAAAAGAAATAGAAGAAATGTGCTGGAGATATTTAGAAGAAGGCTTACCAACTTTATGCTATGAATACTTGAAAAAATTAGGATTTACTGATGAAGACATTAATTGGTTTTTTGAAGTGTGGAGAGAAGGAAAATCACTTTATCCATACGATTAAATTTTACTTTAAAAGGTCGAAAAAATAATTAAATTAAAATTATGGAAAATTTAGGAGAACAATTAAAAAATCAATTTGGTTTGGATACCGAAGCAATGGAAAGAGAACTTTTTGGAGAAGAAGAAAAAGAAGAAGAAAGAGTTTATACGATTGATTTAAAGGATACTAATACAGGAGCAATTTTCACTTTAAAGATTACAGCAAACAATGTTGTTGAAGCCTTAAAGTTTTTTCAATCAAGATTGAAAGGAATGGAGACAATAGATATTCTTAAAAAGATTGAATTCCCAATGACAAATTTAAGTGAGGTTGACAAAGTAATTTTAAGGTTGTTGAATGAAATTCCCGAAAGATAAAATTTGAGCGGGAGTTTTTGCTCCCCCGCCTTTTCGGGAAGTTTTCAGCGGTCAATTGTAAAACTTCCCCATTTTTGCTAAAATTTAAATTACAAAAGGTTAATTAATTAAAAAAACTATGAGTCGTAGAAGAAAAAAAGTAACTTTTTTCTTGCTTTTTACCTTAATCTTAATATTAATTGGATTTTGGTTAGGATGGAAAAGTTATCCCAAATTCAATCAAATTAAACCACAAATAATTGAAAAGGTTAAAGAAGTAAAGATTCCAATAGATTATG
>Ga0080004_1110899_pt1 | contig 16085 bp, 22 predicted proteins | sample WasSprMetagenome_FD_69207 | JGI IMG/M metagenome (GOLD analysis project Ga0080004, IMG submission 69207) | Sulfidic aquatic microbial communities from Washburn Spring, Yellowstone National Park, USA - WS (SPADES assembly) (version 2) | ecosystem: Environmental > Aquatic > Thermal springs > Hot... | reverse complement strand
AATATGCATTGCAGAGAGGAGATTACGCTTGGGTAAAGGAGAGGATTAGAGATCAATCAGAAGACCCATATATGCCGGAGGAATTTAAACCACAAGCTAAGCTAATTCTAGAAAAGTTCATTAAAATCCTAAAGGAGGAATCATTCGATCCACATCCCTGCCTCAAGCTTTGAGGCCAAAAGCTCAAGATCATCAATCCCATGTTTGCGCATCTGATAGAGCACAAATGCTGTCCATACAGATAGTTCTGCAATAAAAGCATGCATAGAATCTCTTTCCAGCTCTTTTAATGTCAAAAGGGTTAGGCATTTTAGCCTTTCTCAGATTATCATCGAGGTTGGTGGGATGTGCCTGAACTTTATTTCATCGTTTTCTATGTAGATTCCATAGCTTTCCATCATGTTCAGCCCTATTATTGCATCCACTCTTAGGCCTTCGATAACCCCAATTGCTTCCCTCTCCGGCAGGATATATCCCTCAACCTCTATGTAAACAGTAGTATCTCCTATAAGCTTGCCGTACTCACCTTTCACAGCTAATGGAACTTCCTTAGGCTCTTTATAGGGCTCATATCCGATTTTTTCAGCGAATTCCTTGCTGAAATAGCTCCTTCTTTTCTCCGTATCGAACAGGGCTGTAGCTTCTAAAATCCTGCCATCCTTATGCGCTTTAATCCTCTTCTCAACCCTGACCATCTTCCTATCTCTCAGATTATGTTTAAAAAGTTTTGGAGAGAAATACCGTGCTGAGGCTGAATTTTTAAATGGAAAATCACCAATGTAGCACGCTTCATTTTGTTACTTGAGGATTTTATCGGAAACTCCTCAAATTAAGCTCTTCTCGGAGCTTAATCAAAGGGATTGTTTCAAGGGTTGCGTGAAGTTTTAAAATATATAGATAAGAAGCTCCATCGTCGCCAAGCTGATGGATATCTCAACTGCTGAAGAGGTTGAGAGAAGAACCTTGAGACATCCTCAAGGCACTAAAGCTTTTTAAATTTTCAACTCTCTGCATAATCTTGGTAAGGTACATGAATAGTGGGGAGATACTAACTATTCTGCCTCCAGAGCTTGTTGAAGATGTGGAAGAGCTAATGCCCGCTATCCTGCCCCCCGAGGAGGAATTAGAGCATGGTTCTGAGGTTAAGGATTAGGGTATGCTGTGATAAGAAATGCGTTGAGGGCTTGGGAATAGCCAACAGTGGTTTTGCCGGAAAAGAACCGGAGATAGCACTTCCACAGGAGCTTGTAAGAGAGTTGATCGGGGAAGAACCCAGCGTGATCCTAGTTGAGAGGGTGCTGGCTGATGGAAGCAGAGCTCTCTTACCAAGGCTCTCAAACTTCCTCAACGCGTACTTGGTGACCGAGGATAGAGTTGAGGGGCCTGTAAGGAGCTATGCTTACATTACAAAAGGAAGGTTTATACTATTAAATGATGCTCTGCTCAGCAGATTGCGTGTTGTAATCATCGATCCTTTTGAAGGTGTTTGGTGTTTTAGAGATGAGCTCGGTAAGAGGGAGAGAAGAGGAGCCTAACATTAGAGGAGCTGGAAGCACGCTGTTTGCATTCACTATAATGAAGGCCCCTAAAGAAGCGGGCTCTGCATAAGGCCAATTTGCGTTTTCCCACATTAAGATCATTTTCTCCTTATGTTTGCTAAGCGACCACTTGCCAGATCACTTCATTTAAACCTATGGGTTTTAGCGTGTAGGCAAGCTATTTGGTGCTTGTAATGATCTCGCTACCCAAGAGGCTTATTGAAGAGCTTAAGTCTAAGGAGTTTGAGTGCAGTTGGTGTTGTTAGCGCTCTTAGAGATGCATACAATCGTTTAAGCGTGAAGTTTTTAAAATCCAATAGGCATTATGAATAGATGAGAAGCTCTATTGTCGCCAAGCTCGCGGGATATCTTGGTTTACCCGCCGAGGGGGTTGAGAGAAGGGCCTTGAGACACCTCATTCTGGATGAGCTGAGGCATATCAGGGCTGAGAAGGTGATGATTCTGTCCAAGTATAATGTAAAGAGCTTTGAGGACCTCATGAAGCTTGTCGAAGAGGATAAGATGAGCGATGTTGATGCCCATGATGATATAGTCAGGCTCGATTATCTGGAAAACCATGAAAGAGAGCTTGAAGGTCTGTTAAAGGAGCTGGAAGGGCAAACTCATGAGCATAGATGAGCTATACTTCAGGCTTGCAAGCAATAGAGAAGGAATTCAGATGCGATAATATCTATCGATCTAAGGAGCGATAGATTGAGATTTTGTGGACAGCAGCTTCCTTGATATCTGGTTCTCAAGAAGAATCCCAGTAAAGTATGCTTTTCACTGGGAACGTAGGAGCGTGAATGGAACATAGGTGGGATAATGCTGCCCATAGAAGTGCAGCGAATGTAGATACTTATCCGCATCACTTTCATGAGGGTTATCAATCAAACATAAGGCCATTTGAACCAAAGAGCATATGGGAGGACACCTTAAGGGAAATCTTAAACTATATTAGGGATAAAATTAAGCACTCTCCTTCTTCTCTTCTTTAATCCCTAGCTGATTAAGCCTCCTCATTCAAATTATCGGGTTAAAATACGCCAGCTCTTCTTTGACTGCTTTCGAATATATAAAATCATTCCAGTGCATAGTTACATACTAGCAGTTAAGCATAATGCGATAATTTTTATGCAGGCACAATGTAGGATGTCCAGCGAGCAGCTAAAATCATAAAGGATGATAAAAAAGCAACGAAAAACTTGATTGGCTTGAGGACATGTATTCGATTTCAATTGAGCGAAGGGAAATAATAAGACGTGAAATATCGACAATAGAGTTGATAAAAGACGTCGGGTTTGCAGATATACACAAATACCAGAGAGTTGAGGGAGGCAGCATACCTCTTGAATACCTTTCTGATGCAAAAACTGCCGTTGTTTACACCGCCAAGATGGATGAAGTAGTGCGCACATTCGGTAAATGGTATGTAGCAAGCCTCAACAACTTTTTAAAGCGGACAAATGGAAAGGTCGCTGGAATTCTTGAAAAACATGGATTATATGGTCGTGGAATAATTGATGAACGAATTACCAGCAGGTTAATAGGCAAGGTGTCATTTCGCCAGCTTGCTGTCCTAGCAGGTTTGGGCACAATAGGGAGAAATACATGTCTGTTGCACCCAAAATACGGTCCAAATGTCCTGATCGGCACTGTTCTTACAAATTCATATATACCACCTGATGAGCCATTGAACAGGGAGCTTTGCTTAAATTGCGGGATATGCATCGATAAATGTCCTGTGAAAGCAATAAGCAGGAGTTCTTTTGATAGATGGAAGTGCAAGAACAGGCGAAAAATCTTGGGCAGGGGATGTGGAATACAATGCATTGTCTGCTGCCCTGTGGGTCTAAACTCATTTAGAGGTGCACAAAGTTTCCTCATATGACAGCATACAGGAAACTGGTTGCTCGCGTGCTTCTCTTCGCGTGCTTATCGAGCCTTTGATTGGCTTTAATCTTAGCTGCAAACTCGTTCTCATTAGCAAAAAATTGCAATTCTCTAAGAGAAGGCAAGCTTATGTTTTTTCCGTGAATATCTTTCTTTCCGCTTCTTTCCATAGTAGGTAAGTATCATTCAATGCTAAAATCTCATCGCTAGTCAAATTGTGGATTTCAGGCTTCTCATTCACTATCTTTACAGTCCATATATCAATCGGTTCGCCCAATCCGAAAGCTCCTATTTCTATAGCATCTTTTATAATTCTGTAAGCTAGAACTTTCCCTTTTTCCACATTTAGCTCGGGATTGTAGTAATCCTTGATAAATGCATGGGCAAAGGTATCCCCAATCCCAGTACATCCGTATCCCAGTTCTTCTAGGAATTCCTCCCCGCCATCAGGCAGAATGTGCCATATTCTAAACTTCTTCTCTCCTTTATCGTAAAATACAATTAATATGTTTGCCACTGGCGCTCCCTCTTCAGTACCGTGGAAATCCTTATGCCTTTCACGTTCATATTTGTTTATTGAAAAGATTAGGTGACGTATTTTATCCCTGACTGAAATAAGTGTTACCTTCCCCTCAGGGCTCCTCTCTTCAATGGGAGCATTCAGGCCTTCTTCAGAGATCAGCTTTCCGAATTTCCTAACTTCCTCCATACATCTTTGAATTACACCAATGGTACCAGCTGCACCAAATAATAGATCTTCAATCTTGTATATCTTTTTATATTTTTGCCTTATTGGACCGCCTGAGGAGAAGGAAGTAGCCTGTCCATCCGATGCAAAAACTAATCCATCTTTACATTTAATTGCTATAATGAGGGTCATTTCATTAACACCTCTAAATTTATAATGGATTTTTTAGCGTACTCTGGATACTTATTGTAAACATACTGCAATAACTCAAAAATACTTTTTCTAGTAATTAATTTCTTTATCTCCAAAATACCTTGAGCTAATTTTTCATCCATGGCTTTTGAGATTTCTCTGATTTTACCCCTTCCTAAGGGAGTAATCTTATAATAGAACCACCTCCCTCCAGAAGGAACTTGGGTGATAAGCCTCTCCTTACTTAAAAGCTCAAGATCTTGGTAAACCTCAAAACTACAAGGGCCGTAAAGATAGGGCTCGAACTCGTAAAAATCTTCAAGTTTAAGCTCCTGCTTGATGAGAAATAGGCCCTTCATTATCTGGATAGGGCTTAAAAGCTCCAAGTTTTCTACCGGCACATAGATGAAGTATAGTAATATGTCCCTTTTTTCCATTCTTCCCCCTCTCCTAATTGTTTTAACTTAACTCTTCCTCATAAAGTTTTCTGAGGCCTGAAACTCCTCAGCTAGCTCTTCTTTAACTGCTTTTTCATTTACTTTCACGTTCTTACCTCCAGACTTGTTATCGACCTTGATTGGAGGATCCATATTTTATTCTTCATTATACACCACTCTATATCCTGGGGAAATTTAAAAACTTTTTCGACATTCAAACAAATCAAAGCAACCTCCTTTAAATCTTTATCACTCAGGCAGAATTCCTCCATTTCTTCTTTTTGAGCCTCCTTTTTTATAACACCACTCTCAGATGGAACTATCAATATTTTCTTTCTTCCAAGAGCTTTCTTAACGATCTCAAGGTTTTCTTTGTTCAGGATGTAGAGATCTGGTGTGATTGAGCCGGAAACAAGGCTTTCCCCAAGGCCCCATGTAGCTTCTATGATCATCAATTTTCTATCCCCGGTATCAGGATGAGCGGTAAATGTCACCCCGGCTATTTCCGCTGGTATCATTTCCTGGACAATAACAGCCATTCCCTCCAAGTGAGGCAACCTTTTCCTTATCCTATAAATCACTGCCCTCTCATTAAAAAGCGAGGCCCAACATTTCTTTATGCTCTCTAAAACCGGGCTTGCTTCAGCCCTTACGTTCAAGAAAGTGTCATGCAATCCTGCGAATGAGGATTTTAAGCTATCCTCACCCACTGCGGAAGACCTCACCGATACGAATTTTGCATTCAACTTTCTTAAACTGCTTTCTACTTCCAAAGAGATATCCCTTGGAATTTCTCCATTAACAATAAAGTCCCTTATTTCCCTGCTTTTCTCCTGAAAATTTCCCTCGTTGATTTCAGAGCTCAATTTTTCTATCTTTTCCGTTAATTTATTGCCTTCCAAAAACCTGAAGAACGCCTGAGATGTTACAATAAAACCTTTGGGAACGTTAAACCCATTTTTCATGAGAATAGTCAAAGAATATCCCTTTCCTCCGAGCTCTGAAACTCTTGGCTCCTTTATTTCATTCAAGAACCTTATAAACATCATGTCCATCCTACATCACCTCCTTTTCACATGTTAGATTACGGTTTTAATACAGTTACCAGCCAATCTATTAACCTATCAATTCCAATCATTCCAAGCAGTGTAACAATGGTGGTGAAAGCTGCTAGAAGTATCTCAATCCTTCGTAATCTTTCCTGTAATTCTAGGTTATACCGCTTTGATAATAAGTCTTCTACATCCTTTAGATTGCTAAGGAGTGACTGCTCAAGCTTATTAATACCGAAAGTTTCTTTGCATTTTTCAAGAATTATACTCCCCCTTTTAGTACTTATGCTTGTAAGCATTTCATAAGTAACTAGAACTCTGCTAACCTCGGTCTTTAATTCTTCTAATTCTTTAACAATTTTTCTCAGCTCTTTAGATTTTCTAGGTAAACTTTTTACTTTTTCTAATTCTTCGAAAATTATTTTATTGAAAAAGTGGAGAAGCACTTCAAAAATTTTCATTGTTTTTACAATTTCAAAATAAAAGTCTATTGGAAGCGGTCCACCTATATAACAAAACATATTATGATAGTTTATAAAGATAATATCACTATTATATATGGATAAATTTTCATGAACTCCTCTTCTTGTATTCTCTTTTCTTATATCCCAGTACCGCAATGTCCGCCGAACAGCAATAGCGAAAAGCTCTCGTGAATATTCTTGAAAATAATCTTCATAATTATCAAATAATGGACTAAGAGAGCGCGGATGTATAATAGAAAATGTTGGATAAAATTCTATTTCTTCTCTGTTTTTCTGTAAAATTTTCAATATAATATCTTTTAATGTAAGTCTCTCAGAATTCATCAAAATAAGTTTTCCGTCAAAATCTGAAAGGGCATTAGTTAAGACCAATAAGTGATCTGTAGTATACTCTCCGTCCAGCTGTAATGTTATGCAAGATGCGATTACTTTCTGCTTATTGGCAGGATATACCCATATTTTTATTTGAAGTTTCCTATGTAATAGATTTTTTTCTTTAATAAATTGTTCAAGTACAGAGTTTTTGACGGATTCTTTTTCCCACGGGATTGAGCGAAACGAATTTTCATCTATTCCTAAAATTTGTAGAGGTGGGAATGTTTTCATATATACTTTTTTAATCACACTGAAATACCGATTATGAAATAGTCTCTTAAGATAAATATCATTCTCAATATGAGTATCAATTTCCCAGTTTTTGATGTCTAAATCGCCTTTTAAAATACCCAAGCAGAGAAAATGAATCGATACATCTTTAAAAATCAAATGTCTATTAGAATCCATTTAGGCGCATCACCATCCTCATTATTTCATTCTTTTTGTTTATAATTCTTGGATCAAATAGTTTTTTAAATATCTGGACTCGCATAGAAAAAGGGAGTTCTCTCGTATTTTTCATTACGTCGCTTATCCAATTATATGGCTCTTCTTTTCTCTTAATTCTTAGATAAAGCTCCTCTGAAGGTTTCCAGTCTTCTCCTAAAATGTCCATAAATGGCTTTAATACCCAAAAATCTCCTTCTAAGAATTTACTCATAAGACTGTATTTATCCATTTGAGATACCTCTTGAATTGCTCTTTGTATTGATTCCTCGATCGATGACAACAGACGTTGAAGGGCGTCTACTTCTAATGATATTTCCTTTTCATCCACTATGATTGATGTATATATAAGCTTCGATCCTAATACATCGGTTGTACGAATCCTACCTAGTACGTCAAATTTTAAATCCATATCATTAGGATATACTGTAAAAAGTCTTATTTTTTCAAAAGATAAAGTACTGGAAAAATGCCAAAAAGAAGGTTTTAAATTAAAGAATTCTCTTACCATTAATTTACCGAGAGGAGTGTCGTAAGGGCCATGAAATTCTTTTCCATAAGATGGTCTACAAAAATATAAAAACTCAATATAACCAAGGAGTCCCACTATAATACTAGAAATAAGTCTACGAATTAAAAAGGGATTCGTTGAATCAGATACGTTAATGAGATTTACATTTGAAATTTCCTGAGCTACTCTCTCCTCATTCCATATAAGATTCCTACCATCTTCGCAAAAAGGATTTCCATTCCTCAATAAGTTTATTATTTCCAGTAATTTATAGGCGACTCTCGTCTTAAGTACTGCTTCATTTTCATTTGAAGAATCATCCATAAAATTGTACATAAGATGAATAATTTTAGATGGATAACCAAATAAAGAAGAAATATCATTAATACTAAAGTTATTTGCTTCCAAGAAATTGAATATCCTATTTAACCGATAAGCAAGTTCTTTGCTTCCAAAGTAAATAATTATAAATGGATTAAAAACAGGGTGTGGCCAAATATCAGTTGCCGGTTCCTTACTTCGGGTGGCAAGCGTTATTGCCATTATCTCGCAAAATTTATCAAGAAGGTTATTATTATTGAGAAAGTTATTATTGATATACATATATGCACCCCTCATCTCCATCTACAAACACGTCCATACCATCTTTTAATAGATTTATAGCATTCTCAGCTATTACGCAAGGAATTCCTAGCTCTCTTGCTATAACTGCACCATGAGATGTCACTCCACCATGTTCCATAATAAGTGCTTTAGCATGTAAAACAATAAATATATCAAAAGGAGAGAGGAAAGGAACAACTACAACTTCGACCTCTTCTGCCAGAGGACTATTTCTTCCTTTGTTTGCTACTATATATACTTTTCCCCGATATTTTCCTCGTGAAGCTCCAATTCCTTTTATGAGCAATTTAGGCCTTACATTGTCCAAGATTTCACCTTTGATGTAGTTTATTTAAAGGTAAAACTTCTAACTCAGATGGAACTATTATCTTTCCATCATAATATTTTTTGGCTTCCTCAATAAGTTTTGTTGGATCCTTTCTATACTGAGGCATGGGATGTACTAAAGCCAACATTTGAACTTTTGCATCGTTTGCTGCTCGACCGGCTTCTTCAGCAATTCCATGCTTTGTTAGCTCAGCAAATTTTTTTATTTCTTTTGTACCAAGAGCTTCATGTACTAATATATTAGATTCTTTTGCAAGCTCCACTAATCTTTCATCATATATAGTATCTGAGGAAAAGGTAATCTTTGTAGAACTGAGTTCAAAGCTCACGCCTATCGTTGGTACGGAGTGAGTAACTGGAGTAGTAGTTATTTTTATTCCTTCAAATTCAAAAACTTTTTTCTCTGTGTTGCTGGCCTCTAAATTTTCAAAATTAAACATTGGGTACCTTCCTGGTGGGTGGCAAAAACGAAACATATCCATTACCCCCTTGTAAACCTCCGGAAGTGCAATTATTGGGATGACATCTGGACCTTTTCTGCCTTCTATGGCACGTTCTACAAAATTAGAAAAAGCGAAATATGGAAATCCTAAGGTATGGTCAGTATGAGAATGCGTCAATACTACAAAATCTATATCAGTTACAAAGAGTCCTGCTCTATACATTTGTTTAATAGCACCAGGACCCATATCTAAGAAAATTTTTTTCCCTTTTAAAAATAAGATGAAATTTGTAGTTTCATACTCAGCGGTCTGACCGGAGCAATTACCTAATATTATTATTTTATCTTCTTGATTCATTTTTTCTTTCCCGTTCATAATTCATCCCCTCTTCTTTAAGATTTATAACGCTTGGCTGGGATACTCTTCTAGTGTGGATATACCTTCCGGAGGTATTTAAAACTTAATTCTATTTTCATACAATTTTGCAGGTTTGCTGATCTGACCATCATCTAGGCTAGCTCGCACGGCTTTTCTGAAGGTGTTTCTATTCTTTTGATTCCTCCTTTAAATGGGCTGTCATAACCTTTTTCCTACTTGCACCTTTGCGCATGCATGCTAAGCGACCACTCGCCAGATCCAGATCACTTCATTTAAACCTATGGGTTTTAGCGTACAGACTTAAGCTATTTGGTGCTAAAGCCCTGCTTATAACGATCTTGCTGCCCAAGAGGGTTATTGAAGAGCTCGAATCAAAGGGATTTGAGTACAGTTAATGTTATTAGCGCTCTTAGAGATGGACCTGCACACAATTGTTTAAGCGTGATTTTCAAAATCCGATAGATATATAAATGAGCAGCTCTATCGTTGCCAAGCCAGATATCTCAGCCGCTGAGGAGGTTGATAGAAGCCTTGAGACACCTTATCCTGGATGAGCTGAGGCGCATTAAAGCTGAGAAGGTTATTATTTTGTCCAAGTATAATGTAAAGAGCTTTGAGGATCTCATGAAGGTTGTCGAAGGGGATAAGGTGAGCGATGTTGATTCTCATGATGATATAGTCAGGCTAGATTATCTGGAAAACCGTGAAAGAGAGCTTAAAGGCCTGTTAAAGCTGGAAGAGCACTCATGAGATAGATGATACTCAGGTGAAAAACTGGAGAAGGTTCAATGTAACAAAAGTAAAAATAGATCATTAAGATGTTTCAGATGATCCTCTAGATTAGGAAGAAAGGCAGGCTTAAGCATGTCACTCCTCCATCGCACTTCCTGAACTCGGACACATCCACTGTTCTGTATCCCTCCTCAGTTTCTCAATTTTGGATATCCTTCGGACATGAGGATCCTGTTCTCACCAAGATAGAGAACATTTGCAGCATAGGCCTCCTCCAAAGGCACTCTAATCTGCTTGAAACCCCTAAAATACTGAGGATCCACAAGCTCTGGAACTATCACAACCGTTTTCATTGCCGATATAGTTTACTGTGGAGAGCAGGTGAAATACCTTTTCTGTTGGTACTGCGATAACCTCTTGTTTAAAGAATGACTTAAGGGCCTCAACTCCCTTGATATTGGTCCTGGTGGTGAGGCCGACAAAAACAACAGCATCGGTGACCATCACATCACCTCCCTCAAGAGTTGCTGGTGCCTCAACATTTACAGTAATGAAACCGAGCTTTTCAAGGAAATTCTGATGCTTGCCTCCTCACCCCTCCTGCTCGGCTCCCCGAATCTGGAGATGAGCGCTTTTCTGCTTGGAGCCCTTATTAATGCGGTGTCCTGTATGAAGACAGAATCTGGGAATCCATCAAGACTTGGCAGCTTTTTAACCTCAATTCCCTCTTCCTGCAGCGCATTCACATAGTCCTCATGCTGTCTGAGAGCTAAATTCAGATCAACAGTGTTTCTAAGCGGGTGAGTTGAGACACATCTGGGGAATTCACGTGAGGGTGGCCTCACCAGCACGGTGTTGAAGAGCTCTTTAATGTGTTCATGGCTCGTAGACATAATCACAGCGATCATTGAGAAAGTAAAAAATCTTTCTAGTGAGCTTTAACTTTTATGAAAGTAGATTCCCAGCCCTCAGTAATCTTCCACGGTGGTTGCCCTCTCTGTTGGCCTTTTCCAGAAGTTCTTCATCCTCGGTAATGAGAAGTATTTCTGGATTGTGCAATGTAAAGATATGATGCATCATAGAAAGTCGCCAGATCAGCATCATGACACCTTTGCATCTTCCTCAACTTTTCGAGATTCATTAATTCAAGGTAGCCAGATTTACACTCTATCCAGAGCTTCTGCTGATCTTTAAGAAGAACTCCTTCCATACGAGTTACCAGCTCATAAACCGCTAGATCTATCATGCCCTCAAGAAGTTCCACTATTTTCCCTTTTCTAAACAGAATGCCTATCGAGCTTGCATCTAGGACTTCTACCTCTCTTTTCTTGCCTTCTTTATCCGATTAACGATCTCCTCCTCAGGGATTCTGGAGAAGAGCTCTCCAACCCTCTTTGCAGCCTCCTTAGCTTCTTTAATTTTCCTCTTCCTCAGCTCCTCCTCGAGAGCCCTCCTCAGGACATGGCTTATGTTGATCCCATGCTTCTCGGCCTCCTCCTTGAGCTCCTTTGGAATTCTTACGGTTACTGTAACACTCATCATGTAATGCTGAAACTGTAGAGCATATAAATATTTCGCTCAAAATTGTGGATATATATTTCTGTAAGTCATTAAAGCACTCCTGAACTAGGGTGCTGAAATAATGCCTGAAATAGATATATAGAGCTCTCAGTATCTATGAAAAAGTGAGAATTGACCGATCTACTATCCAAATCGAACTGAGATCCAATTTCCACAATACGGACAACGATAATATCGCCAGGTCTCCCCCCACCCCTTTTCGTGTAATCCTGGTAATACGTCTTCTACACGATAGTAATATCCATCAGAGTATTTAGGAAGTGCAATTTGAATCAGGTTACAGCACCAAGGACAATTTATCCACTCTATACCGGCAGTAGCATAAGGGGGCCAAACTATTTCTCCAGGGATTATTTTTACAGAGCCGGTGCATCTTTCCACCGCTCTCTGCCATTTTTCAATAGGTTCGGAGGAAAAAAGCAATCTTAGAAGCTTTTTTCCCCATCCTTCCCCCATTTTACCCACCCTAGGTTCTTATAGCATTAGAGAATTAATAAACCTTTTCGATTACATACCTCAAATGCCTAAGTTTATAGGGCTCTGCCTTTAGAATTCCAGAACCGATCCTATCTCCCATTCTAACTTGAATCAATTCTTCGATATTTTCCTTTCCAACTTTCCTCAATAACCTTCTTACTGGACTTTTCCCGTCCCCCTAGGTTGTTTCAAGTTAGAGAGATGAAAAATAAATTTATGGTGCACCCCGCCCGCTGCAGCATCGTTATAATATTATAGATATACAGTTGTTGTGTGTCCTAGAGAGAAGAACTGAGGACGTGGAGTTAAATCCCATCTATTCCCGTGAGATTCTTGTTTTAGGGATTCTCTTTGTGAGATTCAGGAGACTGTGACAAATGGACTTTTAATATCACTAACACCTTTCAATTCTCATTGTGAGATTCTAAATATTCTGAAAGGCATTGTGGCTTTGTTCTTGCTCTTTCAATTCTCCTTATGAGATTCCTATTCTCCCGAAAATGTCAAAAGGTCAAATGGCAAAACTTTTCAACTCTCATTGTGAGATCCAAAAGATATAAAAAGGCGATCCCGTCGCTCCAAGAGTTCTTTCAACCCTCTTTTTTGGACTCCGACAGACGCTTCAAGAGCTCACATAGTTTAGCTTCCGCTCTCTTTTTATCCCGCCCACCAATAAATACAAACGAGGACCCGAGGACTATAAGAATTCCACCAATCACGTACGCAGGAATCGTCGAAAAACTTAAGATAGCCACTCCTATCGAGATAAATACAAGCCAACATCCTCAAAGTGTCTGTTATTCCCTATTTCCTCCTGAAGACGCTCGATGTGCTCATCACAACATGCCATATCAACCCCTTTAGTCCTGATTCTTCCACCTTATTAATTTTTGTCTCCGGACTCAGACTCTAAACTGGAGTTTGAGTTGGCGGGGCGAGGGAACCTTCTTCATTAGTATACTTATCACCATAATAATAAGTTTATAATAGAGGAACATCTACCAGCACAAAGCCCATATTAGACCATACGATCTGAAATGTACATTAGGTTTGTAAGTACAGAAAGGCTTATAACCTAAATCTGTTACTGTACTGTATGATGGAGATTTTCAATATACTGGAAGAAGAAATTCTGAATAAATTTCCTTGTAAGAAGATAGAGAAAAAGATTTTGAGAGAATTGACAGAAGAAGTTTCACGAATTTCAATGAACATCGTTTTTGAAAAATATACTTCGCCACATGAAGCAAAGTTGGAGTTTGCTGAATTGATAAATAAATATTATCAAGAAACAAAAAGTGATGAAGCAAAAGTGGAATTATTAGAATACAGTTGTGCATTGGCGAAGTACTTAAACAATCTTTTAAAAGGTTATCCAGTATCTTATATAATCTAAATTTTTCTTACAATACCCTTCTCGGTCCTTCTTCTGAAAACACAATTGCAGAAAATCTATAAACTTTTGTGTTAACTAGATCTTTCCACGCATCGCTAGGTAATCCAGCTTTTAGGCAAGTGTGAGAAAGGAATTCTTCCTTACTCATTCTCCAATCAGTTGCCACTTGAGGCAATAATAAACCAGAAAACCAACCGTTCTCAACAACTAAACTATGCTTACCAATTTCGATCCTATCTAAATACTCTTTGAGATTATTTACTAGAGTCTTGAATCCAAAAGTTACGCTTGGTTAAATTATCCGTCGCAATAGCGATTTTTGCGACAGGAGCTGCGAATTTCCTAGGTTAGTGGGTTCGGATACCGATTATCAGGCATGATCAAAGAGACAATTAACTCGGGTTTCATTCAGCCTTTTTCCTTCTAAATAGATGGAGCTTTCCTCTAATATAGAGCTTGTAGCAGAGAGATATGAGGGTAAAGATTGTCAACGTCAAAGCAAAGGCAGGAAAGAATCCGAGCTTGGGCTCTAGGTATTCCATTGCCTGGAATGCACCGAAGATGCCGAACAATATGGTCAGCAGAACCTGCTTTCTGGAGAGATCCTCCTGGCGGGCTCCTAACTCAACTTGGGCTTTGGAAAAATCTTCCTGCTTTTTCAGTGTTTCCTCCTCATAGAGAGTCCTAGACATGTCATCCAGCTCCTCTAACAAAGATTTAAGTGCATCAGCCTTATCTGAGAGCCTTAATCTTTCCTTCCCGTGCTCCATGATACTTCTACTTGGATCTTTTATAAAAAGTGAGACATTCCTGTACTCCTCCAGCCCGTCCGTCAAGCCCTTCCTTATCTCCTCTATCTCGCTGGGCCTCACTATTTCTCCTTTTCTTCTCCTCTCCCTGAACTCCTCGAACTTATTCCGGCAGACTGAGGTATACACATTCAGGATCATTTCTGACAGCGACAAGAATTCCACCGGCTGTACAAGATCAAGTTCTATTGATCGATATTCAAGCTCCCTATCCTTAAATTTCAGCTCTTCATCCAGCATGGTGGAGCTCAAAAAGAGGGATACAGGACCATCAGTTACAAATATCGCATAACGCACATCGGGGGAGAGGTTTTCTCCCAGATCCTTCTTGGCAGCGTCCTCCCGGTAATATCTCCAAGCTCCATAGGCTCCAGAAATTCCAGCTACCTCCCTTAAATGGTTCTCAACAGTATCTTCAGCAGTCGTGCATTTACCGTTGCATCTATGCTTCCTTATGCACAGAACTACGCGAACCAGAGTAAACGGTGTCCTAAGCTTTTTCATAATTTTATCTTCAGTAATATCACTTCTTTTCAATGCATCATAGCTTCCATACTCGCCTTTAAATAAGACAGCAGCATGCAGGGTCTTAATAATTTTCCGTTTAACGAATCCACGCAGCGTTTCCTCTGCTATATTCCCGGATGGATCCTTAATCGTGCATTTTGCATTACGTAGCTTTTTCTCGATCTTTATCAAGTCGTCCGTTGAGAAATTCCCATTCAGATGAATCCATGCTGTTAAAACAGCAACCCCGACACTGTGCAGGAGAAGGTATAACTCGCACTTCAGCTCATTGAGATAGCTGAGCTCCGGATCCTTGATGCTCACATTCAGATCGATTAATTTAAGTCTCATATACCGGCCCAGTTTCAAGTATTCAGGGTCAAATACTCTAAGATCCATCGAAAATATCTCCTTAAACATTGCATGCGCCCTATTAATCTCCTCCAGAAGCCTCTCATTTTTCATTAATTCCTCTATGCTGATCTTTTCCGCATCCTTGATCCCTAGTTCCTTTGCCTTACGACGGACAAATTCCGGTGTAGCTTTAGCTTTCTCAGAAGGAGGAATCCAGATTCCCTCAATTAGTTTATATCCTTCTAACAGTTCTAACAATTCTTTCAGATCCTCCGCTTCAATAGGAGCCCCTAAGTCGAAAGAGATTATATAGACGAGATCCAGATCCTCAAACCTTACTTCTGTGCTTTCAGCCCCCGTCCTCACGTCCACATTTTACTTAAGCAATGAGAACAATATAAATGTTCTGAAAATGATTAACATTCTACCTCCAGATTCCGAGCCTCTTCCTTTATGAAGTCCTTTTTATTGCTTCCTATTCGTCGAGAAATTTCCCTAAACACATCCTGTCAGCCCATATGATAACCCTGAAGACGGAGAACTTAAAAGAAAAGGAGAAATATGGAACTGAGGAAGCAAAAAATTTTATAAATTACTACTAAGAAAGAGAGCTTATGGACATCAGGAATTTATTAGACTTCCTCAACAATACAGACCTAGAAGAATTGGATGAAAGCCTGAATGAACTGGGAGGAAAATCAGAAGAGATTTTTAGGAATAAGGGGGCTGATATAGAAAAAACTATTGTTGAAAGAACCAAAAACATGAAAGGCGAGGAGTTTGTCTGGTTCTGCTTTCTGCGGGGGAACTTTCTCAGGGGAAGGGATGTTGTCTCCAAC
>Ga0080004_1235128_pt1 | contig 16092 bp, 14 predicted proteins | sample WasSprMetagenome_FD_69207 | JGI IMG/M metagenome (GOLD analysis project Ga0080004, IMG submission 69207) | Sulfidic aquatic microbial communities from Washburn Spring, Yellowstone National Park, USA - WS (SPADES assembly) (version 2) | ecosystem: Environmental > Aquatic > Thermal springs > Hot... | reverse complement strand
AAAGTTTTACGAAGATGAAATTATGAGCCATAGAACAGGTTCGGCAATACCTCATTTAGATAAAGAATTTTTAAAATCCTTTCTACTACTTCTCCCTCCCTCCCACATCCTCCAATCCTTCCATTCCCTCGTTGAGCCACTATTTCAAAAAATCATCCTCAACCAAAAGCAAATAATGACCATAAGGAGAATTAGAGATACACTTCTACCTTTGCTTGTTTTTGGTAAATTAAGGGTGGAGGAGTTGTAAAATGGCATACTTGACCGAAAATGAACTCGTAGAACAACCTGCAATAAATTGGTTTAAAGAAATTGGCTATTCATACATCCACGGCTCGGAACTTATACCCGATAACAAAGAAAGAGAATCCTATAGACATTGCGTCCTGAAAAGAAGATTTATTAGAGCGATCAAAAGGATAAACCCCCACATTACCGATGAACTGAGCGAACAGGTCTATAAAAAAGTTATTGAATTTGACCACCCCGACTTCATCATGAAAAGCAAAATTTTTTATGATCTCCTGACCAATGGGGTAAAACTTACCTTTAAAGAGGGAAGGGAAGAAAAGACGAAAATCATAAAATTATTGGACTTTAAAAATTTAGAAAACAACGAATTCCTCATAGCAAATCAGTTTAAAGTTGAATATCAATTTGAAAAAGAAATGTACAGAAAACCAGACCTCGTCGTGTTTATAAATGGCATCCCAATAGCTGTCTTTGAACTCAAAAGCTTTAACGCTAACGAAACCGCAAGAGACGCCTTTTTTGACCATAAAACGAAAATAAAAGATATACCCCAACTCTATGTTTATTCTCAAATCATCGTCGCCTCGGATGGCTACGAGACAAAATATGGCTCACCAACAAGTGACTGGGAGAGATTTTTTGTATGGGAGGGGATTTCAACCGATGACGACCTTGAAGTTGAAGAAATCACAAGCGGTTATTATAGATATCTTCATAACGGAAAAGAATTAACTTCACTTGAGGTCTTAATTAAAGGATTTTTTGATAAAAAACGCCTCCTGGAATTTATAAACGACTTCGTCTTTTATGAGAAAACAGGCGAAAATTACGAGAAGAAAATATCCGCATATCACCAATTTTATACCGTTAAAAAAGCAGTTGAAAGAACTATCAAATGCGTTTTAGAAGGTAAAACACCAGAAGATAGAAGGATAGGCGTTGTATGGCACACACAGGGCGCAGGAAAATCTTTGACGATGCTGTTCTACGCAAAAAAGATATTAAAAATAAAAGAACTTGAAAATCCCCTCTTGATCTTTGTAACCGATAGAAATAATCTTGATGAACAACTTTACGAGCTGTTCTCCCAATTTCCTATAGCAAAGCAAGCGGAAGATATAGAAGATTTACAAGAGACGATAAAAAAGACAACGGGAGGAATTATATTTACAACTATTCAAAAATTTGGAAAAGCAAAATCAGAAGAATACCCACTTCTCACCGAGAGAAAAAATGTAATTGTGATCGCCGACGAAGCCCATAGAAGCCAGTATAGAGAACTCGCAAGGAATTTGAGAAAAGCGATCCCAAACGCCTCATTTATGGGCTTTACCGCAACACCAATTGAACTTCAAGATAGAGATACATACCTTGTCTTCGGCGAACCGATAAGCGTCTACTCAATGGATAAGGCACTCCGTCATAAAATAATAGTCCCAATATACTACGAAGCACGACTCGTTGAACTACATCTGACAAATGAATTCATAGACGATGAATTTGAGGAAATTTCGGAATCACTTGAACCCGATTTGAAAGAGGAATTGAAAAGAAAATACGCAAAACTTGAGAGATTAATCCTCAACCCCGAAAGAATTCAGAAAATAGCAAAGGATATCGTTGAACACTTCAATAAAAGAACCCAAGAACTTGAAGGTAAAGGGATGATTGTCGTCCTGTCAAGAAAGGTTGCTGTTGAACTATATAATGCCATCAAAAAAATCCCAAACGCCCCATCAATTGAAGTGATTATATCAGGAAATAAACAAAGAGACCCGGTGGAGTTCCATCCACACATAAGAAATAAAACAGAAATGGAAGAAGTCCTCAACAATTTCAAAAACCCGGAAAAAGACCCCAAAATGGTCATAGTTGTTGATATGCTCCTGACCGGCTTTGATGTCCCATGCCTCCATACGATGTATTTTGATAAACCAATGAAAAACCATAACCTCATCCAAGCAATAGCAAGAGTAAATAGGGTATTTAAAGATAAACCCTCCGGACTTATCGTTGATTATATAGGAATTGCCGACGATTTGAGAAAATCACTAAGCCAATATACTATTGAAAGTATAAAAAGCGTCCTCACTGATATAAACGAAGTTATAAATATCTTGAGGGAAAAATACGATATCGTCTCTTCTATGTTTTATGGACTGGATTATAAAAAATGGGTTTCCCTAAAACCAGAGGAACTCGCCCAACTTACTGTTTCTGCATACAATCATATGATTCAAGAGGGATTAGAGGAAAAGTTTATTAAAAATTACCTCCTCCTGAAGAAAATTTATGCCCTCGCAAGCCCACACCCCGAAACCATAAAGATTAAAGATGACATAAAATTTTTTGAGATGATTAAAAAAATGATAATCAGATACACTACAACTAAAAAGGTGGAAATATCAAGGGAACTTGAATATGAAATAAACCAACTGATTTCAAAAAGTATTTCAGCCGAAGAACCGGTTGATGTTTTCTCCTTAATTCAAAAGGAAAAACCAGATTTATCTGTCCTTGACGAAAATTTCCTCGCACAGTTCAAAGAAATGCGTCAAAAAAATTACGCAGTTGACCTCCTCATTAAATTGTTAAATGATGAAATTAAAATTAAAATGAGAAAAAATCCCTTCAGATATAAATCCCTCTACGAGATGCTGAAAAATTTAATTGAAAGGTATAATGTAAAATTGATCAATACCGTGGATGTGATAGATGAATTGATTGAAATCGCCAAAGAAGTGAAGGAAAAAATGGATGAGGGTAAGAAATTGAATTTAACCGAGGAAGAACTCGCTTTTTATGATATGCTGTTGGGAAAGGATATTTTTGAAAATGAGGATGAAATCAAATTTATTGCTAAAGAGGTAATAAAGAAGTTGGGCAATTTTATTAAAGTTGTTGATTGGAACAAAAAAGAAAGTTTGCGTGCAAAAATTCGATGGGCTATAAAGGAGATATTGATAAATGTTGTTGATGAAAGGGTAGAATATGAAAAGATTGAAAGTGTTGCTAAAGAGATTTATGAGCATGTAGAGGCATTATATGCTACCTAAAATTAAATGGAAAATATTATAGGAATGAGAAATAAATTAGTCTCCGATATTTTGGAATTGATTGTTTAGTTTTGTGGAAAACAATAAAAGAAAAATTCTGGAACTTTAATTGTATAATTTAAAAATAAGTGGATGAAAGAGAAAAATTAAGAGGATGTGCTTCCTCACAATTAGACTTACTTGACCTATTTTCTACTGTAGTTCTGAAGCCCATTCGTGCCCCCTTTTCTTGTTTTAAGCTCTGTCAAGCTCATTTGTAATTTGATTATCGTTTGTTTCAAATTTTATTATTTTTATGTTATCCTTCAAACTCACAAACCTCCTTTTTACTTCTTCACTTAAACCTTCTGCTCTTAAAAACCCCATTTAAAGGCGTGTTTTTCTAATATCTCTTTGCTCTTTTACTTTTTTCTGTTTTCGACAACCACTTTCCTTTGCTAAGACCACACTGTATTGCTCCTCGCTTACCGAATAGAAAACGCAGTACGGTCGCCGTTTTACTATTTTGTTATTTTTGATGAAACAATCCCATTTCGAGTAGATTAATTTTGAGGAACGCCGAGGACTTGACATTCCAAAAGGGTTGTTTTATACTTAAAAAGTGCAGAGGTGGTCTTTTAAGTTAAAAGTTCTTTTTCCTACGACAAAGCGTAAAGAACTGGAAATTACAATTCGTCCATGGGTGCTTAAATTGTTTTTAGCCTTTTTGATCTCGTTATTTAGTGTTTTTGGCTTTGCTCTTTACCGATATTTAAGCTTTGAAATAGATTACCAAAGGGTTTCGTCTCTGGAAAGAGAAAATACAACGCTAAAGAGAGAGCTTAAGGCATTGAAAAGCAAGGCAGAAAAGCTCAACGAATTAATAACCGGACTTTTCCAGGAAAATAACAGACTTAGAACTGCCGTGGGGCTTGATCCTGTTCCCAAGGAGATTGCCCTTATGGGTATGGGTGGAAATCTCGAAGAGTTGCCGAATCCAGAAAAGGATGAGAAGGGGTATGTTAAGCAGGAAATTGAAAGGCTACTAAATTTGGCGAACTTTCAGATCAAAAGCTATTCCGAGATCGCTAAGAAGTTTGAGGAAGATGAGAAAGTAAGGGAACATACCCCTTCAATAGTTCCGGCGGCAGGGTATTTCACTTCCGGATTTGGTATGAGAAGGGATCCTTTTACCGGCCTTCCTGCTTTTCATGAAGGTATAGATATTTCAGCCCCACCGGGGACCCCAGTTATTGCACCCGCCTCAGGGGTGGTTACCTCTGTGAAGTGGGAGCAGGGTTATGGCCTTATGGTGGAGATCGATCACGGACTCGGGATAAAAACGCGGTATGCACACCTGCTCCGTGCAAGGGTTTCGCCGGGCCAATATGTTAAGAGGGGCGATATCATTGCTTACATAGGCAATAGCGGAAGATCCACTGCCCCTCACCTGCACTACGAAGTTAGAATTAACGATAAGCCTGTAAATCCAGTGAACTACATCATACCTACAGGTATTTATTACGACTAAAATTTTTTGAAATTCCTTTTTACAATCCCAAGGGGTTGGATTAGAATTATCATATGAGAAATATCTTTATTTGCTTGTCTTTGCTGTGGGGTAATTTATTTGCCTATTCCTTTGGCAAGAACAAGTTTCAGACGAGGGCTTACGATTTCCGAATTTATGAGACTCAAAACTTCAGGATTTTTTCTTATTCGAAGGACGATTTTATGGTTAAATTTGCTGGGACAGTGCTGGAAGAGGCTTATAATGAATATGTATCCACCCTCGGGATTTCCATTGAATCAAAGATTCCTGTGATTATTTATAACTCACCGAAGCATTTTTCGGAAACCAATGTTATTCCAGATGTCATTGAAGAGGGAATTGGGGGATTCACCGAGATATTCAAAACCCGTGTTGTCGTTCCCTTTAACGGCTCTTACGCTGATTTTAAGCATGTTTTGAGACACGAATTAGTGCATGTTTTTCAATACGCTATGATGAGAAAAGGAAAACGTTCTACCTTAGAAGGGGTTCTCACTTCTCAAGTCCCCCTCTGGGCCACTGAGGGAATGGCTGAGTTCCTTTCCATAGGATGGTCTCCTGACGCCGAGAGATACGTGAGGGATCTGATTCTCTCCGATAAATTGCCAACCCTCGTTGAACTTAACTACTATGGAGGATACATCGTTTACAAGCTGGGCCAGCTCTTTTACAAGTATTTGCAGGATACTTATGGTAAGGAAAAGATCGCTGAATTCTACTCCCTCCTTGTTTATACAAATTCTGTAGATCGGGCCTTTAAGAAGTCCTTTGGCATATCCCAGAAAGAGTTTGATCTCCGATTTAAGGATTATATCCGCAGAAATTTTTATCCCATATTTGGAGTCACTACCACACCTATTAATTTGAAGAGGTACTCTGACCATGAGAAAATGGGAAATTTTTATAACGTTGCACCTCTCTTAAGCCCTGACGGGGGGACCCTTTATTTCATTCAGGAGAGGATGGGCGATTTTTACATCGTAAGGTATTCCGTTGCAACTGCAGAGAGATTGGGCGTTGTGTTTAAGAGTTCGAAAATACCCGATTTTGAGAATATACATATTTTAAGGCCTTCTCTTTCCGTAAGTGGGGACGGCAGATACATTGTTTTCTCGGCTCAATCGGGTGAGGGTGATCAGATCTACCTTTTTGATACCCGTAGGAACAGAGTAATTAAAAGGATTGGCTTTGATGTAGATGCTATTTATACCCCTGCGATATCATCCGATGGGCGAAGAATTGTTTTTGTAGGGCTCAAAGAAGGTCATTCAGATATCTATTTATATGAATGGCAGAATAATGAGATGTTTAAGCTCACTGATGACCCGTGGGATGATAGAGACCCCGTTTTTGATAATAAGGGGAATATTGTTTTCGTTTCTGACAGGGTGCCTGATGACACAACCGATGCTATTAAGTACGGCGCTTATGCGGTATTTAAGCTTAACATAGAGTCAAAAGAAATTGTAAGGGTTACCTATTACTACAGCGAGCTTTCTCAACCACAACCTCAGGGGGATACCTTGCTTTACTTCATAGCCCGCGACCGTTATTCTGCCTTAAATTTGTTTGTGGAGGATTTAAAAAACGGTAGTGTCTACAGGATTACGGATTTTCCGACCGAATTAAAATGGTACACTGTCTCAAAAACTGGTAAGGTAATCGCTTCAATTCTTTTTGGAAATGGTTACGATATTTATGAGGTCAGGAACCTGTTGAGAATTGAAGATTCCACTTCCTGTGCCTTTTACAGTTTTGAAGATACTCTGAAAGTTACATTGAAGAAATACGCGCCAAAGTTTTCCCTCGACTGGATTTATGGAAGCGCGTCCTACGCGACGATTTCGGGATTTGAAGGAACTGTTGCCTTCGGAATATCCGACGAGCTGGGCGACCATCAGATTCAATTCACAACGGATCTTTCTGGAGACATTCTCAACTCTAATTTTGAACTGGATTATTTCGACCTTAAAGGCAGGACTGACAGGGGATTCTCCTTTTATCAGTTGTGGGATGCCAGTTATATTTCTTACGACACTGTTTTGGTTTCCAGAACCCTTGGGCTCATGTTAATGCAAATCCATCCCCTATCAAGGAATCGCCGCTTTGAGCTGGGTTTGAGTATTGAAAATGAGACCAATTATTATTTCTGGGAGACCCCTCTTGGTAATTTTATTGAAGTAACCGATTTGCAGAAAAATAGAATACTTGCCGGTCTTTATGGCGCCCATGTCTTTGACAATGTTTATTATAATTACATTCAAGACCCAATAAAGGGTGTGCGTTATTACGTCGGATTGTTTAGAACAATACCTTTCGATGTGGACCTCGGGATTTTTGTTGCTGACTTCAGGCACTATTTGGCCTTTTCAGAAGATTATTTGATTGCCAGCAGGCTTAAGTTTATGAATTCTTTTGGGAGGGACAGATACTATTTTACCTTTGATGGAATAACGGACTTGAGAGGAGTTGAATTTGCAGACTACATAGGTGACAAATATTTAGTGTTTAACACAGAGTTTCGTTTCCCCTTTGTCAAAAGGCTTAGTCTTGGATTTCCCTTACCCATTGATATTTCAGGAATTGGTGGGGTTCTGTTTTTTGATGCAGGTTTGTGCACCTACAAAGATTACAATGAAATTCAGCCTTTTGATCATTTCCCCAAATTAAAGGATTTAAAGGCGGATTTTGGTTATGGTTTGAGAATGTGGCTTGGTTTCGCAAAATTGAAAGTTGATTTTGCCTATAACACCGATTTTGAAAGACTCTACAAACCCGCCAAGTTAAACGTTTCCCTTGGGTTTGATTATTAAGAAATTTAATTGATTGAACAGGGCTTAAAGTTTAGGATCACAAAAAGGAGGAGTAGGGTTGGATATATTGAGCAAAATCTAATTGAAGGAGAGGTTGTAATCTATAAAACAAAACTCCATTGGTTTCCAGTTTTCTTTGGCCAGCGTTCTTTTTGTTTTTGGGCTCATAAGCGATAATGGAGAGGCAGGGGCGTTTTTCCTTTTGATCGCCTTAATATTGGGTCTCGGCTCATTAGTAAATTATTCCGCGTCAGAGTTTGGGGTTACAAACAAGCGGATTCTTGCTAAAGTTGGTTGGGTCAGCAGGCGTTCCCTTGATATATTATTGACAAAAGTTGAAGGGATCCATACTGAACAGGGAATTTTAGGGAAGATTCTGGGTTACGGAACCGTTGTGGTTACTGGATCTGGGGGTACCAAGAGTGTACTCAAAAATATTGCATACCCTTAAGAGTTTCGGAAAATAGTGCAGGAACCCTAAAAAATATACGAAGTTCTTCGCAGGCTTGATATTGGGTGCACATTGTTGTGTTCTTAAGCCCCATTTTGGTTTAAAAGTATATGACTTTATAATTTTAGCAATTTTAAAGGAGGATTTTATGAAGGGAATTTTTTCAATAGCAGCGGTTTTGGTCCCTGGGCTTTTGTTTGCTCAGCAGGCTACGAGTGGAGGAAGTTTTCTTGTTTCGCTTCTTCCACTGATTTTAATTTTTGTCATTTTCTACCTTCTTTTAATTTTGCCACAGTCGAAATACGAGAAAAAGCGGAAGGAGATGCTGGCATCTTTGAGGAAGGGCGATAAAATTGTTACTACAGGTGGAATTATAGGCATAATTCAGAAAATAGAAGATGAAATTGTTACTTTGAAAGTTGCAGAAAATGTCAATATAAAGATTGAAAAGCAGGCTGTGCGAGCAATCCTTGAAAAGGGTGGGGAGGAATAATTTGGTAAAGCCCATTAAGATCTTAGATGACCCTGTACTGAGGCTAAGGTCCGAAGAGATAAAGGATATTAATAGTGGAGAAGCGCTTGAAATTGCTGGCGATTTGATTGAAACCCTTAAAAGCCAGGGTGGACTTGGACTTGCGGCCAACCAAATTGGAGTAACGAAGCGAATATTCGTTGTTAACTCTAAGGAACTGGATTTTGGCTCTGATTATAGAATATTTTTGAATCCTAAGATCATTTATCTCGAAGGACTTGTGGTGGATGAAGAGGGTTGCCTGTCTATCCCGGGCTTATATGCAGAAATCGGCCGGCCAGCATATGCAGAAATTGAGGCAGTGGAATTGAAATCGAATGGCAAGTTAAAAGATGTAAAATTGAAAGTTGAAGGCTTCTTAGCCAGGGTATTTCTGCATGAAATAGACCATCTGGACGGTGTACTTTTCATCGATTATCTCGATGAGGAGACGCGAAGGATTTTACTGGCAAAGTGGAGGAATGAATACAATCGATTCTCCTTATAAGTGGTGTTTTCTCGGCAGTGGTTATTTTGCTCGTGAAGTTTTAGAAGAGTTGTATTATGCTGATTTTGTGCCGGATTTGGTAGTTACAACCCCTGACAAACCCGCGGGGAGAGGAAGAAAGGCCACCCCCAACCCGGTGAAGGATTTCATACTTAGTACCGGAATTGACTTACTGGAAGTCGAAAAGATAAATGATGCTGAGACGTATAATACTCTGAAAGGGAAAAGATTTGACTTTTTTGTGGTATGTGATTTTGGGAAGATTTTGAAAGAACCCTTTTTAACTGTTGCCAGATTTCCCACTTTAAACATCCACCCTTCCCTTTTACCTCTTTATAGAGGCCCTGCACCTATCGAAAGGGCTTTAATGGATGGTGTAGAGGTTACAGGGGTAACGATCATTGAGTTGACAATGGAGGTTGATGCAGGGCCAGTTGTGTGGGCTAAGGAGGTTCCAGTTTCTAAGGACGACACAAAGGGAACGTTACTCGAAAAACTCGCAAGGGTAGTGCCCGAGATGCTAAAAAAAGTTTTTGAAGGCTACTTGATGAACACTATTTCCAGGAGACCGCAAAGCGGTATCCCCACCTATGCACCCAAGATCTCAAAGGATGAACTTTTCATCGTATGGAATCAATCAGCGGTCAAAATTTTTAATCATGTTAGAGCGCTATCTCCCATTCCGGGGGCGAGGAGCTTTTTGGAGGGGGAATTGGTTAAGATTTTCAAAGTAGAAGTTGCAGAACCTCTTTTCTCTTTGGCACCAGGTGAGATAAGAATTTTGTCTAATAGGCTTTTTGTAGGCACAGGTGATGGTATTTTGGAAATCGTCGAATTGCAGCCAGCAGGTAGAAGAATCATGCTGGCTAAAGATTTTGTTGCAGGTAGGAAGATAAATGGTAAGTTTTTCGGTTCAAAGGAGGTTTTAAAATGAAGCTATTAGAGTACGCCTCTAAGGAAGTGCTTTCTAAGTATGGGGTACCTGTTAAAAAGAATAAGTTGTGTAAAAGCGTGGATGAAGTTAAGGCTGCTTTAGATGAGTTTCAATTTCCTGTGGTAATTAAAGCTCAAGTTCCCGTTGGCGGTAGGGGGAAAGCGGGTGGAATCAAAGTAGCAAAAGACAAAGAAGAGGCTGTTAGAATTGCGTCACAAATTCTAAGTATGGAAATTAAAGGATTACCTGTTAAGAAAGTTCTTGTTGAAGAGGCGGCAAAAATAAAGACAGAGCTTTACCTTGGAATAGTTCTCGATAGAGGTAGTAAAAGAAACGTAGTCATGGTATCAAAAGAGGGTGGTGTTGAAATTGAAGAGGTTGCAAAGACAAACCCTGAGGCAATCGTTAAACTACCTGTTCATCCATATTTAGGTCTTCAGGATTACGAAGCAAGGTATTTGGCCTATAAGCTCTCCGACGATCCAGAAATTGCAAAAAGAATTCAATCCTTTATCAAAGCCCTATACAGGCTTTATGTGGAGACCGATGCACAGCTGGCAGAGATCAATCCATTGGTTGTGGAGGAGGACGGAAATGTCATTGCTCTTGATGCAAAAATAATTATCGATGATAACGCTTTATACAGGCATCCAGACCTTGAGGCACTAAGGGATATGGATTATGAAAATCCTGAAGAGTTGGAAGCAAAGGCAAAGGGGCTTTCCTTCGTAAAACTTGATGGTAACATTGGTTGCTGCGTTAATGGGGCAGGTCTTGCAATGGCTACGATGGATGTAATTAAACTCTACGGTGGTGAACCTGCTAATTTCCTTGACGTTGGCGGAAGTTCAAGCCCTGAAAAGATTAAAAATGCAATGGAGCTTATACTTAGAGATAAAAGGGTAAAGGCTATTTTCATTAACATTTTTGGTGGCATCACAAGGTGTGACGATGTTGCGACAGGTCTTGTACAGGCTTATAAGGAACTAAATATAACTTTACCCATAGTGATAAGGCTTACAGGAACGAATGAGGATAAGGCAAGGGAGATTCTTAACAAATCTGGACTTCCATTGTACGGTGTTTCGAGTATGGCGGAGGGGGCTAAGCTCGTTAGTGAACTGGCTGCCAAATGAAATTTTTACTATTATTCTCTCTTCTGGGAGAGGTGGATTCCCTTTTCTGGGAGCCACTGGATTCATTAATATCCAAAGGGCTTGAATATACTTATGCGGAAAAGTACCAAGAAGCTACCTTTTATTTTGATCTTGCCATTAAAAATTACCCATCAAGTCCTATAGGGTACCTTTACAAGGCGGGGCTTCTCGACCTTTATATGATTGATTTTGAGACCGATATTTATGAGAAAACCTTTTACGAGCTTCTTGATAAAGCCGTTGAGCTGTCAAGGAAGATAAGGGACCGTGCCAATTCAGACTCTGAACTGGTCGCCTGGAGCTACTTCGCTGAGGGTTCAGCCTTTGCCTACAGGGCAATTAGAAAAGGCAGAAACAAAGAATATATCCCCGCTATTCAATACGGGCTTGAGAGCATAGACCTTTTGCGTAAGTGTATTGAGATCGACTCGACTATTTACGATGCCTATTTACCCCTTGGAGTCTTTGAATTTGCAATGACAAAGGTTCCCTCTGCATTAAGATGGCTTTTGGCGGTAGATTACTCTAAGGAAGAGGCTCTCAAAAAGATCGAGCTTTCGGCAACAAAGTCAAAGTATATACAAGTTGTTGCTATGAATGCCTATGTGTGGGTTCTCGCTTATGACAATCAGAATGATTCGGCTTTGAAAGTTGCAGAAAGGCTTGTAGAGATGTACCCAACCTCTCGTACTTTTAGGTGGACCCTTTCTTATGTACAAAGACGTATGGGACTCTGGAAGGAAGCGCTGAAGAACCACGAGGTCATACTTTATTTAACTTTGAGGGATCAACCCTGGAACAGCTACAATGTGGCTATCTCTCTCTATTACCTTGCAATTTGCAGTTATATTGTGGGAGAAAAAAGAAGGGCACTATTTTATGCAGAGGCGTGTAAAAACGAGCTTTTAAAAGTAACGGAGGATAGGCCTTTAAAAGGCAAAATTCTGAGAGTGGTTAATAATCTATCAGAGAGGCTTGAGAGGTATAGAGGAACAAATCTTTACGTGGATCCAGCGGGGGTAGAGAAATATGTCCCGTAAGAAAATATTTTTTACCTCCAAACTGGTTATAAAGGTGGAAGAGTACCTTAAAGATTTTGATGTGCAAATATATGAGGGTGAACCGCCGATTCCGAGAGAAGTGTTAAAGGAAAAGGTTAAAGATGTGGATGGCTTGGTAGTGCTTCTTACTGATAGGATTGATGCTGAGATTCTTGATAATGCTCCAAGATTGAAGATCGTAGCAAACTATGCTGTTGGGTATGACAATATAGATGTGGATGAATGTACAAGGCGGGGAATTGTTGTAACAAATACCCCTGATGTTCTTACAGATGCAACTGCTGAGCTTGCTTGGGCCCTTGTGTTCGCTGTGGCGAGAAAAATAGTAGAAGCCCACAGATATGTGGAAAAAAGGCTATGGAGAGGATGGTCTCCCGCTTTGTTTTTGGGAGTTGAACTTAAGGGTAAAACCCTTGGAGTTTTAGGTGCGGGTCGTATAGGACAGGCTTTTGCTCTCAAGTCTGCAGGTTTTGGGATGAAGGTTGTTTATTACAATAGAAGACCTAATGAGGTACTCGAAAAGCAGCTTGGTGCCAGAAGGGTTGATCTCGATGAATTGTTGCAAGTTTCTGATATTGTTTCCCTTCACCTTCCACTTACCCCCGAAACTTACCACCTAATTGGAGAGAGGGAATTTAATCTGATGAAGCCCAATGCAATTTTTGTTAATACGGCAAGGGGTAAAATTGTGGACGAAAAGGCTTTGGTAAAGGTCCTTAAAGAAAGGAGAATTTATGGTGCGGGGCTTGATGTCTTTGAGTTTGAACCACAAATTTCTGAGGAACTTTATGAACTGGATAATGTGGTAATGCTTCCCCACATAGGAAGTGCAACGGTTGAGGCAAGGACCAAAATGGCGGAACTCGTTGTTGAAAATTTAAAGGCATTTTTTAATGGAAAAATTCCACCCACTGTAGTAAATAAGGAGCTCTATGGCGGACAAGGTTGAATTTGAGAATGTCTCAGTGAAATTTAACGAAAGATGGTATGCGTTAAATAATGTTTCTTTTTCTGTGAAGAAGGGTGATTTTGTCTTTTTTGTAGGTCCTACGGGTGCGGGAAAAACTACGATATTGAGGTTAATTTACGGTGATATATTCCCTTCTGAAGGAGAAGTGAGGGTCGACGGGTTTCCCCTTAAAAAGATAAGTAAGAGCAAGCTTCTCGAGCTCAGAAGAGGCATGGGCATTGTGTTCCAGGACCTCATGCTTCTTGACGACCGAACGGTCTTTGAGAATCTTGCATTACCTGTTAGACTGAAGGGTGATGAAGATGTAATGAGAAAAGTCGTCTTAGCACTTAAGGAGGTTGGGCTTACTCATAAATCGAATGATTTAGCCTCTTCGCTTTCCCGTGGTGAACAGCAGAGGCTTGCTTTAGCCAGAGCGATGATTAATGAACCCGATCTTTTACTTGCTGATGAGCCTTTCAGTAATCTTCATATGAATGATATTGACTGGCTGATAGAGAAGATGAAGGCTTATAACGAGCTTGGAGTTACGATATTGCTTTCAACCCATAATATGGAGGTGTTAGCAAAGGTGCCAAAGGCCAGAATTTTCAGAATTGAGGAGGGGAGGATAAAAATTGAAAGTTAAATTCTACTTTGAAGAACTGGCTTACATATTTAAAAAGTCAATTAGCGATTTTGTTTTTCTTTCAGTAGTCTATTTTTTAACACTTTTAATCTTTTCAAGTCTCATTCAGTTTTACGCGTATCTCTCAAGGCTTCAGGGTGAATCCTTCAAAGTGAGCTTTATGAAGGTATTTTTTGAAGATGATGCAGACCCAAAGGTCATTGAGGCAATTAGGGCTTACACAGAGCCACTTCCTGTCGTTGATAAGGTAGTCTATGTCAGTAAGGAGATGGCTAAGGTAGAGTTTGCGGAGCGTTTTCCAAAATACTCTGGACTTTTGTCAATTTTCCAGGAGAGCCCATTTCCACAAAATATAGAGATAAGATTTAACAGAAAGGCCCTTGGAAACGATTTGATCGAGAAACTCACGGAGTTCTACTCTCGATTTCCAGCTGTTTCAAATGTACAGCATAACTACTCTTCGGCTCTAAAAATTTACAAGCTAAGGAAGTCCCTATTTTTGATAGGGTTGTGGCTCTTTGTGACCTTTCTTATCTTTTACATCCCGCTAAATCTTTCCTTTATGAGGAGCATTTTTAACAGGGAAAGGAAGCTTTTTGACCTCGTGGAATATTTAGGTTACGAAAAGAAGGGACTCGAGATTACTTTTGTCGTGGCATCCTCAATGCCTCTTGTTATAGTTTCACTGTTTATTTTGGTGGTTTTTAATTTGGTTTCGGAGGTGCTTCACATTCCTTTGTTTCCCATTTACCTTATTCTTTTGTTCTTCCTTTTATTGCAGGTAATCTTTAGTATTGATGTGCTTGAGAAATGAGAGCCCTTTTAATTTTTATTCTACTGGCACAAACAGCTGATGTAGAGTCTTCCAGACAGCAACTGGAAAGACTTAAAAAGGAATTTGAAGAGACGAGAAGAAGGATTTCCCAAATGGAAACAAGGATGAAGACTACAGAGGAAGAGATTGCAAAAATTGAAAGCAAGGAAAAGGAAATTCTCAGGTTCATTGATAAACTCAACAGAGATATAGCGTCTATTCAAAATGAGATTGCAAGATTGGAGATACAAATAAACCAAAAAGAAGAAGAACTTTTAAAACGCGCCGACAGAATAAAGTTCAGCCTCAATTTGCTTTATCAGACCCCTCAAGAAAATCAAATCTTGAAATTTTTACCTTCTGAGGAAGAAGAAAAGGAGGCCCTTTATCTTGTGGATTATGCGATACAAAGTGAGAAAAGGGAAAGGGACAGGGCGCTGCAAATTTATAATGAACTTAAAGCGTACAAGGATTTGAGAAATGAAAACTTAGAATTTGTGATGGCGATGAAGAGTGAAGTTGTTGAACAACAGAGAGAACTTGAGGCATTGAAGCGCCAGAAAGAACAATTGTTGGCTTCCTTAAAGACCAAGAAAACAACGGAAGAGCAAAGGTTGGCTGAGCTTGAGAAAGCTATAAAGGAGATGCAGGCTTTAATAACGAGACTTGAGAAGGAACAGGAAAAGAAGAGGATGGAAGAACATATAGTTGCTAAAAGTCCAACGGGAAAATATCCTTGGCCCGTTAAAGGAAGGGTAGTAATGGATTATGGTACCATTGTGAATCCTAAGTACGGGACTAAGATATTTAATCCTGGCATTGACATCGAAGCAGCGCCGGGGAGTTCAGTACTGACCATTGATGATGGGGTTGTGATTTTTGTAGGAACTGTGACAGGTTATGGAAATACCGTTATCATTGATCATGGAGGGTTCTTTTCCGTATATTCCTATTTGCATAAGGTTAATGTAACAAGCGGTGCTAAAGTTAAAAGGGGTCAGATCATTGGAACGGTCGGAACCTCTGACCACTATTTCGGTTCGCGCCTACACTTTGAGATTCGCGATCATGGAAAGGCGGTTAATCCGCTTCTTTATTTAGATTAGTCTACATACAAAATCTTCCCTCTTTGCTGATGATTTCCGCTCTTAAAGAGGTAAAAGTACACGCCTTCTTTCCGAAGTTTTAATTGATAAGAGGTCTTGACATCCCCCTTTTGTCTCATCTGCCAGACCTTGCGACCCTGTGCATCAAAAATTATCAGTTCCGGATCTTTTGCCGAAACAAGGATATTAATCGTTGCCTTTGCGAGACTGGGTACCGATATTTCTGGTCTATTTTTCGCTTCGCTGATTAAAGTATGAGATCGTGTAAGATAGATTTTTTTTAGCGTGCTGAAGTTACCG
>Ga0080004_1133974_pt1 | contig 16092 bp, 13 predicted proteins | sample WasSprMetagenome_FD_69207 | JGI IMG/M metagenome (GOLD analysis project Ga0080004, IMG submission 69207) | Sulfidic aquatic microbial communities from Washburn Spring, Yellowstone National Park, USA - WS (SPADES assembly) (version 2) | ecosystem: Environmental > Aquatic > Thermal springs > Hot... | reverse complement strand
GATAAGGAAGAGGGCTGTGCACCTCTTCATACATAAGGTTAGGGATGAAAAGCTACCGATCAAGAGCATACTGCGGATGATAGACACAAGCTAAATATAGAAATGCAAACAATCAGTTAAGTTTGAACGATGGTACGGTCAATATCGCCTTGGCAACTGCTTGAGAGATCCTAATGCTGAAGAGGGGTTTGAAAAAGTCATCAAGGCAAGGGATGCCATGCCTTTACAGAAACGCTGTTGATAAACCCTTCCTTACTGCGAAAGTTGCAGTAAACCCTTACATAAACCATGGATTCTGGGTTATGCTAGGATCCGATGGAGAAAAGAGATCTCTGCTTAGGCAGATGGAAAGAGAGGACCTAAGGGCCCTCTACAGCGACATGATGAGGACGCTGCAAGATGAAGCCTTCTATGAGGAAGTATACAATCCTAAAGGCTAAAGGACTGAATAAGCCATGAAACAAGGGGGAGAAGATGCTTGAAGAACTCAAAGGAGCTAAATTTTCGTGGGGCGTATTTGAAGGTTGAGGCGATGAATGCCTGTTTGGAAAGGTTTGGTAAAGTAAGTTTGGTAAAGAAAAGATGTGAGAATGGCGCCGCCGATCGGATTCGAACCGATGACCAACGGGTTAACAGCTTCAGCCCAGTTGGTCCCTTCCCAACCAGTCCGCTGCTCCACCAGCTGAGCTTTCGCCCATTCGTAATGTACGGCGGCAGTTTTAGCGGCGCCGAATACGGAAGGGCTCTAGGTTCTATTTTAAGATTTAGATGATCGTAAACCTAATGGCTAATTGCAAATTCCATCGAATTTCCGAAGGCCCTTCCTGAATCGTATCATCATGCGAATAATGCCAATCCCATTCTGAAAGATTATCAGAAAGATGATCAGACTTTTGACCTTCTGTACCACATCGGATGGCAATTCAGGCTAATGCCTTTAGCTCATAGAATCGCAGTAACTCTGTTACATCATAATTGCCATCCAAGAATCGGAAATCATACAGGGATTTAAGGGTTCTCCGGATAACAGGATCGAGGCGATAGTGGCATGATAAAAGAGGGTTCTCCATTTTTCTTAAGGATTTCTTTCTATTTTTCGGGTTGCCTAGGGTTTTAAGCCTAGGAAGCCTTAGGCTTTCTTTGAGGATTTGTAGATTTCATCACACCAAAGGGAATAGGCATCCACAGGAGCCATTGTCGGGAGCTTGAGCCTTACCTCTCCTTTGGCATTGCATGCGGCGCACTGAACGATGGCAATTTCATTGTTCTTTTGAATCCTTACCGTAACGGCCTTTTTGCCGCAGAGAAGGCATGTAAAAACATTCGGAATCCTCTTCTTAGGCATCCGGAGGATCTTTCTTCTCCTTCTTCCCATTTTTATCGATTTTAGAAAGGCTTTAGACTCCTTTAACTCTTACCCTTTTTCTTCCTTAGGCTTCCTCTTTTTCACACACGAATCCGGATACCAACCTTCTTTTTTTCCGAGGATCCCTTTAGCCGGAACTTTTTCCTGATTCCTGAAGATTAGATGAAACTTGCAGAGGGCTGGAAAAACGGGCAAGAGAGAAAAAAGAAGAAAAAGGGATTTATGCCGACGCAAGGATGGAGACGCAAGGCGCAGATGCGGCAACCTATGGAAAAGTCCTCTTGCTCTTGGGTTTGAGGGCGATTAGATCTTCGGAGACTATTGCCTACGTGGAATAGTAGTTTAGAATTGGGGCCTCTCATCCAAAAAGTCTTAAGTCCTGTGAGAGTAGGTTGTCCTTGAATTAAGGGAACTCTTCCTTCTATCTCTGCTATATCCCCTCTTTCTCCCTCCTACAAAAGTCTTTCATGATTCTGAAAACTTAGGATGTCCGATCTCGTAAGGGTGGCTTTGTACAGAAACGTGAACTGCCGGAGGGCTAAGATGGCATCGAAATCCGTGATCGCCGATATACAGTCTACAGGGATGATGACCCTCAGCCCCCTTAATGCGGCTCCGCTGACAGCATGGAGAACGCAAATATTGGAAACTGTTCCCACGATCACGAGGTTCCTTATGGAAAGTTCCCTGAGGATCCTTTCCAGATCAGTACCGTAGAAGGGATCGTAGGTTTCCTTCCGCACCACTTTATCCCCAGGCTCCGGCTTCAGCTCCTCGATGAAATCGGCCCCCTCTGAGCCCCGAAGGCAGTGCTGTCCCCATAGGGCGAATTCGGAGGAGCCTTCCGCATGCCAATCCTGGGTGTAAATCACGGGAACTCCATGGCGCCTAGCTTCTGCAAGGAGGCTATGAATCCTAGGCACTGTTTTTTGAGCTGAAGGCCCCACATAGAGACGCCCTGCCTCTTCTACGAAATCCCTCTGCATATCGACCACGATTACCGCAGAACCTTTGGCTTCGAGCCTCACAGGTTCGGGTGAGGGAATGGGAGGAACCTCCACCTCCTTAGGGATAAACTCCAAGGATAATGCCTCCTAAGGAATGAGAGTTGCCATCCTTCCTTTTTCTTTTCATTTCATTTTCTTTTTTTCATTTTTCTTTCTCTTATATGCAAAATTAAATAAATAAACTTCCTTGAAAACGAGATAGCATCTATCAATCCAAGCCCTATCCTTCTATTTCCCTTATTGGCACCTCCAAAGGCTTATGGAAGCTTTCTCCATCGCGAACAAACTTCCTAGGTAAGATTCTGTTGTTTATTTTTATGGGGTTCGATTCACAATCGCTCCTTTTTCCACGACAGTTTTCCCATCTTTTAAGACCTTCCATACCCTTCTGAGGTTGAGGAGGTCCTCCAAGGGATTTCCATCCACGATAAGGATGTCTGCCGCCTTTCCAACCTCTATGGATCCTACGAGACCGTCGATTCCAAGGGATCTTGCGTTTCCAAGGGTTGCGGCCGAAAGGGCTTCTATAGGCTCCATTTTGAGGACGGCCGCCGCTCCGGCTATGCTTACAGGAAACTCCTCGAATTCTACATTGCTGCAGCCAGCATCAGAATGAATGGCTATCCGAACGCCTGCTTCCCTCATCCTTCTGAAAATGGCGAAGTAGTCGTCTTCCCTAAGGGGAACTTCACCTCTGATGATGGGCAGAAGGCTCTTGGAGTTTCCAAGGGTGAAGCCAGCCCATATCCCCCGACGGACCATGGAGCTTACATAATCCATGTCAATCTGATACCTGCTGTTCTCGATGGCCCAATGGCAATGCTCCACCCTATCGACTCCCGCATCGATGGAAGCCCTTATGGCTATGGCTGGATAGGCATGGCTGGCAACGGGCTTGCCTAGTCTGTGGGCATCTTCCACTAGGATCCTTTGCTCCTCCATCGAGAACTGAAGTCCCATGGGATTCGTATCGAAGGGATCTGTGAAGCCTCCGGAGGATACCAATTTGATGAAGTCGACTCCCATCTTGACGAGGTTCCTTACAGCCTTCCTTATCTCCCTCTTCCCTTCAACCTCAAGCCCCATATACCACATATGCCCGCTGGTTGTGGTGATGGGCATGCCGCAGCTCAGAATCCTGGGACCCGAGATCAGCCCCCTTTTTATGCCTTCCCGAACCATTAGGGCTACAGAGCCCCTCGAGCCGCAATCAGCTACGGTCGTTATTCCGGCGGAGAGGCATCTTTGGGCGTTTCTGGCCGCCCTCAGGAGGAGGATGTCGTTTCCTCCATGGAGATTTTCTGTATCGGACCAGAAGTCCTTAAGGCAATCTTTACCAGCGCTAAGGCAGAGATGAACGTGGGGATCCACAAGTCCAGGAAGAACCGTCATTCCTGTGGCATCGATGACCTCCTCTGCCTCTGTTTTTGTTTCTGGCTCTGTCCTTGTCTTTGTCTCCATCTTTGTCTTGGCCTCACTCTTAGCCTCAGACCCAGCCTCAGCCCCAGACCCAGCCCCTTCTCCCTTCGCACCCTTTTCCCCTTGCCTCTGCACAAAAACCTTAGAGGTATCCGTGCCTTTGCAGGTTCCAACGAAAGCTATCCTTCCACCTCTGATCACTATAAGGGGATCCACCAAAGGCTTGTGGGAGGCTCCATCTATGAGGAGCCCACCCTTTATCACAACAGACATAGACCATCACCTGGAAGCCTGAGAATTTTTTTATTCTATATACATCCTTTTATTTTGATAAATCGTGAATGCTCCATAACGACGTATCGAAAAAACCTTCACATTCTCTTAAAATTAAGGTTAAAATTCAGGGTCAAATCCTTCATCCTGGCGCCTATTTCCTCAGGAGCCTTGAAGATGCCATCTCAGGGGATTTTTAAGAGTTTGGAAGGACCTGCAAAGCCTGAGGCGTGAAAAAGTCTTTTCCCTACTATACTAAAACTTTCCGTCATGAAGGAAAAAGGCTGAAAAGCCGAGGAAGAAAGGAGCAAAGTTAAAAGCCATAAAGAAAAAATCTTCTTGTTCAGAGGCAGATTTTTCGATAAAAAAGAGGGAAGCCATATGGGAAAAAGGGATCTAGCGATTTTTGGAGGACCAAAAGCCGTGCGGTCTGACCATGGCGATATAATGGCTTGGCCTAGGATTACTAAGGAGGCGGAGGATGCGGTTTTAGAGGTTTTGCGGGCAGGCAAGATGTCCGACATCGATGTGACAGAAAAATTCGAGAAAGAATTTGCTGATTGGCTTGGTGTCGAATACGCCCTTGGGCACAACAATGGCACGGCGGCCTTACATAGTGCCCTTTTTGGCATAGGGATCCGTAAGGGAGATGAAGTGATATGTCCCAGCATCACTTACTGGGCTTCATGCTTACCCGTTTATTCTTTGGGTGGTACTGTTGTATTTGCGGATATAGATCCTGAGACCCTATGCTTAGATCCGAAGGATGTTGAATCAAGGATTACACCAAGAACGAAGGCAATAATAGTGGTCCATTATCTTGGAATGCCCGCCGATATGGATGATATTATGGATATTGCCGGAAGATATAAGCTTAGGGTTATCGAGGACTGCTCCCATGCCCATGGAGCCTTATACAAGGGCAAAATGGTAGGGACCTTCGGGGATGTTGCTTGTTTCTCATTAATGTCTGGAAAATCCTTGGCTTGCGGAGAAGGCGGAATGCTCGCAACAAACGATAGGCGGATTTACGAGCGGGCCATCGCCTTCGGTCACTATGAGCGGCACAATCGCCTGACATTCGAAGATCTGAAATATGGGGCTGGATTGCCTTGGGGCGGGTACAAGTATCGTATGCACCAGCTTACCTCGGCCTTAGGGCTTGTGATGCTGAGGCATTATCCAGAAACGATGGCAGAAATCGACAAGGCGATGAACTACTTCTGGGACCTTCTTGAAGGTCTTCCGCTTGGGTCCCATAGACCGAAGAAGGGCTCGGGAACGACTAAGGGTGGATGGTATGCGCCCCATGGGCTTTACTATCCAGAGAGGCTTGGGGGACTTTCCGTTCGTCGATTCTGCGAGGCCTTGAGGGCGGAGGGCGTCCCCAGCCATCCAGGATGCAACTTCCCCCTACATCTTCATCCCCTCTTCAACACAATCGATGTTTATGGCGATGGCAAGCCCACTCGCGTAGCCAACTCTCCTCCAGGCGTGGATGTGAGACAACCGCCAGGAAGCCTACCAGTTTCTGAGAGGATCCAGGAAAGGGTTTTCAGCGTTCCATGGTTTAAGCGATATAAGCCGGAAATCATCGAAGAATATGCGAATGCCTTCAAAAAAGTTGTCGAGAATTACAGGGATTTGCTCCCTAGGGAATCCCCTTGATTTCAAATTTTGAAAACCCTGCAGCCTTATAGGAGAAGGTTGAAAAGGCGGGATCATCTTGGAGAAAGTCTGTTCGAAAAATAAAGCGAAGATGATCGATTGCCATACCCATGTTGGAAATTTTATGGGAATAAACAATCCACTATCAGCCTGGGATAAAGTGACCCTTGAAATTCTACTATCATTCCTCGATGGGATGGGCGCTGCAAAGGCCGTAGTCTTATCGGTTTATAGCTGGAATAATGCGGCTATCACAATGCCCACGCCCTACGTAGTGGAGGCTTGTAGAAGAAGCCCCGATAGGCTTATTCCTTTCTGTTCCCTAGATGTAAGGGAGCCCTTTTTCGAAGAGGAAGTCCGCCTTTATATCGACATGGGATGCGAAGGCTTTGGGGAGTATACATGTAAGGTTCCGATAAAACATAGAGTAAATCTAAAACTTTTCAATATATGTGCTAAGCTCGAAATACCCCTGTTAATTCATCTAGCCACCTTAGAGAGCGATCCTTATGGGGCATTGGATCCGGATCTGAGCGGACTGGAAAAAATTGCGAAAAAATTCGATGACGTAAATTTCATAATGCATGGGCCTGGATGGTGGAGGCATATATCATCTGAGGTCCCACCGAGCGTTGGCTATCCCCAAGGATCGATAAAGGAGCCTGGTAGAGCGGTATTCCTACTAGAGAATTATCCGAATATCTACGGGGATCTTTCAGCCTTTTCAGGATACAATGCGATCCAAAGGGATCTGGACTTCGGTAAGAATTTCTTAGAGAAATTAAACAAAAAGCTTCTTTATGGGACGGATCTGGAGCCGTTCTTTTCACCCCAGCATTCGCTTATCGACCTATTGATGAGCATGAAACTGAGGAATGAAATATACGAAAATATTCTTTATAAAAATCTGGAAGGATTGCTTCATTTCAGCTAGCGGAATAAGTATTCATTAGGAAGATCATAGAAGGAAAATAAAGCTTTAGAAGCTTTTGGTTCTTTATAAAAATTTTCTTCTTTTCTTTCTCTCAAGTTTATCTTCTCTAAAATCTTTGCATGATCTTTGTCAAGGATTCATAATCGATCTGGATGATTGATCTGTATAGATATTCTAGCAGTTTCTAAGTAGCTAATCAATTCTTTCCAGAAGATCATTTGCGATAAATCGGGAGGCTCTCCATAACTTTCCCAAATGCATGGGAGGCTAAGGCCATGTCTTTCTGAGGGATGTTCTATATATTTTAAGGTTAAGGGAACCAAGATGCTGAACCCTTATTCAAGATCTTTACTTATTCGTATGTAACCTTTGCATTAAGTAGTTCTATTAGATCGTTTGATCTGACTTTACCCGTTCTTGAGGGCTTTCCATCCTCTGTTGGACGAAGTTTTTTCACCATCTCGTAAGGGGGACTGATCCAGAACGGTCGAATTTCATCTTTTCTTTTTAAAGCCCTTTTTGCCCTTTCCTTTATAATTTCGCATGCTTTTTGGGAGGAAAGATGTATAGCGGCCCCATTGAAGATTTTATTTTCTTCGGCCGTAAGTCCAGATGCCATCCCACGTTTTATTCCTTCCTTCACGGGAGCCACTTCCAAGTTAGGGACCAGATTCAATGCCTCTTCGCATGCAGCCTTATCGCCACTTACCAATATGGTTGGAACTTTGAAGTAGGAGGCAAAGAGCATGTTGCAGCCAAGCTCCCCTAAAGAAATGCCGTTGATGGATAAGTCTTCGACTTCAAAGGATCCGGTGTGGCATAAATGACCTCCATCGGTGTTGGATTTGGCATGTTGCCCTATGATGATGGCGCAATCGAATGTTCCATCGCAACCGAAGGGATATTCCAGGGGCCTTCCGGCAAGAAGCTTCGCCGACGGATGCAGAATCGATGGGTTTATTCCTCCATAGCCATGGCCGTCAACAACTAAAAATTCATCAGCCCCTGCCTCTATCAATCCCTCGATAGCCGCATTAACTTCTTCTGTAAGCAACCCTCTGGCGACTTCGTAGTATCGGCCCTCAGGAGTGCAGAAATCGTCAAAGTTGATAACTCCCGCTACTCCTTCTAAATCAGTCATTACGTAAACTTTCATTGTTTCAGCTTCACCTCGAAATGAGGTACGATGCGCTAGAACATTTTAAGGTTTCTTTGGATTTAACGCTCTTAATCAGGGAATTTGTTGGCTATGGAAAAAGCCTCCATGCGTTTCATGGGCACCAACAACTTTTATGATTAAGAGCGGGATTTAATTTATTTTGTAGAGGGCTTCGGTCTTCCTCCATTGGGAAACGAAAAAGAAATCGAGTCATCTTCAAATCTCATAAGCCATTGATAAAATACAACAAATATTACATGAACATGATCTCAGGGAATCGGGCTTCGGGTATCTTACTTGGCTTCAACCCTCCCGATTTCGGAAACGCAGAATCAAAGCATCCATTAGGAAGAAGGCGTCTTTCCTAATGGGTTTTTAGAAACGTAATTATCAGGGACTTTTTGAGACATCAACCCTTCTTAAAGCTTATAAAAGGGTCCATGGTTAATAGGCTACTCATGCCTAAGGCGAAAGGCGCTTAGATCGCCTAAAAATGGGAGGAGATATCGTGGATTTGCCCGGCTTCGTGGCAGAACGAATGGGTCTTATAGGCACGGAGACAGCCTTCGAGGTCCTAGCAAGGGCTAGGGAGCTCGAAGCCAGGGGTATGAAGGTTATCCATCTCGAGCTTGGGGAGCCCGACTTCGATACTCCGGAGCACATCAAAGAGGCTGCCATAAGGGCCCTTAAGGATGGCTATACCCACTACACTTCATCAAGGGGCATCCAGGAGCTTAGGGAAGCCATTGCCGAACGCCTTAAGATCGATTATGGCGTCGATGTGGATCCTAGGACGCAGATCATCGTCATGCCTGGAGCCAAGCCCTGCATATACGGCGCCATCATGGCTACCGTAAACCCCGGTGACGAAGTCGTCATACCGAGCCCCGCCTTTCCGATCTATGAGTCCATCGTAAGGTTCCTTGGAGCCAAACCAGTCCTCGTACCCCTAAGGGAAGAAAGGGGCTTCCGTTTGGATGTGGAGGAGGTCTCAAAGCTCATCACGAATCGGACGAAGATGATCGTCCTCAATTCCCCGAACAATCCATGCGGCTCCATGCTGGATCCTAAGGATGTCCGTGCCATAGCCGAGCTTGCAAAGGATAGGAGGCTCCTCATCCTCTCCGATGAGGTTTACTCCCACATAACCTATGAGGCTAAGCATCACACGATCCTTATGGAATCCGGCATCGAGGATCAAGCCATAATGATAGATGGCTTCTCCAAGACCTATGCCATGACGGGTTGGAGGCTAGGCTATGCCGTATCGAGGAAAGAGATCATCGATCAGATGGAAAGGCTACAGATAAACATAACCAGCTGCCCCACCTCCTTCGTTCAAAGGGCTGCCATAGCTGCCCTTAGGGGACCTCAGGAGCCCGTGGAGGCTATGGTTAGGGAGTTCAAAGCCCGCAGGGACCTCATCGTCCAGGGGCTCAACGATATCGAAGGTATAACCTGCACGAAGCCCGCCGGCGCCTTCTACGCCTTTCCCAATGTGAAGGAATTCAGGGCTTCCTCGAAGGAGCTTGCAAGACTCCTTCTGGAGAAGGCAGGGGTAGCAGTCCTCGATGGTGAGGCCTTCGGACAATATGGAAAGGGATACCTAAGGCTTAGCTATGCCACTTCGAGGGAGAATATCCAAGAAGGAATCCGCAGGATGAAGGAATTCCTAGAGAGGGTCGAAAAGAGGAGATAGAGGCTAGCCTGAGCCTTTTTCCTTCCATGTTTATGGAATCTGAGACTTCCATAGGGGGCTATTAGGGCTTTTCGCCTTTCCCCTTTCTCTTTTTTTCCTAAACCATGAAAAGGTTAGAAGCTGATTTTCGGCTTCCAATACCTTTAATTCGACATAGATGGAATGTGAAGAAATGAAATGTAGCAGTAGCGGAGGGGAGGCTTTGAAGACCTGCATCAATGGTGCTACGACCATGCCTCATCCCTTGGAAGCCGACCTGAAGGCTGCGGTTGAAGCAGGATATCAAGGAATCGAGATTTGGAAGAGCAAGCTTGATGCCTTCCTCCAGAAGAATGGCATAAGGGAGCTGAAAGCCTCCCTCAGAGATTGTGGCTTAGAGGTGGCTTCCCTCTGCCCCTTTGGGGGCTATGTTTTTTGTTCCGAGGAAGAGTTCGAAAGAAGGATTGGAGAGCTAAAACCATATCTTGAGCTTGCCCATGAGATTGAATGCCCCACCTTCGTCGTCTGTGCCGAGAATCCCTACGAAAAGGAAGGGGGATTAAGGGAAGCCCTCATAGCCCATTCCAACCGTCTTTCGAGACTAGCAGCTTTGGCGGAGGTTTATGGCATAACTATAGCCATGGAGTGGTTCTGGAATCTGAAGGATGCCTTTGAGGTCCTTGCTAGGGCTTCCGAAGAGAGCCTTGGCATGATCCTTGACACTTTCCATTGGTACAGGGGGGATGGAAGACTTGACCATGTGGACTTGATACCGTACAAAAGGCTTATCCTCGTTCATGTGAACGACTGTGAGAATCTTCCGAGGGAGGTACTCACAGATAAGAATAGGGTTTACTGTGGTCTAGGAGTTATACCCCTTTCCCAAATCCTCAGGAAGCTCAAGGGTCTGGGGTATAGGGGCTATCTTTCCGTAGAGATCTTCCGAGATGAGTATTGGCGAAGGGATGCCCTTACGATTGCCAAGGAGTCGTTGGCTCATCTCAGAAAGGTTGGGATGGAGGCCTCGGTCCTGTGAGGAATGGGCGAAGCTATCCGAAGGTATCATGAGAAGACTTGGGGAAAAGAGGAGACCTTATTCTAGGCTAGGATAGTAGGGCTAGGATTCTTGATGCGTTTTATGGAAAGGGGGGTCCCGAATTCCTTCTATAGCTAAGTTCTAGAAGAAAACCTGTTTCAGGAAGCCCAATAGCCCATTCCAATTCATGTCAATTCCTTCCATTCCATTCAATTCCAGCTTCTAAGATAAGCTCGAAAGGGCTTGGCAATCTTCCACGATGCTCTCTATCTCATCTTATTTTGATCTTAAACTTAGCTTCCTTCTATCACGCACTTCCTTTGCGTTGGGTCCTTTGATGTTCTATCCCTTAGGAAAGCTTTATAGGTTCTGGCATTAGAGCGCCCTTTTGGCGATGGAAATGAAGGTCGTGGTCTTCGAATACGATCTTTCTGAAGACAGAATCAAATGGGCATCCCAGATAGGGGCTGATGGATTTGACATCCACAATGCCCTCAATGTGCCGGGGGTGAGGGAGCAGGGATATCCTGATTTGAAGAAGCTTATGAAGCTGAAAAGAGCCCTAGGAGCCGAAGGCCTTGGGATCTACAGGGTCAGCCTTCCCCAGGCTCCGAAGTTCTTCTTCGGCGAAGAGGGCGGGGATGAGGAAGTCGAAAAGGTCTGCAAAACCATTCAATGCTTAGGGGAGGCAGGCATACCGATTGCGAGGCCGATGCTTCCCCAAGAATCCCTTCCTATAGGCACTACCCATATGGCTGAGCATAGAGGCGGCTACAGGATGAGGGGCTTCAGCCTCGATTTAAGGGAAAAAATGCTTGCTGAGAAGCCAGAAGAAGGAAGGCTAAGGATAGAGCCCGGCGAATACTGGCACCGATGCCTTGAGTTCTACAGGACAATCGTTCCTATAGCCGAGGAATCGGATGTGAAGCTCGCCTTGCATCCCTCAGATCCACCTTTGCCAGGGGCACCCTTCTCATCCCTAGGATGGCGAAGGATTATCGAAGCCGTTCCCAGCGATTACAACGGACTTCTTTACTGCGTCGGGACTAGATACGAGGAGGGGGGAACCAGGCTTGTCCTGGATGAGATCCGATACTATGGAAGGAAGGGTAAAATCTTCGAGGTCCACTTCCGGAATGTGCGTGGGAGCCTCGCGACTGCCAAAGGATTTGAGGAGGTTGCCTTGGATGATGGGGATATGAATATGTTCGAGATCCTCAGAGCCCTTGAGGAAGTGGGTTTCGATGGACCCCTGAACCCGGATCATGTCCCCCACCTTTTGGGGGATACGCCGGATCAAAGGATTGCCTGGGCCTATGCCGTTGGATACATAAAGGCCCTTCTTGCCGCCCTTGAGGCCCAAAGGTAGCGAAGGATCCCTTTAGGCCTATGCCTATGCACATCCCCCATGCCTATGCCCTTTCTCCGGAGCTAAGGAAAGCCTCGCAAGAGCCCGATCGATGGATAGATTTTTCGCCCTTCGCTACATGCGATCGTATGTACGAAACCTACGAAATCTCTGCCATTCTGCTGCCTCGATCCTCAGCCTTTCCCTTCCACCATCCTCGCTTCATAGAAGAATCCAATCCTTAAGGGGATGGATGAATGGCGGTGAAATTCATTTAAAAATGAACTTCATGCTATAAAATTACCATGGAGCTGGCTAGAAAAGGTATCGTATCCATAAGTGAAAAAGGGGAATTAGAGTTATGCGGTTGCTCATGTTTACGAAGATGCTGAAGAATAAGGGAAATCTATCCCTCCATGAGGCAGGGGATTACATAGCCCGGATGGGTTTCGACGGTGCCGACCTTACAGTCAGGGAGGGAGGATACGTCCCTCCTGAGGAGGCTTCAAGGATGCTTCCCGAAGCCATCGAGATCCTCAAATCGAAGGGCTTAGAGGTTCCTATGATAACGACCAACGTGACAGATGCCAAGAAGGATTGGGTGGAAGAGATCTTTAAAACGGCCTCTGAATGCGGCGTCGAGTACGTTAAGCTAGGCTATTGGAAGTACAAGGGTTTCGGAAAGATTGTTGAGGGGATAGAGGAAGCGAGGGAGAAGATCAGGGGCCTCTATGCCCTCTGCAAGGAATATGACATTACGGCAGCGATCCATACCCATGCAGGTCCTTATCTGAGCGCCGATCCTGGGCTTCTATTCATGCTTTTAAGGGATTATGACCCAGAGTGGATGGCAGCCTACATCGATCCCGGGCATATGTTTGCCGAGGCAGGTCCCCTGGTCTGGGAGATGGCCATAGACCTTCTTGCACCCTACATCCGTCTCGTAGCCGTCAAGAACTACCGTTGGATTAGAGGCTTCGAAGGAGAAGGCAAAGCTGGAAGCGGAGGCGCAGGCGGAGGCGAAGACAAAGGAAAGGGAGCTAAGCGATGGGTGCTTCGCATGATGCCCTTGAGGGAGGAAATCGTGCCGTGGCCGGAGGTTTTCAGATGCCTTAGGGCCATAGGCTTCGATGGTTGCGTTTCCCTCCATAGCGAATATGAGCACCTGAGCTTTGAGGATCTGACGAAACAGACGCAGGACGATCTAAGGTACCTTAAGGAAGTTGTCTTAAAGGTAACTCGATAGCCAGAGCTGGGATGGTGCATCCATCGGATGGACTCGAACATACGCATAATGGGGCTTGAGCCCTTCTTCAGGACCGATAAACTGAGATGCCCCTTGAAGTTTGGAGGAGTTGTTGTTGAGGAATCTACATCGATGATTGTGAAGGCATCTGTCGAGAACAGAAGGGGCGAGGTTGCTGAGGGCTTTGGATCCATGCCCCTCATAGACCAATGGGCCTTTCCCGAAGCCTCCGTATCCCATGAAAGGAAGCTGGAAGCCATGAAGCTCATAGGTGAAAGGGCATGCAAGCTCCTCGAGGATCGATGGTCCGAAAAGTTTGCCCATCCTATGGACATTATGCTTGGATCGAGGCAAGAAATCCTTAGGCTTGGAGAAAGGGTTGGGAAGGAAGCTGGGCTCGAAGTCAGAATGCCAGTCCTAGGAGTCCTTGTTGCAACCTCCCCAATCGATGCTGCGATTCATGATGCCTTCGGCCGCGTTAACGGAATTTGTTCCTATGAGGGTTATGGACCCAGGTTTATGGAGCATGACTTGGGCTTCTACCTAGGGAGCGAATTCCGAGGAAAGTATATTTCAGATTACCTCAGGCCCCGCTATGCTGAGGCCATCCCGGTCTTCCATCTTGTAGGAGCCCTGGACAAGCTTAGGAGGGAAGAGGTCGATGCCAGGGATCCGAGGGACGGGCTTCCAATAAGCCTTGAGGAATGGATCGAAAGGGATGGAGTCTTCTGCTTTAAGGTGAAGCTAAGCGGGACAGACATCGATTGGGATGTGAGGAGGACAAAGGCCGTCGCCGAGGTAGCCAAAGAAGTCCTTGAAAGAAGGGGCACGTCTACGTTCTACCTATCCGCCGATGCCAACGAGATGAACCCAGATCCGGGGGCAACCCTGGAGTATCTTAGAAGGCTTAGGGAAGCCTCCCCCATGGCCTTCGATAGGCTTCTTTACCTCGAGCAACCCACGGAGAGGGACCTAGCCAAGCGAAGGTTCTCCATGAAGGATGTGGCGGGGCTTAAGCCCGTGTTTGCCGATGAGGGGGTAACGGACCTTGAAACCCTCGACTTGGCCCTTAGCCTTGGTTGGTCTGGAGTCGCCGTGAAGGTTTGCAAGTGGCATTCCTCGAGCCTTCTGTACATCGCCAAGATGGAGCATCATGGAATCCCTTACTCCATACAGGACCTTACCTGTACGGGCCTGGCCCTCGTCCACTCGGCGGGGCTGGCGGCGAGGGCTAAGCCCCTTATGGGATTCGAATACAACGCCAGGCAATACCTTCCCTTCGCCTTCAAGGAAGTCCAGAAGAGGCATGAAAGCCTCTTCCTCGTTAAGGATGGTTTTGTCAGGACAGACTCCCTATCGCCTCTGGGTCTCGGCTTTTCGGTTGAGAAGCTAGATGATCTGATCTAGGCTCCTTAGATCCCTTCTTCTTTTTCTTTTCTTTTTCCTTTTCTTTTTTTCCTTTTTTCCTTTTTCCTTTTTCCTTTTTTCCTTTTTTCCTCTTCCTTTTCCTTTTTTTGCTGTTTGCTATGAATAGGAGCCTTTATAGATCAGATCGATCAACTCCATCGTTTTTACAGCATCTTTAAAGCATGTTTCCGGCTCTTCATCCCTTAGGATACAATCGATAAAGTGTTTATTTTCTTGATAGAATCCATAATATACGAAAAAATCCTTGCTTCCTCCCGCAGCCTCATAGGTGGATATTATCTTAGGCTCTGGTTTGTTATCGGCATAGATAAGGGCCTCCTTGTTCGGGTTCACGAAGGCAGAGATGCCCTTTCCATGCATCTCGAAGGTATGGATCCTGGACCCCGCAACCCAATTGCTCATAAGGAAGCCCACAGCGCCCCCCTCGAAGCAAACGAGGGCATTAAAACTGTTATCATAATCCTTGAAGATCCTTCTTACAGATCCATAAACCCTCCTTACTTCCCCTCCTCCCATCCACCTCAGTGTATCGACGGCATGGATCACATCCGATGTCAGGACGTCCACGGCACCTCTGTAGTAGGGAGGCTCCTCAGAAGGAATGTTCTTGTAGAAAGCGGAAACGCATTGGTTTATCGGACCCCTTTCTTCCACGAGCCCCTTGCATAGTCTCATAAGAGGGATGAACCTCCTGTTGAAGCCAACCATGGTTCTGCAGCCATGCTTGGCGGCATGCCAGGCTAGGGAGCGGGTCTGGTGGACACTGACACCCGGGGGCTTTTCTATGAAGAGGTTAAGCCCCAAGTCTAGACAGTCGACGGCTATATCGTATAGCTGATGCGGTGGCATGATGACATAGACGGCGTCTAGCTCTTCCTTTTCAAGCATCTTCCCGTAATCCAAGTAGCGATTTTTTATCCCATATTTCTCGGAAGTCGTATGAAGTCTGCTTGGGTTTATGTCGCATATGGCGATGACCTCAGCCTCTTGGATGGAGGCGATGGAAGGATAATGGACAGCATTAGCATGGGAACCTGCTCCTATGAAGGCTATCCTTGCTTTGCGCATGAAAACACCTGCATCATACCGAAGGATTTCTCTATAAAAAATAAAATAAAATAAAAAAAATAAAGGAAAGGAAAGACATTTCCTTTACCCTTCCAGAAAACAGAAAAACAGAAAAACCTTGAAACCTCTAACCTCTACCAGAACCTTCCTTTGAGCCCATTAATCGATGGGAGTGGGGAAGGCGTTTTTCTAATCCTTTTCGAAGGGTGAAAACTGAGGCGAGGGGATGGTCTGTCGAACCCTAGCCCTCCTTAGCCAAGGTTCAAGCCTTCCTTCTTTCCTTCCTTCCTTAACTTAACCTTTCGCTATGCCATATGCTCCATGATGACCTTGCTAAGGGAAGACCTTAGGTCTTGGGTTACTCCGTCTATAACGGCTAGGATCCTCGGGTCTGCAATGGAATAGAATCTCCTATTCCCTGAGCCCCTTACCCTGACTAAGCCCCCTTCCTTCAGGATCCTC
>Ga0080004_1184442_pt1 | contig 16094 bp, 19 predicted proteins | sample WasSprMetagenome_FD_69207 | JGI IMG/M metagenome (GOLD analysis project Ga0080004, IMG submission 69207) | Sulfidic aquatic microbial communities from Washburn Spring, Yellowstone National Park, USA - WS (SPADES assembly) (version 2) | ecosystem: Environmental > Aquatic > Thermal springs > Hot... | reverse complement strand
CATCTACGTAGGTTCCATCTTTGAAAAACCTTTTCGGAATTCTTCCAGTCTCCACAAAACCCATTTTCCTATAAAGATTTATGGCTGGTTGATTGTTGGCGAAAACCGACAACGTCAAAACTTTCAAGCCCATTTTTCGAGCGCATTCTTCAAGAGTCTTTATCAACTCGGTTCCTATGCCAACACCCCTAAAGCCCTTCTTGACAGCTATGCCAATGAGGCCCACATGGCTAGAATAGCCGGATCCTCTGATTATTTCGGAGTTGGCAACTAGATGCCCGTCCACTTCAGCGGCCACACAGAAGATTTCGCCTCTCTCCACACGTTTAAAGATATTTGAAAGCCACTCAATTTCCTCCTCCCTTGAAACTTTACTCGCCCTAAGAATGTTGGCGCCCTCATCTACAAGAGAGTTTATGAAATCCAGGAGGTCGTCAAGATCCTCCCACCTTAGAGTTCGTAAAACAACCTTTCGGCCATCCTTGGCGACAAACTCCCGAAGCATTTCCCCAGTCTTCATACTGTAGAGTAAAGCTTAACATCGAAATATTCTTTTTCAAAAGCTTAACAACCGTCTTTGTTGATGCTTCTGTATACTTGGTGAACCATGGTGACATTTAAAATTTCTAGTAATACAATTTTCACTAATTCAACCATCAAGTAAAAGAAAAATGCAAAATGCGCAAAAACATCAACCGTTTAACCTACACCATGCAATTCAAGTTTGCCCAAGCATGGAAAATAAGCCAGAAAAAGGCTTTTCTACTAACAATCAGACACGTGCAAAGCCTAGTTGTATACAAAAGCATCAACAGAACTGAACTTATATAGCATATATAGAAAAGTGGACGAGTACTATACCGCAGATCAAGCTCTTCAACCGCTATCCATTTTTCTCAACTTCACGTGTACATGGTCGAAGATTTGTCGAAGGGTTTTCAGAGAGGCTTGGCGTGGAGATTTTCGTCGGTTTCTTTAAGAAGTCCCAGTCAAGTCCATGCTTTGGGTTCAGTGTGGAGGCTGAAAACCCGTTTAAGAGCTTATTTTGCAGTTTTAAGCCTTTAACGAGGTTTTCAGTTTCACGCCTCTTAACTCGCTAAAGCCGCTTGCAGGCTTCACTCTTTTTCGACCTAATTTCTACCTGCTTTAATTCTGAAAGACTTTTTCTAAGGTTTTTGTTTTGAAATAGGTTTTTCGTTTATCGAAAAGATTGTGGCTATGTTTTTGGTTTTTGCATATTGCCATCTCTGAAATAACCCTATAATTAATTGTGTGATTATTTGAATGGTGAGGGTGAAGGGGAAAGGTGTCGTTGTTTGTCTGTTGACTACTTTGGAAATGATGTGGAGATTCTGGAACGCACGATAAACGGTAGAAAAGTTAGAGTGAAATGGGATTGGGGAAAATTCAAAAGCACTGAAGGCTTTCCGGTCGACGACAACTTAATAAATTGGGTGATAGGGCAAGATCAAGCCTTAAAGGAGTGCTTCCTCTGCCTCGACGAGTGGGTTCACAAGCTTAAATGGTTGGAGAAAAAGAAGTGGTATGAAAACTGGAGCAGCCCAGAAAAACTTAAACCTTCGGCGAAAACCCTAATCAGTCCGGGGCCTTACCTCCTCCTTTTAGGCGATCCTGGTACTGGCAAGTCGCTCATTGGAAGGGCTTTAGCCGAGAAACTAACCCAGATCTATAGGGAGAAGGGCATCAAACTTTTCGATGTTCTATGTTGGAAGAACCCCATCCTGCCAAGCCAGCCCAGAATATCTATACACCCCGCCGGGGAAGGCAAGAAAATCATTCAGAGGGAGCAGCTCAAAGAGCTTAAGAGAAAGTTTGTCACGAAAGTTGGATTAAAAACGCTACAGATATTCCTAATTCTCATGGGCTTGTTTTTAATGGGTTTAGGATTCTACTTCATGTATCAGGCCTGGCAAACGTGGAACGTCAACCCAATGTTTCTGGGTGAACCCCTGCAGGAATATTATAACTATAATTTCACGAACTACTTCATAGACAAGGTGGTTGGCCTTGTACCGTTAACCTTCATTCCAGGCGGGAGCCTCGTCTTCTTCGGAGTCTTCATATGGTGGTTCTCAAGGATAGGCGGTCTGGGAACCTTGAAGGGAATAGCTGGCGCCCAGCAGAGTGACATACCTAAGTTAATTGTGGATAACAGTTCTGGGAAGGCGCCCTTCGTTGACGCAACGGGGCACAGAAGCGCCCAACTTTTCGGTTCAATAGCGTGGGACCCATACCAAACGGGCGGACTGGGCACACCCGAACACCAGCGGGTTACAGCCGGAGATGTTCACAGAGCCTCCTTTGGCATATTATACATTGACGAGATAAAAAATCTGGATCCCGACGAGGTTATAACCCTTTTAACGGTGCTTGAAGACGGCCAATTGCCCATAACCATGAGGGGACGCTGGCACGGCGGGGACACGGCGGCGATGGCTGTTTCCACAGAACCTGTCCCAGCCATAACCTTTCTTGTCGGGGCTGGAAACTTCGACAGCATAAACCAAATTCACCCAGCTCTGATGGATAGAATTTACGGCTATGGTAAAGTTGTGATGATGAACAATGACATGCCGAACACTTTGGAGAATAGACGCAAATACGTGCAGTTCATAGCCCAGGAAGTTAAACGCTTTAACCTAATACCATTCAGTCGCGAAGCATGCGAGGAAATAGTTGAGGAGGGTAGACGGCGAAGCAACAAGAAGGACGCCTTAACAACCCGTTTTAGACCTTTAATTTCAATCATAAAGACGGCGGCAACTCTAGCCATGAACGAAGGCTGCAAGGTTGTTGAGCGACGCCATGTCCGCGAAGCCATAGAACAACACTGCAAGACGATCCAAAAACAGATATTGGAGCATGAACTGAAAGAGCGGGGTAAACTGCTTGAAATAAAGCCTGAAGGCGTCAAGCTTGGGCAAATATACGGTTTGGCGGTTGTTCGAGATCCCTACAGCGGCGAAATGACCGGCAGTGTTCTCTGCGTGAAAGCCACCATGGTTAAGCGCAGCGACCTCCCAAGAAACTACCCGATAAAAGGCTACTACAAGGTGACCGGTGTGGCGAAAGGGCAAAGCTTCATAGCCGACAGCATAGCCAAAGTCCGCAGCGTAATCCTCCAAAAATACGGTATAGACATAGCCCAAGACTACTTCACCCACATAGACTTTGCCCAGTCCTACGGCGTGGACGGCCCATCAGCAGGCGTAACAATGGCCATACTCCTTTGCTCGCTTATAGAAGGCAAACCAATAAGGCAGGATGTGGCGGTTACAGGCGAAATAAACCTAGGCGTCGGCGACACGATACAGGTGACCGCTGTTGGAGGGATCCACGAGAAGATCAGGGCGGCGGAAGCTTGGGGCTTCAAAAAGGTAGTTATTCCAAAAAAGAACTATGAATATTCGATAGATCCAAGGGACTACAACATTGAAGTGGTGCCAGCGGCAACCTTAGACGACTACTTAAGGGAGTGCCTGGTCGAAGAAGCAACAATCACGGTTCCTGTCCAAACACGTCGAAAACCAAAGATCTAGCAAAGTCTATAACCACACCCACCTATTTTCTGGAAATAGTGCGTTTAAATGACAAAAGAAGTTGATAGAAACGCCATTCGAAGATGGCGCAAGAGAGGTTTCTACAGCGAAAACGTTCTCGTAAAACTTTTACAAAAAAACGGGTATAATGCCGTCCGCATCCCGGTGAGCAACCCGAGTCTAAACCCCCTTCCAGACGTGGTTGCAAGAAAAGGCCAACATGTTTACGCCTTCGAGGTTAAAAACGCCGACTATTACGCGTACTTTCCGAAACAGCAGATAGAAAAACTCTTTCGATTCCTAGAAGAACTAATACCATTGGATAAACAGTTTAAGCACGCCATAGTGGCAGCTCACCTTGGCAAGAAGTGGGTTTTTAAAGAGCTAAGCTGGAAAGACTGGGAGAACGGGAAACTTTCAGAGAAAGTTAGAATACTGAAGAGAGATAAAGGAAACTTCAAAATAAGCGGCGAAATAAATAAAATTCTCGACTTTTTTGATCAAAAATGTTAAAGTGGAGGAGGATCATGCCGATCCAAGGGATAATCGTTAACTATAGGGTTGGGCCTAAAACGCAAAGGTCGAAAGAATGCATAATACAGTTTCCCAAAATCACTTCAGTCTCTGAAGCCAGCCGACTTATCGGACGAAAAGTGGCATGGAGAAACGGCGAAACAAGAATTATTGGAAAAATCGTGGACATACACGGAAGAAGGGGACTGGTTAGAGCCAGATTCAGGAAAGGGCTTCCGGGACAAGCTTTAGGGACAACCGTTGAACTGATAGGTTAAAATTATATGCTCAAAGGTGTCATAATCTTCATTTTCCAATAGACAGCAGTAGCGAAATCTTCGAAAAAACTGAATCTAAAGTAAACATTTTTATTAAAAAAATAATCATTTATTTAATTAAACCGTGCAAAATTGCTTTTTATCAGAAATTTTTTAACTTATTTTATTATTTGTTTTTAACCTTTTTATCAAAAATTACAGTGTTATATGCTTTTTACTTAAAAATAACTGTAAATTTTCGTTTTAGAACATTTCAGGTCGTAGCTGTTGCGCTACGTTTTTATAATGAAAGTTTTCATACTGCAAGGGAGATTTGGATTGGAGGGAAAAGGATACGTTTGAGGATTACGTCTCGAAAACTCCAACTTCAAAGCTTTTGTATGAGCGAGCCAAGAAGATCTTGCCTGCCGGTGTTTCTTACGCGATAAGGCATTTTGAGCCTTACCCGTTTTACACGGCGAGAGCTAAGGGTTGCAGGCTTTACGATGTCGACGGGAACGAGTATATTGATTTTTGGCTTGGACACACCGCTTTAATTCTTGGACACAGTCCGCCAGCTGTTATTAGAGCTGTTAAGAGACAACTGGAAAAGGGCACTCATTATGGCACCGCCCACGAGCTGGAGATAGCCCTCGCGGAACAAGTTGCAAAAATGATTCCAACTGCCGAAATGATACGCTTCACCAATTCCGGGACGGAGGCAAACATGTACGCTGTGCGTCTCGCCCGGGCCTACACTGGACGGAGAAAAATTGCAAAGTTTGAAGGAGGCTGGCATGGAGGCTATGATGCCCTTCACAAAGCCGTTAAACCCCCCTTCGAACTGCCAGAATCAGCGGGTTTAACTCCCGGGGCTTTAGAGGACACTTTAACTTTGCCCTTCAACGATCTCGAAGGCGTCCGAAAGAGAATTAAAGGCATTGAAAAAGAAGTTGCAGCGATAATAATTGAGCCCGTCCTCGGAGCCGGAGGGGCCATCCCAGCGGAAAAAGAATTTTTAAAGGGATTGAGGGAGTTGTGCGACCAGCATGGGATACTGTTGGTTGTCGATGAGGTTATTACGGGCTTCCGCCTGGCTCCCGGAGGAGTTCAACAGTTTTTCGGAGTGAAACCCGATATAACGGTTCTTGGAAAAATTTTGGGCGGAGGTTTCCCGGTTGGAGCCTTCTGCGGTTCAGCTGAAATCATGGGAAGGATAGACCACACACGTTACCAGAGGCCGGACTATTCATTCCATGGCGGAACATTCACTGCAAACCCGGTGACAATGACGGCGGGCTTAACCACTTTGAAAATCCTAGAAGACGGCAAACTGATAAACAGGTTAAACAGGCTTGGAGACAAGATAAGGCAGCAGATAAGAGACATTTTTGAAGCTAAAGGCGTAGATGTGCAGGTCACAGGCGCAGGCTCCATATTCTCCGTCTACTTCATCAGAGAGGAAGTTAAGGACACCAATACCGCCTTTAGATCCGACAAGAAAAAACTTTTGGAATATCATTCAAGACTGCTTGTGAACGGCATCTTCTTCCTTCCAGGCCATTACGGCGCGTTATGCACGGCTCACGGAAAGGCAGAAATTGAAAAGCTCTTTTTAGAAACGGAGGAGTTTGCAAAAGGCTTAAAGCCGTCTTCGTAGGGTTTGTTTCGTCTCGCCCTTCAATATTCTTTCAGCCCTTTTCAGGTCCAGCTGTGTATTAACATTTAGAAACATTTTAAGTTCCGGGTCAAACTGTTCAAGGACAAGAGTGGAAATGTACCTTACCCCTCGAAGCTTTTCAATCATAGAACGCATGTCAAATTTTCCTTCGTTGAAGGCTTTTTCCGCTGCCTCGAGCGCAGGCCTAACCCTGAAGGCTGCATGTAAAGGCTCAATGTAGCCGTTGGGCCAACGGGGTACAACCGCGTTTTTGTTTGTGCAGATTTCAAGGAGCAGGGCTAGAACATCCCTCGAAACAAAGGGCATATCGCATGAAAGCAAAAGCCCATATTCGCTTCTGGATTCGCCGAAACCTGTTAAGGCGCCTATAAGCGGGCTTCGAACGTTGTACTTGTCCACAGCCACCCTAACTTTTGAACCCAGAACTTTTGAATAGGCTTCCGCCTGACCAATGGAGCTGACAACGACTAAAGATTCTTCAACAATTCCTTCTACAGCGTCTAAAACAAACTTTATGAGAGGTTTACCCAGCAGCGTCGCCAATCCCTTGTCGGAGCCGAACCTCTTAGAAAAACCTCCAGCCAATATCACTGCAGACTTATCCAAGTTCAAACTTTCCATGAATTTAAGTAAAAGCGTTAATTTTCAAGTTTTCTTATAAACGTTGCTATTTAGATTTCGCGAGAGCGGCAGCAGCCTCCGCTATTATGAACAGCCCTATGAGTATGAGAATCGTCTGCCACAAGGGCAACTCAAAACCAGCTGCGGATGCGCCTCCAAAAGCTAGAGCCAATATTCCGACAAATAAACTGAACTTACTGGGCTTCAACTTTAAAAGGATCCTTGCGGCGTTCAAGCTTATCAATATGGCGCCTACGCCTAAAGCAACATAAGCCCCCATTGAAACATTATAGTATTCACTTGCAATCCAGCTTAAACCTATCCATATAAAGAAAGCGCCCCAAGCCAACGACGTTAAGGCCACGTTCTTGTTCAAGGCTTACACCATGCAAAACAGTAGGTTGCACAAGATTTATAATTTGCCCCGTGCGAAGCCTTACGCTTAGACTTGAAGTTTATCTACTTTGGCAGCAATATCTCCTAATATCCGTGTGAACGGATGGTCTGGTTTTTCGTGGACGAATATTATTTTGCCTTCAGCTCTTGAAATGTCGCAGAAGCATGGTATAACGCCCAAAAGGGGAATCCCATAAACATCTTTAATCATGGCTTGAAGCCTCTCCTGTCCAGACGTTAAAGCCTCGCTGTACATGACCTTGTTCAAAACAAGCTCCGTTTTCTTCTCGAAAAGATCGTAAAGGTCTCGAAGCATGCGCTTTGTTCCCTCCACGTCAGAGTTGTCCTGAGTTGTGGCCACAATCACTAGGTCTGCGGTGACGATAGCGTTTATAGATGAATACTGCAGCCCTGGACTTGTATCAAAAATTATATAGTCAAAACCCCTTTCGCCCAAAACAGAATTTCTAAGCGAAAGAAGCCTTCCCAAGGCGCGCATTTCCCATTTCCTATCTTTGGAAGACATATCCCTAATAGCCTCAATTGAAGGATTTGCCAATCCAACGAGAAACGCTCCATGAACATTTATTCGATCACTTAAGTCTAGCAGAACCTTGTCTATTTCGCAAACGCCGTTAAGATAGTCATTTAGCCAATAGTCCACACCATTAACGTTTAGGAGCGTTGAAAGGCTGGGCGCCCTAAAATCTAGATCCATAAGGCAAACTTTTCTGCCAAGCTTTGCCAGAGATACGGCCAGGTTTATGGATATGAGAGTTTTACCTGTTCCGCCTTTATAGGAGTGAATGGCTAAAATTTTGCCCATAGCTTATCCCTGGCCCTCCCTGTCCACATAGAAGTATGCTTTTCTCCCCTTCCTCTCCTTCTTCAAATAGCCCATCACAACAAGCTGGTTAAGGTAGGCGCTTTCCACAGCCCTCGCCCTTCGGGTCTGCTTGGCAACCTCTTCAGCAGTGGCTCGGCCCAGGCGACAAATGGTCATGGCGGTTTTTCTTAAATGGTCAGGCATGGAAAGAAGGGTCATAACGTCTAAAGGAGCCTCCGAACTCAAGGGTTCAATTTCCCTCCTTCCATGTTTTTGAAGCTCAATCATTATCTCTATTTTCTCGTTTAACCGCTCAAGGTTTTCCCGAATCTTTTCCAGGATTTGAATTGGCTTCTTTCCGAAGATTTCTTTCTCTGAGCTCGACAAAGGGGTTCCTCTGCTGTTTTACATGTGTACAAGAAATATTGGGGTAAAAGTATTTATTAAGTCTTACGAAACCTTCATAATGTGTATACAACAGCAAAATCGATTAAAACCCAAAATCTGAAACAAAAGTTCAGTTCGAAAGGGCAACAACTACCAATATACAATAGAAAAGTTGAAACAAGAAACGGAAATCACGAAAATTGCAGGAGCTAGTAGGGTACAGGCGCTCTGTTTCTGGTCTCCTCGATAATTGGCAGAACCTGTTTAAGTTCTCTGAAATACTTGAGAACCGTTATGCCTTTTGGAGTTATGGCGTAAACCACACGCCTTTTGCCGACAGCTCTTTCCTCCACAAGGTTTTGCTTAATGAGAAAGTCGAGGTACTCTTTCAAAACACTGCAGTTCACGTTAGCCTTATACATGATGTGAGTCAGCTTCAAAGGACCCCGATGGGCCAACACCTTGAGGATATCAATGTACATTTCAAGTTTGGAACGCCTCATCATCCAAACCTCTTTGCCATATTTCCCAAACTTTATATAAAGCTTTTATGGATTGAAACTACGTCTTTTTTCTCTTTAATCTCCATTAGTAGCCCCTTTTTGCTTGCACACGTTTTAACACGTTTATTCTATTCTGGAAAGCTGTGACAAGGTCATCTAACAATATTTTTTGAAAATCTGCCGACAAGTCCGCGAGGTTTTCCTTGAAAACTTCAGCCATCTTAGCTTTTATATGCCTCCTCTGCTGAGGAGTAAATTCACACTTCAAGGACTTTCCTCCAGCACGATGAAATACTCCGAGCATACTTAATTGACTTATGAAACCAAAATCTAGATTCAGAATTCACACATTAGAAACAGTTTCTTCCGCCAAGGGAAAGGATTAATTTTATATTCATCAAAGTTTTAGGAAGATGTTAATGTGGGGTGAATGATGGTTACGGTGTTTACCTCTGGTTTCTTCGACCCAATCCACAGAGGCCACATAGCCCTTTTTAGGGAAGCGAAAAAGTTAGGGGATAAGCTTATAGTTCATACCCATCGTGATGAATGTTGCATTAAGAAGAAAGGTTATGTTTTTATGCCTCTTGACGACAGACTCGAAATTTTGCGCTCAATCAGATATGTTGACGACGTCATCGTTTGTAAACCGAGCTGCGATTTAACCGTGGCAGACGTTCTCGAAGAACTTAAGCCCGACATATTTGCCAAGGGGGGAGACAGAACATTAGAGAACCTTCCGAAAAGTGAGATTGAAGTCTGTAGAAAGCTTGGTATAAAAATCGTGTTTGAGGTGGGCGGCGACAAAGTTCAGAGCAGCAGCTGGATAATAAATAATTTCATTAAGAACGCTGTTAGGGGAAACGTGAAGGTCTAACATTATAAGATGTAAAGGTATATGCTGTGGACGTGGAGGCTCCTTTCATTAGAGCGTATTTTTATGCTTTGCACCGGAGTTAAGCCTTTCAAAGGGTAGTCGTGGACCGGCACACGCGGCATGAAAGGGATTGTGGAAAACCCCAACATATTCAGATTATCCTTGTGTTCCTCGAAGTTTGTGCCTTTTTCTTCTCATATAAGCAACTGCGATGCTTACTAAAACTAGCCCAATCGAACCGACTAAAATCCCAAGTATTTCAGGTCTAAATAGCCAAAACTGTTGTGTAGTCTTTGGGTAGATAGTTACGTAGGGAGCTTCTCCTTCTCCAGAAAATATTGTCCAATGATATCCAACTTCCCAGAAATGCTGCAAATCGGCAGTTCTCCAAATTGCTTCTCCATTAATATCAAGAAAGCATAATGTAACCTGAACGAAAAGTTTGGCTTGAACTTCTTGATTTTTTTCACCATAGTATTCACTATAAGAAAGTGTTAATTGTAAATTCGCAGAACCTGTGGATATTTGAGGAGATATTCTTTCTATTTTAAGAGGAGTTGGAATCGATGATTTATTCCACCATTCTGGATAGTAATCCGTGCTAAGCCAATCTGGGAAGCATAGGTACTTTGATGTGTTGGTGGTTGATACGCTACCGCTTCAGTTATATTAACGCTTGAATAATATAGCCTAACATGTATTGCAGTAATGTTAACTGCTGAAACACTTTCATTGTAGAAGTTAACCGTTATTGTCAAAGAGATATTTGTCGGTTCGTCGAAATGGAAATCAGGATAACTGGCTGACACAGTTATTGTTGTTCCATATATGGTGGCTGGTGGAATGGAGAAAGAACCAGCCTCAACAAGTGGTAAAGAGTATAAAAGCAGAAGACAGGATGAAAGCATAAATGTTAACCTAACTTTCAACTTCCTCACATTAGATAAGTGATAAAAACATGTTAATATTTTTTATTTAGAGAAGAATGTTTGATTAAACGTCAGCATTTTTGCGTTCCTATCCTCGATATACGACTCATAGTCTATTGCCTTCACTAAGCTTTTGCAGAACATCGTTTATCAGTTTTAAGTCTGATTCCAGAGTTTTATGGCCTTTTTTTAGGTTGTAGATTAGGTTCCTGAATCCGTTTAATTTTTCGCCATTTCTCGCGCGCGAACAAGTACACAGACTTACACTGTCACATGGACACTTGGAACATCACATAATAATATGTAGACTGAACATCGCGCGCGAGAAGAAATGAAATGGAAAGTTTAACCTCAAAGACCTAAACTGCACTTAAATCCATAAACAGGGAGATTTAAAAAAAGGAGGGGCAACCATGAGAGAGGAAGAGCTATTGGCTTATTGTGATGCAATCGGTAAGGCTTACGAGAGATTTTGGAAAAAGTTTGAGAACGGGGATATTGTCTTTACAAATGAGCAGGAAATTAGGTGCCATCTTTATGCAGAATACTTACAGTATCTACGAGAAAAAGGTTTACCAAAACCACATCACGCCTTCCTTGATTATAAAATAGACAATAAAATAATTGACTTTGCAGTTTTGACTAATCATGAAAAAGTTATAGCTGTTGAGATCAAGTACGACCCTAATCCATCAGGTATAGAGGAAGACTTAGCTAAGCTTAGAGAGCTCGTTGATAAAAATTTAGTCTCCATAGGAATATTCATAACGTCGGCTTTAAGCGATTACAAACTGAAAGAACGTTTAAGGGATATTCTTCCAAAGTTTGGGTTAAAAGAGAGTGGCGAAAGCGACTTAGGATTTGTTGAGTGGCATACATTCAGAAGACCTCATTTTCCAGCGCTTGTTGACGCATTATGGATAACCTTGTGGAAAAAGAAAAAGTGAACCCACATTTGGAAATTCCTGTATTAATTTGACTTTTTACCCATTTTTTGCTAAAGTTGTTAAGAAAAAACGTATATTATGTTAAACCTTGAAAAGTCCACTGTGAACATGTCGGCACAGACAACGTCTACCAAACTGCTTACTCCGGCATTCTTTGCTCTTTGGCGGGCTAGCAAAGCCAACTTTGGGTTAATTTCAAAGCCTACACAGTAAATTCCAAGCTTTTCAGCAGCCCTCACCAAAACCCTTCCATCCCCACAGCCGAGATCTACGAAAATTTCTTCCGGCTTAACCTTAAGGAGGCTTAAAGCGGCATCCACAACGCTAAGCGGGCTGGGTAAGTATGGGAACTCTAGAAGCCTTCTTACAAGGGCAGTCTCAAAATTTTCACCCATATAGACATGCACGTGAAACTTTTTATTCCTAAACTTTTTATATCCCTATTGCCGGATGATGAGAAGGCATTAGGTTGACAATGCGGATGAAATCTCAGAGTTACTCAGACGGCAACTTTGAGACTTATAAAACGAAGTGAGTTGCTTTGTTATTCGTTCGATAGAAGTGGAGAATTTGCAAGATATGCTGGAAAAGCGGTTTCAGGCTATCGGCAGCTTTCATGCTTTTGTGCCTTTAACCCAATTTGTTGAATCACATGCGGTGCTGTTAGGTTATTGTTAGTTGTTCAATGTCTCGCGGATGGTATGTGATAAGTTCGCAGCCTTCCTTTGTCACTAGTACCGTGTCGGAGTGGCGGAACCCTGCAAATCCAACTTCGTATATGCCGGGTTCACAGCTCACCACCATTCCAGCTCTCAGCTTTTCCTTGTTTCCTATGTCCAGCCATGGAGGCTCGTGGCTTTCTAGGCCTAGTCCGTGGCCTGTGTGGTGTTTTACGAGGTGGGTTAGTCCGGCTTTTTTGAAGGCGTTTATTGACGCCTTGTCGACTTCGCTGCATTCTACGTCATCCTTTATTTTTTCGATGGCTGCCTCTTGGGCTTTTACCATGGCTTCGAAGTAGCGTTTCTGTTTGGCTGAAGGCTTGCCTACAATCATTGTGCGTTCAAGTTCGCAGCTGTAGCCGCCTATTTCCACAGCTGCCTCGGCTATTACAGCGTCCCCGCTCCTAATCCTACGCTTTGTTCCAATGGCATGGGGTATGGCGCTCATTTCGCCAATCTGGCCTCTAAAACCTGCAGAAACTGGGAAAATGCTTCTTAAGGGCTCGAATTCCACACCCAATGTCTTTTTCATTAAGCTTAATGTGTCCAACGAAGCGGCTAAGGCAACTTCCACGTCCCAGGAACCCTCAGCAGTATATTCTTGCAGTAGGGATACCGCCAGATTCGCCCATTTTGCGCTCTCTTTTATCAAGGCTATTTCAGCCGGCGACTTGATCAACCGCATTTTTAGAACGAGATCCGACACGTCCACGAACTTGGCTTCTGGAAGCTTCCTTGTTATTGGCGGTCCTTTATATCCCCACATGCCAGCGGCTCCGGCTTTATTGTCTATGCCAATGCGCTTTTTGGTTAACCCCATTTCTCTGAGAAAATCCGCGAAATATTCTATTGGATGTTTATCGCCCGGATAGTCAAAGTAAGTTTTAATCTCCTCAATTAACCGTGTTTTAAGTGGAACATGATCTTCCTCTAGCTTCGGCCCCATGAAAGTTACTTTCCCGTCCAATGGAACGACCAGCGCCGCAGGCCTTTCCGTTGATATGAAGGAGTAACCAGTAAGATAAAATATGCTCGTGGCGTTTGTCAAATATAGGGCATCGAGACGTCTTCTCTGCAAAACCCTTCTAATCCTCTCCAAACGAGATTTATATTCACCTTCGCTTATGAAAAGCTGCATGAATTCCCCTCCATAATTTGAAGATTTTTGTTTCTTAAAACAGTTAAATGTTTTCCAAGTTAAAATGGTTAGGCTTTTAAAATTAAGCGGAAGAAGGTTTATCGTGGCGGTATCCCTTGCCAAAACCCTCGAAAGAATACGAACCTGCTGTTTTGGAGTCAATGCTGAAAGGTAAAACGTTGACTGTTTATTGGTATTTATTACAGCAGCCGAACCGCAGTGTAGGCGTCCGCGAAATCCAAAGGGCATTAAAACTTTCCAGTCCAAGCGTGGCTTTACATCACCTTGAAAAACTGGAGGATTTAGGGCTTGTCCGTAAAAAGGCAACGGGCGAATATATGGTTGAAGAAGAGGTTAAAGTTGGGATTTTGCGCTTATTCACCCGCATGGGCCGTTTTATGGTTCCACGCTATCTCTTCTATTCGGTTCTCTTTACCAGCATGTTGACAACCTACACAATATTAAGCGTTGCAAGTCATATGCGGCCAAACTTTTACGCCCTTATGTTCGGACTCTTAGCATCAGCAGTTTTCTGGATTGAAACCATCCGAGTATGGAGGGCTAAACCATTTTGAACGCACGTTTAAGAAATGTTCTAAAACCTAGATTTAAAAGCTGAAAACATGCATTTATTAGAGGGTCTGAGGCCGCTTGGCTAAAAAACTGCTGGTTTACGCTTTAACCGCCGCCATTCTCGGAGCACTACTCGTGATAGCTCCGCTTTTCTTCGTGCCCATTGTAGAACACTATGGAGCTGAATATGCGCTGCAAACCCTTTCGGAAAGAATTAAAACCCTTGAGGCCCTCTACGGACTGCGCGGGAATGCGGTGCAAGGCTACTTAACGGGCATTATAACTTTTGCAGTTGGCTTCATAACTGCCACAATCGTCTACCTCCTCGTGAAGGCTAGGTTTTCACGTTAAGACTGTTTCGGTTTTAGAACAATTGTGTTCTAAACCCTAGCATTAAAGCTGGCCACCCACTGGTATCTATAGGTGAAAGTTTGCATGCGTGTTAAAAGGAGAGAGATTCTTGCAGCAGTCGTGCTTGGCCTTGCTCTTATACTGGTTGCCTATTACTTCAGCATGGTGAATGAAACAGCATACAAGCCCTTTTACGGGGAAGGCAACCTTTCAGGATGGGATTTATTCGCTAAAAGTCTCGGATCTTATGCGCAAGGATCTCAGCAACGCTATCAAGTCATAACTGAAACTATAGAAGGCGAGTTGGAAAGAGGGGCCTTCGAAAACGTTGTCGACAGCATTACAGTTCTAGTAGACCATAAGGGGGGCTATGTTAAGTCCCTGCACATGACCTATGTTGACGGTGCATGGAGCGGGCAGTTGATCTGCAAACTACCTCCAGAAAACGTGACAACTTTCACATTTAGGGTTAGGGAAATAATTGATGCAAACGGCACCGTCACCTACATAAACATAAGCGTGGAAGAGATGGAAGCCCAACAACAGTCTCAAGAAGCCAACTACTCAACAATCTACATAAACCTAAAAGAAAGGAAGCCGCAAAACAGGAACGAGATCCCGGCGCCCATAGCTTCCGTCATTAATATTCTATCAAAAGGCTTGCTGCTGGTAGCGCAGGGCGTGATGGTAGGTGTGCCCATGTACCTTGCCTCGCTTAGCGTCGTGCTGCTTATAAACAGAGGTTTACTGCCTATTTGGAGAAGCCTTTTAAAGAAGCCGAAGGGGACAACTAGTGTTGAGAGAACGGCTCATCACAGTTGAGCATGTTTGGAGAAACATGTTTAGCTTAGCCCGATTTCAATGCATCACATTATGTTGCTTTTGCCACGGCATGACTTTTGAAGATTTTCTATTTCCATCCAAAACGTTTCCGGTTCAGTTCTATTTCAGACCCCTTCATTTTATCCATTAGAACTGGTGCGGAGTATGCAGCTATCAAAGCCTTATCAAGCCCGCTTTTTGGTTTAAATCCTATTCGGTAGTTATGGCCTTAATGGCGTGTATCGCCTCTTTGGAAGCTTTTCCATTAGTTTCTCTGCAGCACAACGCCGTGTTCCGCATATCCCCCTTTAACTGCGTCGTAGTCGAGGTCGTGGAGCAAGCCTACAATCCTCCACAATTTCGCATCTTCATTTAGCTGTTTCGCCAAATCAGCCATTATGGCAGAGACTAGTAGATATACGAATACTTACTAGTGTTTTTAACAAGCTGGATGGTTTCGTCTTCAGAAATCATAAGCCTTCTTGGCTCCCATTTTCCGCTGTGGGTTCTAGAACTTTCCTTGCGAAGGTTATGTAGCCTGTGTGGGCCGTCATCAGGGTTTGGGGTCTTGTTTTGCCCCTTTCTATTTGCATACCCCTTAGGAGGCATTCGACCGTTTCTATGTTTATGAAGCCTTTTTCTTTTAGGGCTTCGACTGTTTTTACTGTTTGATCTATGGTTGGGCTGAAGGATATGAAGGTTCCACATGGTTTCAGCGCCTTGTATGCGTGGGGGGCGACAAGCCATGGGGTTGCCATGTCCAGTATTACTGCATCTAGATCGATTTCATCTATTCCGGCTGTGATATCCTTGTTTTTAAGTTCCACATATTCAATTAAGCCTGCACGTTTGAGGTTTTTCTCGGCTGTTTCGAGGAATTCGCCCCTAACCTCATAACTGTAGACGCGGCCGTTTGGCCTAACATAGTGGGCTAGGGCTGTGGTCAATGCACCTGTGCCTGTTCCGGCTTCGACGACGCGGCTGCCCGGGCCTA
>Ga0080004_1110949_pt1 | contig 16095 bp, 18 predicted proteins | sample WasSprMetagenome_FD_69207 | JGI IMG/M metagenome (GOLD analysis project Ga0080004, IMG submission 69207) | Sulfidic aquatic microbial communities from Washburn Spring, Yellowstone National Park, USA - WS (SPADES assembly) (version 2) | ecosystem: Environmental > Aquatic > Thermal springs > Hot... | reverse complement strand
AAGCTATAATATAGCAAACACAGCTTCTGTTTTTACTATGGCATTAAATACTTGGTACATCCTTGGAAATGAATCAACTCCCTCAACTGCTGCTGTATGGAAAGATTATTCTAGATTAAACAATTATGCTGTAAGTTGGGCGAAGAACATAAATTATTTATCATTAGGCGCATTTTATGGTGGCGGTACGTGTGATATAAAAGATACTTCATACGATTGGGTTAGAGTTAGAAAATACACCTCTCCAGAACCAGCATTTTATTCAGCAGGAAGTTTAGAAGCTACTCAAATTTTATCAGTGATGGAAAGCAGTATTGTTAATTTATTCAAAGGATTATTTAAACCCCTTTCAGTGATAGAAAGTTCAATTATAAGTTTGGGAATAGCAAGATTTTTTACAAAAGTATTAAAAGTGATAGAAAGTTCAATTGTTTCTTTATCAAAAATACCAGGAAAAGTTTTATCTATAGTGGAAAGTTCAATTGTTTCTTTATCCCGCATAGGTTTTTATTTTAGAACATTATTATTAACAGAGATTACCATTCCCAGTCTAAGTAAAATAGCGACGTATTTTAAAGAATTGATTGCAACAGAAATTTCAAATATTTCCTTAACGAAAATCTTTTATAGAATATTATCAGTGGTTGAAACAACAATAGTTAAATTAAAACTTCCAACAGTTTGGGAACGGATAACAAGGAATATAACATCTTGGACGCAAAAACTAAGAAATACTACATCTTGGAATTACCAAGATAGAAATAAATAATATGGCAAATTTTGTAATATCAATAGATGATTTTTTAGGAGGATTGGCGCCTGGATTTTGGGAAAGCGATTATCCTTCTTATGGAAATAAAAATATGGCTGGGAAAGCCCAAGCCATTGATTTAACCGATCCTTCGGGAATAAAACCAGGTCCAGGTAAGGCATTATTAACAAATGGCGGGGCTTTTGCAGTTCCTATTAGATATTTAAATGAAATCGCCGAACCAGGAAGCACTTCTAAAACTTATGGAATTGGAAATGATAAATTATTTCAAATAATTCATAATTATGATACAGAAGAAACAACGGTTGTTTCTGGCGCTACTTTCCCAAGAACAATTTCGGGAGCGACAGGAGAAGATGTTTGTTTATATCAGGGAAAATTGTATTATTCTTATAATACTTCCGCTTCGGGAGTTTTAGGACAATTTGATTTAGGAACAAACTTTAACGATACTTTTAAACAAGATTTGACTCCAGGAGTTTGTCATAGAATGATTAGAGGAGGAAATGATTTTCTTTATATTGCTAATGGAAATTTAGTTGCTTCTTACGATGGAACAACTAATACTTGGACAAAAGACGATTTAGATTTGCCAGATAATCACGAAATTTGGGATATGATTTGGCTCGATAATTGGCTTTATATTTTAACTTATCATCCAAAAGGAATTACTAATAGAAAACAGAAGATTAAAAGTTCAATATTTACTTGGGATACTAATTCGCCTTCCTGGGCAGAAGAATATAAATTTGAAGAATTATTAACAGCGTTTTACTTTTTGAATGGAATATTTTATGTTTTTGGACAATTTGCCGATAGAAGTTATTTAGGGATATTTACAGGAAGAAGAATTGAACCCTTGTTCTTTTTTCCAGAAGATGCACCAAGATGGTATCAGATAACGAATTATAAAGGATGTTTAATTTGGGCGGCGGGGAACAAAATTTATGCTTATGGTTCAATAGATAATAGAGTTCCAATGTCATTTTTCCCAATCATTACTGCTACTTCTGGATATACAATAAATACATTGGCCGCTCCATTTGGTTTCCCGATATTTAACGAAAATTCTGGCACCACTTATAAAAACCAAAAAGCAAGTGGATATGAAACTTCTGCTTATTGGAAATCGCTTTTAATAGACATTTCGGGAAATGATAGACAGGGAATGATTGATGAAATGAGGATTGATTTTGATAAATTAGTTTCGGGAAATTCGCTTATTGTAAGATTTGTAAACAATAAAGGAGAAACTATTTGGGAAAAAACTATTTCTTATGCTTCTGACGGCGAAATTACTTCTAAATTTTTTACACCATCAGTTAAAGCAGAAAATTTCAGAATAGAATTAGATTGGTCGAATAATTCAACGACGGCGCCATTTAAAGTAAGAAGAATTAATATTCAAGGTCATACGCTTAAATAACATGCAACCAGATTTTTATCCAATCGAAGAAGAAGAAAAAAAAATAACACCTCAATTTCTTTCTGATTTATTGGGAAAATCTGAATTATTAAATCGTTCAATTTTGAATTATCCTTATATAAAAGGCGGGACTATTACTGGAGGAATTATTACTGGGGGAATTATCCGAACAAATTTTTCTGGCAATAGAATAGAAATAACTGCAACAGATAGAGAGATTAAATACTATGACAATGATAATAAATTAAGAGGAGAAATAGGTGGTGAAGGTGGAGTTACTATTGGTATTTATAATGAAGTTCCAACTTTGTGCTTAAGAATAGGAGCAATTGGAGATGAAGCTTATTTAAACGCTACAACGCATCTCAGATTATCTTCAGGGATTTCAGGAACCGATAAAAGAATGATTTGGGATTTTGATAATATACGGACTGCAACATCTGGAAAACCAGATATGGGACTTTCTACAGCACCTCTTGGTTATTTGCATACTATTGGTCTTAATTGTTGGGGCAATGCTTTACCTAATACAAACCCAATTTATTCTTCTTTAGGAGAATCAACAAGATATTGGCAATATCTTTGGGCTTATTATGTTAGATATAAAAATTTATCTTCTTTTCAAGATCATGATGATATTAAAATAATAAAAAATATAAAAGAAAAAACAATTACAAGAGATATAGTAATAGGATATGACGAAACTAAAAAACCACGTAAGCCAATAATAAAAAAAGAAACGATAAAAGTGTGGGATATGGATAGTATGCCAGAAGGAATAAAAGATAGAGGATTTTATGATGCAGGAGCAGTTAATGGTTTAATGATAGGAACACTAAAACAACTAATAAAAAAAGTCGAAGATTTAGAAGAAAAAATAATAAAATTAGCCAAAATTCAAGGAGTTTTAGAATATTTAGAAGAAAAAGAACAAAAATAATATGGCAATAGATTGGACATCATATTACAAAGCAGTTTTAGCTAATCCCAGTGCAACGCCAGAAGCAAAAGAAGAAGCAAGGCGAGCTTTAGGATTGTCCCCACTTCCAACTCCAACAATTACAACTACAGGCGAATTTCCTTCGGTTTATTTGCAGCCAGGAAGTAGAGGACCAGAAGTAAAACAACTTCAAGATTTTTTGGTTTCTCGAGGATATATGACTCCAGAAGAGGTAGCCACTGGACCTGGAATTTATGGACCAAGAACAAAAGCAGCGGTTGAAAAATTACAAAGAGATTTAGGAGTAGATGCAGGACAATATTATGGATATTTTGGACCCAAAACTATTGCTGCTCTGAAAAGTAAAATAGATCAAGAAATCGTTAATGCTCAAAATAGACTTTCTCAAGCTATCCAAAGCGTAGATTTATTAAGCCAAACCAGAGAACCTAAAATTATAAATATCCCTGATCGATTATCAGAAAACTTAAATGCTTGGCTTTCAAGCCAGAATTTATCTGATAAAAATGCGACTTATCTTGCCACAATAAAACCTCTTATTGATTTATTACAGGCGGATTTAGAGGCAAGAAGAAAAGCAGAAGAAGAAAGAAAAGGATGGATGGAAAAAATGGCTGAACTATTAGGGAAAAGAACAAAAACACAAGAATTATTAACAGCAAGAGAAGAGGCTGACATAGAAAAATTAATCGCTGAAAGAAAAATCTTATTTGAAGAAGCGATGGCGCTTCAAAAACAAATTACCGATCTTCAAGCAGAAAGAGATAAGGCTTTATTAATATCAGAAGGAAGAAAGGCACCTTTGGCTTTTATTCGGGGAGAGCAAGCAGAAATAAATAGAAGATATGAATCAAGAATAGCTAATTTGAACGCTCAATTGGGATATAAAATGGCAATGTATCAAGCAAAAACTGGGGAAATAAATGAGGCAAGGACTTGGATAAATGATATAGTTAATGCCGCCACTTATGATCAAGAATATGATTTTAGAGTTTTAAGCACAATGCTCAATTTACATAATGCTGAATATACTGAATTAGGAAGAGATATTAGGGCAACAATTGGACAGATTGTAGATTTGCAACAACAGATGCTTGCTTTAAATCGGACCGAATTAAGAGAAAAAGCTAATATGATGATACAAGTAGCACAACAAGGAATTACTCCGCTTTCTTGGGATCAATTAAATCAAATGACTTATGAACAAGTGGCGAATTGGGCGGCCCAACAAATAGTAGCTAAAGCGCCAGAAGAAAGAAAAGAAGAAATTGAAAGATATGCTCAAGATGTCTTTTGGAAAAGAATTTCTCTTTCATCAGTTCCAGATAGAATTCAAGCACAAGTTAGCAAAAGAGTGAGAGAATTAGAAGCTACTGAAAGAACTTTAACTGATGAAGAATGGAGAGCGAAAATTAGAACAATAATTAATACTTTAAGAAGACAATATCCAGGACTTTCTGATGATGATCTTCGTCAAGAGATAGCTGATGCTATAATTACAGATCCTAATTTAACTCCTAAAGATAAGGAAAGAGGAAGATTAATTTTGAATGAAATCTTGCCTCCTACAATTCCTTCTCCAGAAAAAAAACCAGGATTCTGGGAAAGGACTAAAAGATTCTTTAGAGTAGGTTCCCCAACATTATATATATCTGGTAGAGAGAAAACTACTACAGTTCCTACACTTCCCGAATCTGATCCATTAAGAATTAGATAATATGACAATAGATGAATTTGGTAGAAAAATAAAGAATAAATATCCTCAATATAATGATTTAAATGATTTTGATTTAGGTTTAAGGGTATTAAAACAATATCCCCAATATTTAGATTTGATTGATCAAAATGAATTACAAGGAGCTTTAATAATGATTCCAGAACCTTCTGAAATTAAAATTTCTCCTATTGATGTAATAAAAGAAATGCCTGCTGCAACAGCAAAAATAGCTAAAAAAATAGGAAGAGGAATAAAACAATTTGCTTTTAATTTAATTCCTGCTACTAAAGAACATTTCATAACTTGTGGAAATATAATGGGAGAAGGATTAGCTTATTTAATAGATCCAATAGTTAGAGAAGAATATGAAAAAGGAAATTTAGATATTCTGCCAACTATTAGTAGAACTTCGATTTCTGATTTAGCAAGAAAAACGGGAGGAGCTATATTAGAAGTTACTCTTTATAAATTACTTCCTCCTACAGCCAAAAAAGCTTTATTAGTAAGAGGAGGAATTGGCGCATTAAGAGGAATGGGAATAGCTCTTGCTTATGGATTGTCAGAAGGAAAATCGAAAGATGAAATTTTAAGAGATATAAGAAATTCTGGAATTTCGGGAGCAGTTTTTGATATTGTTGCTCCTTATATAGAAGGATTATTAAAAGTAAAAATATCCGATTTGCCTAAATATACGGGAAAATCTTTAGAATTACTTAAAGAAGAAATCTCTCATCCTTTAACACAAGTAGATTGGACTAAAATAAGTCCTGAAAATTTAACCAGAATAGCAGAAGAAAAAATTATTCCTGAAGACTTAAAAAAACCAGTAGAAAAAATTGAAGCAGAAATAGAAGAAAAATTAATAAAAAGAAAACCAGAAGAAATTTTACCTAAAAAAATAGATTTACCTATTCCTCCAGAAACAGAAGGAGTAAAAGTAAGAAAATTTTATCAGACAGTGGCAGAATCTGAAAAAACTACTAAAGAATTAAAAATGGCATTAGGAGATATTAATCCTTATTATATTCCCTTTACAAATAAAGAAGCATTAGCAGAAGCAGATGAAATAATAGCAAGAGGTTTTAATCAAGCAAAAGATTGGGTTTTAAATACAGAAACTCCTCTTTCTGCGACAAAAACTGCCACTGCAATGAAAATTATAAAACATTATGAAGCAATTGGAGATTTAGATAATGCTCTTTTTGTTTTTGATAATTATATGAAACAATTAACACAAGCAGGACAAAGTATTCAAGCTGCTTCACTTTGGAATAAATTATCTCCAGAAATGATTTTAAGAAAGGCAGATTTATTAGCTCAAGAATACACAGGAGAAAAATTATCTACGGATGTTAGAAAAATTATTTTAGAAAAATTTTTAGAAATAGAAAAAATGGAAGAAGGTCCTCAAAAAACAAAAGCAACTTTACAAGTATTAAATTTTATTGCCGATCAATTACCATTGGGAAAAGGAGAGTTATTCGATATATATCGTTATCAAAATATGCTATCTAATCCAAGATCGCATGAAAGAAATATTTATGGTAATCTATTTCAAACATTTATAACAAGACCTATTGAATTATTCGCAGAAGCAACTTATGATTTCTTTAGACATCCCTTTAATCCAGCCGCAAGAGATATTTCTTTTTCTGATATTCCTGCTTATTATAAAGGAGTTTTTACTTCTTTTAATAAGGCACTTGGCGCTTTTCAAGAAGGAATGAGAAATGGATATATTTCCGAAAAAATTTTAGATATAGGAGATACAGAAGGAATAATTGATCAAATAAGAAGGGCAAAGGCTCCTCCAATTCTAACAGCTATTCCTCGTTTTATGGAAGCTCAGGATCATTTCTTTGCTGTTTTAATTGGAGAAGGGGAAAAAGCAAGATTAATAGAACAAGGAATTCCAGAAGCAATTGCTCAAGCTAGAGCAGAAATAATAGCACAAAAATATTTATATCGAGAAACCTTAGGAATGACAGAAGCAGATCGATCAGTTTTTTCAAGAGCTTTAGATGAATTAGGAAGAATAGCATTAAATATAAGAAGATATAAATATATCGGAAAAGTTTGGGGATGGTTTGTTCCTTTTGTGAGGACTCCTATAAATATTGCTAAATTTAATATTGATTTTTCCCCTTTAGGACTTGCAGGTGGTTCTTATACAAAAGAACAAATTTCTAAAGCATTTTTAGGAAGTATGGTAATGGTAGTAGGAGGATTATTAGCAGCTCAAGATAGAACTACTTGGTTTCCTCCTCAAGATAGAACAGCAAGAACATTATTTTACGATGCTGGTAAAAAACCTTTATCAATAAGAATTGGAGATAAATGGATTCCAATGTGGTATTTCGGTCCTTTTGCTTTATCATTAGCAATTCCAGCTGCTATTAAATATTTTTATACAGAAACAAGAGAAGCACCGACTGATAATGATTTAAATATTCTTTACAATATAATTTTAGGAACAGGAAGAGTAATTACTTCTCAAACTCCAATAGCGGGAATGACTGCTTTTTTTCAAGCAATTTCTGGAGATGTAGATTATTCACTTCCTGGAGCAATTGGTTTCATGTTGAAACAAGCAATTCCTTTTGAAGGTTTAGTTACTTATGTTAATCAATGGTTAGATCCAATTTATAGAAGATCAAGAACTTTCGTAGAAGGATTAAAAAGAGATTTACCAATTGTAAGTAAAGATTTACCAGCTTATGAAAGAATTACTGGGGAAGAAGCAAAAAGAATAAGATGGAATCAATTATTACCTTGGGATATTGGAATAAGATCGACAGAATTTGAAGATATGTATCGCCAAAGAATTAAACATATTCAACAATTAGAAAAAGAAAGAACAGCAAGAGAAAGATTAGGTATTCCAGAGGCACCAGTTCGAATAATTCCTGAAAATTATTTTTCAGAAGGAGGAGTATTAAGAACAAGAAGAACAAGAAATTTAATCCCACCAGGTTATTTTTCTAAATAATATGAAAATTCTTGTTTATGATTATGGTTTATGCACATCTCATGCTCAAAAACTTGCCGAACAAGGTCATATGGTTTTCTATTATGTTCCTTGGCAAGATACTTTCCCCCAATCAACTAAAGCTTTAATTGGCGAAGGATTGGAAGGATTACATAGAATAACAGATTTTTGGGATTATGTAGATAAAGTTGATATTATAGTATTTTTCGACAATTGTTGTGGTGATTTAGTAGATTATTTAAGAAAAAAAGGATATAAAGTTTTTGGTGCTGGCAAAGCTGAACAATTGGAATTAAATAGAATAAAGCAAAAGGAAATATTAAAAACTGTAGGATTGCCAGTAGGAGAATATGAAGTTATTCACGGATTGAGCGCTTTAAGAGAATATTTAAAAGAAAATAAAGATAAATATGTTAAAATTAATGCTTTTAGAGGAGATGTTGAAACCTTCCATCATAAAGATTATAAAAGTTCTTTACCTTTATTAGATCATATCGCTTATAAATTGGGTGCCAAACAAGAAGAATTAGATTTTATTGTTGAAGATACAATTCCTGGCGTCGAACCTGGTTATGATGGATTTGTAGTCGATGGGAAATATCCTGAAATAACAATGTATGGTTATGAATTAAAAGGCGCTGGTTATATTGGAAGAGTCGTTTTAGATAAGGGATTGCCGCCTGCTTTAAAAGAAATAAATACAAAATTAGCGCCATTTTTTAAAGTTTGTAAAGCAAGAACAATGTTTTCTACCGAAGTTAGGGTAGGAGAAGATAGAAAAGGTTATTTAATAGATCCTTGCGTGAGTGAAGATACAGAAATTCTAACTAATAAAGGTTGGAAATTCTTCAAAGATTTAAATGGAAGTGAACTTGTTGTAACTTTAAATCCAGAAACAAGAGAAATTGAATATCAAAAACCAACTGCTTATCAGAAATATTGGTATGAAGGAGAAATGATTAGAATTGTCAATAGCTCAATTGATGTTTTAATAACACCAGAACATAAATTTTGGATTACAACACCTAAAAACAAAAAACTACATCCAGTAGAGGCGAGAAATTTACCAAAAACATTTTCTATCCCAAGAACGGGAAAATGGAAAGGAATAGAATTAGAATACTTTGTATTGCCAGAATATAAAAATAAATGGCATTCAGGAAAAGGAAAGGGAATAGATAAAGAAAAATATTGTCCGCCTTTAATAATTAAAATGGAAGACTGGTTAAGATTTTTAGGAATTTATTTAGCCGAAGGAAATTGTGATAAATGGGTAGTAAATATTGCTCAAACTACTAAAAAAGAAGAAATAAAAGAAATAATTAAAAAATTACCATTCAATTTTAGTGAAGACAAAAATGGATTTCGAATTTTTTCAGTTCAATTAGTAAATTATCTAAAACAATTTGGTTATGCCAATGAAAAATTTGTTCCTAATTTTGTTAAAGATTTGTCACCAAGATTGATAAATATCTTTTTAGATGCCTTTTGTTTGGGTGATGGTTCTATTAGAAAAAATGGTGCAAGAAGATTTTATACTACTTCTCAAAAATTAAGAGATGATATTCAAGAATTACTTTTAAAAGCAGGAAGTGTAGGAAATTACTATTTAAAACAAAAAAAGGAAACAGAATTAATCGTAAAAAGAAAAAAATATGTAAGAAAATTTGATGGTTATATAATTTGCGAAAGAAAAAAATATCAAAATTTTCTTAAAGAATGGAATGACAATTGTATTAAGAGAGAATTTTATCAAGGTTTTGTATATGATATAACAGTGCCTAATCATATAATTTATATTCGAAGAAATGGAAAACCATTGTGGACATCTAATTGTGTGAGAGCGCCAATGCCAGTTCCTTCAGCAATTGAAATAGAGATTTATAAAAACTTTTCAGATATTATTATTAATGCCGCTCAAGGAAAATTGATAAAACCTCAGCCAATTGCTAAATATGGAGTAGGAGTTTGTTTAGAATCTGAATGGGCGCAAGATCATTGGTTAGAAATAACAATTCCAGAAGAAATAAAGCAATGGGTTAAATTAAGAATGGCGGTTAAATTTGGAAATAAATATTATGCCGTTCCTGGATTTACTTCAATTTGTTCAGTTATTGGATTGGGAAATACTATTGACGAAGCCGCTGAAAAATGTAAAAAGAGAGTAGAGATGGTAGATGCTTATATGCTTGATAAAGATACAAGTGGAATAGAAAAAATTAAAGAAATAATTGAAGAAGGAAAACATTATGGAATTCCTTTTTAAACATGAAATTTGATCTTACAAAAATGAAATTTAAAATAGTTAAGAAATTCCGTCCTTCCTATGAAGAAATTGGCGAAGTCGGAGATTATTATGAAAATACTATTTTAGTAAAAAATGTTAAAAATCGAATTTACAATCAATTAATTTTAATCCACGAATTGATTGAATATTTTCTAAATTCAGAAAAAGGCATTTTATGGCAAGAAGTAGATTTACACGAAAGAAGCAAACAAACAGAATTCGATAAAAGATTTCCCGAAAAAGCCAAAATAATGGATGAAAATCACAAGGTCGCCTCACAAATAGAAAAAATATTATGCCAGGCTTTGGGCATAAATTACGAAGAATATAATAAATATATCGAAAACTATGAAGCAAAACCTATCAATAAAAGAAAGATTAACCCGAGTCGAAACTAAAGTTGATGAATTACAAAAAGCGTTTGATGACTTTAAAAACAACGATTTTAAACATTTGCAAGAGGAAGTTGATAAAATAATTTGGGTTGTTATCATTGGCACTTTAATCAGTATTGTAGTTTCGTTTATAAAATGAACAAAATCCTAATAAAAACAATCATTTATCGGGTAATAACTATCTTTTTTGATACTTTAATTTTATTGGCTTTTAAAATTTCTCTTAAACAGGCGCTTGGTGGCGCTTTTTTAATTGAAATATCTTACATAGTTTAATTTACTATTTTTTTGAAAAGCGATGGGAAATCAATATACAAGCCCATATTCCAAAGAAGAAATAGAATGGCTCAAAAAAAATTATCCCAAAAGTTCAGTAGAAGAAATAAGAGAATTTGCCCGAAAGCACGGACGTTCTTTCGAAGCGATTATAGAGAAAGCCCATAAAATGGGTTTAAGGAAAACGCCTGAAACTTTAAGTAAAAACATTTCTATGGGGAGGCGAGGTAACGCTCAAAATCCCCAACCGCTCATTAAAATTGAAGAAGGAGGTGAAAAATTGAAAGAGGTAGTAGATTTAGAAAAGTTTGGCGATAGCTTAATCCAGAAACTGAAAGAAAAAAAACCAGTCATTGCTATACCGAAAAGAAAAGGAATATTCAAAGGAAAAATGGAAGAAAGTGCTGTTTTATTGCTTTCTGATATCCATATGGGAAAAGAGAATTACTTTGTCAATATGGAAACTGGCAAAGCCGAAATGACATATAATACTGCTATTGCCTATAAAGAAGCCAACAGATTGTTAGAGAGTATCTTTGATATAAACCAATTGCTTTCAAAGAGCTACAAAATTGATGATTTATACATTTTTGGACTTGGCGATTTCGTCGAAGGCGACATAATTGTTTCAGGACAAAGATTTTTCATTGAAGCTGGCGTCGGCGAGCAAATGCTAATGACTGCTCAATTTTTAGCAAACATTATTAAAGAACTCTTAAAAATGTTCCAAAGAATTCATTTTACTATTGTCGGCGGAAATCACGCTAGAATGACAGAAAAAAGAAACGCAATGCAACCTTGGTACAACAATTTTGATTATTTAATAGGTAAAATGCTTCAAGAGATATTCAAGAATGAGCCGAGAGTAGAAATTAAAACGCCAGAATCTTGGTTTTTCACTGAAAAAATCTATGGCTGGAAATATTTGCTTCATCACGGAGCAACAATTCAATCTTGGCTTGGATTTCCATACTATGGAATTTCGAGACAAGGATTGGCAAGGAGAGCAGAAATGGAAATTGACATTGAATGCATTGGACATTTCCATCAATGCTTTGAAATTCCGATGAGTTCAAAATCAATCAGTTTGGTTAATGGATGCTGGATAGAAAAAGATAATTATACTTGGCAAAGATACGGAAAACTAACCAGAGCAGAACAAATCTATTTCGGCGTAAACCCGAAAAGACCAAGAAGTTGGCAATTTACTATCAATCTAAAACCAAAAGAGGTGAAAAAATGAGAGATTACATAAAAGAATACTGCCAAAAATGCATCTATTACAAGCGAGGATGTCATTATGACTATGGTGATTCAATGACTAAAATACCCTGCGAAGCACTTCGAAGAATAATGTTAGAAGATTTATTAAGGGAAAGGTAATCCCTTTCCCCTTTTTATGGCAGAAATGAGTTAAAATCTCAAATCTGCCTATAGCACATTAAAAGGAGGTGGGAAGCGTGAAAAATTTGAGAAGTTTAATGACAATAAAAAACGATGCTAAAAAAGAGCAATGCCGAGAAGTTATTTCAGGAATACCAGAGAAAATCTACATCTACAGGAATTGGTTCGACGAAAATCTTATAAGGCATACAATCGAAGAAGAATATGAACTCAAAGATTACATTGAGACAGGGGCTGAAATGATAATTCGCTATCAATTAAGAAAAAGCCAAGAAATGCTCCATTTAGGGGGGAAATGAAATGAATAACGAAGAAAACGATGCTCCAGAAATTTTCTACATAACAAAAGAAGAATTCAAACATTTATTAGCGACTTTCAATGCCGATTTATTAAGAATAGCAATGCGGTATACTAAATTAGCCGAAAAAACTCAAAGCAAAAGAGAATTAGCTTGGATACAAAAACAAATTGAAGATATTAGAAAAGACATAGAACATCACAATGAAATGATGAAACGAGCGGATATCGAAGATGGTTATCTACTTTTCTTCATAGATTCAGAAGGAAATATTTCAATGAGACGTTGCACGCACGAAGAATACGAAAAAATCTATGGCAAGAAAGAAAAACCTAAATATTTAACTTGAGGGAGTTTTTTACCCTCCCTCTTTTTTACGGGGCTGGCAGTTCCCTTGCGTAGGGGATCTTATATCCGCCGAGGCAAGGTTCGGGTGCAACTCCCGAAAGTCCCTCTATGAATTCATTTATTCAACAATTTAAAATATTTCAAAATGATAATCCTCTTTGGTCTTCTTGGGTTTGTTTTTGCGAAACTTTAAAAAAATTTAAATTAAAAGATAAAAAGAAAATTAGAATATATTTTAATCAATTGGTAGATAAAAAAGATTATGATAAACGAGAAAAAAGACAACTTGTTGAGTATCTTGTAAGCCCTAATTTTTGCAAGTAATTTGTTCGGAGAATTTGCAAGGTCTCCCCTTAAAATATCAACGATTTTTGCTCAGAAATACTTTTATATCCTTTTATTATGATTGCTATTAAAAAACGAAAACATTGTCTCCAATGCGGACGGAGATTAAAAAGAGGCGAAGTCGAACTTTGCCGAGATTGTTTTTTGCAAAAATTAGGACAATTAAAAATTGAACCGCCGCCAGAAGTAAAAAAGGAACTTGACAAAGAGATTGGCAAAAAGTTAAAATGATCTGTTATGTTTGAGAATTCCCAAATTAAAACCGCCCCTTCACGAGGCGGACAAAACCCGCAAGGGTTTTGTTTTTTTTATTTTATGACAAGCCAAATGGCTTGTCAAGTGTTTCTTTTTCTTCTTTTCTCTTCTCTTTAATTGCTGTATTTTAACAAGTTCATAAAGACTTGTCAAGAGTTAAAGAAAAAGAAGAAAAGAGAAGCTGGGGAGTGCTTTTCTTTCTCTTTTGCTTGTTTTCTCTTTCTTTTAAGTGGGGACACAAGAGAAATAAAAGCCTCTCTCCAGCTTCTCAAGTAATATTTTAACACACCTGCAAAAAAAATCAATATTGACAAGATCTCTTGATTTGCTAAACTGATATTAGATATGAAACGATCAAGAGAAAAAGATATTAAAGCAACAATCCTTCAAAAAATTTGGAATGAATACAAAAATGAATTTACAATGAGAGAATTGGCAAAAATTCTTGGAATTCCGATGCCGACTTTTTATCGAGCATTAAAAAGAAAAATAAAATATGAAAAATAATAATACAAAATATAGACAGCAAGTAAGAAAACAAGTTAAAGAAGCACTTGAATTTCATAGGAGATTAATAAAAAGAATAGCGACGCCTCTTACTAAAAAACTTGTTAGTAGTTCTTTTATTAAAAGGTCGAGAAAGTAAAAAAATAATATGCAAACTCATTTACGAATATCGCCAGAATTCGCTCATCAATTACAAAAAGATGGAATTTTAGAAGCACTTTATTGGTCTTTAAAGAAATTTCTCGAAAAACAAAATTATCCGATTTATTTAAGAGATAAAAATATCGCTTGGTTAAGTGTTTTTAAAAGTTTGTGCGATTTTTATGCGAATTATCCTAAATCTCAAAAGCCGACGCTTGAAGAAATAATTAAAAAAACTGATGAGATTATAGATAAAAAATATCCCGAAACCCAAGAAGTAGCAAAAGAATTTTATAAAGAAATAGTCGAACCAACAGAAGAAAATATTGAAAAAGCAAATCGAGAATTACAGGAATTAGATGAAGAAAAATTAAAAAAAGAAGGCGTCGCCGAAGAAGAAATTCCTGAAGAATTATTGTAAAAATGCCAGAAAAATATCAAGTTAAATATTCCCAAGTTTTACCACCAGTTGGCGGGCTTTGTCCTGAATGTCAAAAAGATACAATTAGACAATCTCGTTTTAAATCAGGTGGAGTTTATTGTAAAACTTGCAAAATCATTTGGAAATTACAGCCAAAACAACTTTCTAAATTATTCAATTTAGCCACTAAAGAAGATATCGCAGAAATCAAAAAAGAAATCGGCTTTTTAAGAGAACAGATGGAATTTTATAAAGATTTGACAAAACAATTGCTCGATGCTTTAAAAAAATTTGAAGGAAATGTCTATTTATTAACAAAATTGCCTTCCGAAGAAAAAAAAGAAGAAGAAAAAGAAGAAATTCCAGTTGTAGAAGAAAAGAAATCCAAAAAAGAAGAAGAGAAGGAAGATGAAATAAATCCTGATGAAATTCTATTTTAAATGACAAATGCAGAAAAAATTAGATACATTTTTAGGAAATATCCTGAAACAAAATTTTCGAGAGGTAAATTTTTTTGGCGCTATTTACAAGAATTTAAAAATATCAAATTTTTCTTAACTGAAAAAGAATTCATTAATTTTTTCGAGAAAGAATTTTGGGGCATTGAACGAGCAGTAAGAGATGTTTTAAAAGAACCAGAATTTAAATTAAGTCCCGAACAAGATGCTAAAAGATATGAAAAAGCCCAAAAGTTTAAAACAGAATATTCAAAAACTCAAAGAACAAATCTCGGCACTTAAAAAAGAAAAAAAAGTTTTAAGACAAAGAGTTGAAATATTAGAAAATAGATTAAAAGAAGAATTAAGAATAAATCTAATCCATAAACTCGATGAATATAATGTGATCTTAAACAAATATGAAGCAAAATACGGCGTCCAACCATTTAAATATCAAAGAGAATTACTTGACAGATGTTATTTAAAATGGGATAAAATAAACGAAAATCTGCGCCAACTTGAAGAAGAAATTAAAGATATACAAAAAAAATATGCTTTGGATTAAAAAAGTATTATTCGGGGCTGTAGATTAAAGAAATCGGCGCTCTCCAAAAGCGCAGACGCTGGTGCAATTCTAACTAGCTCCAAAAAGGTCAAAAATAATTAAAAAACTATGAAAGAAGAAAATTGGATAAAAAAATTAAAAAATCTTAAATTAAGCGGATGGTATTTAGAAGGTACTGAAATTCCAGTTGAAATAGTTGAATTTATTGAAAAACTTCTTCATCAAGAAAGAGAAAGATTAATAAATGAAATAAGCAAATAACTTCAAATGGTGAAAAATGGAAAACAAAAAAGTTATTTGCTTTATTAGATGAACTAAAAAATAAAAAAGGTCGCCAAAAATAATTAAAAATATGGCGGTAAGACGACCCAAAAAAATAAGAAAAGAAACATTAGAGGAATATGAAAAGTTAATTGAAGAAACAAAAATAGAATTAGAAAACGCAAAAAAGATATATCCTACATTAACCGACCCCGAAGAGAAAAAAATGATGAAACAAATAATAAAAATGTTGGAACACGACTTATACGCTCCAATTAGTGGACTTATT
>Ga0080004_1121572_pt1 | contig 16097 bp, 14 predicted proteins | sample WasSprMetagenome_FD_69207 | JGI IMG/M metagenome (GOLD analysis project Ga0080004, IMG submission 69207) | Sulfidic aquatic microbial communities from Washburn Spring, Yellowstone National Park, USA - WS (SPADES assembly) (version 2) | ecosystem: Environmental > Aquatic > Thermal springs > Hot... | reverse complement strand
ACATCTATGTTTATGTTTTTCTAACATTTCTTTATCCTCGTAGTCTTTAGGACTTGCTTTATGTATACACTTAGCATACGGTGTTATGAAGAGTCTACCTGGATATTTCCTGTAAAGCTTATGAGAGAAGAGAACATCTTCCATAAATGAATATCCTTTAAGATTCTCATCAAATTTTAGCTCATTAAAGACTTCACGTCTACATGCAAAGTTAGCTCCGCTCAACCACTCGCACTCGATTATCTTTGAGAGGCTGGAGGGGTACTCGAAGAGCTTGCAGCTATCCTTTGGGTATCTATAGTATGAGTGGAATATCCTATTGAAAAGATCGCGTAGGAAATTTAGTTTATCTTTCCTAATATTTATATTGACAATGTATCCCTGTACGCATAAGGCATTAGGTTTCTCTTTAAATACTCTCACTAATTCCTCGATGTAATTACTAAAAAGAACGACATCACTGTCGAGGAACAGAAGTATGTCCCCCCGGGCTTCTTCTATACCAATGTTTCTCGCGATAGCTGCAGAGCGTTCTCTTGGATTTCTTAAATACACAAGGTTAATACCTTGTTCATCAAGTTTGTGCTTATATTCCTCACAGAGCTTCTTAACACTATCATTGGGAGTGTCGTCAACTATTATAACTTCTATGGGTTTATAACTTTGTTTCAAAAGACTTTCAAAAAGCTCGGCAAGATCATTACTCCTGTTATATGTTGGAATGATTACTGAGACTCTCATAACCCCCGAGCTTTTTAAGCAACCTCTTTATAAATCTGCAGGTACTCGAGAGCTGCTTTCTTCCACGTGAACTTCCTAGCTCTTTCTATGCTTCTTCTAGAGAGTTTCTCGTAAAGCTGGGCATCGTGAGCTAGCAGCAGTATCTTCTCGGCGAGGTCTGATGGATCATGCGACTTAAAGGTTAGTGCAGCTTCTCCTGCTACTTCGTAAGCACCTCCGCTATTAGGTGTGATTACTGGGAGACCGCTTCCCATGGCCTCCAATACTGAGAAGCCGAATGCTTCTCGAGAGCAAGTGTGTATGTAAATATCACATGAGTTATACAGTTCTGGCAATTTCTTAAAGGGAACTCTAGCTTTTAGGAAAACTTTTCCTACGAGATCTTTCTTAGCAATATATCTTTTAATATCTATTGCTAGCGGACCTTCTCCACGAATAATAGCCTTAAAGTTTATTTTATTGCGAATTCTTGCTAGTGCTTCTAGTAGTATAAATGGTTCTTTTACATGGACAAGTCTAGATACCCATAATATTCTCAGCTCTCTTTTATCGAAAGCATACCTCTTAGGTCTAGAGGAGAGAAAGTCCTCCAGGAGTCCGTGGTAGATGACTTTGTAGGCTCTTACCCCATCAAGCTCGCGCAGCATTTTAGCGCTGTAGTTGCTAATGGTTACTACGGGAACTCCTATCTCGTGAAGTCTTCTCAAGGCATTTAGTTCTCTTAGATAGTGCTGCAGCTCGGATTTCTCTACAATTTTTAAATCTATAAATCCATGTTCTGTGACTATAAGTCTATCAAATTGCCTTGAAAAGTATCCTTCCTGGGAAGTGTTAGCATGTATTATATCATATCGTAGCAGAGGTGAAAATCTAAAAATCATCCATTTTGCAAAACCTTTAAAATGAGGAATGGGAATATTTACAACTAATTGGTTAACATTTGCATCCAAATGCTTTGTTGTAAGTACTGTAAGATACACATATTTCGAAAGCTCCTGAGTGAGACCTATAGTGTAGTGTTCTACGTGTGGTGTGAAGAGTACTCTCATAGTTTATATGCCTCACTTACTGCTTTCTCTAAGAATACTCTGATAGACTTTCCGAACTTTTCCCATGTAAAGTTCTCCTTCACGTAGTTTCTAGCTTCTTTACCAATACTCCTTAGGTCAGCTCTCTGAAGCTCTCTAATCATCCTTTCGAACTCGTCGAGGCCTGCTACTCCTCCGAAGACTTTCAGCTCCTTTGGGAAGGCTTCCCTGGTAGCTAAGACGGGTTTCTCGCAAGCATATGCTTCCAGGATGACGCTTGGGAAGCCCTCGGTCACGCTGGGGAGAACTACCAGGTCTGCCATGTTGTAGAATACTGGCATTTCCTCGAATGGGAGCTTGCCCAGGTATTCGACGTTTTCTGGGAATGTAACCTCTATGTCTTTTGACCCGGCAATTATGAATTTTATATCTTTGAGATTTTTAGCTATTTCTAAGAGCTCAGCCACCCTCTTCTCAGGGCATATTCTCCCGGCGTATGCTACCGTGAATTCCTCCGCGCGGGGGACGCTCATGGGCTTGAAAAACTCCGTGTCGACGCCGTTGTGGACAGGCTCTGTGATCTTGCTCCTCTCGACACCCCACTCCTGTAATTTCTCATAGAGGCTGACACTGTTAGGTATGACGTAGGCTGCCTTGTTGAGGTAGGCTACCTCGAGGCGGTTTACCAGCGCCCTCTTAAGCCGGTTAACTCTCCTAGCCTCCCTGACCTTCCTGTGGTCGCCTCTAACCCATACGACGAAGGGTATTTTGAGCTCCTCTGAGATATAGGAGGAGAACTCTAGCGTCCAGAGCTCGCTCAGGGCGAAGATGACATCGATTTTCATCTTTTTAACCTGCTCGGCGATCTTTTTCCTAGACAGGAAGAACTCCAGGCTCTTGCTCCTGGCACTCTGTACCTCAAGCCTCTCGAGCTGCAGCTCCCTGGCCCACTCGCTCTTGGGGCTTCCGGACACATAGGCTATGATGATTTCCTCAGAGCAGTACCTCTTTAGGCTTCGAACCAGGTGCTGGTAGAAATCCAAGTCGTTAACGTTGTAGAAGGGCATCAGAACCCTCAAGGATCACCGCCCCCCAGTGCAGGTCCCCCCGTACTTAATTAAGCCTTCTCTAAAGCTGAGGGTTGCAGAGCCTGAGCACCGCGGCAGCCCAGTCAGCGAGCCTCAATCACTCACATAGCTGCAGCGCCCCTTAGCTCTGCTGCTCTGCATGTCCTGGCCCGGCTCTAGGGCGGCCTTAAAGGAGTATGCGAGCATTAGAGCTGCGAGGGGTAAACCTACAAGTACGCTTAGGAGTGTTGTCTTCAGGCCGCCTTTAAGCCCTCTTCGTCTCACCTGGTAGGCCAGGTAGGCTGCTACCCCTGCTGGCAGGGTGGATGCGAGGAGGAGGTTCCCGAGCGCCAGGCCTGCCAGGGATAGGGGGATTGTCGCAGCGTAGCTGAGGTAGAAGAGGTACCTCTTGTTCTGCGCGAAGTACCTGAGGACGTCCACGGGCGTGACCTTGAAGCCGAGCGCGTAAGTCTTGGCCCTGGCCCTCTTCCTCAGGCTCTTGAGCTGCGGCAGTAGGGGCGAGTACACGTAGATGTCGCTGAGCTTGCCGACGCCGACGTTCACGTCCAGCGCTCTGACCCCTGTGTGCAGGCAGACTGCGAACCCCCTCTCCCTGGCGTTGACGCAGAAGTCGGCGTCCTCGCCGAAGTTGAGGTCCGGGTCGAACCTGACCTTGGAGAAGACCTCCCTGCGGATGAGGGTGTGCCCCATGGCGACAGAGGGCCCTCTCACCACCTCCCCGCCCGCCTGAGAGGGCTTGAGCCGGCCTAGGAGCTCCGCTATCTCCCCTGGGGCTCTCACGGTCACGGACGAGCAGCTTGCTGAGACTATGTCGCAGCCGCAGTTGAGGGCTGCGGCGACGAGCTTCTCGAGGGCCTGGGGCTCGATGAGCACGTCGCTGTCCAGGAAGAAGAGCATGTCCCCGACCATGTTGTCGGCGCAGATGTTCCTGGCCTCGGGTATGTTGCTCCTCTCGACTATGACCCTGTAGCCGAGGAAGTCGGAGCCCTGCAGCTTCGCCCTGGCCTTCTCCACCGTCCCGTCGGTGCTCCCGCCGTCCACGACCAGGACGTAGATCCTGCTGTGGGGGTACGTCTGGCTGCTCAGGGCGTCCAGCACCGCTCCTATGGACCACTCCCTGTTGAGGGTTAGTATACCGACTGTGATGACTGGGAGCTCTGCTAGAGCCATGCGGTTCTCCGGAGACCTGCTCAGAGCCATGACTCGCTCTTCACCCAAGCGTCGGCGCGCATTCGTCAATAGGAAGGTTTTAAAGCTGTCTCTAATTCGAGTTTTCTCTTAAGCTCACGTTTTTCACCTGAGAGCATAGCGTAAAGATACCCTACAATCACTAGTGGCCTTAGCCGGACTATGGAGTGTCCCAGGGTTCTCAGAAGGCCCTTTCCCATTAGGTACCTGGCGACTCCTGCGTTGAACTGGGTTTTCAGCGCCCTCCTGAGGGTGACGTCCCTCACGTGGTATGCCCTCACGCTCTCCACAACCCTTACCTTGAAGCCAAGCCTCTTCACCTGGTCCTGGATGTAGGTGTCTGGCGCTGGAACATCCCTTATTCCCCCAATCCTCTCGACTAGGTCGTTCCTGACAAGCAAGGCGCACCCTCTAGGCCGTTTCTCCAGGGCTAGCCTGTACGTCTTCTCCCAGAGCGAGAGAAGCCTCCCCAGAAGAGTGCGGCTCCTCGTGACCACCTTGCCGCTGATGCAGCCCGTCTCCTCGTCGATCTCCGAGAAGAGCACCTCGAAGTAGTTGGGTTCAAGCTCTACATCGGCATCCACGATCGCGAAGAAGGGGGTCTTTACCATCCTTCTGGCGATCTCCAGGTTTTCCGAGTAGGAGAAGACCCACCTCTTTTCTTTCTTCTCAACTATTGTGACTGGGTACTTCCTGGCGATCTCGCCGGTACCATCGGAACACCTGTCCAGGACAACAATGACCTCAGAGGGCCTGAGGGTTTGACTGAACACTGAGCTCAGAGCTCTCCCTATATACTTCTCCTCGTTGTGTGCAGCCATTATCACTGTATAGGACATGACAAACCCCTTGGAACGAGGTGCTTAGTTAACAATAATTTGTAGGTTTCCTCCATCCCTTGTTCCTGAAAGTGCATACCTATCACACGGGATGCATCCGCCTGCTGGTCGTCATGCCAGCAATAAAGGACGGTGTAGTGCTCTGGTAACTAGATGCACTCCCTGAGGCTTAATGCTCCTCCGCCTCCCGGGGCTCCGCGGCCTCCTCCGCCCTCCCTGAGAGGAGCATGTCGAGCGCCTCCTCCAGGGTGATGGTTTTCCTGCCCGGTGGGGGTGCCACGTAGTACACCTTCACCCCGAGCTCCCTGAGCCTGTAGAAGGCCCCGTGGCCTATGCCCAGCGTGAGGACCGCGCTCACCCCCCGCCTGGCGAGCTCGCCTATCAGGGCTGCCCCCCTGCCGTGCTCGCGCGCCAGGTGGGGGTTCTCGAACACCTCCACCACCGCGTAGCCACCCCCCTCGACCTCTGCGATCGCGAAGCTGGGCGCTCTCCCGAAGTGGGGGACGAGGAGGTACTTCTCCCCGGACTTCACAACAGGTACGGCCACCCTCATGCTCTGCACCGCTGCTCCTGCGCGCGGGCACATATGCTTTACCCCGCGGTACCCCGCGGCCGCTAGCCCGCGACGAACCTGTAGACGTCGAACGTACCGCTTAACTTTATTAATTCCAAACTGTAGGCACTCTCATGCGGAGGAAGACCAGTGTGTACGTGGACGGAGAGCTTTGGGAGAGGTTCAAGAGGTACGCGGCGGCTAGGGGTGTGGAGGTTAGCAGCCTGCTGGAGGAGCTGATGAGGGAGGAGCTGGGGGACTACCTCGACGAGGCCCTGGGCGAGCTAGCGGGCTTAGAGGGCTGCGAGCTCGACTTCGAGCCTGTGGAGCCGCGAGGCCCTGTGAGCCCGGTTGTCAGGGAGATGAGGGATGAGAGGGAACGCGGCCTACTTGGACGGCAGCGCCTATGCGAGGAAGAGGGTGAGCACGTAGATAGTCGCGCCTGATGGCTCGGTTTATATGAGGAATCTCCCGAGTTGTATTGGGAAAAGTCAGATACTAAAAAGTTACCGTGCTGGTTGGTAAAAAAAGAGTTTTTACTCCTGTTTTGCCCCCTCTCCTTTAAGCTCCTTGACCCTCTTCTCCAGCTCCTGCAGCTCCTGGTCGAGCCTGGCTCTTACGTCTTCAAGCCACTTCCTGTACGCCTCGAGGTCAGATGCCGTCAGCCAGGGTGGGTAGTAGGGCTGCGGTGGCGGCGGTGGAGGAGCTCTCGCGTAGAGCCACCACCAGCACCATCCCCTGCCGAAGTACCAGCCTGGTCTCTCCCACGGGGGTAGCCAGGACCAGGGCCCTCTTCCAGGGTATGGGCCTCTACCCCACCAGCCCCAGCCCATTCCTCCTCACCGAAAGTGAAACAGGTTTCATACTATTTAAGCTTTTCCGTTGGGCTCTCCCGGCAGGGCTATCTTCAGGGGCTTGAGCTGGACGAGCGCCTCGACGACCTTCCTCCTGCCCGAGTCCAGTATCCTCCACAGCGTCGCCTTCGACAGGCCCATCCTCAGCGCGGCCTCCTCGACCTGGAGCCCGTCCACGTAGACGAGCTTCAGCGCGGCGAGCTCCTCAGGGTAGAGCTCCACCACCTCCTCGGGGTTGTGCGCGCCGGCGAGCACGGGCGCTGGGAGGAAGAACACCTCCCGCACCCCCTGCCCACCCCCGCCTGGCCGGCCCTGCAGGTACCCGTGCCTCCACCGCCTCCGCCGGCAGCACCTGTGCATGAGCAGCCTGAGGTCATAGCGCGCAAGAGTTGATAAGTAAATCGGCGGCGCGGAGGACAGGGTCGGGCCGCCGAAAGCTTCCCCTGGCGTGGGGCTCTGCGCGTAGGGGAGGGTGGTGGTAGGGAGAGTAGCGCTACTCAACCCAGAACTGGGCTTCGACGCTCCGTCTGACGCGCTCGGGGCTCTCGCCGCCGAACCTCCAGTAGCCCAGCCCCGCCTTGACTATCTCGATGCCGAGCGCGTCCAGTAGCTTGTCGCTAAGCAGGACCTCGTGCTCCCCCGGAACCGAGACTGCCCGCGCCCTCACCCAGTCGCTGCTCCTGTCATCGGCGACCACCCTGACGAGCACCTCGCCCAGCACGTACGCGTGTGTGGAGCCGCCAACAACCCTGTAGCTCTCGCCGGGCAGCGCGTGGAGTGGTATCCCGAGGCTGCGCGCGAGCGCTAGCGGCAGGTGCAACTCGGGCTCCTCTGCCTCGTAGCCTGAGTTCGCCACCGCCGCTGTCGCGACAACCCGGTCGCCGTGCTTAACCTCGACTTTCACCCTCACTACCACGCCTGACCAGCCTCAGGGGGGCGAACCTTCCGAACCCCTTCCTCAGGTACCTTGAGCGCCACACGTGCTCCGGGATCAGCCTGCCGAGCTTCGCCACCGCAAGCCACCATCACTCATGCCCGCGACCGGATTAAAGCTTGATGCGGCGCGCGCCGCGCGGGGTGGGGGGCAGTGGGTTGCGCGTAAACGTTACCCATATAAGGGGGTGCTGGGCGGGGAAGGGCCAGGGTCTTGCCAAGGGCTGCTGGGGAAGCGGGCGTAAACGCTGCTTCCCTTCTCTCCCGCTTCTCCGCTTCTCCCCGCGCCGACGTGAGGAAGGTCCTGCTGCTGGGGTCGGGCGGCATAAAGATCGCCGAGGCTGCGGAGTTCGACTACAGTGGTTCTCAGGCGATCAAGGCCCTGAAGGAGGAGGGAGTCAGGGTTGTCGTCGTCAACCCGAACGTGGCCACGATACAGACCTCGAGGGAGCTGGCGGACGCCGTGTACCTGCTGCCCGTGCAGCCGGAGTTCGTCGAGAGGGTGATCGAGAGGGAGCGGCCCGACGGCATCCTCCTCGGCTTCGGCGGGCAGACCGCGCTGAACTGCGGCGTGGAGCTGGCGAGGCGGGGCGTGCTGGGCAGGTACGGGGTCAAGGTGCTGGGCACGCCCGTCGAGAGCATCGTGAGGGCGCTGGACAGGAGCCTGTTCAGGGAGACCATGCTCCAGCACGGGATACCCGTGCCGCCCTCCAGGGCTGCCTACTCCGTGGAGGAGGCTGTGGAGGCCGCCGAGGAGGTGGGCTACCCCGTCATGGTGCGCGTCGCCTTCAACCTGGGCGGGGCGGGCTCCTTCGTGGCCTGGAGCAGGGAGGAGCTCAGGGAGCGGGTCTCGAAGGCCTTCGCGCAGTCGCCCGTGAGGCAGGTGCTCGTGGAGAAGTACCTGGGCAAGTGGAAGGAGGTGGAGTTCGAGGTCGTGAGGGACTGGGCTGACAACGCGGTGGCGGTCGCGTGCCTCGAGAACGTGGACCCCATGGGCGTGCACACGGGGGACTCGATAGTGGTGGCGCCCTCCCAGACCCTGACCAACAGGGAGTACCAGGCGCTCAGGGACGCCTCGCTCGCCGTCGCCAGGGCGGTGGGGGTGGTGGGTGAGTGCAACGTGCAGCTCGCCCTGAACCCGAGGTCCGAGGAGTTCTACGTGATCGAGACGAACCCCAGGCTCTCCAGGAGCAGCGCGCTCGCGAGCAAGGCGACGGGCTACCCGCTGGCGTACATCGCGGCGAAGCTCGCGCTGGGCTACAGGCTCCCGGAGCTCCTAAACACCGTGACCGGCGCCACCACGGCGCACTTCGAGCCGGCGCTCGACTACGTGGTGGTGAAGGTGCCGCGCTGGGACTTCGAGAAGTTCCCCGGGGTTGAGCCGGTGGTGGGCACCGAGATGCGGAGCGTCGGGGAGGTCATGGCCATCGGGAGGTGCTTCGAGGAGGCGCTGCAGAAGGCCCTCAGGATGCTGGACATCGGCGCTGACGGGCTGGTCGCGAACGCCTGGGAGCGCGGGCCCCGGCCCGCGGACGAGCTGAGGCGGGAGCTCAGCGTGCCCAGGCCCTACAGGATCTTCGCGATCGCGGAGGCGCTGAAGGCTGGGATCCCGGCCGAGGAGGTTGCCGAGCTGACGGGCATAGACCCGTGGTACATCCACAAGGTCGGGAACATCGTGGAGATGGAGGGGAGGCTGCGGAGCCTGGGGCGCCTCGACGACAGCGCGGTCGAGCTGATCAGGGAGGCGAAGCGCCTGGGCTTCTCGGACAGGCAGATCGCCAGGTGCCTCGGCGTCAGCGAGGAGGAGGTCAGGGCGTTCAGGAGGAGGCACGGGATCACCCCCGTCGTGAAGCAGATCGACACCCTGGCTGCGGAGTGGCCCGCGAGGACGAAGTACCTCTACGTGACCTACGGCGGCTCCGCGCACGACGTCGAGCCCGCCGGGCGTGGCGCCGTGGTGATCCTGGGCGCGGGCGTCTTCAGGATCGGGGTGTCGGTGGAGTTCGACTGGAGCGTGGTGCAGCTAGTCTGGGCGCTGAAGAAGAGGGGGGTGGGGGAGGTCATCGTCGTGAACTACAACCCCGAGACCGTCTCGACGGACTGGGACGTGCCCGACAGGCTGTACTTCGAGGAGCTCACGCTGGAGAGGGTCCTCGACATCTACGAGTTCGAGGACCCCATGGGCCTCGTGACCTGCGTCGGGGGGCAGATCGCCAACAACCTCGCCCCGCTGCTGGAGGAGCGGGGGGTGAGGATCCTCGGGCCCAGCGGGAGGGCTGTGGAGCTCGCAGAGGATAGGCGCAAGTTCAGCAGGCTGCTGGACGAGCTGGGGATACCCCAGCCGGAGTGGGCGGAGCTGAGGAGCGTCGAGGAGGTCGTCGCCTTCTGCCGCAGGGTCGGCTACCCGGTCATCGTGAGGCCATCCTTCGTCCTCTCCGGCACCGCGATGCGCGTGGTGCGGAGCGAGGGGGAGCTGCTGCGCTACCTGGACGAGGTCTCCAGGAGGGGCTCGGTGGGCAAGTTCGTGGTGAGCAAGTTCATCGAGGGCGCGAGGGAGGTCGAGGTGGACTGCGTCTCCGACGGCGAGCGGGTGCTCGTAGGCGCGGTGATCGAGCACGTGGAGGAGGCTGGGGTGCACTCGGGCGATGCCACCATGGTGATCCCACCCTTCACCCTGAGCAGCGAGGTCGTGGGCAGGGTGAGGGACTACGCGCTCAGGATCTGCAGGGCGCTTGGCGCCCGCGGCCCCGCGAACATACAGTTCGTGGTGAGGGGCAGGGATGTCTACGTGATCGAGTGCAACCTCAGAGCCTCCAGGTCGATGCCCTTCGTCTCGAAGGTGAAGGGGGTCAACCTGATGGAGTACGTGGCGGAGGTCATCCTTGGCGGTAGGCTTGAGTTGCCGGGCGACGTCTACGAGCCCCCCGCGCAGCGGTGGGGCGTGAAGACCCCCCAGTTCTCCTGGTCGAGGCTCAGGGGGGCCTACCCGGTTGTCGACGTGGAGATGAGGTCCACGGGCGAGGTCGCCGCGGTGGGGAGGACGCTGCACGACGCCCTGCTGAAGTCCTGGCTGGCAGCGCAGCCCAACAGGCTGCCCGAGCCGGGCTCGCTCGCCATCGTGGTGAGCGACGGGGCTCTGCTCGCCGAGAGGCTGAGGAGGCTGGGCCTCGAGCCCCTGCTGCTGAACGGCGCCAGCGGCGACAGCTTGGTTGAGGCGATGAGGGAGGGGCGCGTCGGGCTGGTGGTGGTGGCCAGCGGCGACGGGGACTACGCCCTGCGCAGGGCTGCTGCCGACTACCTGGTGCCCCTAGTGCTCAACCCAAGGCTAGCCGCGCTGCTCCTCGAGGCTCTGGAGGCCTACCTGGGCGGGGAGGAGCTGACGGTCGAGCCCTTGTAGGTGGTGCGCGTGAGGGCTGTGCTGGTCCTGGAGGACGGCACGGTGCTCAGGGGGCGGGGCTTCGGCGCGCCGGGCACCGCGGTGGGGGAGGTGGTGTTCACGACGGGCATGGTCGGCTACACTGAGTCGCTCACCGACCCCTCCTACGCGGGCCAGATCCTCGTCTTCACCTACCCGCTCATAGGCAACTACGGCGTCGCGCCCCCCAGCCTGAGGGACGAGTTCGGCCTGCCCCTGCACTTCGAGTCGGAGGGGGTGAAGGTCGAGGGGGTTGTCGTCCACGAGGTCTGCACAAGGCCCAGCCACTGGGCCTCCGCGAGGTCCCTCGACGAGTGGCTGAGGGAGGAGGGGGTGCCCGGGATCTGGGGCGTGGACACGAGGTTCCTCGTGCAGAGGCTCAGGGAGAGGGGCACGATGGCGGGCGCGCTGGCGGTCTACGAGGAGGGCGAGGAGCCCGACCTGGGCGAGCTCCAGCGCCTGGCCAGGGGCTTTGACTACGGGGGCCGCAACCTCGCCCGGGAGGTCTCGGTGAGGGAGCCTGTGCTCCTGCGCTCGGGAGGCGGGAGGGGGCTGGTGGCGGTGATCGACTGCGGCGTTAAGGCGAGCATAGCGAGGTCCCTCCTCAGGAGGGGCTTCGACGTGGTCCTGCTCCCCTACGGGACCCCCGCGGAACGCGTGGTCGACCTGGACCCGGTGGCAGTCGTCTTCAGCAACGGGCCGGGAAACCCCGAGCTCTACACCGAGGTTATCAGCTGCGCCAGGGGCCTCGCGGAGTACGGCGTCCCGATGCTGGGCATCTGCCTGGGGCACCAGGTGATCTCCATCGCGCTGGGCGCCAGAACCTACAAGCTGCCCTACGGCCACCGCGGGGTGAACAAGCCCGTGCTGGACGTGAGCACTGGCCGCTGCTACGTGACCTCGCAGAACCACGGGTACGCGGTGGACCCGGCGAGCCTGGAGGGCACGGGGCTGGAGCTCTGGTTCGTCAACGCCGACGACGGGACGGTGGAGGGGGTGAGGAGCGAGGACGGGAGGATACTCTGCGTCCAGTTCCACCCGGAGGGCGCGCCAGGGCCCAACGACACGCAGTGGGTGTTCGACTACTTCGCCAAGCTCGCAACCCGAGGCTGAAGAAGGCTCAGCCTTTGCCGCGCTCCTCACGGGCGCGCGCCTCTGGTCACCGACCTCTCATCACGCAGTGAGAGCCGCGGCCACCCGGCTCAAAAAGGTGGCGGCACCCTAGCCCTGCTGGAGCGCGCTCCTCAGGGCCTCCTTCACCTTCTCCAGGGAGCCCGAGAGGGCGGCCCTCCTGACGAGCTCCGCGAACTCCCTGTCGCCCGTGAGTGTGGAGAGGGCGTCAGCGATGACTGCGTCGTCGAGGTAGATCATCTTCACGGTCATCCCGCCGTCGATGACGAAGTTCACGCCCGTGATGAAGCCAGCCTCGTCGGAGGCGAGGAAGGCTACGAGCGCCGCGACGTCCTCGGGCCTGCCCACCCTGCCCGCAGGGTGCTGCTTGTGGTCCAGGCTCGTCAGCTGGGGCTTCCTCGGGGGCACCTGCCACTCGCTCGTGTCTATCCAGCCCGGGGAGACGGCGACCACCCTGATCCCGTAGGGGGCCAGGCTGACCGCGAGAGCGTGCGTGAGGGCGAGCAAGCCACCCTTCGAGGCGGAGTAGGGCTCCGTGTTGGGCTCGGACTGGAGGGCCCGCGTGCTGGCTATGTTGACTATGACGCCCCCACCGCCCTGAGCCATCGCGCGGGCTGCGTGCTTCGCGAAGAGGTAGGGCCCTGTGAGGTTCACAGACAGCACCCTGAGCCAGTCCTCCAGGGTCTGCTCGAACAAGGGCTTGGCGGGCGCCCCAATGCCCGCGTTGTTCACCAGCACGTCGACCCTGCCGAAGCTCCTCTGCGCCAGGGAGACGCAGCGCGCCACGTCATCCTCCCTGGCCACGTCCCCCTGCACGAACACCGCCTCCACGCCCTGCTCGCTCAGCAGCCTGAGCCTCTCGCGCCCAGCCTCGGCGTCGATGTCGAAGACCACTACTCGGGCGCCCTCGGAGCCCAGCCTGTGCGCGATAGCGGCGCCAATCCCCCTGGCTCCGCCCGTGACTATGGCCACCCTACCCTTGAACCTGCCCATGCTGCAGGCGCTGAAACCCCTTGTAAAAAGCCTTACCAGGTCACGGCTCCGCCACTCCGCGGGGCGCAAGGCGGAGGCCGGGGCTTTACGCGCCTTTGCCAGGGGGTTCTCTCGGAGGGGCCTGGTCGCGGAGTGCTAAGCCCGCTCCTGCCCCGCTACCTTAATTAAACAATCTTTAGTGGCAGTGGTCGTGCCCCAGGGACTCAGCGCCGGCGAGAAGGGCTGGAGGGGCGGGAGCTCCCCTGGCAGCGGTGTCGCGGCGAGCATAGCCGCTCTGTACGCAGCGTACTTCTTCTCGTTCTTCCACAGGACGGTGACCGGCGTGCTGCAGCACGAGCTCTCCTCGATCGCGGAGGGAGCCGGGTGGGATCCCAAGCTCTTCGCCGTCGCAGTCTCGTCCGCGTACTTCTACACGTACGCGGCCATGCAGATCCCCGCTGGGATACTCGCCGACGCGCTGGGCGTTAGGAGGTACGCCGCCCTGAGCACCGCGCTCATGGGGCTTGGCTCCATCCTCTCGGCGCTTGGCTCGCCACCGCTCGTCATCGCCGGCCGGCTGATGGTGGGCGTGGGGGCGGCCGCCATCTGGGTGTCGATGCAGAGGGTCATCGGGGTGAAGGTCGGCAAGTCCAGGGGAGGCCTGCTGACAGGGCTTGGCCTCATGGTGGGCGGGCTGGGCAACGTGTTCGCAACGCTGCCCACGCACCTCCTGGTGGAGGCGCTCGGCGTCAGCGGGCTCTTCCTGGCAACGGGGCTCGCCACGCTCGCTGCTGCAGCGGCTATCGCGTACCTGGTCGACGACGAGGGGCTGGGGCTCGGCAGCATCAGGAAGGGGCTCTCCGCCACGCTGAGGCAGCTGCGCGTCGTCGCGGGTAGTGCGCACTCCCTAGCCCTGGCGGTAGCCGGCCTCGGGACCTACGCGGCCTTCCTGGCCTACATGTCCTACTGGGCGCCCCTGTACCTCAGCGGGTGCGCGGGCCTGCAGGGGGGCGAGGCTGCGGGCCTCCTCCTGCTCACATCCCTCTCCTTCACGGCGGCGGTGCCCCTCGTCGGCTACGTGAGCGACTCCACCGGCGGGAGGAAGCCCGTGCTCGTGGCCAGCTGCGCCCTGCACGCAGCGGCGTGGCTCGCAGCCGTGCTCCTGGCTTACGCTGCCAGGTGGGAGCTGCTCCCGGCCTACTCGGTGCTGCTGGGCGTGGTGGCCGCGACGCACTCCGTAATCTCGCCGATGGCGAGGGAGTTCTACCAGCCCGAGTTCTCCGGGACAACGCTCTCCTTCGTGAACGGGATCACCTTCGCCGGTGTAGCCCTCTACCAGCTGGCGGCCTACGCGCTCCAGGACCCCCTGCAGGCCCTGCTGCTCTTCGCGGCTATAGCGGCCGCGGCCACAGCGCTCACACCCCTGGTTCACGAGACCATGGAGAGGGGTGGGCGCTAGCCCCGCCGAGCCCCCAAGCAGGGGCCTCCAACCCGGGCTAGAGCTCGGAGTAGTCGCGCTTCCTCCCGGCGAGCGGGGCCTTGAGGAGGAGCAGCGGCAGCCTCCTGGACACGTACCTGTAGAGCTCCTCGCTGCACCTGGTGTCAGCCCGGTAGAGGAGCCTGGAGAGCAGCTTCACAGCCTTCTCGTCGGCCATCACGGAGAGGAGGCCGATCCTCTGGGCGGTGGGGGAGGAGTACAGGAGCTGGGTCAGCCTCAAGCCGTACTCGAACATGTCCCTGCCGAACTCCCTCCACCAAGCCTCCTCGTAGGCCGCCAGCCTGGACGGGTCCCCGGCGTCCAGGGCCTGCTTCACAGCCTCGGCTGCTAGGCGCCCGCTGCCGAGCGCGCCGGACAGCCCCTCACCCGTCAGCGGGTGGACAAAGCCTGCGGCGTCGCCGACGAGCAGCACCCTCTTCTCGGCGCTCCAGGTGGTTCCTCTGGGCCTGCTCTCCGACCAGCCCCGGGGGTGGCCTGGTATCAGCGCTGACTTCTCCACCCTGAAGGGGTCCACGCGGTCCAGGACGCGCAGCCTCCTGGCGAGCTCCAGGCCGGCGCTGTAGGCCTCGGGGTGCCTGGCGCGCAGCCTCACCGACTCGGTCAGCAGGGTGCCCATGCCGACGTTCATGTACCCCCTCTTCGGGAAGACCCAGAAGTACCCGTACGTCACGAACCCGAACATGAGGAAGATCGGGGTGAAGCCGTAGGCTCTACGCCACGCCGCGACCTGGCTCTCGGAGTCGTAGGGGGGCTCGCTGCCCCAGCAGTGGCCCAGGTCGCCGGCCCTCCAGCCGGGGAAGCCGAGCCTCTCGGGGAGCTTGTCGCCAGCCCCCGTCGCCACCACCAGGTACCTGCCCGTGTAGCGCCCACCCCTAGAGTCCACGACTGTGACCCCCTCAGGCCCCGCCTCGGCCCGCTCCACCCTGGCCCCCTCCACGACACGCGCGCCGGAGGCCTCGGCGATCTCGAGGAGCTTAGCGTCGAAGACCCTGCGCCTCACCATCGCGTAGCTCAGCCCCCTCACAGCGTCTACGAGCAACCGCTCGCCCGGCAGCACCAGGACGTGCCCCTCGCACCAGGCCTCGAAGGCCTCCTCCACCTCCCTGGCCCCGAGCTCCGCCAGGTACCTCCTCGCGAGGACGGTGACGCCACCGCCGCAGAACTTGTCCCTGCCCCTCCCCGCCTTCTCGAGTACGAGGGTGGAGAGCCCCCTGCTCGAGGCAGCAATCGCGGCTGCAGCCCCCGCAGGCCCCCCTCCGGCAACTATGACATCGTACTCCATACCACTGAGAGCTCCGCCGAGCCGGTATATTTACCTTAGATGATAGCCTTCAAGGTGCTGGAGCTCGCCAGGCCAAGGGAGCGTGAGAGAAGAAGGTGTGTGGCTGAGAAGGCCGTAGTCGCGCGCTCACGCACGACATTTTTTACTCACTCGTAACCTTAGACTCAGTGTAGGCTATGGCGGTGCCGCGGGCAGCTGCACCGTACAGGGTATTTCCTGAAAAGATAACTATTGAAAACTTTAAGAGCATTAAAAGCTTAACACTTAAGCTTAAACCTGGTGTAAACCTGCTAGTAGGACCCAATGCCTCTGGAAAAACGAACATCCTTGAAGCGATATACTTCCTCTCCAAAGCGATTTCGCGCTCAGAACTGTTGAAGATACCTTACGCGCCTCACATACCCCACTACTGGAGCCCTGGAGATCTATTTTACATGAAGCAAGTGGAAAACCCTATTAGCTATAGAATATTGTTCAGAGTCTCAAAGAGGAAGGAGGACAAATGTTTAAAGCATAATGTTAGCTTCACAATAAAGTTCCGGCTCTCAAGCGACAGAGAAAGTATTGAACCATCA
>Ga0080004_1068994_pt1 | contig 16097 bp, 16 predicted proteins | sample WasSprMetagenome_FD_69207 | JGI IMG/M metagenome (GOLD analysis project Ga0080004, IMG submission 69207) | Sulfidic aquatic microbial communities from Washburn Spring, Yellowstone National Park, USA - WS (SPADES assembly) (version 2) | ecosystem: Environmental > Aquatic > Thermal springs > Hot... | reverse complement strand
AGAGACTGGGTTAGGAAGAAGTAGAAGGGGAGGAGATGCTACGTAAAACTACACAAAGCTGTAGATGTGAAGTCAAAGAAGATAGTGAGCCTAGAGGTAACAGATGAATCTGTAGGAGACTCTAAAGAATTCAAGCCCCTTTTAGAGAAGGCATCAGAAAGAGGTGTAGTAGTGAAGGTGTATGCAGACACAGCATATGATTCAAGAGACAACTTCAACCTCCTCCAAACACTAAAAGCTGAAGCAGCAATCAAACCAAGAAAGAACTCTTCAACTAAGGCTCACACCTAAGAGCTTTCCTCCAAAGGCTTGGAAGGATAGCGTAAGCTATAGACTAAGATGAACAGCAGAAACCACATTCTCAACAATAAAGAGAACACTAGGAGAATTCATAAGAGCAATACATTCCACACAAATCACACAAGAAATGAAGACAAAATGCCTAACATACAACATCCTAACAGCGTGGAGAACCACCTAAACAAACCCAAACACAACTGAAAAGAAGAATCAATTTTGCAACAAAGCAGTTAAAGGGAAAAACTTATTAATACGTTTTCCTAATCATTAGGACCAATATTGATGAAAATCGAATTGAATTGTTCAAAATCTGAACTAAATATGACAGAAATCGAATCTACGAATCTAGCAAATAGTTACAACGATGTCCAAGATGAATCACTAGGGGATGTGCTGATACTTGATAGCACACTAAGGGAAGGGGAGCAAGCTCCGGGGGTATCTTTTACGATGCGCCAAAGGTTGCAAATAGCTTGGATGCTAGACTATTTTGGAGTCGATGCCATAGAAATAAGCCCCATAATATCCCCTGATCATAAAGAATCTTGTAAGAGGCTTATCAAAGCCGGACTAAGTGCAAACATAGTAGCTCATGTAAGAGCCTTGCCTGAGGATATAGATGTAGCGCTTGATTGTGATGCTAAATGGGTAGCTGTTTATCATTCTATATCAGATGTTCATTTAAAGCACAAACTCAGAATTTCAAGAGAGGAAGCCATAAGGAGAGCGGTGAATGCTGTAGAATATGCAAAGAGCCATGGACTTCATCTGCGCTTCACCCTAGAAGATGCCAGCAGAGCCGATCCTTCATTTCTTAAGATGATATGTAAAGAGATTTCAGATGCAGGTGTAGACAGGATTGGATTGCCTGACACTCTTGGCATATTGAGACCAAAAGGTATGTATAACCTTGTTAAAACCGTTCGAGATATAGTTGACACTCCTATTGATGTTCACTGCCATAACGATCTGGGTTTAGCGACGGCGAACTCTTTAGCAGGTTACGAAGCTGGAGCAAGTCAGATTCATGTTACTATAAACGGACTAGGTGAGAGGGTTGGCATAGCTCCTTTGGCTGAAGTTGTAATGGCATTAACCATAATTTATAATAAAAAACTTAAGGTAAAGCTAAACATGCTTAAAGAACTCTCAGATTTAATCGAAATGTATACTGGAGTAAAGACTCCTGAATCAAAGCCTTTAGTGGGTGAAAATGCCTATAAACACAAGGCTGGTACTCATATAGCAGCCATAATAAGAAATCCTGCAGCCTATGAACTAGTTCCTCCTAGGATTGTAGGGAATAAAAGGCGTATCATATTTGGGGAGTTGTCTGGTAAACATGGCGCTGCTTTTCTTTTACGTCTATTAGGTTTAAACTCTAGCATGGAAGAGGCTGTGAAGTTTGCACAAGGTTTAAAAAGGCTTCGTTGTGGCGATCTATTTGAACTGAGCTTATCCGAAGAGCTTGAAGAAGAGGCACTTAAAGTTGTAGATAAATTTTAAGCCTACAATCGATATAGCCTTGATGGGGTGAGATTTAATGAGATGCCCAGAATGTGATGGAGAAATACCCTTACCAAAAGATGCGATAGAAGGAGAGATAGTCACCTGCCCTGACTGTGGAACTTCTTTTGAACTTTACAAAAAAGGTGGTAAATTCGATATACGCCCAATACAAATGGTAGGCGAAGATTGGGGTGAATAAGAAATAGTCAGGATTTCCATGGTTTACGATTATGTTAGATGGGAAGAGAAGGCTATTGCAAATGCGGCCAAGAAAAAAGGTGTGGATTTAAAATTAATAGATTCTAAAGATGTCCATCTTACGCTGGATGATCGTTATGAAAAGGAGTTTGGGAATGTTGTTCTTCAAAGATGCTTAAGCTACTTTAGAAGCCTCCATCTTACAGCAACTTTAGAGGCAAGAGGAATATCTGTAGTAAACAATTTCAATGTTGCCCTTACTGCTGGAAATAAGCTCTTCACCACTCTTGCTTTGATTAAAGCTGGCGTACCTACACCTAGAACAGCTCTTTCTTTCGCCCCTGAAAGTGCCATAAAATCCCTTGAAAGATTGGGCTATCCTGCCGTATTAAAGCCTACTATAGGCAGCTGGGGAAGGTTGGTAGCATTGTTGAAGGATAAAGATTCGGCTGAAGCTATATTTGAAGATAGAGAGCATATGTTCCCTCTATACCAAGTTTATTACATTCAAGAGTTTGTGAAGCGCCCACCAAGGGATATAAGAAGCATAGTGATTGATGATAGGGTTGTGGCTGCAATATACAGAGTATCTTTATCTGGAAACTGGAAGACTAACATGGCATTAGGAGCAAAGGCAGAGAACTGCCCTATAACAAAAGAGCTCGAAGATATTTGCTATAAAGCTTCAAAGGCAGTCGGTGGAGGAATATTAGGCGTTGATTGCATGGAAAGTCCTAATGGTTTCTTGGTCCATGAAGTAAATAACACTACCGAGTTCAAGAATACAGTTCCTGCCACTGGTGTGGATATACCAGGCTTGATAATTGATTATCTTTTAAAATTAAGAAAATAGGAGTATAACCTTGGAGGAAAATGCCATCAGCTTTTTGGAGGATATTTTAAGAATCTACACTCCTTCAGGTAAAGAAGAGCCACTATCTAGATTTTTGGCAGAAAAGATGAAGAGCCTCGGCTTTAAGGATATAACGATAGATAAAGTAAACAATGTGATAGGATCTATAGGCTCTGGCTCTCCTTCAGTATTATTATGTGGGCATATGGATACTGTTCCTGGTATACAACCTGTAAGAATTTCTGAAGGTTTTGTGTTTGGTAGAGGGGCTGTAGATGCTAAGTCTTCTCTTGCTGCCATGATCATGGCAGCATCAAAATTCGTTGAAAAAGAAAATTTTGGCAAAATCATAGTATCGGGAGTTGTGGATGAAGAAGGCACAGGAATAGGCATAAAAGAATTGATAAAAAACAATATTAGAGCTGATTATGCCATCTTTGGGGAGCCTAGTGGCATTGAAAACATAACTATTGGTTATAAAGGGCGAATCTCTTTAACAATAATATGCAAAACAGCCAGTGTCCATGCTAGTGCTCCTTGGATGTCACAAAATGCTGTTGAGAAGGCATTTGAAGTCTGGAACGCAATACGTGCCTATGCTTCAGATAAAAAAGATGAAAAGAATCGCTTTAATTCATTAACTGCATGCATCACTAAAATAAGAGGGGGAACAGCTCATAATGTTCTGCCTGGTACATGCAGGATAACCATGGACATAAGAATTCCCCCTCAGATGTCTAGCTCAACTGTTTATCAAGATATAATGAATATAATTGAGAAATATCAAACAGATTTGTCTTTCCCAAAGATAGAAGTGGAGGTGGGGGACATGGCAGAGCCCTTTGAAACTGATAGAAATTCACCCCTCATAAAAGCTTTAACCATGGCAATATTTGAGACAACAAGGAAGAGACCTTTACTGTTAAGGAAAACTGGTACAGGAGATATGAATGCCTATGGCCATGCTTTCAAAGTACCCGTCGTTACCTACGGTCCAGGAAACCCTCATTTATCTCATACACATAAAGAGTGCATAGAAATCTCAGAATATCTTTCATGCATTGAAATCTACTATAAAGCCATACTGAATTTGTATAATTTCCATCAAACGAATAGAAATTAGTTTTATTGCTCTGTTTATTATGAACTACCTGTGAAGGCTGGAGTGATAGTGGCTAGAGTTATCTATGGCAGTCCCGCTAATAGAGTGGGCATATTAGAGGGAGATTTGATAGTTGGGATTGACGGTAAGCCTATAAAGACTATACAAGACTTACAAAAGTCTATCCAAAAGAAAAATGTAGTAAATAAAGTAAAGATAGAATTGATTAAAGGGTATGAGAGAGGAGTTATGGAAGTAGTACTTGCTGAGATACCCCGGGCTCGATCGAAATTTCGATATAAACATTAATATTAAACTTATATGAAAATCGCTGAAAACAGCACTATTCGATTAGATTAAGATTTATATTATAAAAATTTATCCACTATGGATTGGTGAACTGAACTGTCAAGTCATATAAGTTCTTCAAAAGATGAAAGATCCATCAACATAAGCAGAAGAGACTTCTTAAAACTTGGTGGTGCAGCTACACTTACAACAATCGCTTTGGGAATGGTGCCAGGGGTTAAAGGCGCCTCGATAACAGTATTACCTAAAAGAGGAAGAATGTTGAACTACAAAATAGGGAGAAAGACCCCGAGCATTTGCGCGTATTGTGCTGGAGGTTGTGGTCTTCTAATAACATCATTAGTAGGGAGTTCTGCTGATTTAAGAGAGGGAGACATCTACGCCAAGAATCTAGAGAGAGACTATTCGGCAAGAGGAAAAGTCGTGGAAATAGAGGGTGATCCTTATCATCCGATAAATAAAGGAGCTTTATGTAGCAAGCCTAGCGCTTTCCTCCAAGTCGTAAACAGCGACCGTCGTATTTTATATCCGATGAAGAGAACGAATCCAAGAAAAGGTGAGAATGAAGACCCAGGATGGGTTAGAATTTCATGGGATGAAGCATACTCTATAATAGCTTCAAAGGTAAAAGAAGCTTTAACAAACGTTCCTTATAAGCGTACAAATACAATTACTGGAAAAGATGACTATTACTATGTAGGTAAAGATTCACCTGTAGCATGGCTCGGATCATCTTATTGGAACAATGAAGAATGCTATCTAGCCAGGAAACTTATGGCTTTAATAGGTTCAAATAACATAGAGCATCAGGCAAGAAAGTGTCATGCTTCAACAGTAGTCGCATTAGCAAATACTTTTGGCTTTGGTGCCATGACAAACCATATAATAGATGCAAAGAACTCGAAGTGCTTCCTTATCATGAGTAACCCTGCTGAATCACACACGATGGAATTTAAATGGGTAACAAAGGCGAAAGAAGATAACAATGCCATAATTATACACCTTGACCCAAGGTATAATAGAACTACTGCTAAAGCAGATATCTATGTCAGATATAGATCTGGCTCAGAAGCTGCTATATACTTAGGCATGATTCGCTATCTGTTATATGAAAAACCAGAGCGTATAGACAGAACATTCGTTGAAAATAGAACGAATGCTCCATACGACCTTAATGGCAACCTTGTTGGTCTTGAAGATCCTAATTCTATATTCAATAGGCTAAAAGCTCTTGTTGCCAAATATACACCAGAGGAAGTTTCAAGGATTACTGGAATGCCGGTAGATAAATTCTTACTTGTTGCTGATACCTTTACTGATCCTAAAAATAGACCGGGCAACATTTATTATGCCATGGGCACTACTCAGCATACAAACGCAGTTCAAGCTATCAGGGCTCAAGCTATATTACAATTATTGCTAGGAAATATAGGAGTGCCAGGAGGAGGAATCAACGCTCTAAGAGGAATAAGCAATGTTCAAGGCTCTACGGATATGAACATGCTTATGCATGTAATTATGGGTTATCGTGAGCCTCCAAGGACGATAAAGTGGTACACTCCAACTGGATCCGTTACGAAGACCTTTGAGCAAATTATAAGAAATTACCAAAAGTGGAAGAATTTTGATCCCGTGAAGCGTGGCGGCTCCTATGATGCAGCAGCAGTCAAAGCTAATGATGATGATCCATCTTACACTAAGTTTGAGCAAAGATACTATAATAGACATTTCCCAACATGGAACGCCCTTGAGTATCACTGGGGCATATATATAGGGACATGGCCAGGTGTAGACCCTGATAACGAACCTATCGTATGTGATTTACCTGTAGGTTTTGGGAATCCTATTGTCAAACTGTTCAGAAAGATATTAAATGGTGAAATCAAAGTTCTAATATGCAACGGTGAAAATCCAGCTGTATCTATGCCCAATGCCGGTCTTGTGAGACAAGCCTTAGCAAAGGAAGGTCTCTTTTTAGTTGTTAATGAGATCTTTGAGACAGAAACAGCATGGTATGCAGATATATTATTACCTGGAACAACACAGGTTGAAAGATCTGGAAGTATTACTAATACAGGAAGATGGATTCAATGGCGTTGGAAGGCAGTTGATCCACCAGGAGAATGTAAAGATGAGCTAACCTATGTAACAGAGTTATTTGAAAGAATAAGATCGGAATTAAAGAAAGTCGGAATAAAGCTTCCATCTGAGAAATATGGTGAGGAGAACGGCGTAGTTGTTAAGAGGACTATAGGAGGGGTTGATTTACCAACAAATCCTGACGCTGCATGGCCTTCTAGATTTGGAAGAGACGCTGAATCTGTCTATAAAGAGATAGGAGCTAAGAGCATAACAGTCGGTACAACAACTCTATTCCAAAGCGCTGCCAATGTCCTTTACAGAAATTCATATGATCCAGTATCAAGACCAGATATAGATGGTATAATGCCCAAAAGGAGAGATATTAGACCTGTGGATGCTCAAGATGAACAGTACGGCTACTATAAGAATTGGGCATGGAGTTGGATGGACAACCAAAGGATTCTTTACAATATAAACGAGACAAACCCAGGAGTCAAGACATTCTTTGTATGGTTCGCCATGAATGAAAATGTATGGCTGGGTTTGGATAAAGCAGCCATATGGTCCGAGCCTCTTTATGATCCCACTAAACCATCTAAGAACCCACTCAGTCAAGGGATGCCATTACATAATGAGCCTTTAGAGAGTCCTGATGCTGAGTTAGCATCAGAGTACCCGACTATGTGGGGCGATTACTATACCTACTATGAACCAGTGGCTACAGGCACACCAGAAGAATATCCTTATGTCCTTACTACTTTTAGATTGGCAGAGCATATGCAGGCTGGTGGTATGACAAGGAATCAGCCTTGGCTCATTGAATGCCAACCAGAGATGTTCGTTGAGATAAGCCCTGCTTTAGCTTCAATAATAGGTGTTAAAAGTGGCGATTATGTTATAGTGAAGACTGCAAGAAAGCCTGAAGGTGAGAGGATGAAGTGCATAGTAACAGAGAGGATTCAGCCTTTAATCATAAATGGAAAGATTGTTCACGAGGTTGCGATGCCTTGGCATTGGGGCTTCAAAGGTCTCAGCACTGGACCTAGCGCAAATACATTAACAATAGATGCTGTTGATGTTTCAGCTCATATTCCAGAATACAAAGTCTGTTTATGTAAGGTGGAGAAAGCACCTTAATGGAGGTGTAAGAAATGACTAAGGCGATAAAATTTGATTCTACGAGATGTATAGCATGCCACGCATGCCAAGTAGCTTGCAAGAGATGGTGGGAACTTAAGGCTGAGACTACCACATTAAGTGCAGAAAAGGGTACTGAATGGACAAATCCACCAGATCTTACTCCAAGGACATGGGTACTGGTTAAGTTCGTTGGTACAGGCGGAGGGGAAGATTTCAAGTGGAGATTTGTCCAAGAAAGGTGTATGCACTGTCTTAACCCTACTTGTAGAAATGCATGCCCAGTAGGTGCTATAACAAAATATGAAGAAGGACCCGTAGTGATAAATGTGGACATGTGTATAGGTTGCAAGTATTGTGTTGCTGTATGTCCATTCAAGATCCCAAGATACGATCCAGTAACCAATAAATCTTACAAGTGTACCATGTGTCCTGATCGTATAAGAGAAGGTTTAGAGCCTGCTTGTGTACAAGCCTGCCCAACAGATGCTTTAGAATTTGGGGAGCGTGAAGATATGTTGCAAAAGGCTCGAGCTAAAGCTGAAGCCATAAATGGCTATGTATATGGAGATAATGAGAATGGAGGGACTTCTGTCTTCATAGTTACTGATATTCCACCAGAACAATTAGGCTACCATAAAGTAGAAACTACACAACCATTAAGCATGCAGATAAGAGATATAATAAAACCTGCGGGTGGTGTCATTACTCTTGCCATACTAGGCTCATTGGCAGCTATATCATTAATAGCTCATCGTAAAGAAAAGGTTAAGGAGGTTGAGCATAAATGAATGAGAAGATACTTAGATGGGCTTTAGCAGAGAGAGTTGAGCATCTACTCATAATGATTCTTATACCTACCTTCATAATCACAGGATTGCCAATATTTGATAGGGGATTATTTGGCTGGATGATCATTCCTCCTATTACCATAGATTTATTCAGAGACATTCACAGAATAGCAGCAGGGCTTTACGCTGCTGTAGCAATATTCCATGTATTCTATCATACAATAGGCTTAAGAAGTACTAGAATGGGCGTAAGTTTCAAGGATATAAAAGACTCAATAGGGATAATAAAATACTACATGGGCTTATCTAAAGAGCTACCAAAGATAGGTTTTCATAACCCTACAGAGAAAATATTAGTCTACTGGGGAATGGCTGTATGGTTCATGCTCTTCATGGGCATCTCAGGTATAATACTCATGTTCCCATGGTACTTCCCAGCATGGATTCATGAATGGGCATTAGTAATACATGACATCTTCTTCCTTCTCATAACCTTTGTGCTCTTATTCCACTTTTATATGAGCACTCTCTATAAGGAGCATAGACCTCTACTAGATGGTATGTTCACAGATGGTATGATTCCTGCTGAATATGCAAAGACCCACCATCCCCTATGGTACGAAGAAGTAAAGAAAGAATAGTGTAAAGAATTCCACCACTTTTTATTTTTTATCTGAAGTGATAAAGGTGAACAATGCTCAAGATGCTATAAAATTTAATTCAAGGATTACTGGTTATGTATATAGTGAGAAAGGTAGCCCGCTAGGAAGTGCTAAGGTAACATGCAATGGAAAAAATACTATAACTCTTTTTGATGGTTCTTATGAATTCAAGAATATAGAACCAGGGATATACAAAATCACTGTAAGCCTAAAAGGCTTCAAAAGCCAGAGCAAAGTAATAACCATTCGAAAAGATGATATAATAAATCTTGACTTTCGATTACCTGAAGCCAAAGGAACAGCAAAGGTGTATGGTACTGTATATGATGCTGAAACGAAAAAACCTATAACTTCGGGCGGTACGATAATTTTGGTATTACCTGTTGCAAATAGATATGCCCTTTTGGATGAAAAGGGTAGATATGAGTTCAATGAGTTAGCAGAGGATAGTTATGATTTATGGACATCTATACCAGGGTATGAGGATGAAAGGGCAACAGTAACTTTGGCTGAAGGTGAAAAAAAGATTCAAGACTTCTTCTGTAGACCTATTGCAAACATAGAGCCTCCTTGGGGATAAGTTTAGACTCTTTTCAATCCAGCATTATTTGCCATAATATCTAAATCTATAGTCATAATATCTTCTAAACCTTTTGGAATAGGTTTTTTCAATTTTTCCTCATCTATAACCTTCAGATAATGCTTACACTTTTCACAAAAATCAACTCGAAACTCTGGATGGTCTTCTGGAACTAAGAACTTCAAAGTTGAAGGATCTATATTTCCACAGTTAACACAAAGAAAAAGATCAGCAAGATATTCAGCACCACATAAAGAGCATATCAGATAACGTTTACGAGCCCTAAGCCTTGCTGTTATAGGTCTTCTCCCACAAATAGGGCATGGAGCTTGCCACCACTTCTCAAGTAATGAAGAATCAGTCTTTTTTGCTATCTCCTCAAGGCATGGTTGAATCAAGGCGCTTATAATGAAGAGAATTAAAGCTGGATCGACTTCAAGCTTCTCACCATGTCTCCCAAAATATTCTGCATCTTCTTTTAAGGCTGCACCTACAAAATCAAGTATGCTTATCTTTTCGTTAATCAATTCTTCCAAGAATTTCTCTAACAAATCCTCTTTCATACCCTTCTCAATGAGCACTTTTACTACTTGTTCACATGTAAAGAGTAGAGCTTTAGAATCGAATATAGATGGATTAAGAAATTTTGCTATGGGCTGATTAAATTTAAGGGCATTTTTCTGTAAATCTTCGATGATAGATTTATCATCCCAATTTACACTGGTTCCCTTATTTGGATCATCTCTAAGTTGCCTCTGAGCCTGTAGAATCATTTTATGTAACTCTAGAAGGTTGCGTAAATCTAGATTTTCTGCGATGATTCTATCAATGACCTTTATCTGATCTTCTACCGATGGATTCAATTCACCCTAAACCTAATTTGGGAATCTCTTGAATAATAAATAAGCTTAATGGTGGAATTAATAGTATCGTCTTAGCGAAGGGGGATATGCTCTTTTGTGCATAGATTCATTGTAACGCCTTTTAACTTCTTGAACGATCTTTAAGGGGATATTCAATTTTGATGCTATCTCGTTGTCTCCCATCTTCAGGTCAAACATAGCGTAAAGTATCAAGTCTAGAATGTCGTAATCTACTGGAATTTCATTAATAGCCTTTTGTCCTTTCCAAAGTCGAGGTGAAGAGGGTTTTTCGATTATATTTTCCGGTAAACCTAAGCACTTACCTAGCTGTTTAACCTGAGTCTTATATAAATGGACTATAGGCAAAAAGTCAACACCTCCATCTCCGTACTTTGTGTTTCCAGAAATTATGAGTTTGCCGTTCCGTTCTACTATTAAGTTTTCGTAACTAGGTACTTCTGGACACCAGACCTTTCCTTTATACCATACCCTAATGACTTTAGACATATCAAGGGTTACCCGTCCTGATTGATACCTCACTACTATCTCGTATGAAGGTTTGCTCTTGACTACCTTGCCTTTAATATAACTTTCTCTATAGCCTTGTCTTATTACGCTGCACCATAGCCCTACTTTTACACAAAGCTCGGGGATTTGGTGGGCTAGGTGAGTTGAAGATGTTGATATCACCCATCCTGTTTCTGAGTCATGACCAGACCCATTACTATCTAATAACCCGTATAGTAACCATCTCAGGCTCTCTGCAGGCAGTTTAAGAACCCAATCAGGTATCTTTTTGTTTAACGCGTTTGTACCAAAAGCCGCAAGTAATGTGTAAAGCTCTCTACAGCTTACTCTGATTGTTAAGTCTGTTGTGCTATATTGTATACATGCCTTTCTAAGTATTCCTTCAAGATTTGATCGCGCTCTATCGTCTTGAGGTATTGCAAAGAACACCTCATAAGTTTTAACTTGAGGCTGATGATGAATCAGTACTTGGAATCTGCCAAACTGGACTCTACTCACAAATTGCAAGTATTCGTCTCTGCTTAATGAACTCCGCACGCTAGCAGATACATCCCAATTATAGACACAACCATTGCCTAAGTATAGACCAAGCAAGTAGAAGAAGTCTTTAGCATTTAGGTGTACAGCATGGGAAGTGTTATGTTGTTGTGTCGTTGATATGATTTTGTTTGGCGATGATGTTAAACCAGACCAAGGCTCAGGAAGAGGTACATAAATTTCTTTTAGATTTAACAGGTCTTGAACTGGCTCAAATCTTAGTCTTGTTCGATGACATGTTTGAACAACCATCCTATGGTTAGGGGTCACCATCAGATCATAGGAAGATCCCTTGAAGTGAAGAAGCTCGCCCTCGTAATCAAAGGCGTACACCTGTGATATCTTGGCCTCTTCTATCTGCCTTGTGTTAAAGTTGAGCGAGAAAACGGTATCACCTGGCTTCAATTCCCAATAATACTTGAAACCATGAGGAGTAAGTGCTCTAGTGTTTGCATCGTAACAGAAGTATCCTATCAAAGCTTCGCTCCTATCCCCTGTTCCAACCACTAAATAATCTAAAGAATTCGCAAAGAAGTAATCAATTATCATTCTTATCCTTGCCTTCAAGTTGGCTATAGGTATTTTTTCCTTATTCTCTAAAGGAATAGAATCAAGAAACGCCTTTACTATCCCATCTATGCGTATAGTGTATGTCTTTATGCCTAACTTTGAAGCAAGATTCTTTGCATCCTTCACATCAGATACTGGGGTGATTCCAGGATCAGGCATCAATAAACCTAGGACCTTGTCAGGTCCTAAAGCCTTCACACAAAGAGTAGCCGTTACAGAGCTGTCTATGCCACCGCTTAAGCCTACTATAACTCCCTTCGCATCAGCCTCTTTTACCATCTTCTTTATGAACTCGATAATCTCATTCTCAGTCTTCTGACAATCAATTCTTAAAGCTTCTTTAGATAAGCTTGCTATTTCTTTCATACTTGAAACTCCTCCTTATCATTAAAAATCGATTATCCAATAAAAGAAGCATTATTAAAACATCACTTGGTATTAACTCTTGAGTTAATACTTTATATCTTGGTATTGATAAAACGAAATCTATTGACTATAAAGATAACCCCGATAGCATCAGAAACACTAGGAGTTAGATCTATGGCAACATTTGTGGAAACTCATGATGTAAAGCTTCTCATGGATGCTGGAGCATCCCTTGGTCCTAGATTCGGCCTTTTGCCTCACCCTATTGAATACAAAGCCCTTAAAGATGCTCGTAACTCTATTGAGAGATTTGCAAGTAAAGCTGATATTATAACTATCTCCCACTACCATTTCGACCATTATACAGCTGCTTGGAGCAGCATAGAAGCAAAGTGGACTTGGAGTAGCTACAACGCATCTAAGAAGATATATGGTGGAAAGGTTGTTCTTGCTAAGGATTATCAAGATTCTATAAACGCTAGCCAAAGGAGAAGAGGTTGGATCTTTAGCAAAATTGCTAATGAATTTGTGAAAGAAATAAGGTACGCAGATTCATCTACAATCAAGTTTGGTGAAACTATCATCAATTTCAGTCAACCTCTTCCTCACGGAGAGGATAATACTAGTCTAGGGTTCGTGCTCTCTCTTTACATAAAGCATGGAGATGAGGATTTGCTCTACTGCCCAGACTTTCAAGGCCCGATGTCCGATAAAGCCCTTAGTTACATTTTAAATATAAATCCAACAAGGTTAATTATAGGAGGTCCACCTATTTATCTATCAGAATACAAAGTCCTAGCTCAATCTATAGAAAAGGGCTTCAAAAATTTGACAAAAATAGTCTCAAAAGTACCCCTAACGATAGTCGATCATCATATGATGAGAGACAAAAAAGCCCTTGGGAGATTAAAAGACTTGAAGGAGAAAGCATCAGAAAATGGTAATACACTCATGACTTTTGCAGAATACCTTGGCAAACAGAATACGCTCTTAGAAGCTATGCGCCCTCAGCTATACGACGAATTCCCTCCTGATCGAGATTTTCAAAATTGGGCAAAGTTAAGCCCGATTCGTCAACGCTCTGTTCTTCCTCCCCTATAGCCTTCTGGGCTTGTTCCCTCGTTTCTGTAATGTTCCTCATCATACTTTCAGCATACTCTTTCGTCAAGACCTTTGATAATATCAAATTCACCAGAGAGTTAGCCGAAGCCTCCCCTGTCACTTTACCTATCTGACCCTTTATCTGCCTCCACTTGAGTCTTGTATTCCCACTCTTAGATACATAGATAATGCCAAGGATGCCCCTAGCATTGATAAATGTGATATCTCGAATCTTCTTTAGAGTGACTTTATCTATCGCTTCAACATATATGGATCCGTGATTCCCTTCTTTTTCAGGGAATACTTCGGGATCTCTAAGGTAGCTCTCAGGGATAAAAGATTTACATGTGCTGTTGATCAAGAATCTACGAAACTTTTCTAGAGTAGTATTCGTATCTATATACACCAATCGATTATTTCCCTACCTTCGCTTACAAGTTTTGATAAATCAGAATCTTCATATAAATATTGCTTAATGTAAAATTCTCAAATTATAAAGAGTATTATTTAGAATCTTTCTAGAACAGTATATGTTATAAGCTTTAAATAATATTAGAAGTCAGATACCATGATGATTAGAAGGAAGATTACAGTATTAACCGTAATTGTGATAATATTCCTAACCATTTTGCCCGTAGGTAGTAGTCAGAGTAATGACATAGGAAGGTACAAAATAGAACTTTTAGAAGGATGGGCGGTCATTAAAACTGATACCCTCAATGTAGCAATCCCGTCTGATTCAACTATTCCTATGTTTATATGGTGGTACAACAATGATGATAGTGTTTTATACGTAGCCAAATATGAAGGATTGGCTGAAGCTTGGCTATTTGCATCAGAAACATTCAATCACAATAAACTATTTGAAGATGCTAAAGGCTTTAAGAATGAATTTATAGTGCGTGCTCATTGGCATGGCTGGATAGAAAATCCATCATTCATTCTGAAGATTAATGAAGCGTTAAAGAATCTACATCCTTTCTTCTTTTCTTTCTCTCAAGGAAAATGGGAATTAACACCCATTCAAGAAATCAGGGCTAAAGATGGTAGACTAGTAGGTCTTGCTTTCGCCTTTATTCTTGTTGATCCTATAGATTCGAGTTTTGAGTTCGCGAAGGGAAACATTATGATAAGGAATAAGTTATTCTTTGATCCAGTTGAAATGCAGGTTGGAAATGATAAGGTAGTTTTATCAAAGGCAGAGCTGAAGTCTGACATAATCATCTCCAACTGGAAATGGAACTACGACACCTTTCGTGATACTCTTGGAGAACTCTCATACGATCTTCCGGAGATAGAACCTAAGTTGGTTTTAAGTGCTAAGTTTAATATTCGTAGTTCTGATGAGAATAGATTGGCTGATATATTGAATGAAGAGAGGGGCAACATCATAAGTGATCAAGATAATATAAACGTCAAGGTGAGAGTTGGAGACAGAACTTTTGTCGTAGGTAAAGTAGAGGAAGAAGATGACATAATTACAATAAACGGTCTTCCAAAGTTAGAGATGCTGACAGAGAAAGGAACTATAGTGAGCTTCTTCAGTTTTACCCCTACTGCTACTATAGTTTACCAAAGTGATACAAAGTCTGTTGACGTGAAAGGAGTCTATTGGGCTACGAGAAGTTTGAAGGCGTTCCTTATCTATCCATATTTTGGCAACGGAACATTACTTCATGACCCTTCTATAGGTATAACCTCTCCAGAATTAGAAGGAGAAACTCCTAAATACATATTCATACCGCCCATAACAAGTAAGGATATCGTCCCTCCACCACAATCCATCATTCCAATAGAAATTGTACCATCCTTTGAGTTAGCAATGGAAGCAATAGCCTTCGTTATAATCGTTGCTGCAGTGATTGTTATTACAAAAAAGACAAAGATAGAAGTGCTAAATGGCATTTAATTTAACTTAACCAATATACGTCATACTCGATCTATCAAAGTCTTTGACTATCTCATAGTCAAGGGTCCTGCTTCTTTTCTCAGTAGCTTCTAATATTTGTGGTAAGATTGTTGAAAGTCCTCTTTTTGAGAACTCAGTTATTTTATGATCCTGCACAAAAGAATCCATGGCAACTTTGTAAGCAATCTTTCTCACATCTAATTCATCAGAATAACCAAGAGCGTGCAGATATTCATGAAGAAGTTGATATATATGAAAGCATTAGCATCCTTCTTTAAATTTTCTATGCTCTTCACAGCTTCGAGTACGAATCTATTCATTATTATGGCGTTTGATCCTATCTGATGCATAGCCCCGATATATGGTGGAAGGTCGGCTAAGTACAGAGTCAAGCCTGCTCTTCTCTGGCTTATCGATCTATATGTCGTTTCCTTTACTAGCTCAAATATGTCACCAATATTTTCACAAAGTTCAAATTTTTCGGAGGGTGACAGGATCTTATTTTCTTTTATTATATGTGTATCTAGAGTCGAATCTAGTTTACATTCTCTATGTCTCATTAATTCTTCTTTTCCATCCGGTTGTGGCAAAAAAGTTTGTCTCATGGTCTAAGCTTCCTGTCAAGCCGGTTCAATAGCCTAGGGTCTGCTATCTTAGGAGGTGCGGGGGGTGATTGTTGGCTGGGAAGAGGGATTGGAAG
>Ga0080004_1209757_pt1 | contig 16100 bp, 19 predicted proteins | sample WasSprMetagenome_FD_69207 | JGI IMG/M metagenome (GOLD analysis project Ga0080004, IMG submission 69207) | Sulfidic aquatic microbial communities from Washburn Spring, Yellowstone National Park, USA - WS (SPADES assembly) (version 2) | ecosystem: Environmental > Aquatic > Thermal springs > Hot... | reverse complement strand
AAAGATACTGGGGGGGAAAGACAGGGGGGGGGGGTAGCCTGGTCGCCCGCGGGGCTCATATGGGCTAAGCCCTGTGAGCCCCCGGGGGCGGTGGTTCAAACCCCCCCCCCGCTACCCCGCCGCGTGGCGGGCCCCGCCGCTCCTGAAATAATTGCCTTCTCGCCTAGGGCTACTTATAACGTCACTGTTATATAGTGAGTGGCGAGTACTTGTGAGACGGCGAAGGTGGAGGATTTTGAGTAGACGATGTGGGTGGGTTATTAGGAGGGCTAGAGTCGGTAAAGTCTTAGTTCTAGAGGTTTGTGGCAATAATACTAGGCCGTACGTTCTAGTCTTTAAAGAGGATAGAGATAGAGAGCTATATAGCACTGCGTTAGAGCTAGATGTAGGCTCAGCTATATGCTTTGAAGGCGAACCAGCCCCTGAGCAGAGGAGTAAGCGTGGTGTAGAGTATCTAGTTCATAAGCTAGAGGTCTACGCTAAACCCATCGAGCCTCTACCAGTAGACATCTCTGGTAAGGTTCCAGCCCTTCTCGACACTAGAATTAAGTACAGGTGGCTATTGATTAGAAACCCTGTTGAAAAGGCTATTTTCAAAATAAGAGCGGGGGTTTTAAAAGCAGCTAGAGATTACTTAGAGAGAAATAGCTTCATAGAGGTTCAAACCCCTAAGATAGTCGCTGCTGGAGCTGAGGGCGGTGCAACGCTATTTAAAGTACAATACTTCGAGAGAGAGGCGTATTTAAGTCAAAGTCCACAGCTGTATAAGCAAATGCTAGTTGCAAGCTTGGAGAGAGTGTACGAGATAACCCCCTACTTCAGAGCTGAAAAGTTCAACACGACGAGACATCTTAACGAGTCTTGGGGGATAGACGTTGAACAAGCCTACATTAATAGCGTCGAGGACGTTATGCAAACAGCTGAAAACCTTGTAGCACACATCATCGACTACGTGAGAAGAAACTATGAAGAGGAGCTAGAACTACTTGGTGTTGAACTACCGAAGGTAAGCCCTCCTTTCAAGAGACTTAAGTTCACAGAGGCTGTGGACATACTGAGATCTGAGGGGGTCGAAGTGAGCGAAAATGAGGATCTGAGCGATGCCGCTGAGAGAAAGCTAGGAGAGATCATGGCGGAGAAAGGCAACATACTATACTTCATCGTCGGCTTCCCCTGGGCATCTACAGGCTTCTACTACATGAGAGAGGAGGATGGCGTATACACTAGGAAATTCGATCTCGACTACGCAGGCTTAGAGATAGCTAGTGGGTGGCAAAGAGAGCACAGATATGAGAGGTTAGTGGAGGCTCTTAGAGAGAAGGGGCTTAACCCCGAGGATTTCTCGTTCTACCTAGAAGCCTTTAAGTACGGTATGCCACCACATGGAGGCTTTGGAATGGGCGTTGAAAGACTACTAATGAGGATGTTAGGGTTAGAAAACATTAGAGAAGCTACAATATTCGTTAGAGATAGAACCAGGTTGGTACCCTAGTTTCCCACTTTAAACCTACTGACAGCTCTGAGATCACACGTTGAGAGGGCCGTAGTCTCGTTGCCCCCACGTGTTAAAAAGCGATTTTACATGTTGATCTTCCTAGTGATGAAAGGGGCTCTAGTATCTTGGATCCCTGATACCGAGCCAGTTTAGTAGTAGCTCGTATGCTTTAAATTTCGATATCGTTTTTGACCCCGGTGGCCCGGGTTTTTTCATGTAGAACGCGTTTACCTCGTACACCGTTCCATACTGCTCTCTATCGAGTGCTATCCTACCGAGCCTTACAAGGTCTACTAGAAGCCCCGCTAGAGCTGGGCTATCGTTAATTCTCCATGCAATGTATAGCTCGTCCTTGAACTCTCCAAAGCTGTAGTACTCGATGATCATCGCTACGAACTTCTTGTCGCCAAGAGGTTCTAGGTAGCCGGTTGGCCTGATGTAGTTTGGTGCCTCGTAGCCGAGGATATCAGAGATCATGGAGCTTTTCGTGATCTTCTTCATTATGTTTCTCTCGGGGAGTGTTAGAGATAGGAAATCTGTGTTGCCACCGATATTGAACTGCGCGATGTCTATGACTCTCCTATTTCTCTCATATAGGTGCTCGAGTAGATCTGCTGTTAACGGGGTAGCCCCGGTAGCTCCATCATCGCCGAACACGACCCCTCTACTCTCTCTAAACAGCTCTACATATGCGGGGTCGTTCGCTAGTGGTGAGGGTATCGCGTTGATGAACGCCGCACTCCTATATTTCTTCGAATATAGCGCAGCCATGTAAGCGTAAACCTGAGAAGCTGTTAGATCTCCAGCTTTAAACCTCTCGTGGAGCTCTACGAGCGAGTTTACGGGCTCGACGGGCTCTGTTGTCATGATGTTTACGATTACATCTACGTTTAGGCTACGCCACTCATCTATTATGCTCCAAACAGCCTGCTCGTAATCCTCGATCTCCTCTCTACCACGAGCCTTGAACGAGAGCCCTTTCAAGCTATTTAAGTGAATGCCCCGCCTCACAATGATGTCCTTTAACGAGCCTGGTATCTCGCCAGGGCCTTCGTAATACCTCTTCGCTAATTCATAGACACTCTTTCCAACTTTAGACTCGTCAACATCATATGAAGCCACGATCTCTATGTCTTCGTACCTGTATGGTAGGAGGTTCCTTAAGGGCACTCCATAATCTCTAATTAGTCCTCGCTTAAGCTTCTCAAGTCCTACTTCAAAGTGTAAAGCGACAAGGCCCTGCCCAACAATCGCGACTCTGATCACCATAAACCACCTCATAGCTTCAACTTAGCTAGTAGCTCTTCTAGGTAGACTAGTGCTTTTCTAAATGCTTCTACACCGAGACTTGACACCTTGTAGCGTGTCTCGTCACCTTCTTTAACCCTAACTAGTAATCCATCGAGAACCATTCGATAGATCACTGAATAGACCGTTACAGCTGGTGGGTTTATACCAAACTTATCTCTAAGCTTAACTTTAATATCATAAGCCCTTAGAGGGGTGTTCTCCTCTGTGAGGATCTTAACTATGTACAGCCACAGATTCTCCACAGTGAGCTTCCTCTGGAGCCTTTGTAGAGCACGGGGAACTCTAGATTCCATAGTGACACCACTAATTATTATTTACGATCACAAATATAAACCTTTCTTCTCGTGCTGGTAAAGCAGTCGATGTTTATAATCAGCGACTTAATGTGACTTAATTGGATTAGGAGGCGGTTAACGTGAGGATCGTCTTGATTGGAGCGCCAGGAGCTGGTAAGGGGGTTTATGCCCAGTACTTCAGAGATAAGTATTGCATTCCACACATTAGCACAGGAGACATCTTTAGAGCCGAGATCGCCAAGGGGACAGAGCTGGGACTGAAAATTAAAGAGTACGTTGAGAGAGGGCTTCTGGTCCCCGATGAGATCGTCATAGAGGTGGTGAAAAGAAGGCTCAAAGAGCCTGATACCGCTACTGGATTCATACTCGATGGTTACCCAAGAACTCTCAATCAAGCGATAGCTTTAGACGAGATCGTCGAGATCGACGCTGTCGTTCATCTCGTCGTCTCTGAGGAAGTGGCCGTTAAGAGGCTTAGTGGTAGAATGATATGCCCTGTATGTGGTCGAGTCTATAACATATACTACGAGCCTAAGCCGAAATTCGATGAACAATGTGACGTAGATGGAGCGAAGCTGGTTAGAAGGAGAGACGACGAGCCCGAGGTTGTGAGAGAAAGGTATAGAGTGTTCTACGAGACTATCAGGCCAATACTGGATTACTACAAGCAGAAGAGGAAGCTTATTGAGATAAACGCTGATAGGTCGATTAAGGAGGTCGTGCCACTATTTGAGAGCGTGTTAATCGAGAACGGCATTTTAAAGCTTAAGCCGTGTAGAGAGGTTACACTATAGTCCCGATAGTCTTGAGCAAGCTTTACAACTCGCTGGTATTTCACAATTAATTAGTCCATTTTTGAGTGGTATGTAGATCTCCCTATCTAGAGAACCTATTTCTATGTGGAGTTCTTTTATACCACTATTAAGCGTCTTCAAATGGTCTATAAAGCCCATTACCTCATTTTTGCTTCTCGAAATGAACACCACGATCACTTCGCCACTATTAACCCTAAAACCAACGATCACTCTGTTACACTTTAGGAGAGCGCTCAAAATCCTCTCCACTCCCTCACCTTTGATCCTTATGAGAGCCGCCTCGCGACCAAGGTGTTTATTGCTAATTGACAGGCTGAAAGATATTACGCCTCGAGAGATCAAGCTACGAAGTTTCCTTCTAACATATAAGTAGTTTAATCCAAGCCTTCTTGATAACTCACTTAGACTTAAGCGAGGGTTTTCGACGAGCTCTTTTATTATCATCATCGCGTCTCTATCTCTACTAGCTGGGCTGTCCAAGGTCTTCATCCATTTATGTATTGACTAATTTAAACCCTTATAAGAGAGCATATAATTGAAGAGCGCGTTCGATGAGAATATGGGTAAGTGTGTAAATTGTGGAGTTTCATCGATCTTGGTGAGCGATCTACTAGGTCTGTGTGTCGAATGTGTACGTAAGGGTGTTTTGCCCCCTAGAGATCCACACTCGATCTCGAGGAGTAGATTCAAGCTTGAAACTCCCCCTACAAAGGGGCTTATTACGTGTCGAGTATGTGGTAGAGAGTGCAATTTAGATGAAAACGTGCGTGGGTTCTGTGGGTATAGGTCTTGGAGCACTGGGTCTATGGTCACGTCGACGAAAAGCCTCGAAGTGGCTGTTGGCCTCTACTACTACGATCCACATCCGACCAACTGCGTGGCGTTTCCAGTATGCCCAGCGATAACGGGTAGAGGTTATCCTAGATACGCTCTGACCCCTCATGGCGAGAGAGGCTACTATAACATAGCCGTCTTCTATGGAGGGTGTAACTTAGATTGCCTCTACTGCCAGAACTGGGAGTATAGGGAGATGGCTAGAAAAGCTTCACCACGTCTTAGCGTTGAGGACCTCGTAGGTTCTGTTAACTGGAGAACTACGTGTGTATGTTTCTTCGGGGGCGACCCAGGCCCCTTCGCTCCACACGCGCTGTTATCAGCGAAAAGAATGATCAAAAAAGCTAGAGAGATAGGGCTGAAAGTCTTTAGAGTCTGCTGGGAGACCAATGGATTATGGAACCCCTTACTACTCGAAGAGGCCACTAGAGTGAGTCTAGAGTCTGGGGGGATTGTTAAGATCGACTTTAAGGCGTGGAGTCCAGAGGTCTATAAACTACTTTGTGGTGTTGAAGAGAAACACGTTAGGGTTATAAGAGAGAACATTAAGCTCGTAGCTAGCTGGTTTAACCTAAGGAGGGATCCTCCAATACTCGTAGTCTCCACTCTCCTAGTTCCAGGTTACATCGATGAATATGAGATAGACAAGATGACTAAATTCGTTGCTGAGTTAAACCCAGATATACCATATGTGTTTCTAGGCTTCCACCCAGACTACATGTTGGTAGACCTGCCAACCACTAGCTATAAACACGCAGAGACGGCCGTGAAGATCGCGAGGGAGAACGGGTTAAAGAACGTCTATGTTGGAAACGTCTTTCTCTTGGGGAACGCCTATTAGGCCTCTCTTTTAATGTACTCTATGTCTGCCAACTCGAGTCTCCAACCAAGAGACCCCAGTATTTCTTGCGCGTGCTCTAGCCTCTCTGTCTTCGGTATCGCCACGACGTTTTTGTGGCTAATCAAGTAGTTTAAAGCAACCTGGATCACTGATTTGTTATACTTTCTAGCGATTCTAGTCAATACGGGGTTTGTGACGATGCTACCTCTCTCGATCGGCGTGTACGCTTGTATAGTGATCTTGTTCCTTACACAGTACGGAAGAAGCTCCTTCTCTACGTATAGTCTATTGACAACACTGTAGTGTACTTGATTCACAACTATTTCGTATTTGCGAGTAGACTCTATTGCCTGCCTCAACTGTGCAAGGTCGAAGTTGCTAACCCCTATATACCTCGTTAAGCCCCTCTCAGCGAGCACTTCAAAGTTTCTAACCTGCTCTGGTATAGGGATCATCTCATTTGGCCAGTGGATCAGGTATAAGTCAACATAGGACACACCCAGTCTTCTAAGAGCAGCCTCCGCTGCTCGAATGACCTTCTCCTTGTCGTCAAGCCTCTCGGGGAGGATCTTAGTTGTTATGAAGACAGCGTCTCTCCCAACGTGTTTGATCACCCTGCCTACGAACTCCTCTGCTCTACCGCCATCGTAGAGCTCTGCTGTGTCAATTAAGTTAACTCCTCGGGTGATAGCGTAAATAAATGTCTCAAACGCCTTGTCATACGATCTTATGCCATAAGTGCCGAGGCCTATCGCCAACACTTTGTCTGAACCTATCTGTTTATAATCTAACGGGTCGAAAAGTTCAAACAAGGCTGTCAACCCCACGCCTTGTTAGGATCTAAGCAGGGGGGTTAATACTTATATGGGGCGATTGCATACAATCGGGGTGAAGATTGATGGGTGTTGATCGTAATGAATGACGAGCTAGTTGTAGTGACCAATACAGGTGTAATCTACTGCAAGAAGGATAAAGTTGTAGCTAAGCAAATGGGTAGTTCATGCTATAAGTGTCCACTCAGAGCCCTATGTAGGTGGGCTCATTGAACCCCACAATTGTGAAAGGCGAGCGCGTTCAATTTACATGTACAAGATGTGGCAAGTGCTGTAGTAGTGGACCTAACGTAGCTCTCACCTCGTATGATGTGTGTCGCATTGTCAAGCACCTTGGAAAGTCCTGGAGAGACCTAGTTGGGCATGTATTTTACGTGGTGATCGCAGACCAGATCCCCGTGATCGTCTTACGAGGAATAAACAACGTGTGTATATTTTTGAGAAGAACCGGTGGTACTACATATTGTGAGATATATCCTGCTAGACCAATGAGATGCAGACTATACCCATTCGTCCCAATAGCTCCCGGCGTTCCTCATAGAATGGAGATCTCAAGAAACTGCCCAGGTGTTGGACTAGGTCAGCTCGTCGACCCCCCATGGCTCGATCTCGATGAGTACATCAGAGAGGTTAAGTCGCACTATAAGTTGTTGTTTGAACTGATCTTTGAAAAAGGGCTCGACCACCTCCAAGCACTAGAGGTGCTACTAGATACTATATGCGCAGAACAGCATTAATGCTTAATAACATGTCTTAGAGGCGTGTTGTCAGGTACAACTCTCATAAACTCTCTACCTGTAGGCGGGGTTTCTGTGATAAGTAGCACTCCATGGCTTGCGTTCAATGCGCACTCCCCACCTGTGATCGAGGCGCATACGTTACTAACTAGCTCGCGATCCCCTCTTCTTAAGGCGTATTGTAAGACGACTAGATCCTCAAGGTTGTAGACCGGTATATCGAAGCTTAGAGGCCTCGGACTCAAGTAGAATTTGAACGACGTTGTATCTACGAAGTCTAGAGTTAAAACATCATAGCCTCTATTCAGCTTTATGTAGAGACCTAGACCGCCATACATCATGCTCTTAAACATCGCTTCTTCCCAAGACCCAGCACTCGGTAGCTGCCCATTGACGATTAGTGAGCAGAGATTCTCTACGAGAGCTCTCCAATCACTATATGGAATGTTTGAAACTACCCTAAGCGAGCCGTTATCGCGTCTTAACATACTTTCTCTCAGATTTAGAAGCGGTAGAGCTACCAGCCCCTCTATGCTCTTGTACTTGAACCTTCCAAGTAATACAACTAGTGGGCAACTCACCAACTCCCGATACAGCCACAATCTACAAATCCCTGCTTCTTGGCTACTTCGACATTAACTTCTATAAAGGATTTAAGTTTACATTAACTCATGGTATTTATGGATCGACGCGCTTTACATGAGGGTTGCGCGTTGCTTGTAGCGAGAATTTTAATGGGATTTTGCGCTCTACTAGTAGTTATAGCCATGCTCTCCTCCACTCTTGTTAGCGGTAGTGTCATCAACTCGCTCATCTTCCACTTAGCTATAGATCCCTTGGAGAATAAAGGAATACTTTACATCAACGTTTCGCTGAACTATCCGGAAATGGCGATGGTCGAGATACCGATACGTGTTTTTGGAGAGGACGCTGTTTTCGAATATCTAGATTACGATGCAACGGACAATTTGAGGGTATTTGGCTGTAACTACATCTCTAATGAGAGCACAGTTGAATGTCTTGTTCAAGGATCTGGTGAGCTGTCGATACGCTTCATGGCATCCAATGTACTAGATGAAGCTCTAGGGGCGTTTATAGCCTACATTGACACATTAGAGTACAAGAACTTGACAGATGTGGTTAAAGTTGTACTTACACTAGTAGGCAATGTTAGTGTTGTGTACCTCGAGCCGAAGACGGAGACAAAGCACTATGTTGATAATAGAGGTAACACTGTGCTAGAGTTCAGCGGCTTTAGATCTTGGATCGTCGTCTTCCAGCTGGAACTAGGAGTGATCGAAACACCAACACCGACCCCTCCAAGAGATGCTCAAACATGGACCATCATCACAATTGGGGGATCCATCGCTGCTATGGCTGTGTTAGCATACTTTATCATAAAGCGTAGAAGGAGGTCCGGCGTAGTTGTCGAGATCAGTGATTATATAAGAGATGACGCCGCTAGGAAAATAATTAAGGCGCTAAAAGCCGCAGAGGGGAAGGGGCTTACTCAAACAGAGATCGCTAGGTTGACGGGGCTTCCGAAGTCGAGTGTTAGTAGGCGTATTAGGAGACTTGAACAAGATGGATATATTACCGTGAAGAGAGTTGGAAAACACAACTACATCTACTTGACCAGCAAAGGCGAGGAGCTTGCTAGAAAGATAAGTGGACTTGAGAAGAGGTGAGCTCCAATAGAGCCGACATACGGGCTTGGCATCTTCTTCGTTAGAGAGTCTGGACTTATAGAGCAGCTAGTTTTCTTTGAATACTACGACCCAGATAGAGAGTACTGGGTTCTTCTACAAGATCCCGAAAAACTAGAAGTTGAGAAGAGAGAGCTCGCTAACAACATGCAGCGTTTCCTCGATCAAGAGAGGGTCCTAATAAATGGAAAGCAAACATACCCCAAAGTCGTAGCTGTAGACGTAGGGTTTAAAGGAGATCCAAGCCACCCATACATCAGGTTCTTTATACTGTTCCTCGGAGAGCTGAGGAAAGGCTTGAATATCTACGAGGACTACTACGAGCCTGAAGTCGCCGAGTATGACTATGATGTCTACTGGATATACCCACTAAGAGCTAGAGTTGTTAAAGCTGAACTAGGCGTGCCATACAGGTTACTACATGATGGGAGAGTATTATCGTTCTCTGTGTCGAAAGGTACTAGAGTTGGCGGGTACGAGAGAATAGAGTTTGAGCTCCTCTAGACGAGCGGCAAAACCACGGCGGCTTATAAGCCCAGATAACTATACCATACATATGGATGATGTATGGGGACCTCGAAAGAGGTCTACCTGAGTCGTGATGTAGGGCCAAAGCGCTGACCACGACAAGACTCAACCGCTGATGAGTACGCCATCGGTTGAATAGAGATGATAAAGGCTCGACCACACTGAGGTGTTCTCGACATGCCAGCCCGTATAAACTACGCCATATACCCCTTTGTCGCCACTGAGAGAGAGTTTCCAAACTTGTTTATCGAGAAACCCAGCCTCGTTGTCGTATCTGATAGCAATCTACGAGACCTCGCGCTCTCTATAATTAAGGGGATTATCGAGAAAGGGGAGGTTAGTGTTCCACAACATATCCACCCCGAAGAAGCGATCTTAGTGTATTACGCTATAGTAGACATTGTGAAGAGTATTAATGATGCTAAGTTAGCTAGTAGAGTTGCATTAGCATACTCAAAGACGGCTTCTCAGCACATGAGGAGTGAAAGCGGGCCTTCACTCGTCTTACTAGCAAATAAGCTTGGAATCAACGCTAAGTATGAAACTAAAGATCACCCGGTCCTCCCGGTCGTTAAGAGAGGGGGTAGCAGGCCCTCGTTTGAAACTATTAGCTATCAGTACTCAATGCCTATATCACAGTACCTGAGGATCGTCGCGACTAGGCTAATGCACGACCCTCTATACTCACTATCTAACTTCTTCTTGAAGGGAGGTACAATATATCTCGATAGAGACGTGTTTCAGCGGATATTAGAAGAGCACATATACCATTACATAATCAGGCAGATTAGCGGCTCTGAGCCCCCTAGAGATGAAAGCTTCCTCTCATTGGTAGACAACGTTCTAAACATCCTCAAATCACACTACGAGAAGCTAGCCCCAAAGACACCTAGAGAGTTTAAAGAAGTCGAGGAGGAACATCTATCCACCATAGTTGAGGAGCTGTTTCCACCTTGTATTAAAAAGACAGTAGACTCTATGAGAGCTGGTGGTAACCCCAGTCACGCTGAAAGATTTAACCTCGCCGCCTTCCTCGGGCAACTAGGACTTGGCGTCGACGAGATCTTAGAATACTTTAAGCTCACTCCAGACTATAACGAGAAGATCGCTAGGTATCAAGTAGAGCACATCCTAGGCCTAAGAGGGAGTAAAAAGAAGTACATGCCTTACAACTGCGATAGGTTAAAATCCATGGGTATATGCCCTGTTTCCTACCAATGCGAAGGAGGTAAAAACCCACTAGCTGTCTACAAGTACAACCTACGCCTACACTTTAAGCGTCAAAGAGAAGTTAGAGGTAGAAGCGAGGAAGCCGCCGGCGGGATTTGAACCCGCGACCACCGGCTATCTTAACGGGCCTACATAGAGCCCCGCTTACAAGGCCGGCGCTCTACCGGGCTGAGCTACGGCGGCTACCAAATCTCTACAGATTAGTTTAGGGCTTAAATTCGTTCAAACCATATACCAAAGCGTTTATAACTAAGCTAAAAGCGTAGCCAAGGGGCTAGACAGGTAGCTTGATACGCAATTCACTAAGAGTGATGCACCTCGCTACTAAATAAGCTAGTATGTCGGTGGGTGGCTCGATTCTATTTAGTGATCTTCGCTGTATTCTCTTACTGACTCCTCTGTGTCAATTGAAGCTCCACCTGATACTGGGGGTAGGAGGCTTACTTCGTCTCCATCGCTAAGAGGTGTGTTTAGCCCATTACTTGGAGTCTTAGAGTTCTTGAGGATTATAACATCTAGAGAGCCTTGGAGCACCCTCTCGATCAACCCGCGCGCGCGATCTGCCCTCCGCTCTGCTATTTTCTCTAGTAAGTCTCGTATCACGCAACCCTCTTTAAGCTCGTACTCCTCCTCTCTAACTCCCAACCTGTCCGCTAACCACATAAAGTACTTTACACGCACTCTAACCAGACTTCATCGCCTCTAAAGAGCGCGCTCGTTCAAATAGCGCTCTCCACTCCTCTTCACTTAAGTTCTTGTACGTATCTACCAAGACGTCTCTCTTATCGTGGTGTTTCATAAAGTAGTATATGGTGTAACTACAGATCGGCTCTATTTTCCAATTATTTTTCTTAGCAAGATCTATTGCGTACTCAACTAACATAGCGGCTAAGCCTCTACCCCGATACTCCGGAGGCGTGTAGGTTTCAATGAGCTTCATGATGTTGTCTACAACTTCGTACTTCAAGTAGGCCTTCTCGCCACTATCTAGGTTGACATATATGACGGTGCTTGTATGAGAGATCCTAATCTGCCCTTTACTCATGCTATCACTCACTAATAGTTATGTTAGTGGTAGCCACGTTTATATCCTTCCAGATGGTAGCTCTGGAATATGGAGGCTTTAGGTATGAGCCGAGGTGTGATTCGCTCATACCTATTGATTGCACTGTTGATCGTGACGCTAACAACAGACGCTCTCAAGGCGCAGAGCAACCAAGAGAGCGGTCTTTTTAGCTACATTATCTATCGTGGTGCCTACCACCTGGATATAAGTGGAGACGAGCTGATCTCTCAGTATGTAAATTTAAACGAAACGCAGTGCGAGAGTCCTCTCGAATCGCTATCTATTAACATTGATTACTACGTAGAAGTAAACATCTCATCAAGTAGAGAGGGTCTCGTTAAACACGTGGTGTTTAAAATAGTGAATTTCGTGGTTTCTAAGAGTTGCGTTTTAAGCTCATTTAGGAAGAAAGAAGCAGTATTTAACATCACCGTGGTAAATCCTAGTGAATGGCCTATAGTGTTGCACCTATCGCAAGGTTCGTTTACACCCACCGACATTGACTTCTCGGGCGAGGTGGTTGGTTTTGTGAGGTTTGCTACATATGATGCTATTCATAAAGTTATGGTTGAATCAGAAGAGGAGGCTTATAGATATAGCTATATAAGAGCGGACTTGTACTACGAGCCGTTCACTAACACCCCAGTCCACTATGCACTTATAAGGTTAGAGAAACAACGCGCTGGCGCTATAACCGAGTACGCGTATGTAGCGATGGAGGAGAGTCGAGGGCTCCCCGCCGAGAGAGTGCGGCGAGCAGTCTATAACATCCACGTAGCTAGAAGGGGCGGCGTGAACGAGACGGTTATCTTAATAGTACTATATACACCGGAGAACGTGGAGGAAGGCGACTCGTTGGAGCTTAAACTCAGCGCTGAAAGAAACGCTCTGTTCCTAGAATTCAACGAGAAGGTTAAGTGTTTCTTGCAACTCGGGGTGATAAAGGGGGATGTTCTAAGCAACATCGCGCTTGCTCACTACTATGTAGGTGATAGTAGAGTCTACTACACGCCATCTCCCACTAGATGTGAGACTGTGTACATAGAGTTTAGAGACCTAGAGATCTTAGGTGTTGTAGCGGAAAAATCGTTTCCTGAAAAATTGCCTCCACCATATAGACCTAGAAGCGTTGCAAACGACCTTCTAGTGGGCTTGATCGTGATAACCCCCATACTAGTGTTCTTTGCACAGGTCTCGAGATATTTAGCTAGAAAGATCACGAGGACGAATGATGGTGCTCTAAACGCCTATTAGCGCTTTATTACAGAAATAATAGAAATATTAATTAAGTGTCAAGTAGGGGGTAGCAGTTGAAAGAGGGTCTAGTAGAAATCGCGAAACTTAGAATAGCAGGCGATGTACTTTCTACCTTCAAGCCGGTAAACCAAGTATTGAGTAGTAGCCACCCTAGGATAAATATACCATTAAACTTAGTTGGGCGAAGAAACAGACGCGTAGAATATTCGCTCTTAGAAGTGGTTACTGTTTCTAAAGATGAACAACTAGACTGGAGATTAAAGCTCGAAGGAATAAGTATAACTAGACAGTTTAAGCCTACCATGTCTACCTACATGGAAAACGAAAACTTAGTCGTCAGCAAGTTTATATACGATATTACAAGTATTCTTAACGCACCTGAGGTGGTAGGTAAAGAAACATTAAACTTCGTTATTAAACATGAAGGTGGATCTCCTCTCAGAGTCTTGAGTGTACTACTAGATGTAATCGTGGAAGATCAAGAGGCGTTCACAATGTATGAGCACTACTCGGGGATTAAAATGCTAGACGCCAGTAGCGTGGTCACCATCAAGCCTAGTAGCGATTTAGATGACGTTGTTTGGAGGCTCATAGGGTATTCACTGAAGAGGTCTACTATTGCAATTACCTGTGAAGGTGAAAAATCTCATTTTGAGATAGGGCAAGATGTCGTAGAAGAGTACTCGTTTAGAGCTAAGAAGGCTGGAGAAGTCCGCGTCGAACTCGCCGATAAGCTAGCTAAGTCTCCCGTCTTCCTACTAGGTTTAACTCTACTTCACAATAGAGTTAAAGAGCCTAGTCTCGAGATCACGAGATATAGCGTGGTGAGCGAAGAAGGCGCTACAAAGTTGATCCTTAGAATACGGAATGTTGGAGAGTCTACACCCGATAAGCTAATAATCACCGCTATTCATAGAGGACTGCCTTTGACTACCATAGTTGAGTCTGACCCCAAGTTAACCCCTGGAGAGGAGGTCGAAAAAACTGTGACAATACCAACGAGACAAATTCTAAAGGGGGGATTTGTTATTAGGTTGATCTGGCTTAAGGGCCCTAGAAGGTGGGTGAAAGACTGGACTTTGTGAACTTCGTTTTAAACGTATCGTATCCATAACCTCCAGCTCTTAGCGAACTCCTCAATGAGATCTCTCAGCTCTCTCCGAACACCCTTCTTCTCAACAACTATTCCAATAACACCACCATGAGTTTTATCTACCATCTGCTTTAGCATCGCCTCATTGAGATATTTGATCGAGTGTTTAGAGGCTATGTGTCCATAACACACATCCTCACTGAGTGCAAGCTCGGTGTGTTTTCTCGGATAGTGACCCCCACCAATCCCTATAACTGGTTGGCAATTGATGTCTAGAGTACTCGTCTTCAATAGCTCGAGAACAGCTTCTCCTACAACCTCGTGATTTAACGGGTCTCTCCACTCCTCCTCACTACTTCCAATTTCAATAAAAACTAGTGGCTTCGTCAAGTTTGTAGGGCCATGGTGTGTCGCTTCATAGCTAATCTCGTAGAGCGACCTATCCGGCTTTGTGCGAGCTACTCTATATAGAGCTCTAAGTAGAAACCACATCGCTTTAGGGTGAGCTATACCTAGCTCCTTAGGGCGCCCTCCAGCAACTGTCTCGTCTGTAAAGTTCCCAGTGGCATGTGTGGTATAGCTCTTAACGCCCGCTTCGCTCTTATGCCTAGATAGCACAACGTAGAAGTCTACTTCTCTCGGCATCACCTCATCGAGGAAGTCGAAGTATATTACGTCTTCTCGAAAACCAGCTATTATGAACCTCTCACCTTGTAGACATTGCAAGCCGTATCTACATGGGCTAAGAGAGTCTCTGCCTAAAGACTCGATGAGATATCGCGCGATCCCTACACCGGCAGGGTCGATCATGCTATAAACCACGCCGATCATGTTGATCATTCCGCGACGCTCCACACGCTATGTGAAATATAACAGTGCAGGGTTAAATCTAAGTATAGGCGCTTTTACACCCTCGGTGAAACTCCTTTGAAAAACCGTGAGGCGTGGAGCGAGAGGAAGAGGAGGGCGTGGCTCAAGATCTTCGAAGACCTTGAAATTGGGTATCTCGATGTAGAGCTTTTACCGCTCTTAGTGCTTCTCAATAGGGATGCAAACCTGTTCACAACGAGTAGCTGTAGTGGCAGGATAACTGTTATGGATGCGAACTATCCATGGGAGAGAGATGAAACCGCGATAGTCTTTAAAACTCATGGGCCCACCGCCCCCTCTGAGCTTGAGTTTATGTACAAAGTACCACCACATAGGCGCTACTGGCTAATTGTGAGCGGCCCCATAATCCACATCTATTCAAGGAGTGTGAAGCTGGCCCTCAAGATCTTGCAACTAGCGAGGAGAGTTGGCTTTAAGCACAGTGGTGTAATGAACTATAGCTCGGAGAGAGGGGCTTTCATCGAGTTAGTAACCGGGGTTTACGCGACCCAGCTAATCAGGGCGAGAGAGATCGTTCTCGTCGATCAACGAGACCTCGAACACCTCGTCCAAACCTTCAATCAAGCTCTAATCGAAGGGAAGCGAAGGTTGAATAGCTTATACCAGGAATTGTCAAGGTATCTACCTAGGGTTGCTGATGAATATATTGAGGAAGACGCTAGATCAAAAGGGTTGATCCCGAGCAAGACGCCACTTGAAATATTCGTAGAGGTCTATGGTGAGAGGTTTAAACGCCTAGGTGTCCAAGTGCCTATATAAAGTTGAGCTCTAGATGCATATATCCGGGGTGTCTAGAAGCGTGAGCTTCGAGCAGATCTCTATCGAGGAGTTTAAGCGAGTAGACCTTAGGGTTGGTTTTGTTAAGCAAGCTGAGAGGATTCCTGGTAGTGAGAAGCTAATAAGGCTAGTAGTAGACCTTGGCGACCTCGGAGAGAGACAGATCGTGGCAGGGCTTGGAAAGTGGTATAAGCCCGAGGACTTCCTAGGCAAGTACGTTGTGATCGTTGCGAATCTAAAGCCCAAGAAACTGATGGGTTATGAGAGTCAGGGAATGCTGCTCGCTACAGACACCGATCCGCCAGTTCTCGTTGTAGCGGAGAAGCCGGTTAAGCCTGGATCGAAGCTGGTGTAGCACTTACTTCTTGCTGTTTCTTCTTCTTATCTCTG
>Ga0080004_1199474_pt1 | contig 16100 bp, 19 predicted proteins | sample WasSprMetagenome_FD_69207 | JGI IMG/M metagenome (GOLD analysis project Ga0080004, IMG submission 69207) | Sulfidic aquatic microbial communities from Washburn Spring, Yellowstone National Park, USA - WS (SPADES assembly) (version 2) | ecosystem: Environmental > Aquatic > Thermal springs > Hot... | reverse complement strand
CAATTTAGAGATGGAGATAAAATTAATATATCCTGTTGCACTTGAGAAAGGACAGAGATTTGCAATAAGAGAAGGAGGTAAAACTGTTGGTGCTGGTGCTGTAACTGAAATAATTGAGTAAGGAGAAACTTAAATGAGAGAAATTATATCTTTGGTCTGTTCAGTTTGTAAAAATAAAAATTATTACACCACAAAAAATAAAAAAGTAAAAAAGGAGAAATTACAGGTAAATAAATTTTGTCCAAAGTGTAATAAACATACATTGCATACAGAAGGAAAATAAAAATTTACAAGGAAATTTAATAACTCCGGAAAACTATAGAAGCAGGATTTAGAAGAAAGGAAATTTTTAGTTTTATATTTTAATTTTAATTTGACTCCTGCCAGAAATAAAAAATAAAATTTACTTATGAAACTTTTCTGGCAGTTTTTCATAGCAGGTTTTTTTTCAGGAATAACTATCTGTGGACTTCATTGTTGTTTTTTACTTTTTCCAGTAATTATAAAAGAATCAAATAACTGGATTGAAGGAATTAAAACAGGTCTTTTATTTGGTATTTCAAAAATTTTTATTTATGGTTTGATTGGTTCTCTTGCTTCTTATTTTGGAAATTATTTACAGGGTATTATACAGAAAAAAATTTTTTCTCTTATATCTGGATTTATTCTTATTCTGATAGGCATCTGGTTTTTATTTCCTTTTAAAAAATATTTTAGAATTTTCAAAACTTCTACTCCTTTAATTTTAGGGATTATAGAAGGTATAACTCCATGTGCTCCATTATTAGGACTTATTGTTTATATTGCATATGTGAATAAAGGAATTTTATTTGGTTTTAATGCTGGATTTTTATTTGGTCTTGGCTCTATAATTTTTCCTGTTTTTTTAATATGTGGTTTTATTCCTTATCTCTGGCAGAAATTTCTTTTTAATTCAAAAGTAAAAATTTTATTTAAGTTTTTGGGATTTACAATATTTGCTTTCTGGGGAATAAACCTTATTTTCCAAAAATTTTAGCCCAGTTTCTCGGTTTTCTATCTTTAACCTTCCGATAGACATAAGCAGCAATTATTGGAAAAGCAACTGTAACTTCCGAATAAATCATCTCTGTATTTGGAAAATCAACCTTTCCCCATGAATGTGCTTCTTTTAATGTAGAACCTGAAAGTGCTCCATCTCTTACATCTGCAACAGTTATCTGAATTGCATATTTATGCATGGGAACTGTTTTCTCAAGTATATCAGCACACACAACAATATCCTGAGTAAAATTTTTGGGAACCCCTCCTCCGAGCATAACAACACCTGTCTCTTTTGCTGCAATCTTTAATTCTGTAAGTTCTCTGAAATCCTTAACAGAATCAATTGAAACATGCTTTTCAGGATGTTTTATCTGATGATAAACAAGACCAAAACCAGCAGAACAATCTGAAAAGGCAGGAACAAATATTGGAACATTTTTTTCATAAGCAGCAAGTATAACTGAATCATCTGATTTAATTCCATTTTCCTTTAAATATTTTCCCATTTCCCATATAAATTCTCTTGATGAATAAGGTCTCTTCTCAAGTTTTTCCGCAATTTCAGCAACAGTCATATCACAGATTCTCAATTCATCCTCATCAATAAAAGTATCATATATTCTATCTATATGTAATCTATTTAGTTCTTTATCATCAACATCAGGGCTTCCTATATAATGCTTAAAACCAAGTGCCTCAAAAAAATCCTGGTCAACTATTATTGCTCCTGAAGAAACAATTACATCAACAAGATTATTCCTTATTAAATCACATACTGCATTTTTAAGTCCTGCACTGAAAAGAGAACCAGCAAGTGTTAAAATTACAGTTACCTCCTCATCCTTTAACATTTTTTCATAAAGCATTGCTCCATAGGCAAGTGTTCTTGCTGAAAAAGCCATCTTAGAGTACATTTCAACTATTGGTATAGCATCTATTTTTTTAATATCAACATGCTCAATTGGATTTTTCAGATAATCTTTTTTTGTTTTGCCCATCTTTTCTCCTTTTTTCTTAATTTTACTATTTTTCTCTCATTATGTAAATTATAAATTGTAGATTCTTGCTTCATAAACATAAATAAATTGACTCCCATTTGTTTTTAAAAATTCAATTTTAATTTTTTTCGTTTTTACCTTCTCAAATTTATATCTGAAAAAGTAATCTGTATTGTCTCTTATTTCAACAATCTTCTCATATGAACCATTCCTTTCAATATAAATGTCAAAATCCTTTGGAATATTGGGAGAAACATAAAAAGGAGGGATATGGGTATATTCTTTTTCAATACTTGGGTCAAAAATAATCTGAATAAAATTAAATTCTTTTTCCTCTTTTAAATCAATTTCTACAAATTGAGGCATACCTTTATTTGAAATCCATACATTTGTCCATTTTTCAGGTCTTGATACACCACTTATAATATTCTCAGGAGAAAAGGGATAAATTTCTGGAATGACTTCAAAATACAAATTTATTCTACTTGACCACATCTGAAATCTCCATTTTTTCCCTGGTCTTGAAATTGAACTTGTTCCGGGTAAATTTTCATCTGTTGTTTTTAAATAAACATCTTCATTCTTATCAAAATAAAACCAGTAAATTCCCTTTTCAAATTCTTTATTTATCGCTACTTCAAATTCTTCATCACCTTTTTTCAATTTTATCTCTTTTTTTAGAATATCTTTTTCGGAATTGAAATCCCAGAAGTCAAAAGAATCCCTCAAATGAAATTCTAAAACTGTATCTTTTTCAACTCTTGCCTTAAATTTTATTTTCTCTACATAACCAGTTAAAGGTAGTTTTTCTCCAACAGGATATTCAATTTTTATCTCATCATTATATCTCTCAAATTTAAAAGGCATTTCTGAAGAAGCATAAATTTTACTTTTTCTGCATAAATCATTTTCATCCTCATTTTTAACATCTGGAATAAAACAACCCTCCCTTAATAAAATCTGCTGTAACTCCTTATAATAACCTTTCAAATAAATATCCCTTGGAAAACAATCATACTTTTTACATAAATAAACAGAAGTTCCAGCTGCCTGCCCTATTATGCTACATGTCCCCATTAATCTTGTAGTTCCAAGAGCAACATGACTGACACTTATATTTCTTCCAGCAAAAAGCAAATTTTTAATATTCTTTGAGTAAATACATCTATAAGGTATCTGATAAATATAAACAAATCTTTTATCAACTTCTTCTATATGCTTTTCCTTATCAAATACATGAGTTGGTTCAGGAGGACTTTCCTTTGCAAGTATTCCACCTGGAGTATGTAAATCAATAAACCATCCACCATAAGCAATTGCATCCTCAAATTTTCTTCTTTCTTTTATATCATTCTCATTTAAAATATAATCACCCACAAACCTTCTTGATTCCCTTTTTCCCGGAACCATTCCAACCCATTCAAGAACAAAATTATCAAATCCATGGTCTTCTGCATTCTTTAAATGGTCCCAAACACCGAGAACATGTGCAATTAAATTATGTTTTATTTCTTCATTATCATAAATTGTATCAAAAGGCCATCCAATCTCAATCCACCAGTATCCTGGCTTACTTTTATGGTATCTTAATTTCAAACATATATCATCCTTATCATACTTTATTGCCCAGGAAGGTGGAATATATTTAACAGGTCTTCCAATATCTCTTACAAGAAATAAAAGAGAGTTCCCCATTATTCCCATATCTTCTTTTTCTGGAGCAAGTTCTTCCCTAAATTCATATTTACTTTCCCTTCCAATCCTAAATTCTGCACCACTTGAAAAACCAACTGTTCCATCTCCTGTTGCATCAATAAAATAATCACCATAAATTATAAGTTCTTTTTCATTCCCAAGTTGAATACAATAAACACCTTCAATTTCTTCACTTGATTTCATAATTACTTTTCTAACAGAAGTATTAAGATAAATATCAACTCCTTCATTTCTCAAAAATTCATAAAGAACAATATCAAGAATTCCATTGCTCCATGTAGTTTGATGCCATTCAAAATTTCTTTTTCTTTCTTCAAGAAATATTTCACTTATAATTCCTGTTTCTCTTGCCCATGCATTACAGGCACACGCTCCACCAATATTGACCCTTATCTCAGAACTTGCATTCCCTCCAAAAACAGGTCTATCCTGAATTATGCAGGTAGATAGTCCCAATCTTTTTCCAGCAATCGCAGCACAAACTCCAGAAAGTCCTCCTCCACATACCACAAGTTCATATTTTTCCATTTTTTTCTCCTAATTTATATATTTTTTCATCCTCTTATTTTAACACACATTAACCTTTTTCCTGGGCAATTTAAAGTTAGGATTTAGAAATAATTAATTCCTTATTTAGAAGTTTTAAAATCACATCCCTCTCCAATAATTTAAGTTCATTCTTGTCCTCTATAAATCTCTCTACATCCTTTCTTACTTTTGCAAAATCAATTTTTGATAATCTCTCTTTTAAAAAATTATAAAAATTTTCCGCATTTAAGTCAATTCTTTTTTTCTCTGTTTGCTCTATAGCATTATTTAAAAGTTTAAAATTCGGCAAAGTATTTTTCCCAATATACCAGATAAGGTCGTAAAAATCTCTTCCTTTAATGTATTTTCTAAAAAAGCAGGCATGAATTTTTGTAGCATAAAGGGAAGGAATATCAAAATGTAGGACAGTAAAAACAAAGTGTTTATTCACTAAAGAAATTTCTGTATTCCATCCTTTTGGTGGATTTGAATCTATTTTAATTTTAATAGAAAGTTTTTGGTCTTTTTGTCTGGATAAACCCAAAAGATACAGGACATCTTTAAATTTAAACATGGCTGATTGAACAGGTTCTTTTGAGTTTTTTTAATCTCTACAGAAAAACCATATTTTCTCAATTCATAAGTAATTTTTCCCAAAAAACTATCAAATTTATAACCCTGTTTATTAATCAGTGAAAAGTCAAGGTCTTCAGAAAATCTCCTTAAGTTATAAAGTATTCTTAATGTTGTCCCACCAACAAAGGCAAGATTCTTAAAATAATTCTCATCATAAATAATTTTTAAAATAAGTAATTGAAGAAATTCTCTTGTTATATGAACCTTTATTTCTCTGCCTGAAATTTCTTTAATACTTTGCCTTATTAAGTCAACCATAAATCACCTTTCTTTTTTCATGAAACTTAATAATTTCCTCACCAAATCAATAATTTCATTATTTTCAAATTTTTCTGCAAAATCAACAAGTTTTCTTTTTTTCAACATATCTAAATTTTGAAATCTATAAGAAAGAGCAAAAATATCCTCATCTTTGTCTTTAAAATCCTTTAAATTTAAATAAATAAAATCAAGTATTGCCTTTTCTGGTTCTGCAATAAGAACAGGAAATCCATTTTCATCTGTAATTTCTTTAAAGCCAAAGAACAAATTGGTTTTCATGTGCTGATAAATAAAAGTGCCGAAAGAATTTGTAAATTTCGCTGTCTTTTTGGTTGTAACTGATGTAACATCAACCACCTTTTCAGGTATTAAATCATAGTATCCAAGAGCATAAATTGTGCTTACATAAGATGGTGAGTATAGGGAATTGGCAAGGAAGATTCTTGATGGCTCAATTTTTCTATCTTTCTCATTTAAAATATAAAGTCATTTCCTCAACTTAATAACTAAACCCTTCTTCTGCCATTCAACTAACTGATTTTTAAGAGTCCGTGTTCCTTTACCCATAGTAAAAATATGAGTAGATGAGATTAAAGGGAACTCCTTAACCGCATTTTTAAATTCTAAATATTTCATTTCCGTAAGTCATAAAAAAATGTTATTTACAGAAATAAAGATAAAATAAAAAATTCAGTTTGTCAAGCCCCCAAAATTTTCCCACCTCGTAGGTGGGCTGGGGAAATGGTTGATAGAGAAGGGACTTGAGAGTATATTTTTAAACTTCTTCCTCTTCTACCTCTGCTATTATTTCTTCTGGTCTTCCCTCTCCTTCTTTTAAATTTGCAATCAGTTCATCAAAAAGTTCATTAAAATCAACAGGTAATCTTTTCCTTTTATATGGATTTGCCCATGAAAGAATCTGATGATACATATATGGATGCCATTTTCCCGTTTCTCTGATTTTTTCTCCTATCCTTCTAACATATTCATTAGCAGTAAGTATTTTTTCTGCCCTTTCCTTTCTTACTTCCACTGCCTTCTGTAATTCCATATCAACTGGAAAATCACATTTTTTCAATATACTTTCAAAAGCACTCCCTGTTACCTTTTCCTCTTTATTGTAAGCAAAACCAAGAGTTACATAATAAATTTTTTCAATTGAATCAATCATTTCAGGAGATGATTCATTCATATCAGGTCTTGACTGAAGAAATTCATTATAAAGAGCATGAGCAACATATGCTTTTTCCCTTATATTCAACTCTTTTTCAATATTAAAGTTCATCATAAGATTTTCAAAATATTTTGGGACAACTATACATGGAAGTTTATCAATGCCAAGTTCCTTTGCTGCAAGAAATCTATGCTGTCCATCAATAATTAAATATTTGTTTTCTCCCTTTTCAACAACAATTACAGGCACAAGATAACCAATTCTTTTAATAGAGGTAATTATGTGATTAACATGATAATTACTTGGTTTTCTCTGATGTGATATAACTTCAAGATTTTCAACCGGAATAATTTTCAGAACAAGTTCATTTCCTTTATACGGGTCTTTAAATTTAAATTCATCCTTCAAAACTTTTTTAGCCATATTTCCCCCTTTTTTTTCAATTATTTAGATTAAATAAAAAATTAAAAGTTTCATTTTTTCCCGGCTTTAAGGTGGAATAAGGAGATGACTGGTAGAGAAAGGATTTCATTTATGGATTTCAAAAATTTTATTTCTCTGTTTTGCTCCACGGACTAAAATCAATTTTTCTTCAGGGACATTTAAATATTTTGAAAGAATTTCTATTACCTTTTTATTGGCAAGCCCACTTTTTGCCTTTTCCTTAACTTTAATCTCAAATCTATCATCCGCCTTTTTTATAATCTCATCCTTCTTTGAATCAGGAAAAACCTTAACTTTTATTAACATAATCTATCCCTTTGTTTTTTATTTTGATTTTTCTTTTAAGTATATTTCTTCTATTTTGATTTTCTTTTTATAGACTTTGCACATATCATAGATTGTTAAAAGGGCCACACTTAATCCATATAATGCATCAATTTCAAAGCCGGTTCTATCAATTCCTTCAACCTCACATATTACTTTTATTTTATCTTCACCTATCTCAAAATAAATCTTTCCCTTTGTAATTTTAACTGGATGGCAGTGAGGGATAACATATGGAGTATTTTTTATTGCAAGAAGTCCAGCACTTTCAGCAAAACTTAAAACATCTCCTTTTGGAACTCTTTTTCTTTTTATTTCTTCTATTATTTTTTTATCAAGTTTTATAATCCCTTCTGCAACTGCCTTCCTTTTTGTTGGTCTTTTCTTGCTTATATCAATCATTTATACCCCTTCCTGTATATATATTAAACCTTTCTCCTCTAATAAAACCAACAAGTACAATTTTAAATTTTTCAGCAAGTTCTATTGCTAAAGAAGTTGGTGCTGAAAATGAGAAGATACTTGAAAATTTTGCTCTTTTTGCCTTAAAAACAATTTCAGAACTTATCCTTCCAGAAGTTAACAAAATCTTATCATCTGTTTCAAAATTATTCAAAATTGCCTTTCCAATTACTTTGTCAATTGCATTATGTCTTCCTATATCTTCACTTAAAAAATAAATATCTCTACCATCAGAAATTCCTGCTGAATGAACTCCACCTGTTTTTTTATATAACTTACTTAAACTCCCAAATTCTCTCATAATTTTCAAAATATCAATTTTTTCAATATCAATGTATTTTCTCTTTTCTTCAATTATATCATCAATATTAAAAAAAGAGGAAAAACAGGAAGAGCCAATTGTTAAAACCTTATTTTCAATCTCTCTTTCAATTTCAACAAACCAGTTATTTTCAACATTTTTTAGACCCTTAATTTCATTTACATTTAAAATATATCCATTTGAGAAAAATAATCCATAAATTAACTCTTCAATATCCACAGGCAAACACATAATTCTTAAAAACAATTTTTTATTCAAATAAATATTTATCTTCCTTTCAACAACAATATAATCAAAAACTTTCTCTTTCTTATTCCCCTTTACTTTTATTATTTCTCTCTCAATTTCCATTTTAAATTTCCCACCTTAAAGGTGGACTATGGGAACAATTGTCTTTCTTACTTTTCAAGATACTCAACTATAACTTTTTCTCCTTTTTTCTTTTTCTCTCCCTTTTTCAAAAATAAAATTGCATTTGAATAAACAATAGATGATAAAACTCCTGATTTTTGTGAAGGATATGGCCTTATATAGACATCTTCATTTTCAATTTCTGCTATAACTCTTAAAAATTCATCCCTATCTCCTTTATTTTCAATATCCTCTTTTAAAATCCCTGTAAATTTAAATCTTATTGGCATTTCCCTTCCAGTCATTTTATATAAAGAAACCTTTACAAGATTTTCAAAATTTATATATGAAGAAACAGGATATCCAGGAAGCCCAAAAATAATCTTTTTACCCTTTTTGCCGAAAAATGTTGGTTTACCTGGTTTAACAGCAACTTTATGGAAAACCATTTTTACTTTATTTTTTTTGAGAATATCAACAACAATATCATATTTACCCTCACTAACTCCTCCTGAAATTATAAATAAATCGTATAAAAGACCTTTTTTTATAAATTTATCAAGAATTCTGAACTCATCTTTTGCAATTCCAAGAATATGGGGGTTGCCTCCATATTTTTTTGTTAATGCATAGATGGAATAGGAATTTGAATCATATATCTCGCCTTCTTTTAACTTTTCTCCAACTTTTTTTATTTCATCTCCTGTTGAAAGAATTGCAACTTCTGGTTTTTTATAAACAAGTATTTTTTTCTTCCCAAGATATGCAATCATAGAAAAAACCGAAGAATCAATAAATGTTCCTTTCTTTAACAAAATCTCTCCCTTTTTTATATCCTCTCCCTTTTTTGAAATATTTTCTCCCTTTTTAATATATCTTTCTATTTTTATATATCTTTTCCCATCCTTGAATATCTCTTCTACATCCTCAATTTTAATAACAGCATCAGAATTTTGTGGAATTTTTGCTCCTGTCATTATTGATATTGCCTTTCCTTTTTCAATTTTAAAATTCTTAAAATCGCCTGCCTTAATTTCACCAATTACTTCTAATAAAACTGGATTTTCTTTAGTTGCTGAAAATGTATCATCTGAGATTATAGCAAAACCATCCATGGCAGACCTATCAAACGGAGGAATATCAAATTCAGAAACTATATCCTCTGCAATAACTCTACCAAGTGAATCTATTATTTCAATCTTTTCCTTTTTTAATACAGGTGTTTCATCCCATATTAATCTTCTTGCCTCTTCAATTGAAATCATTATTTTACCCTCCTATATTACACATAAAAAATGGTAAATTTTTATAATGAAGTTTGTGACTTTCTGGTTTCTCCTCAAATAAAAATTTTTTTATTCTTTCTTCAATATTTTTTTCACCCTTTCTTAACATATCCTTTAAATTTAAATTTTTTTCAGAAGCAAAGCATAAATAAAGTTCTCCTTTTACATTCAATCTTATTCTATTACAAAATTTACAAAATGGACTGCTCAAAGGAGATATAATTCCATAAGTTCCTCTATAATTTTCAATTTTAAAATAAACTGTATTTGGAGAAAAATATCTTTCTTTCTGGATAGTCATGATATTACCTGCAAATTTAATTTTTTCAATAATTTCTCTTTCTGGTACAAAATATTCATCCCAGTTAAATTTTCTTTCAGTTGGCATAAGTTCAATAAATCTCACTGTTAAATCATAAAAATCTCCAAATTTCAAAAAATCCAAAATTTCATTATCATTAATATTCCTTAAAACAACAACATTTATTTTTATTTTCAATCCTTCTTTAATCCCATTTTCAATTCCTCTTATAACCTTTTCAAATCCATCTATTCCTGTTATAAATTTAAATCTTTCTCTTTTCAAAGTATCCAAACTTACATTTATTCTTTTAAATTTTGTTTTTTTAATTTCAGGAATAAAATCGTAAAGATAAAACCCATTTGTTGTTATTGAAAGGTCTTGCAATTGTTTAAATTTTGAAATCTCATTTAATAAAAAAATAATATTTTTTCTTAGAAATGGCTCCCCACCTGTTATCCTTATCTTTTCAATTCCAAGATTTAAAAATATTTTAACAATTTCTATAATCTCCTCATAACTTAAAATTTCTTCCCTTTTTGAAAAATTAAAATCTTTTGGGATGCAATATAAACAATTGAAATTACATCTATCGGTAACTGAAATTCTCAATGTATCAATTTTTCTTCCAAATCTATCCAATAATTTTCCCATTTTCAAGTTTTAAAATTTTGTCATAATTTAAACCATTTATCAGATTTATTTCAGGAGTTGCTATAATAATTGTTTTCCCTTTATCTTTCTCTCCATTTAAATATTTTTTTAATCTTTCTATATAATGTGAGTCAAGGTTTGAAAATGGTTCATCAAGTAAAATTAATTCCCATTTAACAGATAAACTTCTTAAAATACACACAATCCTTCTCTGCCCCTCTGAAATCTCATTTATATCTTTTTTAATAAAATCAAAAACTCCAAACATTTCTATTAACCTATAAAATTCTTCATCAAAAATTTCACCTCTTAAGATTTTCCCAATCTTTATATTATAATCAACATTTCCTTTTAAAATAATATTTTTTTGATGGAGATAGGAAACATTCAATAAAACATCTTTTTGTATAGAATAAGGGAAGGCATATTTAAAAATTTTTTCTCTGATTTTATAAAATATTTCTCCATTATCAGGTTTTGTTAAAAATGCCAATATCCTTAAAAGAGTTGTTTTACCTGAACCATTATTTCCATACAATATATGCATTTTTCCTTCTTTTATTGATAAATTTAAATCCGAAAAAAGTAATTTCCCATTAAAACTTTTATTGATATTCTTCAAAAATATTTCCATTTTTTTGAATTAAAAAAATAAAATAAATTAAAAATCAATGAAAAAGCAAAAAGTAAAATTCCGGCATGTATACTTTTTTCTATTTCTCCTCTCATTGTATACAAAACAATAGATGTAGAAAATGTTCTTGTCTCTCCTTTTATATTTCCACCAACAATCATTGCAAGCCCTGTTTCTCCAATAACTCTTCCACATCCAATAAAAAAAGAAGAAAGCAATTCATTCCTAAATTCTTTTATCATTAAAAGTAGATTTTTCAGAAAGTTTCCACAAAAAACTTCATTTATCTCTTTAATCTCGTAAAATCTATCTTTAATTCCATTAACAATAAAAAGAACCATAAGTGGAATAATCAATATTGTTTCTCCAATTATTATAATTTTTGATGTGTAAAGTAAATTTAAAAAACCCAAAATACCACTCCTTTTGAAAATTATGTAAATTAAAAGACCAATTAAAACAGAAGGAATAAAAAGAAATGACTGGAAAAATAAGAAGAGAAATTTTAATTTTTTATCAAGGATTAAAAAAGAGATAAAAAATGAAATTATTAAAGAAATAAAAGAAGAAATAAAAATAACCTTCATTGAAATGATAAAAATATTAAATATTTCTCTCATTCTATTATTTCAAATATTTTTTCACCATCAAATTTAAAATTTTCAACAATATCTTTCACTTTTTTGGATTTAACAAATTCAATGAATTTTTCAGCAAGTTGGTTATTTACATATGGGAACCTTTTTTTTGAAATAGGTATAATTGAATAATAATTTTCAAGATTTTTTTTATCTCTTAAAAGGATTTTTATATTTTTAAATTCTTTTTTATGGGATAAAAATGTTGAAATATCTGATAGGATATATCCATTTTTTTCTTCTGCTATTCTTAATGATTCAATCATTCCAGTCCCGGTTTGTATATACCATTTTTCCCCTTCAGGATATAATTTTATTTTTTCCCATATATCTTTTTCTTTTTTATCCGTTCCTGATTTATCATCCCTTGAAATAAATGTTAATTTTTTTTCATATATTTTTTTAAATGCGTCAAAAATGTCTAAACTTGAACTTATTTTATATTTATCATCTTTTGGTCCACACAAAACAAATTCATTTTTAAAAACAGGAATCCTTTTTTCACCATATCCTTCTTTTATAAATCTTTCTTCTCCTTCTACCTCATGAACGAAAAGTAAATCACCTTCTCCATTTTTACCGAGTTTAAATGCCATACCACTACCAACTGAAATTATTTTAACCTTACATTTATATTCTTTTTCAAACTCTTTACATATTTTGTCAAGAAGACCTGTGTCATACAAACTTGTTGTTGTAAGAATAATCAATGTCAAAATCTCTTTTACCATATTTTTTCAAGGTCTTTCTTTGTATTAAGGTTAAAAAAAACTTTTTCAAAATTATGAATATTTTTGACATATTTAACATTTACTTCTTTCACCAAATCAAAAACTCTGTATTTTCCTATCTTTAAATTTTTTTCAATTACAGGTAAAACATTTTTTGAATATATTGCAAAAAGAGGATGAATAGAGTTTTTATTTTTTGGTATAAGTATGTCATAGTTCCTTTTAATTTTTTTCATATATTCAACAACCTCTTTTTTTATAAATGGATAATCACAGGCAAAAATGAAATTATAATTGTATGGCGAAATATTTAATCCAGTAAAAATACCTCCAATTGGCCCAACTTTATATTTATCCTTGCAAATTTCAACATTTTTAATATTTTCAAATTTCTTTAAATCTGTTGTAACAATTATTATCTTTTCAAAACAACCATAAATTTCATCTACAATTTTTTCTATCAAAAAAACTCCATCAATTTTAATAAATGCTTTAATTTTCCCAAGACGCCTGCTTTTTTCTCCCTTTGCAATTATTATTCCATACATTTTTCTATATTACAGGCACATATTTTATATTCAGGGATTTTTGAGTATGGGTCAAGTTTATTATGTGTTAAAAAGTTTGCATAGAAATGGAATGGAATGAATATAACTCCCTTTTTAATTCTATCACTTATTTTTAATTTAATCTTCAATTCCCCCCTTCTTGAATAAATCCTTACTAAATCTCCTTCCTTTAATTTTAACCTTTTTGCATCCTCTTTATTTATTAAACAAAAATCATCTCCAACAATTTCATTGATACCTTTTACCCTTCCTGTCATTGTTCTTGAATGATAATGCTCCCTTATTCTTCCTGTTGTTAAAATAAATGGATAGTGATTATCCGGAAGTTCATATGCAGTTTTAAATTCAACAGGTATAAGTTTACCTTTACCTGATTCTGTTTTAAATCCAGTTATATGAAGTGTTTCTGTTCCTGGATGTTGTTCTGATGGGCATGGCCACTGTATTCTTTCTCCCTTTTTCATTCTTTCAGGAGTTATCCCTTTATATTGAGGAACAACATCATTTATTTCTTTTAATATATCCCATACATCTTTATATTCCCATTTATATCCAAGTTTTTCTGCAAGTTCATTTATTATTTTCCAGTCATCTTTCGCATCGTATGGTGGCTCTATACATTTTGATATTTTCTGAACCCTTCTTTCTGTATTTGTAAATGTCCCTTCTTTCTCAAATGAACAACTTGAAGGCAAAATTATATCAGCATATTTTGCTGTTTCTGTTAAAAATATATCCTGAACAACAAGAAAATCAATCTTTTTAAGTGCTTCCTCAACATGTTTTATATCAGGGTCAGATACAAGTGGATTTTCTCCCATTATATAAAGGAATTTTATTCTATCATTTAAGATATTCTCAAATATTTCAACAACAGTTAAACCATTTTTATCAGGTAATTCATCTACTTCCCATTTTTCTTTAAAGTATCTTATTGTATCTTCTTTTTCAACAGGAAAATATCCAGGATAAAAAGTTGGAAGTGCTCCCATATCACATGCACCCTGAACATTATTCTGACCTCTCAGTGGACATAAACCTGCTCCTTTTTTACCAATCTGACCACATAGTAAAGCAAGATTTGATAATGAAATAACATTTTCTGTCCCTGTTGTATGCTGTGTTATCCCCATTGCCCATACTATTGCAGAAGATTTAGATTTTGAATAGATATGAGCAACTTCTCTTAATTTTTCAATACTAACACCTGTAATTTTTTCTGCATCTTCAATAGAGAAGTCATCCATAAATCTTAAATATTCTTCAAAATTTTCAACCCTTTCCTTTATAAAATTTTCATCATAAAGTTTCTCATCAATTATAATTTTTGCAATTGAGTTAAAAAGTAAAACATCTGTTCCATAATTTTGTTGAATTTTTAAACAGGCAATATCTGAAAGTGAAATCTCCATAGGGTCAATTATTATCAGTTTTGCACCCTTTTCAACTGCCTTTCTAATTCTATAAGATGTGACTGGCTGTGTTTCACTTACATTTGTTCCTGTTAAAATTATACAATCTGAATAGTTTTCAATTTCTTCAAGCGAATTTGTCATTGCACCTGTTCCAATAGTTCTTAAAAGTCCTGCAATTGTTGATGAATGGCATAAACGGGCACAATGGTCAATATTATTTGTCTTTAAAATTTTTCTAAAAAATTTCTGAAATATATAATTTTCTTCATTTGTGCATTTTGCTGATGAAAGACCTGCGATTGAATTATTCCCATATTTTTTAATTACCCTTTCAATATTCTCACATATAATTCCAATTGCCTCTTCCCATGTTATCTCTTCAAAATCATTATTTTTCCTTTTAAGTGGCTTTTTTAATCTATCAGGAGAAGAAACAAACTCAAATCCAAATCTCCCCTTAATACATAAAAAACCTTTATTAACACAACTTTCTTCATCTCCTTTAATTTTAACTATTTCATTATTCTTAACATAAACATTTATTCCGCACCCAACACCACAATATCCACATACTGTCTTTATCTTTTTATATTCCCAACTTCTACCTTTCCCTTCTCCACTTATTTCTCTTAAAGCACCCACTGGACAAAGTTCAATACAATTTCCGCAGAAAACACATTCAGAATTTTTAAGTGGTTCATCAAATCCAGAAATTATTTCTGTCTTAAAACCTCTATATCCAAAATCAATTGCATTCGCACCAACAATTTCCTCACATACTTTAACACATCTACCGCACAATATACATTTTTCATAATCCCTTATTATAAACGGAGAACCATCTTTCTCTTTCCTTTTACTTTTCTCACCTTCATATTCAATCTTTTTAATTCCATATTCATATGCATATTTTTCAAGAAGGCATTCACCTGACTTTTCACAAGTTATGCAATCAAGTGGATGGTCAGAAATAATAAGTTCTAATGTCAATTTCCTTAATTCTCTTATTTTTTCTGTTTGGGTAAATATTTCCATTCCATCATATACTGGAAAACAGCATGATGCAACAGGTCTTCTTTCACCCTTTACCTCAACTATACATAATCTACATGCTCCATTTGGCATTAAATATGGATAATTACATAAATTTGGAATTATAATCCCGTTTTCTTTTGCCACTTCAAGTATTGTTCTGCCTTTTTCTGTTATTACTTCTTTTCCATCTATATATATTTTTATTTTTCCAGATGACATTTTAGACACCTTTTTGCTTCTTTTATTGCCTTTCTTATAGTATAGGTCTTTTCAACTTCTTTAAATGTATTCAACCTTTCCTTTAAATTTATATATTCTGGATTTTGATGCTTAATTTCTTTGCTTTCTTCAAACTCAATCACTTGTTTTTTTACATCCTTTATCCAGTAATATTCAAATTCTCTACCTATAAGAAAATTTAAAATAGAAAACGCAGCCCTTTTTCCATCACCGATTGAATCAATTATTGAAGAAGGCCCTCTATAAAAATCACCACCAACAAATATTTTTCTATCCTTTATTTTAAGAGTAAATCTGTCTATATCTTCTTCCTTAAAGTATTCATTTATTTTTGTTTTCTGTCCAATTGCATAAATTA